>OCZU010001458.1_pt1 | contig 15552 bp, 16 predicted proteins | sample 1539001 | NCBI WGS metagenome assembly OCZU01 (sample SAMEA3539306, study PRJEB22396) | soil metagenome | biome: tundra; feature: field; material: soil | place: USA | collected 2010-05 | depth 0.15 m | reverse complement strand
ATGGCCGCGCGAGCCAGGGCGGCGACCGCCGCCGCCGGGGTGCGGCACGCCGAGGGCGAGGCCGGTCACGGCGGGCCGGCCCGCGAGGATCTGATCGCCTTGATCACCTCACTCAGCGATCAGATGCACGCAGCGGCCGCTGAGCTGCAGTTCGAGCTGGCAGCCAGGTTCAGGGACGAGATCAGGGACCTGAAGCACGAGCTGCGCGGAATGCAGGCGGCTGGGGTCTAGGCCTGGTTCGGGCGGGTTGTCGTGACTGCGGGAATGCGGCGTCAGAGGTGGGAACCAGGACCGGCCGCGGGCCGTCTAAGCCAAGGACAAGGCAGGCGTCTGCGACCTAGGAGGCAGCAATGTTGCTACCGGCGGTGGTGTTCCGCTCGCTGACCGATAGCGGCAGGCGGACCGGTTGCGGTCGGATTGCGGGCGTGCTGGCCGCTGGGCTCGCGGCGGTCACCGTGACTGCTGTGGCTGGTTGTGGTCCGGCTGACCTGGGCAGATCCGGATCAGCTGGCCCGGATCGGTCGACCGGTCCCGCAGTCACGTCGAGTCCGGCTAGCTCGTCGAGCCCGGCCGGTTCGTCCAGCCCTGCCAGTTCATCGAGCCCTGCCAGTTCATCGAGCCCCGCCAGCCCGGCGCAGCTGACCTTGTGCGCGGGCATGGCTGGCGTGAGCCGAGTGGAGATCGTGCGGATACCGACGCTGCTGCAGCTTGATCCAGTCAAGAAGGGGCTCGGAAAGTCAGCCAAGATCACGATCACCAGCCCGGCGAAGGCACGCACTCTGGCGCGGGCCGCATGCGGGCTGCCGGGAAGGCCCAAGGGCGTCTTTCACTGTCCGCCCTACTTTGGCGGCGGCTACGAGCTGAATTTCACCTCCGCCGGGCGGCGGCTGCCGGTCGTGGTGGCGGAGGCGGGCGGCTGCGAGCTGGTTACCGGCGCCGGCCCGGTCCGCTGGGCAGCCACGACGCCTGGATTCTGGCGGGTACTCGCAAGGGTGGCCGGAATCCGGGCGCTAGCGCATCAGCCGTAACGGGGGCGTCGTACCGCTCGCCTTTCCGCAGCTCCGGCCGGCCCGCCGGCGGACCGTGAATGTTGCGAAGACGAAGGTGAACAGCTGGTCAGTTCTGCCGCTGGATGATCGCGGCCGTGCTTGACGGCGTAAGGTCGGATGGTGCTCGTGAGCCTGATCGCGGCCCTGGTGGCGGCGTTCTGCTACGGCCTCGGAGCGGTAATGCAGGCCATTGCCGTGCGAGCGTCGTCGCACCGTCCTGTCCTGGTGGCGGCCGGGGTGGCTGGCCGGGTAGATCCCGGCTTGCTGATCAGGATGCTCCGCCAGTGGCTGTTCCTGGTGAGCATCCTGATCGACCTGATCGGATTCATCGGGCAGCTCATCGCGCTCCGTCGGCTGCCGCTTTTCGAGGTTCAGGTCATCATCGCCGGCAACCTGGCGGTGACGGCCGTCTTCGCGGCTTGGCTGATGCATGTTGTGCTCGGCTGGCGCGAGTGGATCGCGGTCTGCGCGGTCGTGATCGGCGTCGGTTTCCTCGGCTCCTCCGCTGGTGCGGAGGGCGCGGCGACCGTGGGCGTCGGCTTTCATCTGGCGCTGATCGTGGCGCTGGCCGCGATCGCTGTCAGCGGTCTGTTCGCGGCCAGGCTGCCGAGCCGGGTCAGGACTCCGGCCCTCGGCGCTATCGCGGGTCTCGGATACGGCATGGTCGCCGTCTGTGCCAGGATCCTGCCCGGTTTCGCTCCGCACCAGCTGGTCCGCTCGCCGGCCGCGTACACGCTGGCGGCAGCCGGAATCATCTCGTTCATGTTCTATGCGTCCGCGCTGGAGAGCGGCAGCGTCACGGTCGCGACCGCCGCCGTCATCCTGGTCGAGACCATCCCTCCGGCCATCGTCGGTGTCGTCCTGCTCGGCGACACGACCCGGCCGGGCAGAACCCCCCTGGCGGTCGCCGGGTTCGTCCTGGCCCTAGTCAGTGCCATCGCGCTGGCCAGATTCGGTGAGGCTGGCGGTCACGATGACGGGGAGCAGGCAGCCGTCGGCAAGCCGCAGTCAGATCACTCCGGGCCGGACCAGGCACCTGGGCAGCCCGGGCCCCTCGCCGGACAGGCGAGCGCTCCGAGGAGCCTGCCCGTCGAAGGGCCGAACGGGTAGCGCTCCGGCGGCCGGTGCGGGATCATACCGTGATGTCCCGTGTCGGTGCAGGTCGCGAATGCTGTGTCCTGATATTCTGAGACCCCGTGGACCGGCGGGCAGCGCCGTCGGCACTTAACCACGGGAGCTGACTTGGCGACGCCAGCGCGTTCTGCACGACCAGTCTTCACCAGACACGTCTTCGTGACCGGCGGTGTCGCCTCAAGCCTCGGCAAGGGACTCACCGCCTCCAGCCTCGGTCGCCTGCTGAAGCTGCGCGGCCTTCGGGTCAGCATGCAGAAGCTAGATCCGTATCTCAATGTCGACCCCGGCACCATGAACCCGTTCCAGCATGGTGAGGTTTTCGTCACCGATGACGGCACGGAAACGGATCTGGATGTCGGGCACTACGAGCGGTTCCTGGACACCCGGCTGCCTGGCTCGGCCAACGTCACGACCGGGCAGATCTACTCCAGCGTGATCGCCAAGGAGCGCCGGGGTGACTACCTCGGTGACACGGTGCAGGTCATCCCGCACATTACGAACGAGATCAAGGCCCGCATCATCGCGATGGGCGGCCCCGAGACCGACGTTGTGATCACCGAGGTCGGCGGCACCGTCGGCGACATCGAGTCACTGCCGTTCCTTGAGGCGATCCGCCAGATCAGGCACGAGATCGGCCGGGACAGCTGCTTCTTCCTGCACGTATCGCTGCTCCCGTACATCGGCCCGGCCGGCGAGCTGAAGACCAAGCCGACTCAGCACTCGGTCGCGGCGCTGCGCAGCATCGGCATCCAGCCGGACGCGATCGTCTGCCGCTCCGACCGGCCGATCAGCGGCGGCCTGAAGCGGAAGATCAGCCTGATGTGCGATGTCGATGAGGAGGCCGTGGTGTCGGCACCGGACGCGCCGTCGATTTACGACATCCCGCGAGTGCTGCACACAGAGGGACTTGACGCCTATGCGGTGCGGCGGCTGGGGCTGCCGTTCCGGGACGTGGACTGGAGCGACTGGGATGATCTGCTGCGCCGCGTGCACCGTCCGGCGCGGAGCGTCACGATCGCTCTGGTCGGCAAGTACGTGGACCTGCCGGACGCCTACCTGTCTCCGGCCGAGGCGCTGCGGGCCGGCGGATTCGGCAACGACGCGCGGGTGAACGTCCGGTGGGTGCCCAGCGATGACTGCCAGACGCCAGATGGCGCGGCCAGGCATCTGGACGGCGCGGATGGCATCCTGGTACCCGGCGGATTCGGGATCCGGGGGATCGAGGGGAAGATCGGGGCAGTCCGGCACGCACGGGAGAACGCGATCCCGATTCTCGGCCTCTGCCTTGGGCTGCAGTGCATGGCCATCGAGGTCGGCAGGAATCTGGCCGGGCTCCAGGACGCCAACAGCGCGGAGTTCGATCCGCAGACGCCGCACCCGGTCGTCGCCACGATGGCTGGCCAGGAGGAGGTGATCGCGGGCGAGCGGGACATGGGCGGCACCATGCGGCTCGGGCTGTATCCCGCGGTCCTGGCCGAGGGCAGCCTGGTCAGGGAGCTGTACGGCACGGACGTCGTTGAGGAACGGCACCGGCATCGTTACGAAGTCAACAATGTCTACCGCGAGGCGCTTGAGGCCGCTGGGCTGGTCTGCTCCGGCCTGTCCCCGGACGGACGCCTGGTCGAGTTCGTGGAGCTGCCGCGGAGCGTCCACCCGTTTTTCGTGGCCACCCAGGCTCACCCGGAGTTCTTGTCCCGGCCGACCCGGCCGCACCCGCTGTTCAGCGGGCTGGTGGCCGCGGCGCTTGAGCGGGCGCGAGTCCGGCCGGCCGGACAGCCAGTCAGCGCGGTAGCCGGGGGCCGTTCGGTCGCGAGCGCATGAGCGAAAATGCCTGGCTCTGTGACGTGACTGAGCGCTGGCCCGTGGTCGCTCGCGAGGAGCTTGCAGTCGGCGATATCGTCGCGCTGCACCGTGACACGGTCCGGATGCCCGACGGTCAGACAGCCGACCGTGAGTGCGTTGAGCATCCCGGAGCGGTCGCTGTCGTCGCGATGGACGAGGCCGGCCAGGTGCTGCTGATCCGCCAGTACCGGCATCCGGCGGGCAGGCTGCTCTGGGAGATCCCGGCCGGCCTGCGTGATGTGACCGGCGAGCCGCCACTGGCGACGGCGAAGCGCGAGCTGCTTGAGGAAGCGGGCTACCGGGCCGCACACTGGCAGGTACTTGCCGACTTCTTCAGCTCGCCCGGGATCAGCAGCGAGCGGCTCAGGATTTTCCTGGCCCGTGACCTGTCCTGCGTCCCCGACGGTGAGCGCGAGTACGTGCGGGAGCACGAGGAGGCGCATCTGATGGTGCAGTGGGCACCGCTGCAGACCGTCGTCTCGGCGTTCCTGGCCGGCGACCTGCATAACGGCGTGCTGGCGATTGGCGTCCTTGCCGCCTACGCTGCCCGAATGGACGGGTTTGCCGCGCTGCGCGGCCTCGATTCGCCGGAGACCTGAGCATCAGGCAAGGCGGCAGGACCGGCGGCGCGTGGCGACCGAGCCAGGCGGGCTGCGAGCAGGAGAGGGCAGGGCCAATGAAGGTCGGCGTTCCTCAGGAAGTCAAGAACCACGAGTACCGGGTGGCGATTACACCGTCGGGCGTGCACGAGCTGGTCAGGTCGGGGCACCAGGTGGTCATTCAGCGCGATGCCGGGACCGGATCGTCCATCCCGGACGCCGACTTTGTCGGTGCCGGAGCCGAGATCCTGCCCGCCGCGGACGATGTCTGGCAGGCCGCGGACCTGATTCTCAAGGTCAAGGAGCCGGTGGCGGAGGAGTACCACCGAATGCGCAAGGGCCAGGTGCTCTTCACTTACCTGCACCTGGCCGCCTCCAGGGCCTGCACGGACGCGCTGCTATCCGCCGGGATCACCGCGATCGCCTACGAGACGGTGCAGTTGCCGGACGGGTCACTGCCGCTGCTCGCGCCGATGTCCGAGGTGGCCGGCCGGATGGCGCCGCAGTGCGGCGCCCATCATCTGCAGCGCGATGGCGGCGGCAGGGGCGTCCTGATGGGCGGTGTCTCCGGCGTCTACGCCGCGAAGGTGGTCGTGCTGGGCGCGGGTGTCTCGGGCATGAGCGCCGCGGCGATCGCTCTCGGCATGCAGGCCGAGGTGCTGCTGCTCGACAAGAACGTCGGCAGGCTGCGCACTGCGGACGCGATCTACCAGGGTCACTGCCAGACGGTCGCGTCCAATTCCTATGAGATAGAGCGGGCAGTGATCGACGCTGACCTCGTCATCGGCGCCGTGCTCGTGCCCGGCGCCAAGGCGCCGACGCTGGTCTCCAACGAGCTTGTGTCCAGGATGAAGTCGGGCTCGGTGCTCGTCGATATCTCGATCGATCAGGGCGGCTGCTTCGAGGACTCCCGGCCCACCACGCATGCCGAGCCGACCTACCGGGTGCACGACTCCGTGTTCTACTGCGTGGCGAACATGCCCGGTGCGGTCCCGCACACCTCGACGTACGCACTGACTAACGTCACCCTGCCGTATGTCATGGAGATCGCCAACCTTGGCTGGCGGGAGGCGCTGCGAGCGGATCACTCCTTTGCTCCCGGCCTGAACTGCCACGACGGCATCGTCACCTGCCAGCCGGTGGCCGAAGCGCACGGGCTGCCGTGGACGCCGGTAGCCGAGGTACTCAGCTGACAGCCGTTGCCGCTGCCATCCGCCGCTACCTCGATCACCTCACGGTCGAGCGCGGCCTGGCCGCGCACACCCTGGAGGCGTACAGCCGGGACCTGCAGCGCTACGCCATGACGCTGGCCGCACTGGGCCGGGCGGAGATCGCCGACGTCACCACCCCCGACGTCGCCGAGTTCCTGGCCGGGTTGCGGGAGGGGGACGACGATCATCCGCCGCTGGCCGCCAGTTCGGCGGGCCGGGCCGTTGTCGCGGTGCGCGGCCTGCACGCCTTCGCGGTCACTGAGGGGATGGCGGATTCCGACCCGGCCAGGGTCGTCCGGCCGCCGGTCCAGCCGCGCCGCCTGCCGAAGGCCATTTCCCTCCCGGAGGTGGAGCGCCTGCTCCAGGTCGGCGGCGACTCCCCGGCCCAGCAGCGCGATCAGGCACTCCTTGAGCTGCTGTACGGGACTGGCGCCCGGATCTCCGAAGCGGTCGGATTGGATATTGATGACCTCGACCTGGCTGGCGGGCCGGGCGCGGGCGGGATGCCGGCTACGGTCCGGCTGGCAGGCAAGGGAGGCAGGCAGCGGGTCGTCCCGGTCGGCAGCTACGCCCGGGAGGCGCTCGATGCGTATCTAGTCCGGGCCCGGCCAGCGCTAGCCGAGCGCGCGCGCGCAGGCCAGCGCAGTCCTGCCGTGTTCCTGAATGCCCGTGGCGGCCGGCTGACCAGGCAGGGCGCCTGGGGGGCGCTCCGGGCGGCCTCGGCCAGAGCGGGCCTGGCGGAGGTCTCACCGCACATGCTGCGGCATTCGTTTGCCACTCACTTGCTAGATGGTGGTGCCGACGTCCGCGTCGTGCAGGAATTGCTCGGGCATGCTTCAGTCAGCACGACCCAGATCTACACTCTGGTCACCGTGGATCGGCTGCGTGAGGTTTACGCTGCGTCCCATCCTCGGGCCCTCGGGTAGTCACTGCGCCCGATTTGGTACTGAGCTGCTGGTCGGGAGGCGGTCCATTTCTCCGCAAACGGTGAGTCGGCTTGCCGCGGCCTGGTGCAGGCCCTAAAGTCCGGATGGTCAGCAGTCCGCAGCGTGCGTGGCTGCCGGGGAGGTGCACTCGCCGTGTCAGCGTCCAGGACATCGGAGCTCAGGACCGGCGCGCTCGGCCCTACCGGCCGCCCGACGCCGGTGTTTCCTGAGCCGGAGCCGTTGCTCAGGCACGGCCCCGCACGGGTGGTGGCCGTCTGCAATCAGAAGGGCGGAGTCGGCAAGACCACGACGACGATCAGCCTTGGTGCCGCGCTGGCCGAGGTCGGGCGCCGGGTTCTGCTCGTCGATTTCGACCCTCAGGGCGCGCTGTCGGTGGGCCTCGGCTTCCAGCCGCACGAACTGGACGCGACGGTCTACAACGTGCTGATGCAGTCCGGCGTGACCGCTAGGGACGTGCTGTTCCCGACCAAGGTCGAGCTGATGGACCTGCTGCCCAGCAACATCGACCTGTCCGGTGCCGAAGTCCAGCTTGTCCACGAGGTTGGCAGGGAGTTTGTGCTCGGCCGGGTTCTCGCTCCGCTGCTGCCGGACTATGACATCGTGCTGATCGACTGCCAGCCATCGTTGGGGCTGCTTACCGTCAACGCACTGGCCTGCTCCGATGGCGTCCTCGTGCCGCTGGAATGCGAGTACTTCGCGATGCGCGGGGTGGCGCTGCTGATGGAGACGATCGAGAAGGTGTCGACCAGGCTGAGCCCGAAACTGACGATGGACGGGCTGCTGGCCACGATGTACGACTCGCGTACCCTGCACACACGGGAAGTCCTGGCCGGTGTCGTGGCCGGGTTTGGCGACAAGGTCTTCCATACTGTTATTAACCGGACGATACGGTTCCCCGACGCCTCGGTTGCCGGGGAGCCGATCACGCTGTTTGACCCGACATCGGCCGGTGCGGCTTCCTACCGGGAACTCGCCAGGGAGGTGCTGGATCGGTGGCGCAGGGCCGACCTCGCAGATCCGGTCCACGCCGGGTAAGAATGCCCGGCATCGCCGAGCTGCTCCGCCCGGCGGCACAGGTTCCGGCTGACACCGATCAGCGCCAGGCCAGCGGCCGCGAAAGCCACAGTCATAAGATCACCGTCTACCTGTCGAGCGCCGAGCTGCTTGACCTTGAGCGTGCGAGGCTGACCCTGCGCGGTTACGGGATCTCGGCCGATCGGGGGCGGATCGTCAGGGAGGCGCTCGCGGTGCTGCTCGCCGATCTGGACGCCGGGGGAGAAGACAGCCTGATGGCCCGCCGGCTGCGCGAGGGGCGCTGACCACGATGGCGGCTGCCAGGCCGGGTGACGGCGCGCAAACCTCGGCTACCAGCGGCTTCGAGGTGCACCTGGAGAACTTCGAGGGACCATTCGACCTGCTGCTCGCGCTGATCGCCAAGCACAAGCTGGACATCACCGAGATCGCGCTGTCCGTCGTCACAGACGAGTTCATCAGCCACATCCGGGCGCTGGCCGATAGCTGGGACCTGGACCTGGCCAGCTTCTTCCTGGTCGTCGCCGCGACCTTGCTTGACCTCAAGGCGGCCAGGCTGCTGCCCTCCGGCGAGGTGGAGGACGAGGAGGATCTGGCGCTGCTCGAAGCCAGGGACCTGCTCTTCGCCCGGCTGCTCCAGTACCGGGCTTACAAAGAGGCAGCGGCGATGCTCGCCGGGCAGATGGCGGCCGCGGACCGCAGGTTCCCGCGCCGGGTGCCGATCGAGCCGAGGTACGCTGACCTGCTGCCCGAGGTGCTGCTCGGCCTGGGCGCGGATCAGCTCGCCGCGATCGCGGCCAGGGTTCTGTCGCCACGCCCGCTGCCCGTCGTGTCGACGGAGCATCTGCATGTGCCGCGTACCACAGTGCGCGAGCAGGCCGAGATTATCGCCGGGCGGCTGCGGGCCGCGGGCCGGGCCTCGTTCCGCGAGCTCTCGGCGGACTGCGAGGATACGTACGAGATTGTGGCCCGGTTTCTGGCAGTGCTCGATCTGTACCGGGACCGGTACGTCTCTTTCGAGCAGGAGACTCCGCTTGGCGAACTGTACGTCTCATGGAAGCCGGCCAGCGACGATGCCGGGACCGCGAACGACAATGACGGGCAGGCATGAACGAGGAGATGTGGCCAGGCATGACGTTGCGGCCAAGCCTTGAGGCGATCCTGCTCGTCGCTGACGAGCCGGTAGCCGACGTCGTCCTTGCCCAGGCACTTGAGCTGCCCCGGGAGGATGTCGCGGCCGCTCTGCGGCAGCTCGCCAGCGCCTACGACACCGAGCAGCGGGGCTTTGAGCTGCGCGAGGTGGCTGGCGGCTGGCGGTACTACACCAGGGAAGAGTACGCGGCGGTGGTGGAGAAGTTCGTGCGTGACGGTCAGGAGGTGCGGCTGACCCAGGCAGCACTTGAGACGCTCGCCGTTGTCGCCTACCGTCAGCCGGTCGGCCGGGCACAGGTATCTGCGGTACGCGGGGTCAACTGCGATGGTGTGATCCGCACGCTGACGCTTCGCGGACTGGTGGAGGAGGCGGGGACTGACTCCGAGACAGGCGCGATCCTGTTCCGGACGACCAGGTACTTCCTGGAACGGCTCGGCCTGCCGAGCCTGGATCTGCTGCCGGACCTGGCGCCGTTCCTGCCCGATCATCTCGACGACGAACAGGATGCAGGGCATGGGAACGCCAGATCGTGACGGCCGCCGTCGGTCACGCCCCAGCCGGACAGCCAATCGCCGGCCAGTCCCGAGCCGGCCAGTCCAGAGCCAGCCAGTCCAGAGCCAGCCAGTCAGGGACAGCTCAGGCGTGAGCCGGGTCGCTGGCCGGCCCGGCGATGTCGACGACGATGACGACGACTGGGGTCCAGAGCCAGGCGAGCGCGATTCGCTGACCGACGTGCCAGGCGGCGTGCGGCTGCAGAAGGTGCTCGCCGCAGCCGGAGTCGGCAGCCGGCGGCACTGTGAGGAGCTAATCGGTGCCGGCCGGATCGAGGTCGATGGTGAGATCGTCCGCAGGTTCGGGGCGCGGGTCGATCCCAGGAACCAGGTGATCAGGCTCGACGGCAGGCGGATCCCGTCGCGCGAGGATCTGGTGTACCTGGCCCTGAACAAGCCGCCTGGCGTGGTGAGCACCATGTCCGACGACCGGGGCAGGCGGACCATCGCCGACTTCCTGGGCGATCACGCCGAGCGGCTCTTTCACGTCGGCAGGCTGGACTACGAGACCGAGGGCCTCATCTTGCTGATGAATGACGGTGAGCTGGCCCACCGGCTGGCGCATCCCCGTTATGGCGTGCTCAAGACATACCTCGCCGAAGTACCAGGACCGCTGCCCCGTGATCTCGGGCGTCGGCTGACTACCGGGGTCCGGCTTGCCGACGGGCTCGTGATTGTCGACAGGTTCCGGGTAGTCGAGCAGGCCGGCTCGCGCGTGCTGGTGGAGGTCACCTTGCATGAGGGCCGCAAGCACATTGTCCGCAGGCTGCTGGCCGAGGCCGGCCATCCGGTCAGCCGGCTGGTGCGAACCCAGGTCGGTCCGGTCAGCCTCGGATCGCTGCGACCGGCCACGACGCGGCGGCTCACCACAAGCGAGATCGGCGAGCTTTACGCTGCGGTAGGGCTGTAACGCCGAACTGGCCGGGCGCCGGGACGTACCGCGGTCCGGTTGGCCGCAGGGTCGGGCGCGGCCAGCCGGCTGGTCCAATTACGAAGGAGATGACGTTGAGGATCAGGGCAATCCGGGGTGCGATCCAGGTGGACGCCAATGACACCGCGGCGATCATGGCTAGCACGGCCGAGCTAGTGAGCGAGGTTATGGAACGCAACGGGCTCACGACCGACCAGGTAGTCAGCGTGATATTCACCGCTACCGCCGACCTCGACGCCGAGTTTCCTGCCCTCGCCGCGCGCTCGATCGGCCTCCAGGATGTGCCGCTGCTGTGCTGCTCCGAGATCCGCGTTCCCGGTGCCCTGCCGCGAGTGGTCCGGCTGATGATGCACGTGGAGACCACGCTCAGCCGATCCGGCATCCAGCACGTGTATCTGCGCGGGGCTGCCGCGCTCCGGCTGGACATCGCCCAGTGACGGCACCGGTGACGGCAGCGGGACCGGTCCAGGGGAGCGGACCGGCGACTGCCATCGTGGTCGGGACCGGCCTGATCGGCACGTCTGTTGCGCTGGCGCTGCGCGAGCGGGGCACGGCCGTCTGGCTGACCGACGCCGATCCTGGTGCGGCCAGGCTGGCCGCCGATCTCGGGGCCGGTCAGATTCTCGCCGATGGTGGCCCGCCAGGTCGCGCGGCGGATATCGCGGTGCTGGCCGTACCGCCCGCCGCCGTCGCGCCAGCTCTCGCCCGCGCGCAGGAGAACGGCCTGGCCAGGTGCTACACCGATGTGGCAAGCGTGAAGCAGCAGCCGCTCGTCGCCGCCAGGAACCTGAACTGCGATCTGAGCACGTTCGTGCCTGGTCATCCGATGTCCGGCCGGGAACGGTCGGGGCCTGCCGCAGCACGGGCCGACTTGTTCGCGGGCCGGCCGTGGGCGATCTGCCCGGTACCGGAGACTGCGCCCGAGTGCGTCGCTGCCGTCGCGGACCTGGCCCGCGCCTGCGGCGGAGTGCCGGTCCAGATGCCGGCCGCTGAGCATGATCAGTGGGTAGCGATTGTCTCTCATGCGCCGCATCTGGTCGCCGTCGCGATGGCGGCGCAGTGCCGGGAGGCGCCGGACGGAGCGCTGGCCCTGGCCGGACCCGGGCTTCGCGATGTGACCAGGATCGCGGCCGGCGATCCGGCCTTGTGGACCGAGATCCTCGCGGCCAACGCCGGCTCGGTGCAGGTAGTGCTGGCCAAGGTGGTCGGCTTGCTCAGCGCCGCTGCCGTGGTCCTGGCCGACGTTGCGGCTGGGGATCTGGACGCGGCCAGCCAGCTCACCGCACTGCTGGAGGCCGCGCGGAACGGCGTGGCCAGGATTCCCGGCAAGCAGGGCGGACCGGCGCCGGACTACTCGATCGTCCAGGTGGTCATCGGCGATACCCCCGGCGAGCTGGCCCGGCTCTTCGCCGCGGCCGGAGACGCCAGGATCAACATCGAAGATGTCCGGATCGAGCACTCGCCCGAGCTGCCGGTTGGCGTAGCGGAGCTGTCGGTCCGTCCGGATGCGGCGGCGCCGCTCGCGGCGGCACTGGCCGCTCGCGGCTGGCCGGTAGCATCGCCACCGTGACAAATTCCGTTGCCGCAGCCCGTCGCGCGGTCGTCGACCTTGCAGGGATGATTATCGCCGTCGACGGTCCTTCCGGGTCGGGGAAGTCGAGTGCGGCCAGGGGCACCGCGGCGGTGCTGGGCCTGCGCTACCTCGACACCGGCGCGATGTACCGCGCGGTGACCTGGTGGCTGCTTGAGCACGGCGTTGACCTGGCCGACACCGACTCGGTCGTTAGCCAGGTGCTTGGCCTCGCGATCACGGTCGGCACCGAGCCGGGCGATCCTGCGGTCCGGGTCGATGACATCGACGTCACTGCGGCGATCAGGAGCCGGCGGGTCTCGAACGCGGTCAGTGCGGTCGCGGCCGTCCCGCAGGTTCGCCGTCACCTGATCCAGATGCAGCGGGAGATCATCGACCTGGCGATAGCGGCCGGAGGCGGTATCGTGGCGGAGGGACGCGATATCGGTACCGTGGTGGCCCCCGACGCGGCGGTGAAGGTCTTCCTGACGGCGAGCGAGCAAGCCAGGGCGGAGCGGCGGGCCGCCGAGCTGGCCGGAATCGACCAGGCAGCCGGGCCGCGGCCGACGGCCAGTCAGGGTCCGACGGCCGACGTTACCCGGTATGAGCAGGCGCTGCGAGACCGGCGGGACGCGCCGCAGACCCAGCGGGCCGCGGACGCGGTCGAGATCGACGCCACTGCGCTGGGCCTTGATGACGTCATCGGACGGATCGTGAGCCTGGCCACAACCACGCGGGCAGGAGCTGCATGGACGAGGTGAATCTGCCCGGCGAGCCGGTGCAGGCTACTAGCGCGCGGTCGGCCGACGGCCGTCCCGGCGACCCGGGGTCCGACCACGGCGGGGTGGCAGGCGACGGGGGACCGGACCTGGTGGCTGTCCCGGTCCTGGCCGTCGTCGGCAGGCCGAACGTGGGCAAGTCCACGCTGGTGAACCGGATCCTCGGCAGCCGCCAGGCGGTCGTCGAGGACACCCCTGGCGTCACCAGGGACCGGGTCGCCTACGACGCGACCTGGCGGGGACGAGCGTTCACGCTGGTGGATACAGGCGGCTGGGAGCCATCCGTAGAGGGTTCCGGCGTGCTCGCCGCCCGGGTCGCCGCGCAAGCCAGGGTCGCTGTCGACGCCGCTGACGCCGTTCTGTTCGTCACCGACGCCGTGATCGGGGTCACCGACGCTGATGCCGCCGTCGCCGCCGTTCTGCGCCGGTCACGCAAGCCGGTGGTGCTCGCGGCCAACAAGGTCGACGACGCGCCCGCCGAGGCTGGCGCGCACTCGCTGTGGTCACTTGGGCTCGGCGAGCCCTACGCCGTGAGCGCGCTGCACGGCCGTGGCAGCGGCGACCTGCTCGACGCTATTCTCGGCGCGCTGCCCGAGACCCCCAGCGAGATCTGGGACCCCGAGGCGGGGCCACGCCGGGTCGCGCTGATCGGCCGGCCCAACGTCGGCAAGTCCAGCTTGCTGAACAAGCTGGCCGGACATGAGCGGGTGCTCGTGGACGCCGTCGCTGGCACGACCCGGGATCCTGTCGACGAGCTGATCGAGCTCGGCGGCATTACCTGGCGTTTCGTCGATACTGCCGGGATCAGGCGGCGTGTGCGCGAAACCCAGGGCGCCGACTACTTCGCCGCCCTGCGCACCGAGCGGGCGCTTGACCGAGCCGAGGTGGCGGTCGTGCTGGTTGATGCCAGCGAGCCGCTCGCGGAGCAGGATCTGCGGATCGTCGCGAGGGTGATCGAAGCCGGCCGGGCGCTTGTGATCGCTTACAACAAGTGGGATCTGGTTGATGAGGACCGCAGGGAGTTCCTGGACCGGGAGATCGACAGGCAGCTGCACACCGCGCGCTGGGCGCCGCGGGTGAACATCTCAGCCGCGACCGGCTGGCATGTGGACCGGCTGGTACCGGCGCTGGAGACAGCGCTGGCTGGCTGGGAGACCCGGGTCCCGACCGGGCAGCTGAATGCCTGGCTGTCCGCGCTGGTCGCGGCGACCCCGCCGCCGATCCGGGGCGGCAAGCAGCCGAAGATCATGTTCGCGACCCAGGCCGGGATCCGGCCGCCGCACTTTATCCTCTTTACCTCGGGTTTCCTGCAGGCCGGATACCGGCGGTTCATCGAACGGCGACTGCGCGAGGAGTTCGGCTTCCAGGGCACGCCGGTGCACGTGTCGATGCGGATGCGCGAGAAGCGCTCCGTAACCGCCGGCCGCGCGGCCCGGCGCGGCTGAGAGCAGGCCGACAGGCGGGCCGCTCACCGGCCGCACCGGGCCATAGGAAGCGCGAGGGATGGGATTGCATATGGGATCCCATGTAGGTCAACGGCGCTGATGTAGGGTGAGCCTCAGTTCTCGCACCTGGCCTGCGTGATCGCAGGCCAGGTGCAGGCCGCAGATCCTCGGCCACGACCGATGACAGGCAACTACGGGAGGCGGCAGCCATGCTGGTTGGTCCGATGGTCCGTCGGCGCAGGCTCGGATCTGAGTTAAGGCGGCTGCGCGAGGCCCGCGCGCTGAAGCTTGATGACGTCGCCAGCCGGCTCGGTGTGGCTCCGTCAACGCTGTCCCGGATCGAGACCGGCAAGGCTCCTACCAAGACCAGCTATCTGACCGTCATGCTCGAGCTCTACCAGGTCGATGACCCCGCGCTACGCCAGCCGCTACTGGAGATGGCACGGGAAGGACAGCGAAAAGGCTGGTGGGCGGACGTCGACGAACTGCTGCCAGCCGGTTTCGGACGCTATCTGGGGTTGGAGTCAGAGGCATCAGATCTGCGCGCCTTCACGGTCCAGACGATCCACGGGCTACTGCGCACCGAGTCGTACGCCACAGCGGTGATCGCCGCGGAACGCTCCGACCTGACGGCGGCCGAGCGCGAGCGCCTGGTCTCGGTCCAGATGCGGCGGCGGGAGGTACTGCTAGGCACCGACCCGATTCAGCTCCAGGTGATCCTGGACGAGTCTTCGCTGCTCCGTTCGCTCGGGTCACCGGAGATCATGGCCGGCCAGCTTGAGCACCTTCTGGCGGCGGCCCGGCGGCCCACTGTGACGGTTCAGGTGCTCAGGCTGGCCGGCGATCCGCTGCCGGTACTCAGCGGGCCTTTCGCGATCCTGAGCTTCGCTGAGTCCGGCGATCCTGACCTGGCCAGCACCAAGGGCATCCGCGGCCAGGCGCTGATCGCGGAGCGCGGTGCCGACGTGCGGGCGCTATCGGATGTCTTTGACGCCCTCAGCCAAGCCGCGCTCGGGCCCGCCGATTCGGCCGACCTGATCGGCGACCTAGCCGGCAATCCGGCCAGCACATCCTGACCGGCCGGCGGCGGATCACTGCGCGCGGCCGGCGGACCGGTCGAGCGCTTGCACCGCCGCCTTGATGATGCCCGCAGACTCGCGGGCTGGCGAGCTGCTGCCGCTCAGCTGATCCCACGCGGCGGCATATCGGCTCACATCCGCCTGGCGATCCAGATAGCTGGCACTCGTCAGCTGCTCGGTGTAGACCACGCCTGGCAGGTCGGGATCGGCGAAGCGGAAAATAGTGAAGC
>OCZU010001457.1_pt1 | contig 15573 bp, 11 predicted proteins | sample 1539001 | NCBI WGS metagenome assembly OCZU01 (sample SAMEA3539306, study PRJEB22396) | soil metagenome | biome: tundra; feature: field; material: soil | place: USA | collected 2010-05 | depth 0.15 m | reverse complement strand
AGCGGGAGAAGCGCGCGGCGATCCTGACCGCCGAGGGCGTCAGGCAGTCGCAGATTCTGACCGCCGATGGCGACAAGCAGGGCACCATCCTGCGGGCCGAGGGAGATAAGCAGAGCGCGATCCTGCGGGCCGAGGGGCAGGCCGAGGCTATCGGCACCGTGTTCCAGTCGATCCATGAGAATGACCCGGATCCCAAGCTGCTCGCCTACCAGTATCTGCAGACGCTGCCCCAACTGGCTCAGGGCACCGGGAACACTGTCTGGGTAATCCCGAGTGAGGTGACAGGCGCGCTTCGGATGCTCGGCTCGGCCTTTGGCGGGTCGGACGGGGCCGGGGCCGGGCAGGTCACTGCGGCCAGCGCTGACCAGAGTCCGTCCCAGCCGGCCCAGCCGCGTGCTCAGCGCCCGGCGCAGCGGCCTGCTCAAGTCTTGCCGGTCGAGCTGCCTGAGCTGGTCGATCATCCGGTTGAGCTGCCGGTCCTGGGCTTGCCTCCTGACCTGCCTGACCTGACTTGGCCGTCCGGCTGAGCTGCCGGCCTTGCCGCGGGATCCCGGCCTGCCCGAGCCGGTGAGCCGCGAGAACCGGCTGCCGCCGCTTCCGGGTCCGCACGCGCAGCCCCGACCGGCGGCCTGGCGGGGTCCGTTCTGCTGCCTGCCGCGGTCAGATCCGGATGGCCAGGCCGATGGTCAGCAGCGCGCCGTAAACGAGCTGCAGCCGCCCGGTCTGGCCAAGTGTGGCGATCAGCTCGCGTCCCGACGTACCGGCCAGCACCAGGCGCATGGGCGGAGCGGCGAGCGGGATCGCGGCGAGCGTGATCAGCGTCAGCGGATCGGTCACCGCCAGAGCCGCTGCCACGCCGAACGGCAGTATCGCGCATCCTGCGTACAGCAGCCGGGTCCGGTGGTCGCCAAGCACGACCGCCAGGGTTCGCTTGCCGGACAGCTGATCGGTCGGGATGTCACGCAGGTTGTTGATCACCAGGAGCGCGCAGGCGAGCAGGCCGACCGGAACCGAGGCCACGATCGCCAGCCAGCTCAGCCGGTCCATCTGCACGTAGGCGGTGCCGGTCACCGCGGCCAGGCCGAAGAACACGAACACGGACAGCTCACCGAGCGCTCGGTAGCCATACGGTCGGCTGCCGCCGGTATAGAACCAGGCCGCGCCGATCGCGGCCGTGCCAAGCAGCAGCAGCCACCAGGAGACGACCGCCGCGAGCACTAGCCCGGCCACGCCCGCGACGGCGAAGCTGCCCAGTGCGGCGGCGAGCACGTGCGCGGGTCTGGCTAGCCCGGAGCCGACCAGCCGGACCGGGCCTACCCGCTGCTCGTCGGTGCCCCGGATGCCGTCGCTGTAGTCGTTGGCGTAGTTGACCCCGATCTGCAGCGCCAGTGCGACCACCAGGGCGAGTGCCGCCCGCCACAGCCAGAACTGCCCGTAGCCGGCTGCGACGCCCGAACCAACAGCGACCGGGACCACCGCAGCCGGCAAGGTACGCGGTCGTGCACCTGCCGCCCAGTCCCGTGCCGCCGTCACGACCTGCCCTTAACTACTGCGTTGTGGAGTGTCAGACTAGCGGGACCGGATCGGCGGGCTGATCCTGCCTCACTGCATGGGCGGGAGCGCCTTCGTGGCGGCGGCGAAAACGGTCGCGATCTGGCTCGTGCTCAGGTGCCGGCTCGCCGTCGCCTTGGACTGGCGCCGGAAGTAGGTGCCGATCCTTCCGCCGTCGAAGACGTTGACTCCCTGCAGCTTGGTCACCCCCCATGGGATGCGCGGCCCGTAGACGATCATCGCTGGATGCACCTTGATCGGACGACCGAGCTCGGCACTCACGGCGACAGCGGCCTGATGCGCCTCCCAGCGCGACTGCTTCAGCCGATCCTCCTGGTTTTCCGGGCCGTAGTAGAGCTTGCCGCCGATCGTGCGGACCGTCAGCCGGCGGTCCCAGTACTCCGAGTCGAGCACGAATACGCCGGCGGGCCCGACGACGACGTGGTCAATGACCGAGCGGGTACCCGGCCGCTTGCCCGGTATCGTGCGGGCGTGCAGCGCGAGGTAGCCGGCCGACTGCAGGACTTTCAGGCGCCGCCTGGTACTTCGCTGCGCCGCGGTCACCCGGACGGCCGGCGGGACGATAGCGGTGGTCTTGGACCGGAAGACGGTGTCGGCGGCCGCGAAGACCACCGCGATCGTCAGGGCGATGCGCCAGTCGAGCCAGAGCATGAAGCCGAGATAGAGAACAACGGCGATCGCGCTGCGCGCGACCCAGATCCTGACCCGCGGGTCGGCCGAGCGGCGCGCGCTGACAATCGGCCGGCTGATCAGCTCGGTCGCACGGCGCGGGCTGACCGTCGGCACGCGGGCCTGCGTGCGGCCAGTCCGCTGCGGGCGGGCGGCCGGGCGCTCTCGGAACATCGAACGCCAGTCGCGCTGACTGTCCGCCGGCTCGGCTTCGCTGTCCTGCCCGTCCGGCTCAGCCGCGTGCTCGCCCTGCCCGCTCTGCTCAGCCGCGTGCTCGCGCTGCCCGCTCTGCTCAGCCGCGTGCTCGCGCTGCCCGTCCGGCTCAGCCGCATGCTCGCCCTGCCCGTCCGGCTCAGCCAGGGCCTCGGCCCGGCCGTGGTGACGGTCCGCAGACCCGTCCGGTTCGTCCGCCTCATCCGGCTCGTCCAGCCCGCCCGCGGATTCGGCCAGGGCGGCATAGTCGTCGGCAGCGGCGATCGCCTCCGCCCACGGAACAGCCGAACCGGTCGCCGCGCCGCCGGATCCGGTTGGCACGGCAACAGGCTGGCCCTGTTCCGCAGGCCCGCTGTCGGCGTGGCTTGGTACCTCCCAGTCCACCATCAGAGCGTAACCGATTCTGTACCCGGCGAACACTGCGTTCGCGCCCGAACCGTCGCCAGCCGGTGCAGGTCTGGACGCTGGTGGCCTGCCCGTCTACTGTTCGGAAGCGTGACGCAAATCCATGACATGACCGCGCTTGAGCAGGCCGCCGCCGTCCGCGACGGACAGCTATCGCCGGTCGAGATCACTGACCATTACCTGGATCGGATCGACCGGCTCAACGCACAGACCGGCGCCTTCTATACCGTGACCGCTGATCTGGCACGGGAGCAGGCCGCGCACGCGGAGAAGCTGGCCGCCGAGAGCCGCCGCGACGGTGCCCAGGCGCCGCTGCCGCCGCTGACCGGCGTGCCGATCCCGATCAAGGACCTGAACATGGTCGCCGGGGTACGGATGACCATGGGCTGCACGCTGTTCGCCGACAATATCGCCACCGAGGACGACCACGTTGTCGCCGAGCTGCGCAAGGCCGGCATCGTGATCACCGGCAAGACGGCGACGCCCGAATTCGGCCTGCCCTGTTACACCGAGACGAAGATCGGCCCGCCCGCCCGGACTCCCTGGGACCTGTCCCGCTCAGCCGGCGGCTCAAGCGGCGGCGCGGCCGCAGCGGTCGCGGCTGGCCTGGCTCCGGCGTCTCAGGGCAGCGACGGCGGCGGATCGATCCGGATCCCCGCCAGTGTGTGCGGCCTGTTCGGGATCAAGCCGAGCCGCGGCCGGATCTCGGGCGGCCCGCTGATGCCGGATCTCAGCGGCCTGTCCATCGACGGACCGCTCGCGCGTACCGTGGCCGATGCGGCTGCGCTGCTCGACGCGATGACCTGCAGTTACCCGGGTGACATGTATTCGGTCGCGCCGCTGCCCGCAGGGGAGAGCTTTCTGCAGCACGCTAGCCGCGAGCCGGGCAGGCTCCGGATCGGGCGATCGATCACTAACGTCGTGCCCGGTGCCGACGTGCACCCGGACTGCGTCGCCGCGTATGAGGACGCCAGCAGGCTGCTCGAAGATCTCGGTCACGATGTCACCGACGTCGAGCTGCCCTTCGGCTCGGAGGCGGTTCCGCTGTTCGAGCTGCTCTGGTACTCGATGTCGACCCTCGCCCCGATCGACCCGTCCCAGGAAGATCAGCTGCTGCCGCTCACCCGCTACCTGCGCAAGCGCGGCAAGGAGGTCTCTGCGGGCGAGCTGATCTTTGCGCAGGCGTACCTGCAGGGGCTCACCAGGCCGGCCCTGGCCCTGCTCAACCGCTATGACGCGTTCCTCAGCCCGACGCTGGCCTCGCCGCCGGTCCCGGTTGGCTATTTCGACGAAGTTGATCCGGCCGAGAACTTCGAGCGGCAGAAGAGATTCACCCCGTACACCGCGTTGTATAACATATCGGGCCAGCCAGCGGTGAACCTGCCTCTGTTCTGGAATTCCGGCGGCCTGCCGATCGGGGTCATGCTTGCCGGGCGGATCGGCGACGAGGCGACGCTGATCTCGCTGTCGGCGCAGGTCGAGGCCGCCAGACCGTGGCGCGACCGGCACCCGCCGATCTGGTAGCGGCGGCCGCAAGCGCGTCATCTACCGTGGTCAGCGTGCGGAGCGTGCCGTGGTGGGGAGTGCTCAGCGCGGCGGCGGCTCCGGTGCTGCTCATCGGCGGCTGGACCGTGGCTGCGGCGCTCCAGCCCGGTCACTTCGATTCGGTGACTGCCACGATCAGCGCGCTGGCCGGATACGGCGCCAGGGACCGGTGGGTGATGTCGCTCGGGCTCGCTGGCCTGGGCTGCTGCCACGTCTGCACAAGCCTGGCGCTGCGCCCGGCCGCGCTCCCCGGACGGCTGCTGCTGATGACCGGCGGCCTGGCCGGTCTCGTCGTGGCGGCGAATCCGCTGCCCGCCGATGGCGGCCACTCGGGTCCGCACACGGTAGCCGCGGCCGTCAGCTTCGTGGTACTGGCGATCTGGCCGATCGCCTCGCGGCAGCGGGGATCACGGGTGCCGCTGACCTTGCGGCTGCCCGGCTCGGCTGCCGCCACGCTCACCCTGCTCGGGCTGCTCACCTGGTTCGGGGCGGAGCTGTGGGCCGGCGGCGGGCAGGTCGGCCTGTCGGAGCGTGCGCTGGCCGGCGCCGAGTCGTTGTGGCCGCTGGCGGTCGTCCTCACCGCCCGGCTGCGTCCGGCCGGAGCGACGGACGACGAGAAAGTGCGGTGAGAAAGGGCGAATCGGATATCCGGGTAATCCGTAATCGCGGGAGCGGGAATTGCCGGATAATCACAATGGCAATGCCGAACATGGGCTTGCCAGAATTAGCGTTAACGGGGATGAGCGGGCTGGCCAGATGACACGGCGGGCCCGCGCTGGCGGGGGCTAGGGATCCGGAGGTGTGCGTGCTGCCGGGACGACGGCGCGGACGGGTGGTGCGGCGGGGGATCAACCTGATCGCCGCCGCATGCGCCGCCGCCGCGGTGCTGGGGCTGTGCGCGGCCGGGTACGGGCAACTGCCCGCGCTCGGGCGAGTGCTCGATCCCGGTCATGGGGTATGGGCGTCGGCCGCGGCCGCGGAGCTGCCGGTATCGCAGCGGCTCACGCTTCCGGGCCTGGCGCGTCCGGCCGCGGTGTCCTTTACCGGCCAGGGCATCGCGATCATCCGTGCGGCCAGCGTGCACGATGCCATGCTCGCGCTCGGCTACATCCACGCCAGGTTCCGGCTGGTGCAGATGGACCTGCAGCGCCGGCTGGCCGAGGGCAGGCTGTCCCAGTTGGTCGGCGCTTCTGCGCTGCCCTCGGACCGGTTCGAGCTGCGGCTCGGCCTGCTCCGGACGGCGCAGCGGGAATGGGCCGCCATGCCCAGGTCCAGTCCGGCGGCACAGATCCTGGTCGCCTACGCCCGTGGCGTCAACGACTATCTCGCCCAGTCGCGCGACAGTGGTCAGTGGCCGGCCGTGTTCTCGCTGGCTGGTGTCTTTCCGGCGGGCTGGACACCGGTCGACAGCCTGGCCGTGCAAGGCGATCTGACCCAGGAACTCGACTACACCACCACGCCGCTGGACTATGCGCTGCTTGCCAGGTCGCTGGGCATGCGCCGGACTCTGGCCTGGTTCCCGATCCTCCCGGTGAACTCCCAGAGTCCAGCGGCGGCTGTCCCGCTGGCGTCGGAAGCCCGTGCGGCCGCAGCCATGCTGGCCGTGACCAGCGCCCTGCCGCCCGGTCAGATTCACGGCTACACCGGCAGCAATGCCTGGGCAGCCAACGGCCCTAAGGTGCTGGGCGGGGGATCGATGCTCGGCGGTGACCCGTACCTGCCGCAGACGCTTCCCTCGGTCTGGTTTCAGGTGGCCATGTCCGCTCCAGGCCTGGCCGTGACCGGGGTCGGCGTGCCCGGTCTGCCCGGCGTCCTGATCGGCCACAATTCCCACATTGCCTGGTCGCTCGCCGACAGCCAGAGTCAGTCCGCGCTCTTCTATGTCGAGAAGACCAGCAGGACCCGCCCCGGCGAGTACTACTGGCGCGGGCAATGGCGCAGGATGCGGCGGGTCAGGTACGCGATCGAGGTCCGGGGTGGCGCTACCAGGCATCTGGCGGTCGCCGTCACAGTGCACGGCCCGGTGCTGACGCAGGCCGGCCGGACAGTCTCTGTGGACTGGATGGGCAACATCTCGTCCCCCGACATCGCCGCGCTCTACCGGATCAACACGGCTACCGACTTCACCCAGTTCCGCGCGGCCCTGGCAAGCTGGCGGGCACCGACTCAGGACTTCGTCTACGCCGACGATCGCGGCAACATCGGCGCCATCTCGGCCGGCTACGACCCGATCGTGCGGCATGGTGACCCGTGGCTGCCGATGCCGGGGACCGGGCAAGACGACGTGGCCGGCGAGATCCCCTATGCCGGCGTCCCGCACGTTTACGACCCTTCGGGGCACATCATCGCCATTGCCGGCCAGCGGCCGGTCAGCGCCTCCTATCCGTCCTACGTCGGAAGGACGGCCAGCTCGCCTGACCCGAGCTACCGGGCGAGCTTGGAGTACGCCATCCTGGACGCCCGGTCTGCCATGAAGTTGCCGAGCTTCGCCGCGCTGCAGACCAGCCTGACCGACCAGCTCGCGGTCCGAGTGCTGCCTCGGCTGCTCGCCGTACTGCGGCACACTGCCCTGCGCCCGGTGCAGCGAAAGGCGGTGCAATTGCTGGCTGGCTGGAACGACTCAATGGATCAGAATTCGGCCGCAGCGGCCATTTGGTGGACATTCTGGTCGGAGTATCTTTCTGCCACTTTCCGGCCCTGGTGGAACTCGGCCAGGGTTCCTGTGCATCTCGATCGCGCCGGGCTGGCGGTCTCGACCGATCAGTTCAGCCTGGATCAGGTGCTTGAGCACTGGACCCTGGCAGATCCGTCGAACCCGGCGTTCACCGCTCCGGGCGGTCCGGCCAGGACCGGGCCGGCCGTGATGCGCGCGGCCTTCGGCACGGCGGTCGCGCACCTGCGGGCCAAGCTCGGCGGTGATCCGGCCAGCTGGGCCTGGGGTCGGCTACACGCCAGGCAGTTCCCGTCGCTGACCGGCGTGCCCGCGCTCGGGTACGGTCCGCGGCCGGCCGGCGGGGATCCGTGGACGGTGGACGCGGCGGACGGCCTGCCGGTCGCGACGGCCGGCCCGAGCTGGCGAATGATCGTCCGCTGGGCCGGGCGCGGCCGGGCTGTCGCCGAGGGCATCTACCCGGGCGGGCAGAGCGAGAATCCCGGTTCACCCTGGTATCAGAACCTGGTGACCGACTGGTGGGACGGCAAGTACCTGCCGGTGCCGCCAGCCGGAGCAGCCGCGACCGGCCCGATCCGCTGGGAGCTAAGCCCGTGAGCGCGCCAGCTAGCCGGAGCGGCCGCGGCAGGCCCGGTTCGCGGGTGCTACGGCCATGAGCGTGCCAGCTAGCAAGACTGAGGTCGACCGGCTGGGCCGGCGCGGTTCCTACCGGCTGGGCAGCATCGCCGTGCCGGGTGGTGCCGGATCGGCACCGGGCCGGCCGTTCCGCCCCTCGTTCGCCGGGCCCCGGCACCGTGGTCCGGCGCTGGCCTGGATCCTGGCTGCGATCGCGGGTACGGCGCTGACTGCCTGGGGTGCACGGGCTGGCCTGTGGTTCGTCCCGTTCGTGATCGGCCTGGTGGCCGGGATCGTGGTGCGCTGGGGTGGCTGGCGACCGTGGGTGACCGTTCCGGCGGTAGTGCTCATGACTGCGGGCGGCTGGGGACTGGCGCTGTGGTTGCCGGCCCTGGCCGGGCTGCCAGTCGGCGCCACGGCCCGCACGGTCGCGGCATTGGCTGGCCTGCCAGCCTCGGCGGCCGTGGGCCTTGCCGCGGCGCTTGCAGTCAGTGTCCTGCAGGGAGTGACCGGCCTATGGCTCGGCCAGGCGGTCACTCCCCGGTCAGCCCGCGGTTAGGCCGACCGTAAAGACCCGCAACACCAGCTGCGCCGGTGCTTCACTTCTTCCAAAGAGGCAATTTATGACATAAAGGCACCACCCGGACTGGCTGCAGAAGGAGACTGCGATGATCGCGCGGTTCTAGCAGTATGCAGCCCGGCGCTTTCAGAGGGACAGGGCATCCGCCTCGTAGATCGCTATCTCTGGCGGGCCGGCGGCCAGGGCCGAGACCTCCGCCACGAACGCGCCGGAGGCCGGCACCCGGAAATGCGCGCGCAGCGCAGCTGCGTCGACCCAGTGCTCGACAAACACCACGCGCAGTTCGTCCTCGACGTCGCGATGGACCGAGTGCAGGAGACACCCGGGCTCCTGCCGGGAACGGCGGACGTGGGCCAGGCTGGCCGCCAGGATCTCCTCGACGCTGTCCGGCCGGGCAGCAATGGCGCCGATGACGATAACCACGCCTGAACGATAGCGACCCGGGGTTCAGCTATCCAGTGCCCGCCGACGCCCCTGCGCCATCAAGGTGACACGGCCGCTGCGGGAACGCAGATCGTGATGGACGAGGGATGCACGTTGATCCGCACCTTCCTGGCGGCCGGACGCGCGCCGCCGTCAAGCTCGCAGGGAATCGGCCGATCGAACCGGATCCGGAACCGCTTGCCTCGCGTGACCGCTACGAACGGTGACTTCTCGGCCTGGCCCAGTGCCACCCGCCCGAGTGTCCGTGCCCACTCGACCGGATTCTTCGCGGTGACGACGCCAAGTTCAAGGAGTCCGTCGTCCGGCTGTGCTCCGCTGAACGCTTCGACTCCGCCGAGGACTTTGCCGACGTTCCCCGCCAGGACGCACGAGACCCGGCCCGTGAAGAAGATCTTGCCGTCTACCTTGATGGTGACCCGCGCCCTGCGCGCGCTGAGGCTCCTGGCACCGGTGTAGAGATATGCCGCACGGCCGATCCGGTCCTTCATCCCCTTATCGGCTTTCTTGATCATGCGGCCATCGAGCCCGGCACCGGCCATCACCGCGAAGCGCTCGCCGTTCACCGAGCCCGTGTCCAGCACCCGGCGCGCGCCGTGCAAGCCGGTTCGCACCGCCTCAGTGAGGTCGCCGGGGACCTGCAGGTTCGCCGCCAGGAGATTCGCCGTGCCCGCCGGAAGGATCGCCAGGACAGCCGGTGTCCCGGCGAGTGCGTCGATGCAGCGCTGCAGCGTGCCGTCACCTCCCCAGACGAAGATCACGTCAGCACCGTGCGCCAGTGCGCGGCGGGCGTACTTAGGCGCTCGCCGGCTCTTGGTCACCTCGTACCAGAGCGGATCAGCAAACCCCTCCCGCGCCAGCACTTCGCGAAGCTCACCCAGACCGCCGCCGAGGCTCTTACCGGCGTGTGCCACCACCGCGACTGTCGGCATTGCGTCGCCTCCATGTTCTCGGCTGTTACAGCCGGATCGTCGCGTGCGGCAGGTTGCCTGGCCCGGCGCGGCTGAGCCCTAGCTACCTCAGCAGACGCGAGTTATTCCGCAGAACCTCGGCGCGATTCGCTTAGCCACCTTGACTGGCTTGGCTCGTGGCGACCACACCCGGCGGCTCCAGGGCCGGCCCTGGCCGGCTCTGGCGACTGGTGGCCAGGCTCGCTGCCAGCGCGCCGACGCAGGTCAGCGTTGCGCCGAGTACCTGCAGCCAGGTGGGCACCTCGTTCAGGATGATGGCGGCCAGCGCGAGCGAGGCAGCAGGCTGCAACAGCAGCATCAGGGAGGAGACGGCGGCGGGCAGCCGGGGGAGCGAGGAGGTGATCAGCAGCCAGCCGGCGGTCTGGCTGGTCAGCGCGAGCAGGGCTAGCCAGCCGATGGCTGGCCAGAGCGGGTGCAGGGCAAGGCCGCCGAAGGTCAGGCCGAAGAGCAGCGACGCGATCGCCGCGCCGGCCGTGGCATCGGCGACCGGTCCGGCGACGTGCGCCGAGCCTGCCGATGACCGGCGCAGGGTCAGCAGGAATCCAGCGTAGGCAACGGAAGTGCCCATCCCATACCAGATCCCGGCCAGCGGATGCAGGCCCGCCGCATGTCGTCCGATCAGGCCGGAGACCAGCACGACCCCGAGAATGACGACCGGCAGCGCGCAGAGGACGGCGCGACTTGGCCGCTCATGCCAGACCAGCCAGGCGATACCGGCCACGATCAGCACCTGAAGATTGCCGAGCACGGTCGCCACTCCGGCTCCCACGTCAGCAATGGCATGCGTCCACAAGATCAGGTCGACTGCCAGGAACACGCCGGCGCCGACGGCCCTGATCCGCTGCGCCAGCGCACGGGCGCCGTGCCGTCGCTGTTCGAGAACTGCGAGGACCGCCAGCAACGGCAGCGCCAGCGCTGACCGGTAGAAGGCGGTACTTGCCGGGCTCGCGCCGGAGAGGGAGACCAGAATGGCAGACGAGGAGATGGCCGCGGCTCCTAGGCCCGCCATCAGCAATGGCGGACCCGCCAGGATGCCGACGGTACCGAGATCGCCGGTACCCTCGTTTTCTGTCATGACCGTAGGAGTGTACGGTGCTGTCACGTTCATCAGGATACGTGCTCGCCGGCGAGGAGCCAGCATGGGATTCGGGGTCGACCAGCGCGAGGCGCTGGCCGAATGCGTCGAGCTGATCAACTCCGGGCGGTCGAGTTCGGGGGAACAGCTGCCCGCCTTGGCGGATCTCGTGGTCTTCGGCGGCCGGCACCGGGCGGAGAACCTCCGTGCCGCCGGGCCTGATGATCTGCCCAGGCTGCATTCGCTGCGTGCCATGCTGGACTCGATCGCGTCGGCCTGCGAGGCGCGGGATCAGGTGGCGGCGATCAGCGGGCTGAACACGCTGCTGGCCGAGACCGGCGCGGAGCCGCAGATCGTTTCGCATGACGGTCGGGGCCCGCACATTCACGTATCCAGGGCATCGGCGCCGCTCGCCGACCGGATCGTCGCACATTGCGCGATGGGGCTGGCGGAGCTAGTGGTGGCCGGCCAGGGCAGCCGGCTGCGCAGTTGCGCGTCGCCAGGCTGCCGGGCAGTCTTCGTCGATTTCTCGCGCAATCAGTCCCGGCGCTACTGCGATAGCCGCACCTGCGGGAACCGTCTGCACGTGGCCGCCTACCGTGCCCGCCGGACCTCGGCCGGCCAGCCGGACACCGGCTGAGCGGGCATCGGCCAGCGTGCCGAGCGACTTTGTCGTGCCGGGTTCAGTGCCGGCACCGGCCACAAGATGCGCAGGAATCAGCATCAGCATCAGCGGGTGACGCGATCATGGGTGGATGACTGACCCCGAGCTGATCCGGCGAGCCGAAGCGCTTGGCGTAGCGGCCAGCTACACGGACTGGCGCAAGCAGCGAGTGCGAACAGACCCAGACGTCCTCGCCGCGATTCTCGGCGCGCTCGGTCCTGACGCTGCCCCAGCCGAGCCGTCAGCGCCCGGCTCCGGCCAGCCGCCGGGCGCGGGCACGCGATCCAGGCCCAGGATCCCGAAGCGCCGGTGCTGGGGATTCACCGTCCAGCTCTACTCGGTCCGATCCAGGCGTTCCTGGGGCCACGGGGACCTGCGCGATCTCACTGACCTCGCGGTCTGGAGCGCCCGCGAACTGGGAGCCGGCTTCGTGCTGATCAACCCGCTGCACGCGGCTGAACCCGTGCCGCCGGTCTCCTCATCCCCGTACCTGCCGATGACCAGGCGCTATGTCAGCCCGCTCTACCTGCGGATCGAGGACATACCTGAGTACAGGCAGTTGACCGCGGCGCAGCGCCGGCACATCGAGGATCTCGCCGCCCCGCTGCAGGCGGCCAGCCGCACGCCAGACCTGATCGACCGGGACCGGGTCTGGCGGGCGAAACTCCAAGCCCTTGAGCTCATCCATCCCCTCCGCCGGACCGGGCAGCGGGAGACCGAGTACCGCGGTTTCACCCAGCGCGAGGGCGCAGAGCTGACCGGATGGTCTAGCTGGTGCGCGCTGGCCGAGGTATACGGACCCGACTGGCGAAGGTGGCCAGCCGAGCTGGCTGACCCGGCTCGCGCCGCACCGCTGCTGACCGGCGGTCAGCTCGCCAGCCGGGCCGAGTTCCATCGCTGGCTGCAGTGGCTGGTCGACGAGCAGTTTGCCGCGGCCCAGCGCGCGGCGCTCGGCGCCGGGATGGCCATCGGCGTGATCGGCGACCTCGCCGTGGGAGTGCATCCGGGCGGCGCCGACGCCTGGGCGCATCAGGACCTGCTCGTCCGCGGCATGAGCGTGGGCGCGCCGCCGGACGGATTTAACCAGCGCGGTCAGGACTGGGCGCAGCCGCCATGGCACCCGCAGCGGCTGGCGGCAGCAGGCGCCCGGCCGCTCGCTGAACTGTTCGGCGCGGCGTTCCGCCATGTGGGCGCGGTGCGGATGGATCACGTCATGGGCCTGATGCGGCTGTGGTGGGTGCCGGAAGGCATGTCGCCAGACCATGGCGCCTACGTCAGTTACGACCACCAGATGACGGTAGCCGCGCTTGCGGGGGAGGCCGCGCGGGCCGGCGCGATCGCCATCGGCGAGGACCTCGGCACGGTCGATCCGTGGATCCGCCGCTATCTGGCCGCGCGCGGCATCCTGGGCACATCGCTGCTCTGGTTCGCCCGCGAGCCCGACGGCTCGCCGCTGCTGCCCGCGCACTGGCGGCGGGGGGCCATGGCGACAGTCGGCACCCACGATGTACCAACCGTATCCGGCTTTGTCACCGGCGACCAGGTGGCCGTCCGAGCCCGGCTTGGCCTGCTAAAAGATCCTGAAGCGGAACGAAACAGCGCGGAGCTGGCCCTGGCTGCCTGGCGGGACGCCCTCGCGGCGCAACGGCTGCTGCCGCCCGGTCAGCAGCCCTCCGCGACCGACTTCACCGTGGCGCTGTATGGTTACCTGGCGCTGACCCCGGCGGTTCTGGTTGGCGTCTCACTCGCCGATGCCGTCGGAGATCGCCGCACGCAGAACATTCCCGGCACCTCGGATGAGTACCCGAACTGGCGGATCCCGCTGTGCGACGGCGACGGCGAGGCGGTGCTGATCGAGAACCTGGCGTCGATCGAGCTGGTCCGCGGCGTCGTGCGGGCGGTTGCTCCCCTGATCACGGAACGGCCGCCCTTGATCAGGAATCCGGGTCAGGCTGGGCGTCGAGCTGCCGGCAGCGCAGGGCTCTGGTGACCTCGTCGCGGCCCTCGGTCATGAGCCGGCGCAGGCCGGGCGGCAGGTCGGCGCGGGATAGGTAGGTGTCGGCCACCTCGATTCCGGCCGGCGTGATAACCGAGAACGGATAGCCGAACTCGGCGAAGTACTGCGCCATGTCCGTTCCCCAGTCACGCCACAGATCGGCGACCACGTCGAAGAACCTGGCCGCGTAGGGGGCGAGCAGCTCTTCTTGATCGGGGTTCTGGAAGCCGGTCAGCGCTGCGCGGAACGTCGCGTTAGGCAGCTCGCCGGAGATGATCCTGGCCCAGGCTGCTTCCTTGGCTGCCGGGTCCGGGATTGCCGCGGCGGCTGCCGAGGCGTGCCGCAGGCCGGCGTCGGTCTTGTCCCTGTCATGCTCGGCGTCGATCGCATCCTCGCCGACCACGCCGCGGCTGACCAGGCGGTGCAGCAGCCGCCAGCGCAGCTCGGTGTCGACGGCCAGTCCGTCGATCGTGACCGAGCCGTCGAGCAGTCCGGCGATGAACGCCAGATCGGCACCGGACGTCGCCACCGAGGTGAATGTCTGGGTATACGCGAGCTGCATGTCCGTGCCGGGGCCGGCCCGGCTCATCAGCTGGCGGAGCGCCGCGGCAAGCCGTTCCAGTTCGGCCTGGCGCCGAGCCGGGTCAGTGAACCGCCGGACCGCCCTGGTCACCCGGGCGAGCACCGACTGCAGCACGGTGATGTCGGCGATCGAGTCGATCCCGGTCACCACCAGGTCAGTGAAGTCCCTGGCCGGCATCTCGGCGTCCCGGCACATATCCCAGGCAGCGGCCCAGCAGAGCGCGGCGGGCAGCGAGTCGGTGAACTCGCCGATGGACTTGACCAGGGTGCGCAGCGAGTGCCTGTCCAGCCGGATCTTGGCGTAGCTGAGGTCGTCGTCGTTGACCAGGATCAGGTCGGGGAGCCGCTCGCCGGCGAGTTCCGGCACGGCCGTCCGCTCACCCTCCACGTCGATCTCGATCCGGCGGCGGCGGACCAGCCCGGCGTCGCCGCGATCGTACAGGCCGATCGCTATCCGATGCGGCCTGAGCACCGGCTGGGCGGCGGTTGCCTGCTGCACCACGGCGAACTGCGTGAACGCCGCGTCGGCGCCGATCTGGTACTCGGGCCGCAGGGTATTGACGCCCGCGGTCTCCAGCCAGGCCTTGGACCACGCCGCCAGCGGCCGGCCGGACGCCTGCTCAAGCGCGTCGAGCAGGTCGGCGAGGGTGGCGTTGCCCCAGGCGTGCCGGTCGAAGTAGGCGCGGATCCCGGTGAGGAAGTTGTCCAGGCCGACGTGGGCGACGAGCTGCTTGATGACCGCGGCGCCCTTGAAGTAGGTGATGCCGTCGAAGTTCATGTCGACGGCCTTGATGTCGATGATGTCGGCGGCGATCGGATGCGTGGTGGGCATCTGATCCTGCTGGTATGCCCACGTTTTGTAGACCATGGTGAACGTGGTCCAGGAGTGCCTGAACCTGGTCGCCTGGGCCTGGGCAAGGGCGCTCGCCCAGGTGGCGAACGACTCGTTCAGCCACAGGTCGTCCCACCAGGTCATGGTGACCAGGTCACCGAACCACATGTGCGCCATCTCGTGCAGGATCGTGTCGGCACGGTTCTCCCGCATCGAGTCAGTTACCCGCGACCTGAAGACGTGGTTCTCCAGGAAAGTCACGCATCCGGCGTTCTCCATCGCCCCGGCCTTGAACTCGGGCACGAAGAGCTGGTCGTACTTCCCGAATGGGTAGCGCACCCCGAACGCTTCGTGGAAGTAGTCAAAGCCCTGCCTGGTGATCTCGAAGATCTCGCCGGGGTCCAGGAAGCTGGCCAGCGACTGGCGGCAGAAGATTCCCAGCGGGATCCCGTCGTGCTCGCTGCGGACCACGTGGTACGGCCCGGCGGCGATCGCGGTGATGTACGTCGGCAGCAGCGGGGTGGGCGGGAACTGCCAGAACGCGGTCCCGGTCAGCGGTGCCTTCGCGACGGTAACCGGCGCGGTGTTGGAGACGACCTGCCAGTCTGACGGCGCCGTGACGGCGAAGGTAAAGGTCGCCTTCAGGTCCGGCTGATCGAAGCACGGGTAGAGCCGGTGCGCGTCAAAGGTCTCCAGGTCGGAGTAGATGTAGACGCTCTTGTCTGCCGGGTCGGTGAACCGG
>OCZU010001456.1_pt1 | contig 15580 bp, 14 predicted proteins | sample 1539001 | NCBI WGS metagenome assembly OCZU01 (sample SAMEA3539306, study PRJEB22396) | soil metagenome | biome: tundra; feature: field; material: soil | place: USA | collected 2010-05 | depth 0.15 m | reverse complement strand
CTTCTCGCGCTAACATAAGGTCATAAATCGGAGCGAGCGGGGTCTGATTGCCCGACTTGGTCTTCGCGCTCAGCAACTGCGCCTTGATGTCGGGGTCGAGGGACAACTCGTCCATCAATATGCCGATGGGCAGCGCCAAAATGGAGTCCATCAACGAGAACACACCCAGCAAAAATAAATCGGACTTGCCATGCTCGATTCTGGACCCAATCAGTTCGCAGAACCGGGCCCGCACCAGAGATGCCAGAACCAGGTCGGAAGACTTCTTTTGGCCCATGACCAGAGTCGTTGCCATTCGAATCCAGCGGACCGATTCTCGTTCTCCCAGAAGACTCAGGGCATGCCCGACGGAAGTGACGGGAGTGCTCAGCGCCAGAACTGGAGAGTTCAAATAGCGCAGCAGCCGGTAGCAGAGCGCCGGTTCGAGCTTGACGAGTTCTTCAATCTCTGCGAAATTCACATCGGACTTCGCAATAGCGCCGAGCAGGCGCACGTAGGTGAGCTGATTGGCGGGGATTTGCCGAGCTCGTAAGTTTTCGGGACGGCGAAAAAAATAGCCTCGAAAACGAGTGAAGCCATACTCCCGTGCAAGCCCAAAACTTTCCCGAGTCTCCACTGTTTTGCGCCAGCATTCGGCAACGCTCGCTGGCATGGCGAGCGACGAGCGACGCGCTCTCCGCAGGTGGAACTGCCCGAACGTCGATTTTGATGAAGTCGGCGAAGGGGACCAGCGACTCCCTTTTGTCGCCCTCAACGAAATTGTCCAATGCGATCAGAGATCCCCTTCGATGGAGTCGTTCGCATGCCTGTCTGATTTTTTCATCGACGGAGACCGTTTCCTGGATCTCAACGACTACATCACTGGGAGGCAAGAGTGCGAAGTAGTCCGTCAACAACATTTGGTGAGTACAGTTGATGAAGGCGGGATGCCCATCGCATAAAACATCCAGACCGACCATATTTAACGCATCGATGGTCGCGGATGTCGCGCTTTCGACATCAGATCGAAAGTGATCTTCTCCATGGTTTTCGCGAAAGCACAGCTCATAGCCCACCACGTTCTCGTCCGCGGTTAAAATCGGTTGACGCGCAATGCAGGGCGTAGTTTTTGGAGCGATAGCCGCTGGAGCGGGAGTACCCATGCTTCTTTCTAATCGGCAAATCCCGATAAACCGTGAACCTGCAGCCGGGCGCGGCAAAGAGCGCGAGAAAGCGACTGTCAGTCAAACTCTCTCCGGGGACAGGCCTGGTCGGCACCGACTCGCCCCACGCTAATCTCGGCCGCGAAATAGTTCTCACCCTTCATTTGGACTCCGGCCAGCCGCCTCAACATGGCGATCTGTCCGACGTGGGTGAGCGCGTCGGCGATCGGGCCCTGAAACAACTTTTCGGCGGAGACGCCGAGCGGCTTGTCCGACGCCAGGTAGTCGTCGAATTTTCCTAATGCCAGGAAAAATCGCTCGCTTTCTTTTTCCCAGGGGAGGGAAGCCGAGTCATGCCAATCGCGGCGGCCTTCAGCCATGGCGAGGCCCCAGTCCATCAGGTCGCCGATGTGGGCTAGAATTTTGGCTGGAGTGCGCGGAGGTTCCGAGCAGCGATATTCGGCAAAATCTGGGCCGGCGTTGCGAATCGCCTTCGCTCCGCGATAGGCTACGGTCGCTAGGGTGTGACGCAGTAACTCTCGGGAGTCCATCATGCTGTGTGTCCTCGATTTTTCAGTCTGACTACGCTCACCCATTGTCAACTTGGCGTCCATTCTTGTCATCCCGCCGGAATGACAGCCTCGGCGTTGCTGACACGCCCGCTGCTCTGCTAGTTTGAATAGTTTCCCGTTCTGTGTTTTCAGACCTCGTGGGGTGAGATGAATGCCGGCCATTAAATTCCGTGCTGTGGATTTTATCGACTTTGACACGTTGCTCCATGACGACGAGCGCCTGGTGCGAGACATGGCGCGCAAGTTTATCGAAGACAATCTCATTCCCATCATTGAAGAGTGCAACCGGGCTGGACGTTTTCCACGCGAACTGGTCAAACCCATGGCCGACCTCGGATTCTTCGGGGCCTCGCTGAACGGCTACGGCTGTGCGGGCATGTCCAATGTCGAATATGGCCTGGTCACTCAGGAGTTAGAACGCGGAGATTCGGGCGTGCGCTCCTTCGTCAGCGTGCAATCGGCGCTGGTGATGTATCCAATTTTTGCCTTTGGCAGCGATGAGCAGAAGAACCAGTGGCTGCCCGCAATGCAGAAGGGCGAGAAGTTGGGCTGCTTTGGACTGACCGAACCGGATTTCGGATCGAATCCCGGCGGCATGAGAACGCGCGCGCGCAAAGTTGGCAATGAATATGTGTTAAATGGCGAGAAGATGTGGATCACTTCGGGCACGATCGCCGACGTCGCCGTGATTTGGGCGAAAGTGGAAGATGAAGGAAATAAAGTTCGCGGATTTCTGGTCGAGACCGACCGCCCCGGCTTCAAGGCTGCCGACATTCACGGAAAGTGGTCGCTGCGGGCCTCGGTGACTTCCGGGCTGTCGCTGCAGGATGTGCGCATCCCGGAGGCAAACCTGTTGCCGGGGTCGGGAGGATTGAAGTCTCCGCTGATGTGTTTGAACCAGGCGCGTTATGGAATCGCCTGGGGCGCGATCGGCGCGGCGATGGCGTGTTATGACTGCGCGCTGCAGTATGCGCTGCTGCGGAAACAATTCCGCGATCAACCCATCGCCTCGCATCAACTGGTGCAGGAGAAACTTGCCTGGATGATCAGCGAAATCACGAAAGCGCAACTCCTCGTTCTGCAAGTAGGCCGATTGAAAGACTCGGGCAAAGTGCAGCATCAGCATATTTCGATGGCCAAGAGAAATAACGTCTGGATGGCGCTCGAATGCGCCCGGCTGTCGCGCGATATTCTCGGAGCAAATGGAGTGGCCGATGACTATCCGATCATGCGGCACCTAATGAACCTGGAGAGTGTGAAGACTTACGAGGGCACGCAGGATATCCACACGCTGATTATCGGGGCCAGCGTAACCGGGATCGATGCGTTTTAGGCATCGAATCGGAATATTATCGGAATATTTCAAGGAGAGGGATGCTGGTCGCGCCAACATTGCAGACTGAACGCCTGTCGCTACGTTCGTACGCGCGCTCCGATATTCCTGCGCTGGTGCCGCTGATCGGCGCCCGCGAAGTAGCGGCAACCACGTTGCGCATATCGCACCCTTACGCCGAGTCCGACGCGCGCAATTTTCTGAATCTCTGCGAGGAAGATCGAGCATGCGGCCGGGGCATCAATCTTGCCATTGTGCTGCGTGACGGTGACACGCTGTGCGGCGGTGTCGGCCTTCGCATCGAACCGGAACACCGCCGCGCTGAGCTCGGCTACTGGATTGGCGTTCCTTATTGGGGCAAAGGCTATGCCACTGAAGCCGCGAGGACACTGGTGAAGTAGGGATTCGAGACGCTCGGATTGCACCGAATCTTCGCCGGTCATGTCGCGCGGAATACCGCCTCTGCAGGAGTTCTGAAGAAGATTGGGATGCGCCATGAAGGATGCCAGCGCGCTCATATTCTGAAATGGGGAGAATTACTTGACCTCGAGATGTATGGAATGTTGGCGTCGGACGTCAACCGCACCGTGAGTACTTCCTGAACCGCCTTCTCTTTAACCAAAGCGGATATCCACGAATGCGACGAATCCAACTCACCCGTAGAGATCGGTCAGCAGTTCATACGCTCTCCGCAGGTGCGGAATCACGATGCTGCCCCCGACCATCAGCGCGATGTTGATCGCTTCTTCCAATTCGGCGCGCGACACGCCCAAGCGATAGGATTGAATCACGTGGTAGTGAATGCAGTCGTCGCAACGCAGGCAGGCGGAGGCGACGAGGCCCATCAACTCCTTGTATTTCGCGGGTAGAGCGCCTTCCAGGTAGGCGTTGTGATCGAGGTTATAGAAGCGCTTAACCAGGAAGTTGTCGGCTTGGTTGACGTTTTCGTTGAGTCGCGTGCGGGTGTCGAGAAAATGCCGGGCGAGTGCACTCTTTTCGGCTACTTGCTTCTCGGAAAAAAATAGGTGGGTTCCTTGCGGGGGTTCGGCGTGGCTTCGGTTGTCGTGTTGTCAGGCGTGTGGTGTTCGGAACTCATGGATCAAAGATTAGCAGAGCGCCCAGGGCGCGGACGCGGCTTGCGGGGTTGCCTGTCAGCGGCGAGTTCTATTTCGCTGTCTGCGGCCGCGGGCGAGGTCGCCCGCGGCCACACTCGGTCCAGCAGCAGTTGCAGCAGTTGCCCGCCGAGCTGTGATGCTTGCCCTTCCATCTGAGCTCCGAAGGGGCTATATTCCTAGGTCGCATTTTTTGGAGAATCTATGGCTACGCAAACCCGTCCAGAACCCCACGCGAAAAATTTTGGAGAAAATATTGAAAGCGACTTGGCGCTGGAGTTCTTGCGCGTGGTCGAAAACGCCGCCATCGAGTCGGCCCGCACCATGGGCCAGGGCGACCGCCCGCTCAGCGACCAAGTGGCGACTGAAGCCATGCGCAGAACGATGGACAGCGTCCCCATGCACGGCACGATCGTGATCGGTGAGGGCGAGCGCGACGATGCTCCCATGCTTTATATCGGCGAACAGGTGGGCGGGCCGTATGGAGACGGACGCGAATGTCCGCACGTCGATATCGCCGTCGATCCGCTGGAGGGCACAAACCTCTGCGCTACGGGCGCTCCCGGATCGATCACCGTGCTGGCGGCTTCAGAAAAGGGCGGACTGTTGCACGCTCCCGACTGCTATATGGAAAAGATTGTGGTCGGGCCCTCGTGTAAGAACGCGGTGGAACTCGACGCGCCGGTAGCCGTGAATCTGAAAAATATCGCACGCCGATTGCATCGCGGCGTCGAGGATCTGGTCGTGGTCGTGCTCGACCGCCCGCGGCACGAGAAGCTGATTTCCGATATCCGAAAGGCGGGCGCGCGTATCCGGTTGATCGGTGATGGCGACCTTTCAGCAGGCATTGCGGCCGCGGTGGTGGGGACTGGAGTGCATGCGGTCATGGGATCGGGCGGCGCTCCGGAGGGCGTGATTACCGCGGCGGCGATCCGCTGCCTGAATGGATACATGCAGGGACGCCTGGTAATCGACAAGCCAGAGTTGGAGGAGCGCATCGCCAAGATGGGCATCAAAGATGCAAAAAAAATCTATGAAGCCGAAGATCTGGCTCCGGGAAAACAAATGATCTTCGCCGCGACCGGCGTGACCGAAGGCGCGCTACTGAAAGGTGTCCGCTTCTTTGGCGAAGGAACGCGAACCTCGTCGGTGATTCTAACCTTGAGAACTGGAAGGGTGCGGTTTGTGGAGAGCATCCATTTGGATAAGGGCCCAGACGTTAAGGTTCGCTTTTCGTGAGAAGTGCAGGTTTCAGTGGCTTCGGAAAAGGCGGTCCAAAGGTTGGGGATTCTCGGGCGCGGGTTCCCTATCACGCGACCTACCCCTTGGTAGGGTCTTTGAAAACAAAAGACTTAGGTGGCAGTTCCGACCAGGTCTTTGAGGAATAAGGACTTAAACGTAAAGTATTTATAAATCAATCAGTTAGGCTGATCGGTCGGCTGTTTTGAGGCTGTTTTTTCTTGTATGTTATTGAGGAATAAATACTTTACGAAGAAATCTGACGAGAGTACGACCTCGGCGCCTAAAGGCGCGATCAAAACAGAGGGTCTACCGCAGCGCTGAAGCGCTGCGCCACCCAAAAATCAAGCGCCCTGGCGAGTTCTTTCCGATTTCTTTGCAAACTGTAAGTTGAGACTAACTGCCAGAGTTAACCATCATCAGCGCGAATAGGGCTGGCAGATAGATGATCGTCGCCCTGAGCAACCGTCTAGCCGAGGGTTTTGATGCTGCGGCTGTCGCCGGCAGCTGTGGAGAGGCCATTCCCATCGACACGCGGAAGAGGGCCGCGCCCATCAGGATCGCCCCGACCAAATAGACGCGTCCTGCCATACCCAGCGCAACCGGCAAAACGCTGACTGGAATCAGAGCTCCGGAATAGGCCAGGATGCGCCATACGGTGGATTTTCCATCGGAATCGACGACCGGCAACATGCGGATATTGCCTTCCGCGTAGTCTTCGCGGTAGAGCCATGCGATGGAAAGAAAGTGCGGGAACTGCCAGACAAACATGATGGCAAAAAGGATCAGGGTTTCAATTTCCAGTTGCCCTCGAGCGGCCGCCCAGCCGAGAACGACTGGCATGGCTCCCGGAAACGCACCCACAAAGGTACATATGGGAGATACTTTCTTCAATGGAGTGTACGCCGCCAGATAGACGAGCGCCGTCAGGAAGGCTAGTAACCCAGTTAGTAAGTTGGCATAGATGGCGAGGTAAGTCGAACCTCCCAAGGTTAGTAGCAAACCCACGGTAGCCGCGTGGACTTTGCTCATGCGTCCGGAAGGCAGGGGGCGCAGAGCCGTGCGCCGCATGCGCGCATCCACGGCGGATTCCAGCACTTCGTTGAGCGCCGCGGTTCCGCTCGAAACCAACGCCACTCCGAACAAGGCATGGAACAGCCCGAGAGACCACGACGAAACGCCCATTCGGTGCGCGCCAAAGAAGTAGCCGCACCACGCCGTCAACACAATCAGAGTAGTGATCCGCGCCTTGGTCAGTTCGGCGTAATCGCGCAGCAGAGCAATCAACTTTTGCAACATGGCCCCCACACTCAATGGTTTGTTGCTTAACCCCAGATTGCAGTTTAGCTCAAAACTACAAAAGGCGGTTTCACGTTTTTTCGCGTTTCAAGGTTTCAAGCGCTCCCCGAGTCGCTACTCGTGCCGTTCCGAAGACTGCATTGGTACCGTGCACGCCCGATCAATGTCAAGCTCAAAAATACAGAACGCGATTGAACCCAGCGGCTACCGCTATTGGCCGCCGGCGGAACCGGGTACCGTGAAGGTCTCGGGCGGATCAAAAAAACACCGGTGCCAAAGGGCTGCGTCGGTCAGTTTTCCCGCCTTCCATTGCTGCACCGTGGGCATCGTCATCGCGATCATGCCGCCATCCACCGAGTCGAAGATCATTACCACTCCGGCAAGTTCCTGGGGCTTGGATGCCAATTCCGCATAGTTCTTCTCGAGCAACGATTTCACGAACTCCAGCTTGGCCTGGGCCCCGCTGTTTTTCTCGTCTTCCTGTATCTTTTGGACGGACATAATTTTAACGTTCTTGCCGCGAAGCGCCTCCCAGTCGCCGGGGAACGGCGCCGTCTCCTCGCGCGTAACCTGAAACAGCTCGGCCACAACTGGAGCGTTCGTCGGGGAGTTGGAAGGAACATCCGAAATTCCCTCCGGCATTTCCAGGCCGGTACGCCAGATCCAGCCCCGGGATAGCCCAGAAATTCTGACGTGAACCCAGTCCGCATTAAAGTCCAACATCTCAAATTCATCGTGGGCGGTAGCCAGGAATAGAGTCTTGCCGGTCAAACTGGGAGAGGCGACCACCGGGGTTCCACTCTTTTTGATCGCGACCAGGTTCTTGGGATGGGCCTGATTCTTGAGTACTTCCTCCAGACTCGAGACCTCCGTCCGTAAGCTGTTGGTCGCGGCTTGATCGACGGCTTTGTTGTCCGAAGTTTTTGTCGGTGCGGGCGGCGCGGACCGGCCCTGGGGCCGGGAGGACGAGAAGGTCGGCTCCGATTCCGGCAACTGCGGGGTCGGGGCCGAGATCTCCGCTTCGGTGGCGCGACGGTCGGATGACTTTTCCGTAGGAGCAGGCTGCCGGGCAATTTGAGCGCTGGTGGCGGGTTTGGCTTCCCCCAGTTGATCGGTTAACTGGTCCAGTAGGTCGGATTCGAGGCGGCCGTTTGAAGTCAGCAACTGGTAGCCGGAATGAGATGAAGTGGAGTCCACATACCAAGCCGTCACTTTGGTGTTCACGCGCACCAGAGTTTCGCCTGAGGAGGTTGAGCTCACCTGCACGGAGGATTGGTAGTAAGCGCGCTGATAGCGGGTGAGCGGGTGATCGCCGGACAAGGCGAATCCTTCGAGCACGGGCAGTCGACCGCCCATGGAGGGTTGCAAGTCTTGCAATGCCTTCTCGACGACGTTTTTCGACTGAGGGTAGGTGCGCTCATACCGCGTTGCTTTTTGGGCTCGGCCGGTTTGTTCCGAGGCGATCAGCAGGACGGCCAGGAAGAATCCGCGTAATGCTCTCTGGCGCGTCATGGGACCTGCTCCAACTGGTCGCGTTGCAACCACCCGTGCTGGCCGTCGCGCGTTTCGATTCCATACCAGTAAGGGGTTGAAATGAGAATCAGAACTTCCGCGCCGGGATCGAGGGGTTTAAGCGTGCTGGCGCTGTGGAACGGAGCGGACTTGAGCGGGGCGCCGGGCTTCTTAACCAATCGCTCGACCTGGCGGCGGAGTTCGGAGACGTGTCGCTCCAGCGATTCCGGCGAATCGTCGGACGCCGACGATGATGAGGGCGGCAGCAACGACTTTTTGTCCCCGTTTGCAGCTTGCTCCGACACATCCCGGGGCGGGGTGCTTAGCACTACGGTGTCACTGCCCAAGCCGAAGTTTTCCTTGGCTAAGCGATCCTGTTTCGCTTGCAGGGCAGCGGCATTTTCTTTCTTCATCAATTCGACCGCATCGAGGTGTTCGCGGATGTCCTTGTACTCACTGCTCTCGACTGAGCCGTCGGAGGGATGGATGGTGCGTCGGAAATCCTCGACAAACACCGCATCAATACGGAGCACTGTATCTTGAAATCCCTGTTCCAACACGACGTAGCGCACGGCCAACGTCCCAACGTCACCGGCGTCTTTGAAATTTCGCGGATCGAGCGCCTGTTTCCGGACTTTATAGAAGACCTTGCCGCCCTCGGTCCATTCCGGAAAGACCGTGGTCGATGTTGCCGCGACGGCTCCGCTGATGAACTCGTCTTTGTTGTATTCCTTGGTTCCGCGGATGATCGTGTTTTGGGCTATTTCCTCCACCACTTGCGTCACTTCGGGCGCGGGCAGCGGAATGTTGACGATCATCCCTTCGCCATAGGGCAGGGAGCCTTTCTTTTCGCGGCCGCTTGAAGGAATCGTAGCCAACCCGGCGAGCAAGAGATACAGAAAGACTTTTGCGACTGGTGTTCGATCATGAAGCGCGCAAAGCGAGACCTTGGTAAACAAACTTCTGCCCTTCCACCCGGTCCCACGAACGGTACTGTCCCACATCACTGCTGGCTCCGGTGTCCTGTCGCAAGAGTCTCCTACTGAGGTTGGCTCTTGTCAACTTTCATGTGGGGTTCCCCGCCTGCATCCCACGGTCACTTCTGATGCCGCCGAGAAAAAGCAAAAAAAATCCTCAGAACCCTATTGCACTTCTAGGATCGTTGGTAGTAGTATCCACCCGCTGTGAGTGGTCTGACCACTTCACCAAAGTAAATTCTGTTTCGTTTGAACGCAAGAGCCGCGAATCGTGGTCGATGGCTTCTGCGTGATGGTTGGGGAGAAACTGTTTTTGGGAAATTTCAGGATTCTCTGAGGAGTGCAGCATGCGTATGTGGGCGCAGTCTCACCTCTGTCAGAAGCCGCAGCGGAGTAGTTCCATCCTCGCCGCTTCTTTCGCGTTGATTTTTCTGATTCTGAGCGCCAGCCAACCGGCGAATGCCTTGCCCGCATTTGCCCGCAAGTATGGCTTGCGTTGCTCAGCCTGCCATGAGAGCTGGCCGATGCTGAATTATTTCGGCCAGAAATTCAAAGACAACGGCTATCAGCTCATGAACGACCGCGATTCGCCGATCTGGCAGAATCCGGGATACTGGCCGGTGACGTTCCGTATCACCCCGATCTGGCACCGCGTGAGCCAAGGCAAGGTACCCGTGGACAACAGCACGCAAACGGGCCAGGTCGAACAGCGGATAACCTCGACTGGCTTTGATCTAAGCGGGCTCGATTTTCACACCGGCGGCACACTGGAAAAGAATTTTTCGTTTTACGTTCTTCCCTCTTCCGATCCCACGGCGTCCTTCCACTTTGAATCGGTCATGGCCCGGCTCGATAACATCGTCGGCACTCCATGGTTGAACGTGAAGCTGGGCAAATTTGAACTCGACAACCTGCTCTCTGAAAAGCGCATCCTCACGCTGACGGGAAATGGCGGAATCTACCAGCTCTATCACTTCATTCCAGTCGGCGACAGTAACGTCTTCGCGCAAATGGGAGACAACCAACTCGGCGTCGAGGTGATGGGTCACTCCTACAACGATCGAACGCGTTACTCAGTCGCTCTGCTCAGTTCTGCCGACGGCCAAGTCGGCTTGCCCTATGGCGCCAACTCCTATTCAACGTTCATTACTGGCAGCCAAGCCTTGGATGCCGGAAAACTTGGCGTGCAACGCCTCGGCTTTTATGTCTTCGCAGGCCAGGCCCCAACCAGCTTTCTGACCAGCGGTGGCGCGCCCATTGGCGGTTCGGGCACCGGAAACAAAAGTTTCAGTCGCGAAGGTTTTGTCGGGCAGTTCTACTTTGGGCAGCACTTTGATGTACAAGTCGTGACCCAACACGGTTCCGACAGTGCCTGGTTTGGACAGGGCTACGGCGATTACGTCGATGGGTATGCATCGAACCCGAGCAGCCCTCCGACATGTGCGAACAACAACGGCGGCGTCCCCGGAACACAGGTTTGCAACAACACTCCGGGAACGACGCTTGCTCAGGGTTCACGCAATCCGACCTGGAACGGCATTCTGGTCGAACCTCACTATGTCTACAGCCCGCAGCTGATATTCCTGGCGAGATATGAAACGATCCGCATGTCGCAGCAGTCGACTCCCGGGACTCGTGCCGATCTCGGCGATATCACCACCTACACGGTCGGCTATCGCTATAACCCGTTCATGACGAGCCGCGCGGGTTTTGCCTGGCATAACGAGTTCAACCTGTTCCATCAGGTCGGAACATCGCCGCTGACTAGCACAAATATCAATACCAGCGAGTTCTTGACGGGGTTTGACTTCGACTTCTAACCATCAGGATTGCCGTGGGCGAACTTCGCTTCGCCCACGCTGACTTCGGGTTAAAGGTGCTGAATTATGAAGAGATTGAGTGCGATTCATCTTATCGGAGCGATTGTTTTCACCGCGATTATGGGTCTGGTTCTAACCACCGCAGCCTTTGCCCAGGATGAGCCTGCGGTAGGCGCGAAGCCACCGGTTGTGGTGAAGCCCATGCAGAGCCACATCGGAAACCTAACCGGGCATTCCGAGTCCGCGAAGTCCGACTACCGCCGGTATTGCGCGGGATGCCACGGCGAATACGGCGATGCCGCGGGCGAGAACGCGGTGTGGCTCGATCCGAAGCCGCGTGACTTTACCATCGCCACTTTCAAATGCCGCTCGACTCTGACCGGTACCCTGCCCACCGATGAAGATCTTTACAACACGATCGCACGCGGCCTGGATAACTCGAACATGCCGATCTGGAATACCTTCACCAAGCAGCAGCGCGCCGATCTCGTCGCCTATATCAAGATCTTCTCGCCCCGCTGGGATAAAGAAAAAGCCGGCACGCCGATCTCCATTCCGGCCGAGCCTCCGGTCACTCTGGAGAGCATTGCCCATGGCCAGGCGCTCTTCGCGAAATTGGAGTGCTGGAAGTGTCACGGCACCCATGGCGAAGGCGACGGCCCCTCCGCTGCCACTCTTACCGACAGCAAAGACAACCCGATCCGGCCGTATAATTTCGCGGCGGGTGGAAACGACTCGCGCTTCAAATGCGGCAACACCAATCAGGACATCTATAAGATTTTCATGACTGGAGTTGACGGCACGCCCATGCCTTCCTTTGCCGACGTGATTCAGCCCAACGATGCATGGGATCTCGTCCATTTCCTGCGCACCTTGCAGGTCCACCGGCACAGCAAGGAAAACGAAGTTGTGATGGCCGCGCACGGAGTGATTCCTCCGTACGTGGATAAAACCCCAGCACCCGCCCCGGCCGACAGCAACAAAGCGCCGGGTGGCGGGCAGTAATTGAGATTTATGAATTCTGAGGAGAATACTCGAATGCGCACCAAGCATTTTTTGCTTCTGCTTTTGACGTTACTGGTCTCTTCGTCGCTGATGTTCGCAGGAACAGTGAGCGGCAAGGTGACCTACACCGGCACTCCCGTCAAGATGAAACCCATCGACATGTCCAAGGAACCGAGCTGCGCCAAGCAGCATGCCACTCCAATCGCGAATGAGACAGTTGTGACCGGCCCCAACAATGGGCTGGAGAACGTGGTGGTTTATATTTCGGCCGGAGCCAACGACGAGGGCCAGGTTCCGGCGCAGGCCGTAACTTACGAACAAAAGGGATGCCAATACCTCCCTCACGTTCTGCCCATGCACGTCAACCAGGAATTCACCATCTCCAATGACGATCAGACGTCCCACAACATTCACCCGCTGCCGAAGGTGAATACAGAGTGGAACAAGTCGCAGCCTCCCGGCACGCCGCCCATCAAGGAAAAGTATGACAAGGCTGAATTCATTCCGGTGAAGTGTAACATTCATCCCTGGATGCACGGCTGGTTCGTGGTGCTCAAGACCAGTCACTATGACCTAAGCAAGGGTGGCGGCGACTTCAAACTGCCGAATCTGCCTCCGGGTAAGTACACCGTTACCGCCTGGCACGAAGACTACGGGACGCAAACCGCCGACGTTACCATTACTGGCAACGAAACTAAGGATGTAAATTTCACTTTTAAGGCGAAAGCATACTGATCGCTTTCCGAAAGTGATCGCAGGAGGGCGGCGGTGGGTTGGGCTCCGCCGCTGTATTTCTAAGTAAGCCAGGACTGAAGATGTAAAAGCGGTTGTCGTGCAGGGCTGGCTGGAAGCTGGCCCGAGGCGAGGACATATGGCGAAGTTCTTTGCGGTCACTATCATCGTAATCGCGATCGTTTCCGCGATTCCTATCCTTCGGCACACTTGGGAGGCCCCCGAGGACATCTCGACGCATGGGGCTCGAATCGACGAACAGATGTCTGAGACCATGGCTGAGGCGGGAATCTCTTTTCTTGCCGCGCAGTTCGTCTTGGCGTTTTTCATCTGGAAGTTCTCCAACCCGGGACCCGACACCAAGATTAAAAATTTCCCGGGCGGCGCCAAGGGGCTGGTAATTGCGGCGATTCTCGTGGTTGGAATCGAAGTTATGGCTCTGGGCGTTTTCGGAGTCAAGGCCTGGGCGAATGTCTATCTCACGCCCCCCGCGGCCGATGCCATGCCCATCCAGGTTCAGGCTGGACAGTTCGCTTTTTATTTTCGCTATCCCGGGCCAGATGGGAAGTTCGGCACGCCGCATCCCGAAATGATCAACGAGGGGACGCAGAACATTTTCGGCCTTGACCCGGAGCACGACGTCGACGCCAGAGATGACATTGTGGCCGCCGAGATGGCGATCCCAGTGAATAAAGAAGTTCATCTCCTCATGCATACAAAGGATGTAGGGCATTCTTTTTATGTGCGCGAGTTGCGGGTGCAGCAGGACTTTGTTCCTGGATTAGATGTGACGCTCCACTTCACGGCCACCAAGGTGGGTAAGTACGAGATTGTTTGTACCCAGCTTTGCGGGCTCGGACATTACAACATGAAGGCCTATCTCGAAGTAATGTCGCAGGCCGACTTCGATAACTGGCTGAAGCAGCAAGCAGGGCAATAAGTGGATCGTCCGCGAGGTTCGCGGAGTAGCGAAAGATACGTCATCCCTCGAGGTGAGCAAAATGCACGACATGTCAGTGCACGCGGCGCAACATCATGCTCCGCCGACGAGTTTCATACGGAAGCACGTCTTTAGCCTGGACCATAAGGTCATCGGCAAGCAATATTACGTGCTCGCTCTGGTCGCCGCTTTTGTCGGGATGTTCCTCTCGTGGTTGATGCGCATACACCTCGCCTGGAACAATTTCGCCATCCCTGGACTGCATTTGCTTTCGAAGACGGGCGCTCCCGGCGACGTCATGACGCCGGAGTATTACCTGCAACTGATGACCATGCATGGCACGATCATGGTCTTCTTTGTACTTACTACCGCTCCCTTCGCGGCCTTTGGCAACTACTTCCTGCCCATCCAGGTTGGCGCGGAGGATATGCCCTTTCCGCGCTTTAACATGATGTCGTTCTGGGTAACATTCACCGCGTTCCTGGTCCTAATGTCGTCGTTCTTTGTAGGCGATGGTCCGACCCTGGGTGGATGGACCCAATACGCGCCCCTCAACTCGGTGGGTGCGGTTGCGGGCCCTGGGCAAGGTCTCGGTGTCGTCCTTTGGATGACTTCGATTGCGCTGTTTTGTGTTGGCCAATTGTTGGGCTCGTTGAACTTCATTACCACTACGCTCGATCTTCGGGTCAAGGGCATGAGCCTCATGCGTTTGCCCATGAGCGCGTGGGCGTGGTTCATCACCTCTTGCATGGGGCTGACCGCATTCGCTGTATTGATGCCCGCGTGTATCCTGTGCATTCTCGACCATGTGGCGGGAACCAGTTTCTTTGTCGCCTCGAACCTCGTGATCAACGACCAGATCCAGCCGCACTCCGGCGGCTCCACGCTGCTCTGGCAGCACCTGTTCTGGTTTTTCGGACATCCCGAGGTCTACATCGCCATCGTGCCGGGCATCGGCATCGTTTCGCACGTATTGATCACTAACATGCGCAAGCAGATGTTGAGCCAACGCACCCTGATTTATTCCATGGGAGCGCTCGCCCTTCTTAGTTATATGGTCTATGGGCACCATATGTTTGTTAGCGGGATGAATCCTTTCTCCTCGCTGGCATTCTCGTTCCCCACGCTGGTGATCACGATTCCGTCCACCATCGTGGTGTTGATCTGGACCTTCAGTCTGTATGGCTCAAGGCTGCGTATCAACTCGGCATCGCTGTTTGCGCTGGGCTTCATCTCGATGTTTGTCAGCGGCGGAGTTAGCGGCTTCTTTTTGGCGCAACCTTCGATCGACATCATGCTCCATGCGACTTACTTTGTCGTCGGCCATTTCCACCTGGTAATGGGTGTGGCCGCGATGTTCGGCATTTTCGCCGGAACTTACTTCTGGTTCCCGAAGATGACGGGGCGAATGATGAACGAGACCTTGGGCAAGGCTCATTTCTGGCTCAGCTTCGTAGGCGCTTATTGTGTCTTCATGCCGTTCCATTATCTCGGCATGGCTGGGAATGTGCGCCGCTACGCTTCCTTTGTGGACGACTTCCTGCAACCGCTGATTCCGGTACATCGTTTTATCACCATTGCCGCCTTATGCACGGGAGCAGCGCAATTGATTTTTCTCTATAACCTGATTCACAGCCGCTTCGCCGGCGCGCCTGCCCCGGACAATCCGTGGGAGGCCACTTCGTTGGAGTGGAGCACTGCCACTCCTCCGCCCTTTGATAATTTCGGCGGCAAGCATCCCGTGGTTTATCACGATCCCTATCAGTATGGGGTGCAGAGTTCGGTGGGTGATTACGTGATGCAAACTTCACCCGAGCAAGTCAAGACAGAGCGGGAAGAGAAGTAAGAATTTGAAGGGCGCGGCTTTAGCCCTGAGGACAAGCAGTTTATGGCCACT
>OCZU010001455.1_pt1 | contig 15581 bp, 10 predicted proteins | sample 1539001 | NCBI WGS metagenome assembly OCZU01 (sample SAMEA3539306, study PRJEB22396) | soil metagenome | biome: tundra; feature: field; material: soil | place: USA | collected 2010-05 | depth 0.15 m | reverse complement strand
ACCTGGAAGAGCAGTGGATCAGGAACATCACCATCACGACCGGCCTGGTCGACGCCTACTCCACGCCTACCCTGCTCCGCCTGATCGCCAGCCACCACATCGACGCTGGGCAGTTCATCACCCACCACTTCACGCTGGAGGAGTTCGACAAGGCCTACGACATATTCACCCGGGCAGCCGACACCGGCGCACTCAAAGTCGTCCTCAGCCGTATGCCCTAGTGTCGCATGCAGTACCCTTCACCAACGCTCGGCCGGGCGGACTGTGATCCGCCCGGCCGAGCGTCAGATGTGACACTGCGGGATGGGACGCCATGACGTTGTTGCGCGCCCTGGGTCATGCCCTGGTCATCAGTGGGTCGATGACCTGGGAGATCCTCTGGGCGCTGATCCTGGGCTTCGCTCTGTCGGCGGTTGTTCAGGCGGTGGTGCGCCGCAGCACGATCATCGCGCTGCTGGGGCAGGACCGGCCAAGGACCCTCGCGATCGCCGCTGGCCTCGGCGCAGCGTCGTCGTCGTGCTCTTACGCTGCCGTCGCCCTGGCCCGCTCGCTGTTTCGCAAGGGAGCCAGCTTTACTGCCGCCATGGCGTTCGAGATCGCCTCCACCAACCTGGTCGTTGAACTCGGCATTATCCTGGCCCTGCTCGTCGGCTGGCAGTTCACCGCGGCTGAGTTCATCGGCGGCCCGATCATGATCCTGCTGCTGGCGCTGCTGTTCCGGCTCTTCCTCCGGCAGCGGCTCCTCGACTCCGCCCGGGCCCAGGCGGACAGGGGCATCGCCGGGTCGATGGAGGGCCACGCCGCGATGGACATGACCATCGAGGGCGAAGGAAGCCTGTGGCGCCGGCTGCGGTCCAGGCGGGCATTGACTTCGGTGTCCCATATCTTCGTGATGGAGTGGGCAGCAGTGCTCCGCGACATCGTGATCGGCCTGCTGATCGCCGGGGCGGTCGCCGCCTGGGTGCCGGACAGCTTCTGGGCGCACCTGTTCTTCGCCGGGCATCCGCTGCTGTCCACAGTGTGGGGGCCGCTGATCGGCCCGGTGGTCTCCATGCTGAGCTTCGTCTGCTCGATCGGCAATGTCCCGCTGGCCGCGGTGCTGTGGAACGGCGGGATCAGTTTCGGCGGGGTCGTGGCGTTCATCTTCGCCGACTTGATCATCCTGCCCATCCTGGTGATTTACCGGAAGTACTACGGCATGAAGGTGATGCTGTTCATCCTGGCCAGTTTCTACGCCACCATGGTCGCGGCCGGGTACCTGACCGAGCTGCTCTTCAGCGGGCTAGGCCTGATCCCCGCCAGGCACCACGCCAAGGTGATGCAGGCATCCATCCAGTGGAACTACACCACCGTGCTCAACATCGTCTTCCTGCTGGTCGCTGCTGGCCTGTGCTACCGGTTCGTCCGCAGCGGCGGCCTCCCGATGCTCAAGATGATGGGCGGGTCACCCGAGGCCACCACCGACCCGCCGGAGATGTCGGGGGACAGCGCTGCCGCTCCCCGACACGGCTCGTAGATCACGAGCATCGTGCGCTGGGTCCTACAGCGGGCTACGGGGAAGGACCATGATCAAGTCACTTCTCAGCTGGGTTATCGACTAAATCGTGCACAAACGCACCTGTTCGCGACGCTAGATCTCCTAGGCGGAGCTGTCAAGAGAGCAACTTGACCCCTGTATGACGCAGACTTAAGTTGCCTGGCATCGGTAGTCGCTGACACTCGAACTCGGCGGCAAGAGCGGCTACGGCAGCGAGAAGGGCATCGAGTCCCTGCGCCAGTACCAGCAGCTCAAGACGCTGACGATCTTCTATAACCCTCGCTCATCATCATCGGCGGCGGAGCCGCGTCGGCCGGAGACAGTATCTCGCCACGATCAGGCAGAGCGTCTACCGGCGATCGCTGCCGCTGGCAACCCGCGACCTGTGGGTGGTCCGATCATCGAATATCGAGACCATCGGCCTGCTCGGGGCCGCCTTCGTCGTTCTGGACGAGCTGTGGTCACGGGAGCGACTCGGCCGGTGGATCAATAACGGCACGCCGGTAGGTCGGCCCCAGCTGAGCCAGTCGGCCTAAGCAATCCCGAGACCACCCTGGTAGACCCACTACTACCTGTCGCGGCCGGAAAGGTTCGCAGTCGTCGTGTCTTATATAGACTAGACGACGTAGATGAGTTAGCTTAAACTGACGCATCTAAGGTAGCGGACAGGGAGGCGGCATGTCACCGAGAACCAGAGCCGGCGAAGACGGCGGCGTTCCCGAGCGCAGGGACGTGTATGAGCGGCTGGCTGATGAGCTGCGCCGCGACATCATCTCGGGCCGGTTTCAGCCGGGTGCCCGGCTGCCGAGCACGCTGGACCTGATGGCCAGGAACGGGGTCGCGAACCTGACCGTCCGCGGCGCGTACCGGGTCCTCGTCGAGGAAGGCCTGGTCGAGCCGGTCGCGAAGAAAGGGTTCTACGTCCGCAGGCCCAACGGCACGCAGTGGCGGATGAATGCCGGCAAGGCCGGGCGGCGGAGCGGCGGGACACCCCTGGACTGCTGGGCGGCTGATGCAGTGGCGGCGGGCCTGCGGCACCGGGAGGAGGTCAGCGTGGTGATCGAGGATTCGTCAGCGCAGGTGCTCGGCCGCCCGGTAGGGGAGCGCCTCGGGCTGGAGCCTGGTTCGCGAGTGCTAGTCCGCCGTGTGATCCGGCTGCTCGGCGCTGCGGACTCCGGCCGGAGTGAGAGCCCGGACTCGCTGGCCGATTCCTACTTCCCGTACGACCTGGTCCGCGACACGCCGCTGGCGTCCCCCGGCCCGGCCAGTGCCGAAGAGGCTCTCGCCGGGATCGGCTGCGCACCGCGCGGCCACGATGACGAGTTGCGGCCCCGCGTGGCCACGTCGGAGGAACGGCGGATCCTCGAGCTCCCGCAGGTATCAGTCGTGCTGGAACTAGCCCGCACCGCGTTCACCGCTGACGGCCGTCCGGTTCTGGTGTCTCACCAGGTCTTGCGCGGCGACGGCGCGATTTACCGCTACCAGATTGGCTAGCGCGCTCGGGCAGCGGCTGCCCGAGCGCGCTAGCTGCTGAGCGCTCCTACTCGTGCTGAGCGCGCAGTCAGGAGGTGCGGACCTGGCCGTTCACGTCCGCATCAGTGCTGACGTCCGCGGGCCCGGCTGGCATCTCAGTCACGGGTGCCACCTGGTCCACCGGGGCCACGTGGTCCACGTGGGCTCCCTGGGCCGCCGAGGTCGTGGCACGCGTCTTCCTGCCATTGCGGATGGCAGCTGCGAGCGCGCTGGCCGCAGCCGTCACCATCGCGATGCCGGCTGGCTTACGCCAGCGGTGGCGCGGTGGTTTCGCGGGATCGAGCCGCTGCGCGGCCGACGACAGCAGCGCCGATACCTTGGGCGCGACGCTGTCCTGCAGGACCTGCCCAGTGCGCTCGACCTGTGGCGCCGCCCAGGCGCGTGACCTGTGCACCCCGCGCCTCGCAGCTGCCTGGCCGCTCTTGGCCAGCGGCTTCACCTGGGCCGCGACCGGCTTTACCTGAGCCGCCGCCTGGCGCGCACGATCACGTGCGCTGTCGGCCACAGCTTCATAGTTTCGCTTCGTAGGGGACATTTTTTGAACCTCCGCGAGTGTGCTTGCACTTGGCACACTGCCCGTGGCGGGCGACGTCAATCATTATGCGGCGACCTGCGTGCCCGCAACGATTCTCTAACGGCTGGATTTCGGAACTGATCAAGCTAGCTGGCCGGACTTATTGTTCTAGAACCAGCCCCGCCATCCGTCAGCTGGTCCGACGGGCAGCCGGGCAGCAATCCGGAGGGCTAGCACGACGATGGGACTGCGAAACTCCTTCGTCTGGCGGCGAGCGGGATCGGCGCGGCTGCTGCTCGCCAGCGTGCTGCTCAGCACCCTGATCGCCGCGCTGGTGAGCGCCGCGCTGACGGGGTTCGTCGTGAGCTCGCTTCCGCAAGCGGTCGGCGGCGAGCTTGGCCAGGCCCCGCACACGACGGTTGCGATCAATGGTGCTTTTGACGCCACGCAGGTAAGGGCCGATGATCCAGCGATCCGGACCGCGGTTCGCGGCGCCTTCGGCCCTATTCCTTTTACGCTGTACCGGGCGCTGTGGTCGGATCCGATCGAGCTGCCCGCCCCCCGCGGCGTCCGGACAGTGCCGCTCGTCCAGGCGGCCGCGCCCGACCGGATCCGAGCACACGCGGTCCTGGTCCGGGGAACCTGGCCGGCCGCGCCGTCACCGGGAGCCGCGGCGGCGGCAGCTATCCAGGCAGCGGTGCCTGTCACCGTGGCAAGCGCGCTGCACCTGGCGCCAGGAGGGCTGCTCTCGCTGCGAGACCGGCTGACGGGAGCGCGGGTCAGTTTCCGGCTGACCGGCACGTACCGGCCAGTCAATCCGGCATCGCCGTACTGGGCACTGGACCTGATCGCCGTAGCTGGCATCAGCGTGCAGCCTGGTTTCATCACCTATGGCCCGCTCGTGGTCGCCCCGGGCGCGTTCGGCCGCGACCACCTGGCGATCGGCGGAGCGACCTGGCTGGCCGGCCCGGCCACCAGCCGGATCGCCGCCACCGAGCTGAGACCGCTGGCCGGGCGGGTCAATGCCCTGCAGGCATACCTGGTCCAGTCTCCCGATCTGGGCGGCCTGCAGGTCAGTACCGGCTTGCCCGCGGCGCTTACCGGGGTAGCCATCAAGCTGGTCGTGGCCAGGTCGCTGCTCACGATTGGCGCGCTTGAACTGCTGCTGCTCGCCGCTGTGGCGCTGACCATGTCCGCCCGGACGCTGGCCAGCCAGCGCGAGGAGGAATCGGCTGTGCTCTCCGCCCGAGGGGCGAGCCGCTGGCAGCTGGTGCGGCTGGCCATGGCGGAGGCGCTGCTGGTAACCGCCGTGTCGGCGGTCATTGGCGCGCTGGCCGGCAGTCGGCTGGCCGGACTGCTGGCCAGCTCCGGGCCACTACGATCGGCCGGCCTGCGCGTGCACGGAATCCCCGGAGCGCTGTGGTGGACGGTGCTAGCTGTCCTGGTGCTGAGCACGGCGATCATGCTCTGGCCCGCCCTGCGCCCGACCAGCGCTGGCACCGGCCGGGCCCGCCGGAGCAGGACAGCCGCCCTCTCATCGATCGCCAGGACTGGCGGCGACGCCGCCTTGGTAGGCCTGGCGCTGCTCGCCGGATGGCAGCTCCGCCGGTACTCCGCGGTCAGCCAGACGTCCGGGGGGATCGGAATTGATCCAGTGCTGGCAGTCGCGCCAGCGATCGCGCTGGCGGCGGCCGCCGTCGTCCCGCTGCGGCTGCTGCCCGTCCTGGCCAGGGCGGCGGACCGGCTGGCGGACCGGACCAGGCGTCTGGGCACCGCGATGGCGAGCTGGGAGATCAGCAGGCGCGCCATCCGCCAGAACGCCCCCGTGCTGCTGGTCGTGCTCGCGGTCGGGACCTGCACGCTAGCGCTCGCCCAGCACAATAGCTGGCGCCAGTCGACGCTTGACCAGGCATCCTTCGCCGCCGGGGCCGATGTGCGAGTGCAGACGCCGGCGCCGGTGCCGCTCGGGCTGACCGCGACGGTCACCCGCGCGCGAGGCGTCACCGCTGCCATGGCGGTGACCAGCGATCTGGCCGTGGCCAGCGGAGCTCAGGTCCTCGCCGTGGACGCTGCCCAGGCGGCGGCTACTGTCCTGCTGCGAGCCGATGAGTCCGCGCTGCCACCTTCGGTGCTGTGGCGGCGGATCATTCCGACCGGGGTCACGGGGGCCATCACGCTGCCGGGCCGCCCGGCCAGGCTGGAGATCATCGCGAGTTTTGATCCTGGCCGGGGTACGGGCCTGCCCCCGGCTGTGGCGAGCGTCACGGTCCAGGACGGCACTGGGTCCGTCTACACCATCCCGGCCGGCCGGCTGCCCGTCGACGGACGCAGCCAGGGCCTGGTCGCTGACGTGTCCCTTACCCGCCAGGCGATCTATCCGCTCCGGCTGCTTGGGCTATCGGTCAGCTACACGCTGCCGCCGGTTCCCACCGGCCAGCAGGCAGCGGTGGCGGCTGCCAGCCGGATCGCGACCTTCACGGTGCACGCCCTGGCCACCTCGGCTGCCAGGGCCGGAACCTTCCCGAGACCACTGCGCCGCGGGGCGGCGCTGGCCCGGTGGACGCCGGTGGCGTCGGCAGCTGGCCTGAGCATTGGGTCCGCCGAGGGCACGGCGCCGGTGCTGGCGCCGTTCCAGGCCAGCGGCGCCGACACCCGGACAGTGCAGTTCGAGCCAGGTGACGGCCAGACGACCCCGCCGGGCTCTTCGTCGAGCGCCTCGTTCGGGCCGGTGCCCGGACAGCTGACCCTGACCGCGCTGGTGCCGTTCTCGATCATTCCAGGGATCGCGACGCAGGCATTCCTGAGTGCCAGTCATCTGGCCGTCGGCGCCATCCTGCAGGTCTCGGCCGGAGCTGCCGCAGTGACAGTGAAGATCGTCGCGGTGGTGCGAGCCTTTCCCACGGTGACCAGCCCGGCTGGAGGTCTGATCGTCGACCTGGCCGCGGCACAGGACGTCGTGGTCGCCCAGTCCGAGGCGCCAGAGCCGGTCAGCCAGTGGTGGCTGGCAACCACCAGCGGCGGGCCTGCCGACCTGCCAGCTGGCTTGCCAGCCGGAACGACCGCGACTGCCCGCGCCCAGCTCCTGAGCAGGCTGCAGGCCGATCCGCTGTCAGTCATCCCGCAGCAGGCGGTGCAGTCGATCGCTGTGGCCGCGGCCCTGATGGCGATTCTCGGATTCTCGGTCAGTGTCGCGGGCCGGGCGCGGGAGCAACGGTCGCAGTCGGCGCTGCTGGCCGCGCTCGGTGTCGGCGGCACCACCCAGGCCAGGCTGTTGTGTCTGGAGGCGCTGGCGCTGAGCCTGCCAGCCGCCGCGACCGGGCTGCTGCTCGGTGCTGTGCTCGCGAGGCTGCTCGTCCCGGCCGTCACACTGACCGCCACCGCCGCAATACCGGTGCCGTCCGTCCTGGTACAGCTTCCGCTCCTCGCCGCGACCGGACTTGCGCTCCTGATCGCCGCGGTCCCGGTCCTGGTGGCGGCAGCCACCGCTGCCTTCCAGCCCGATCCGGCCGCCGAGCTGCGCGCGGCGGAGGGCATGTGAGGACCGCGGCCGGCCGGGTCCGGGTGACCTGGATCATGCTGACGGGGACCGGCGCCGCCGTGAGCGCCGTCCTAGCGCTGATGGCTATCGCTGTCATCTTCGTGGCGGTCGGCACGCCGCGGGCGAGCCTCGGCTACCGCACCAGGGCACTACAGCAGCTCGTCGCGAGAACGCCAGCCGAGGGTAAGTCAGTAGCGGGGGACATCGACTTCACCACCCTGAGTCTCGGGCTCGGCACCGCCGACGGGGAGGCTGCGAGCCAGATCTTCCCCGGTGAGATCCAGACGATGGCCGGCGAGCTGGCCGCAAACCTGCGGAAGCTGGGGCTGCCGCTCGCACCGCCCGCGCTGCGCTGGTCCGGCCTGGCGTCGGGATACTCGGTCGTCGGCGGCGCGGCCCGCAGCGCCTACAACGGCAGTACGGCGCCACAGGTCGAAGTCGTCTACCGGGGCCGACTCGGCCAGTTCGCGCGGCTGGCCACCGGAAGCATGCCCGTCGCCGACTCGGTGACACCTGCGATGTCGCGGTTCCAGGTCGCAGTCACTGCCGCCACCGCGGCCAGGTTCGGCCTGCATCCTGGCTCGGTGCTGACGGTGGGGACGAACGTCGCGCTGGCCGTGACCGGCGTTATCCGCCCTACCGGCCCCGGCTCGACCTTCTGGACCGCCGACCCGAACGCGGCCGCCGCGACGTTCAACACAGCCCCGTCGGGGGGCTACTGGCTAGGCGCGGTTTTCATTGGCCGAGCAGAGGTCGCCGACCTTGAGACGACGTTCGATACCGCCCAGATGCGGGTGCACTGGGACTTCCCGCTTGACCTGGCCCGCGTGAGCGCCAATCAGGCCGGCCCGCTTAATAACGATCTCGCCGCGGCCATCTTGCGCGGCGGACTGCTCACGGTCAGCGTTAACGCTCCCACGTCGATCGGGATCTCGGCCGGCCTGGCCGGAGCGCTGGCGACGTTCATTCAGACCGAGGGTGAGATCGGCAGCCTGCTGTCGCTGCTCTACGTCAGCCTGGCGATAGTCGGCGCTGTCGTCCTGCTGCTTGGCAGCCGCCTGGTCGCTGAGCGTCGGGCGGCCGAGTTCGGCCTGATGCGGGCTCGGGGGGCCGCGTTCTGGCAGCTTGGCTGGCTCGCGCTGCGAGCCGGCCTGGTCGTGGTGCTGCCGGCCGGCCTGGTCGGTGCGGCGCTCGCCGTGGCCGTCACACCGGGCGGCGAAGAGCTACTGGCCTGGTGGCTGGGCGGCCTGACAGTGCTGGCCGCGCTGGTCAGCGTGCCAGTGCTGGCCATCAGCCGGACGCCGGCCACCGGCCTGAGCAATGAGCGAGCCGACCGGCTGCCAGGCCGGACCTCCGTAGCCAGGCGATGGGTCGGGGATGTCGCGCTGGTCGCGGCGGCGGTCGGCGGCCTGGTGGTGCTCAGGCAGCAGGGCCAGCCGCCGCTAGGCGGAACCGATCTGTATACCAGCGCGGCGCCCGTTCTGGTCGCCATCCCGGTGGCCATCGTGATCGTCCGCGGCTACCCGACGATAGTTCGATGGCTGGTCCAGCTGGCCGGGCGGCAGCATGGGGTTACCGCATTCGTCGGGCTGGCCCGCGCCGCGCGATCCGCACTGACCGCGGTGCTGCCCACGTTCGCCCTGATACTGGCACTGGCCGTGGTCGCATTCGGGGCCACCTTGCGGGCGGCGGAGGTGAGCGGCCAGATAACCGCGTCGTGGCAGGGCACCGGAGCTGATGCGCTGATCGACGCATCGCGATCGGTACAGCCCCTCGATCGGGCCGTCCAGCGCGCCATCGCCGCGGTGCCGGGCGTCGAGCGCACCACCACAGTCAGCGTGACGTCCGGGGTGGCGGCGGACGGGACGCCGATCGGGATTGTGGTCGTGAGTCCGGCCAGCTACGCGGCCCTGATCGCGGATACACCAGACCCGCCGTTCCCGGCGGCGGCCCTGGCAAGGCCGCCCGGCACCAGGCCGCCCGGCCCGGGATCGACGGCGACCGGCCCGATACCGGTACTCGCGTCGCCCGCGGCGGCCACCATCATCGGACGTGGCACCACTAGGGTGCTAGCAGGCATTCGCACGCTGCGGATCGCCGCGGTCGGGAGGATCACCAGCACGCCGGCCATACCGGCTGGTGCCGGGCCGTTCGTCGTTCTCCCGCGCTGGGCCGCTGGCGCCAGCTCGCCGCAGCCGAACCTGATGCTCGTGGCCGGCGCCCGGCTCAACGGGGGTCGGCTGCAGGCGGTGGTCCGCCGGATGCTGCCTGGTGCCGCAGTCACGCTCCGCTCGACCGTGCTTGCCTCGCTCACCAGCGCCGAGCTGCCGCACGGGGCGTACGCGACGTTCGCGGAGGGAGCCGCCGCTGCCGTGGTCTTTGGCGCGGCAATTCTGCTGATTATGCTGGTGCTCGGTGCGCGTCCCAGGGAACTGACCCTGGCCAGGCTGGCCACGATGGGCCTGTCGCCCGGCCAGGCCAGGCGGCTCGTCTTCGCTGAGGCGCTGCCTGCCATTGTGGCCGCAGCCGCCGGCGGAACGGTCTGCGCATGGGCGCTGGTGCCGCTGATCGGGCCGGCCGTCAACCTGTCGGCGCTGACCGGCAGCGGCACGCCTACGCCGGTCAGCACCGATCTGCCGGTGCTCGGCTACGCCGCGGCGGGTCTGCTGCTGCTGGCGCTGGCCACATTGTTCGCCCAGTCCGCCAGCACCCGGATCCGCGGCACTGCCCGCGCTCTGCGAGTCGGCGAGTGATCACCACGAGGAGGCGAGGCCGATGACGACATCAGCGCTCAGCGGGGCTGGCGGCAGCGGCGCGGAAATCGCCGCCGCGGCCGGGATCGGCGAGCTGGCCGCCGAGGCGGATGCGGCCCGCAGCTCCTACGGCGATGGGGCGCTGGTCGTCTGCGACCGCCTGGTCCGCATCTACGCGGCGGAGGGGATCGAGGTTCAGGCTCTGCAGGGTCTGGACCTGCTGATCACCCCCGGCGAGCTGATCGCGCTGGTAGGAGCGTCCGGCAGCGGCAAGTCGACGCTGATGAACATCCTGGCCGGGCTAGATAGCCCGACGGCCGGCCTGGTCCGGGTGGCCGGGCATGACCTGGCCGCCATGACCGGCCGCGACCGGCTGCGCTACCGGCGGGAGACGGTCGGCTTCATCTGGCAGCAGACCTCGCGCAACCTGCTGCCGTACCTGACCGCCAGGCAGAATGTGATCATGCCGATGTCCTTCAGCAGGCTCGGCCGCCGCCAGCGCGGCAAGCGGGCCGACGAGCTGCTGGGCACCCTGGGCGTCGCGCATTGCGCGGGCCGCACGCCGGATGCGATGTCCGGTGGCGAGCAGCAGCGGACCGCGATCGCGACAGCCCTGGCAAACAGCCCGAAGCTGCTGCTGGCTGACGAGCCAACCGGAGAACTGGACAGCGCGACCGCGATGGACGTCTTCGCGGCACTGCAGACCGCCAACGCGGAACTCGACGTGACCGTCCTGGTGGTGACGCACGACCCGGCCGTATCCGGCCAGGTGCGCCGCACGGTCGCGATGCGAGACGGCCGTACGAGCAGCGAGACGCTGCGGCATTCGTCGGCGGACGAGGCCGGCAACGCGACCCAGCACGCGGTCGAATACGCGGTTCTCGACCGGGCAGGCCGGCTCCAGCTGCCACGCGACATGATCGCGCCGCTGGGCATGCGGGACCGGGTCAGGCTGGAAGCCGAGCCAGACCACATTGGCGTCTGGCCGGACCTGCGGCAGCCGCGGGAGACCCCATGACGGGCCTGGTCGAGATCCGTGACGTCACCCGCACGTTCGGCAGCGGCAGCACCGCCGTGCATGCCCTCCGCGGCGTGTCCTGCCGGATCCGCCCTGGCTATCTGACGGCGCTGGTCGGCCGTTCCGGATCAGGAAAGACCACGCTGCTCAACATCATCGGCGGGCTCGACTTGCCGACCAGCGGATCGGTGCAGGTCGCCGGACGCGACGTCACCGCCATGACCGACCGGCAGCGGATGGTGCTCCGCCGGGAGACCGTCGCCTTCATCTTCCAGTCGTTCGGCCTGATCCCGATCCTGTCGGCAGCGGAGAACGTCGGGATTCCGCTGCGCATCGCCGGGACCGACGCCCGCGCCCGTGAGCAGCGAGTCCGGGCGATGCTGAGCGTCGTCGGCCTCACCGAGCACGCTAAGCAGCGGCCGAACGAGCTGTCCGGCGGACAGCAGCAGCGCGTCGCGATCGCCAGAGCGCTGGCGGGCACCCCGCAGCTGCTGATTGCTGACGAGCCGACCGGGCAGCTGGACTCCGAGACCGGCCGCCAGATCATGCGGCTGCTGCGCACGGTGGTGCAATCCGAGGGAATCACCGCGCTGGTCGCCACGCATGATCCGGTCCTGATTGAGCTGGCCGATGACGCGCTGCGACTCAACGACGGCATGCTGGTGGGCGTCTGAGATATTTCGATCGCAATAACACCCGTTGTCATTGGCGACGTTATTCATCCAGCCTTGTCAGCCGGCCTGTGTCAGGCAGCCTGTGTCAGCCAGCTTGGTGTCCCGAGCGATGGTGGTAGCCTCCGGTCCGAGGGGGGTAGCAGGTGCAGGTCAGCAGGCGGACTCTGATCGCCGCAGTCAGCTCGGCGGTCGCTGCGGTGATCCTGATCGGCGGCTTCCTGCTGCTGCAGGGTGACGCGAAGCCGGCGCCTGGCAAGTCGTCACCGACTGCGACGAGAACGGCTCTGATGTCGCCGTTTACCGGCGAGCCGATTAAGTCACTGGGTCCCGAGCTGATTGTCAAGATTGACAATGTCGCCCAGGCTAGGCCGCCAACCGGGCTGACAAAGGCCGATGTTGTCTATCTGCTACCGGTTGAGGGCGGGCTGAGCAGAATATTCGCCGTTTTCTCCTCGCATATCCCGCCACTCATCGGGCCGGTGCGCAGCGCGCGCGAAGAGGACATCGAGCTGCTCAGGCAATTCGGAACCCCGGCGTTCGCTTTCTCCGGAGCCCAGCCGCGGCTGCTTCCCGTGGTCGAGCGGGCCAGGATCGTGAACCTGTACGCGGGCATCGTCGGCGGCTACTACCGGGATCTCAGCCGGATCGAGCCGTACAACCTGTATGCCAGGACGCGTCAGCTGCTGGCCGAGGCGCCGCACGCGAGCCGGGCCACCGACATCGGATTCAGGTTCGGGCCGGCCCCGGCCGGCGGCAAGCCGGTCAGCTCCTACAGCGTCTCCTACCCGGCTGCCGCCTTCACCTTCCGGTGGTCATCGGCCGGGCGCCGGTGGCTGGTGTGGATGGACGGCAAGCCGGCCTACGCGACCGAGGGCGGCCAGCTCGGCGGCCGCACCGTAGTGGTGCAGTACGTCCGCGTCGCGACCTCGGGATTCCTGGAGCTCGGGATCAGGCCGCCGTTCGCCAATACGGTGGGCAGCGGAAGCGCCGTCGTGCTGCGCGACGGACGGTCCTACCAGGTGCGCTGGTCCCGCCCGGATGCGGACGGCGGCACCGTGTTTACGCTGCCGACCGGCCAGCGGATGCCGTTCGCCCGCGGCCAGGTGTGGGTCGTCTACGGTTATGGACCAGGGTCCGCACGCTGAGTCCGGTCGGAGTATGCCGATCTGTCTTGTCGCACCTAGTGCCGCATGCGACACTCTGAGTTGTTTAGCCGGGCCCACGCCGGGCTGCTCGCCACGGGCGGACTTTTGTCCGCCATTCCGGTGTCCGGCGCTAGTTGCGTGGGCATGCATGATTCGGAGCGGGAAATGACGACGGACGAGCCGACGCAGCTGCCAGGCAGAGATGACGTGCGGGTCGAGCAGGCCACGATCGCGCGCGGCGGGCTCGCCCCCGGCGCGGCGGCGCGATCGGATTCGGTCACCATCGTGCCCTATCCCGTGCCCGCCGAGCCGGCTCCGACCGGCGGAGCCGGAGACCTGACCGACGAGCTGCTGCGCTCCGATCAGTGGACCGACGCGATGCTGCAGGCGGCCGGGATCCCGGTGCTGGACGCGCCATTCGTGAGCGTGGGCGGCGGGATCGGATCGTTCGTGACCGTTGACTACCTGCGGATCGCCGGCGTCGCGCCGGAGCGGATCGCCGTGCTGTCGAATATCGAGTTCCCGTGGAAGACCTATGAGTACCTGACCCGGGTCTCGCAGATTCCGCGCAGCGAGCGGATCCGGTCGGACTCTGCGTCGCGGCCGGACAATATCTGGGGATTTCCTTCGTACGCCCTAGCCGAGGCGGTCAGCGACCGCTCGCTGGCGCCGCTGTGGCAGGTGTTCACCGAGCCGATGTGGGCCGATTTCTACACGCCGAAGGCCGGCCAGGTGTTCACCGGCCTGGAACGCGAGAGCAACCGGATCGGCTGGTCGCAGATGCTGGTCAAGGGCCAGGTCAGGATGATCAGGAAGCGCCAGGGCGGCGGCTACTTCATCATCTTGACCCCGATGGCCGGCTCGGCGCCGACCAAGCGGCTCGCCTACCGGGCGGAGTTCGTGCATCTGGCCGTCGGCTATCCGGGCCTGCGGTACCTGCCCGAGCTGCAGGAGTTCCGCACCGCGCATCAGGACTTCTACCACGTGGTCAGCGCCTATGAAGAGCACGAGCACATCTACGAGCTGGCCAAGACCAAGCACCTGGTGGTCATGCTCCGCGGCGGCGGCATCGTCGCCTCGCGAGTGCTCGCCCGGCTGATGGATGACCGGGCCCGCGACGGGCTGTCGACCGAGATCGTGCACCTGTTCCGCACGTACATCGGCGGCCCGCACGGGCACAACGCCTGGAACCGCCGCAAAGGCGGGAACGGCTTCGCCTACCAGGGCTTCAACTATCCGAAGTCGGTGTGGGGCGGCCAGCTGAAGGCGCGGATGCGCACGCTGGAGGGGGCTCAGCGCGGCGAGGCCTATAAGCAGATGGGCGGCACCAATACGCCGTGGCGCCGTCGCTGGCAGGCTCAGATGAACGAGGGCCGCCAGGCCGGCTGGTATCACACCATGACCGGCACGGTGGACCAGATGCGGCTGGACGGCGGAAAGATCATCAGCGCGGTCAAGACGCAGGCTGGCATCGTCGAGGTGGCCGCCGATTTTGTGATCGACTGCACCGGACTGGAGGCCGACATCGCCGAGCACCGGGTGCTCTCCGATCTGCTGGCGCACTCGGGTGTGGGGCGCAACCCGCTGGGGCGCCTTGACGTCGAGCGGACCTTTGAGCTGCGCGGTACCGGCAGCGGACCGGGAGTCATCTACGCGTCGGGGGCGACCACGCTTGGCGGTTATTTCCCTGGCGTGGATACTTTCCTCGGTCTGCAGGTAGCCGCCCAGGAGATTGCCGACGATCTGGCCAGGCGCGGGTTCTGCCAGCGGATCGGGACGCTGCGTTCGGTGCAGCAGTGGCTGCGCTGGATGCGGAACCAGCAGCCGTAGGACGCCGAAGCAGCAGAACAGGAGGCAAGGACGTGCTACCCACCCTCTCCGGTCGCATTCAGACCCGGCTGGTGCTGCTGGCCGTGATCGGCGGCCTGGTGACGCTGATCATCGGCCCGGTGCTGCCGGGATCCGCGCCACTGTCTGTCCGGTATCAGAACGGCTTCCTGATTCTCCTGGCCGTCGCCGTGCTCGGTGTCGGCTGGGAGTGCCTGTACCACTTCGTTATGCAATGGCGCTGGGAGAAGGACTGGCCGACGCTCTTCGGACTGGTCACGCTGGTTCCCGAGGGACTGCTGGTCTGGGCGCTGCTGCGGGCCGGGGCAATTCCCGGCATCACCGGCCTGGTGCCGCCGGACGCCTTCCTGGTGGACTTCCTGGCAGTCTGGATCTCGGTCTGGCTGGTGGCCAACGGGCCGATGCGCGTTCCGTTCATCCGGTGGCGTTTTCACGGCGGGAGGCTAGTGTGAGCGAGCAGACCCATCGGCCTGGCCTGTGGCCAGTTCCCGGGGACGGGGTGCTGGCCCGGCACGGCGACCTGATCTTGCTCAGCAGCCTGGATTCGGGTCATCTTGTCGATGTCCTGCTTGACCTGCATGCGCAGATCGCCAGTTCAGCCGGTGACGGCCGCCGATTTGCCGACGCTGTCGCTGATGCTCTTGAGATCGACGCGATGAGCGGTCGCCAGGCCGATAGCGCCGCATCCCAGCCAGAGCCGGCCGTACTGGCCTTCGGTCCGGCCGGACCTGGGCTCGCGGTCACCGTCAGCGGGGCCGCCTGGGCGGACGTCACCACCGCCCATGGCGTGCAGCGGATAACGGCCGGCCAGCCGGGGATACTGCTGCGCTGCCTGCTTCGATCACCGGTCACCGCCGTTCGCGCCGGACTCAGTCCCACCGGGGACGGCGAGATTCACACCGATCGGTTTTCCCGCCTCGACGCTGGCACCGTGCGGGCCGGCGGTCTCGGCTATTTCCCTGACGGAACTTCTCCGGTCGGCCCTGCCGTCGCAGCGCCACGGGTGTCGAGGACGACTTCA
>OCZU010001454.1_pt1 | contig 15582 bp, 18 predicted proteins | sample 1539001 | NCBI WGS metagenome assembly OCZU01 (sample SAMEA3539306, study PRJEB22396) | soil metagenome | biome: tundra; feature: field; material: soil | place: USA | collected 2010-05 | depth 0.15 m | reverse complement strand
GGGCGGCCCGCGGGCGGGGTGGCCGTCCCCAGCGGCAGCCGGGACAGGGGCTTGACCTCGGCCAGCCGCAGGTAGGTCACCAGCCGCTGGCCGCCCCGGGTGGCCAGGCTGGCCAGCACCTCCTGCAACTCGGTGACGTCCCTGGCCACGACGCTGAGCAGATAGTCAGTCTCGCCCGCCACGTTGTCCGCCGCGATGATCTGCGGCAGCGCCCGGACCTGGTCCTCGAAGATGCGGCTCGACCGCGGGTCATGACGGGCCAGGCTCGCCATCACGTACAGCTGCAGCGGAAACCCGACGGCCGCCGGGTCGAGCTGGGCGCTGATGATCCGGATGACGCCCGACTCCTTCAGCCAGCGAACCCGGTGCAATGTCGCCGCGGGGGACAATCCGACGAGGCGGGCGAGCTCGACGTTGGTACGATCCGCGTCGGCCTGCAGCGCGGTCAGCAGCTTTATGTCAACTTCATCAAGTTCAACGGCCATATTACGAAACTTTATATCGTGCCAGAGCCTCAGCATCAAATTCTATGCGATTAGGACGCACGATTACTGCATGAGCTCCTACCGTCGTCCCGCCATCGCCGCGCTGGCCGCCGCCGGGCTGCTGTGGGGCAGCACAGTGCCGCTGTCCAAGCTGGCCCTTGACTGGCTGCCGCCCGGCTGGCTCACGTTCGCGCGGTTCGGCGTGGCGGCCGCTGTCCTTCTTGTCGCCGTTCGGTCCAGGGTGCGCGCCGCGTGCAGGCCGGCGGTGCTGGCCTCAGGCGCGATCGGGTACGGCGGGTCAGTCGTCGTCCAGAACGCCGGCATTAGCCGGACCAGCGTCAGCCACGCGGCACTGCTGATTGGCGCCGTGCCGGTGCTCGTAGCGATCATCGCGGCTCTCTGGCAGCACACGGTGGCGCGCCCGGTGGCCTGGGCCGGTTTCGCGACGTCGCTCGCTGGCGTCGGCCTCGTCGCTGGCGGCGGGGGAGGCGGCGCGACACTCTCCGGCGATGGCCTGGTGCTGGCGTCGCTGCTGCTGTCCGCCACCTTCACCGTGGCGCAGGGCCGCCTGCTGCGCGGCCGTGACCCGATCGCGGTAACCGCCGTGCAATTCCTGGGGGCGGCCCTCGCCGCGGCGGCGTTCGCCGTGATCACGGAGGGCGTGCCTGCGCTGCCTGGCGGCTCAGGCGCACTGCTCGCCACCGCGGTACTGGCCGTCGGCGGCACGCTGCTGCCCTTCACGCTCTTCGCCTACGGGCAGAGCCGGGTATCCGCCGAGGTCGCCGGGGCGTTCCTCAACCTTGAGCCGCTCGTCGGCGGTGTGCTGGGGGTCGTCGTCTTCGGCGACCCGGCAGGCCCGCGGCAGGTCCTTGGCGGCGCGGCCATCCTCGCGGGCATCGCGTTGAGCAGCTTCCCGCTGTTCGCCACCCGCCGCCCGGGACGGCCACGTCCTGCTGCGCCAGCGTCCTGCGCCGGGACGGTAATCCGCGGGCCGTCACCGGCCGGTGACGCCGTCGATGCTCTCCCGGAGCAGGTCGGCGTGACCGTTGTGGCGCGAGTACTCGCCGATCCGCCCAGCCTGGCAGGAGCCTCGGCCTGCGGCTACGTCACAGCCGGGGTCGGGATACCACCGAGGATGCTTGATCTGGCTGGGTCGGCAGTGGCTGATGAGCCGGCGGACGGTGTCCGGCGTCGACGACCTCCAGGGACAAGTTCCAGCGGGTCGAATAGGTCACGAACCAGGCGGACTAGCGGGCCCGGTCCTTGCTGGCGGCGGCGATGAAGGCGGTGATGCGGGCGTTGACGTGATCGGCCTGTTCGATGCTGGGGCCGTGCCCGGCTGCGGTGACGATCTCGGCCTGAGCCCTGGGCATGAGCCGGGCGCAAGCCCGGGCCCGGGCGGGGCGGATGAGAGCGCTGTGCTTGCCGGCCATAGGTTGAAAGTATGGACTATCGCACGCTGGGGCGCAGCGGCTGCGCGGTGTCGAGCGTGTGCCTGGGGACCATGACGTTCGGCTCGGAGACGGACGAGCCGGGCGCGCATGAACAGCTCGACCGTTTCGCCGCGGCGGGCGGCACGCTGGTGGACACGGCCGACGTGTACAGCTTCGGGATCTCTGAGGAGATCATCGGCCGCTGGTTCGCCAGCCGGCCGGCCGGGATCACCGAGCCCGTGGTGCTGGCCACGAAGGGCCGCTTCCCGCTCGAGGACTCTCCGAACGGTGCGGGGCTGTCCGCGCGGCATCTCACCCGTGCGCTCGACGGATCGTTGCGCCGGCTCCGGCGCGATGCGGTTGACCTGTATCAGGTCCACGCGTTTGATCCGTGGACCCCGCTGGAGGAGACACTGCGCACGCTCGACGGGTTCGTCCGGGCGGGCAAGATCCGCTACTACGGGCTGTCGAACTTCACCGGCTGGCAGTTGACGAAGGCGGTGCACCTGGCCCGCGCGCTGAACGTCGCCGGGCCGGTGACGCTTCAGCCGCAGTACAGCCTGCTGGTGCGCGAGATCGAGTGGGAGATCGTGCCCGCCGCGATAGACGCGGGCCTCGGGCTGCTGCCCTGGAGCCCGCTCGGCGGCGGCTGGCTGTCGGGCAAATACCGGCGCGACCAGCGCCCGGCCGGCGCTACCCGGCTCGGCGAGGACCCGAACCGCGGCATGGAGGCCTACGACCGGCGGGGCACGCGCCGCACCTGGGAGGTCATCGAGGCGGTGCAGAAGATCGCCGCCGAACGCGGCGTGTCCATGGCGGAGGTCGCGCTGGCCTGGCTGACCGATCGGCCAGGAGTGACGTCGACCATCCTCGGCGCGCGGACGGTCGAACAGCTTGAAACCAACCTGCGCGGGGCCGAGCTGCGCCTCACCGCGGAAGAAACCGCGGCCCTCGACGCCGCCAGCGACCCTCAGGCGACCGACTATCCGTACGGCGAAATGGGTGTGCAGCAGCGTGATCGCCAGCTCGGCGGCGGCAGCTAGACCCGGTGCTCCTCCGGAAGGGCGGGCCGGGACACGCTGCCGTGCGCGCGGGCCATGGGGCGGCGCCACGAGACTTCGAACAGCGCTCCGCCCAGCCGGGACTCGCCGATCTGCCAGTGGCCGCCGGTTGAGCGCACGATGGAGTCGGCGATGGCCAGCCCGAGGCCCGCTCCACCGCCTTGCTCGGTCGCCCGGTGGAAGCGGTCGAACAATCGCGGCCGGTCGTCGGCCGGGATTCCCGGGCCGCTGTCTTCCACCGTCACACTGACCCGGTTGCCGCGCACCGCCACGCTGATCCGCACGTTTCCGTCCGGCCCGGCGTACCGGCAGGCGTTGTCCACCAGGACCCCGGCCAGCCGGTCGATCCATTCCGGCGGCGCGCTGATCCACGCGGGCTCCGATCCGGAAGCCGTTACCGATATGCCGAGCGACTGGGAGCGTGCGACGGCCTGAAAGCGTTCGGCGCACTTCTCGGCGATGGTCATCAGGTCGAGAGGCTCGGCACCTGGCCGGGGTGGCTCCGAGTCGAAGCGGGCCAGCCAGAGCAGGTCCTCGACGATCCGGCGAAGCCGCTGGCTCTCACCCTGGATCCGGGTCAGCGCCGCCCGGTACTCGCCAGCCTTCCTCGGGGCACTCAGCGCGATGCCGGTCTCGGCACTGATGACACTGAGCGGGGTCCGGAGCTCGTGCGAGGCGTCCGCGGTGAACTCGAGCTGGCGGCGCCGGGACTGCTCCACCGGGGACAGCGCCTTCAGCCCGACGGCGAGCGCTCCCGCGAACATGGCCAGCAGCAGCACCGGAGCGGCCAGCGCCTCCCCGTCGCGGAGCACCGCTTCGATGTGGTCCTGCTCGCCGAGGTTCTGGCCGGCGATCAGCCAGCCACTACCCCAGTGGATCTCGTCCAGCCGGAATGGGCTGGATCCCAGCTGAACCGTGACCGGCCGGCCGCCCGCCGGAGCCTTGCCGTCCGGCACCGGCGGAGCGCCCGCGTTGAGCCGCACCGCGCTGCGGCCAGGGGCGGTGCGCCATATGTAGATCGGAGCCTCGTCGGCATCGTTGCCAACATCCTCCACGTCGATTGTCCCCACCCGGCGGCCTTGGCCGAGGTCGGACAGTCGCTCCTGCAGGCGTGCGTCGGCCGCGGCCACGAACCGGTCCGTCACCACCCGGTCCAGCACGCTCACGCAGCCCACGTACACGATGCCGACGAGCAAGGTCGCGGCCAGGGCGACCCTGGTCGCGTGGGCGATTTGCGGCGGCAGGGAGAGGCGCGGCCCGGACCCGCGTCGCACGCTCATCTGGCCACGATCCGGTATCCGACAGCCCGCACGGACTCGATGCACACCTGGGCGCCCGCCAGCTTGGAGCGCAGCCTGGCCATGTGGACGTCGATGGTGTTGGACCCCATGGCGTCCGCTTCGTTGTCCCAGACGTGCAGGGCGATCGACCGCCGCTCCACCACCGCGGGCGATCGGCGCAGGAGCATCTCCAGGATGCCGCGCTCCGTCCCGGTCAGAGCGGGCCGCTGCGCTCCTATCCGCACCTCCCGTGTCGCCGGGTCGAAGAGCAGGTCCCCGACCACCAGCTGAGGTGGCTGCGACGCCCGCGGCCTGCGCTGCAGTGCCCGGATCCGGGCCAGCAGCTCGGCGAAGTCGAACGGCTTGACCAGGTAATCGTCGGCGCCGTGATCCAGGCCGGTGACCCGGTCCGCGGGTGCGTCGCGGGCAGTAAGCATCAAGACCGCGGTTGGCGAGGTCTCCCGGCGCATCCACTGCAGAACTTCCAGGCCGGACACGCCAGGCATGCGCCAGTCGAGCACCACCACCTCGTAGTCGTAGAGGCGCAGGTAGTTCATGGCCGTCCGGCCGTCCGGCACGGCGTCTATCACATAGCCGTTCTCGCGCAGCCCCCGGCTAAGCACCTCGCGCAGGCCCCGGTCGTCCTCTGCCACCAGCAGCCGCATCAGTGACTCCTCCGGGCTCAGCGTGGCAGTCGGCGCCAGATGGGCCGCGGCAGCAGCCGGAGCACGGCTGCCATCGGGACAAGCATCGATGGCACCCAGACCGTTGTGGCGTTCCCGGCGAGCGCGGACGCGACGGCGGCCCCCACCGCGGCGGGCGTCCTGGACAGCGGGGCGGGGCTCATTCCCTCCGTCATCCGGCCGATGACGAAGCCGGGCCTGACCAGCAGCACTCGCACGCCGCTTCCGTGCAGCGAGTCGGTCAGCCCGCGGGCGAACGCATCCAGGCCAGCCTTGGCCGCTCCGTACACGAAGTTGGCCTTGCGTGGCCGGATCGCGGCGATGGAGGACAGCACGACGATGGTGCCGTGACCCTGGGCCCGCATCCGCGCCGCGGTGGCGAGCAGCGTGGTGACGTGCCCGGTGAAGTTGGTCTCGACGAGCAGTCCCGCCCGGAGCGGGTCACGGTCCAGCATCTCCTGCCCGACCAGGATGCCCGCCGCGGAGATAACCAGGTCCACATCCCCCCCAGCGAAGGCGTCGTCGATCAGCGCCTCGTGGGTATCCAGCGCCGTGGCGTCATAGCGCAGGGTCCGTACCTGGCCGCGGAGCCTCTTCCCGGCGGCCGCCATCCGCTGCTCGTCCCGGCCGGCCAGCAGCACCTCGCATTCTGGTGGCGCGTCGAGCGCGGCCAGGATCTCCAGGCCGATCTCGCTGGTCCCGCCGAGCAGCAGCACCCGGGCGGGTCCGCGGCTGGTCATGTTCATCGCTACAGGCCCACGGCGAACAGCACCAGCCATGCCAGTTCAAAGCAGACCATTGTCCCGTCCCTCGAGATAAGATCCTCGACCGGCTTGCCGGATGCGCGCCCGGTGAGCCAGTCGAAACGCACCAGGGCCGCCGCCAGCGGCAGCGTGCTGGCCAGGTGCCAGCCGCGGGTCCAGCCGCCAATTTGCCCGTACGCCCAGAGCAGGTAGGCCGTGATCATGACGATAGTCACAACGCGCTGGCTCAGCCGCAGCAAGGCTGGACTGTACCAGCGCATGACGGGGCGGTGCCTGGCCGCGTCCTCGCCGAGCACGGCGAGTTCGGTGAAGCGCTTGGATATCGCGACCATGAGCGCACCCAGGCTGCAGACGACCAGGAACCAGCCGGACGGGGGCACGTGGGTCGCGACGGCGCCGCCGAGCGCGCGCAGCATGAAGCCCCCGGCGACGAACAGCAGCTCGACGTAGGGAATGTGCTTGAGCAGGAGCGTGTAAAGGAACGAGAGCGCGATGTAGCCGCCGACCAGCATGGCCAGCGTGGGCTCACCGATCCAGAGGCTCACCGCCTCGGCTGCGGCCACACCGCAGGCGGCCAGCGCGAGTGCGTGCGCGCGGGGAAGCCGGCCCGACGCCACGGGGCGCAGTCTCTTGGACGGATGGCGCCGGTCACGGTCGGCGTCGACGACGTCGTTGACGCAGTAGACGGCGGCCGACGCCGCGGTGAAGGCGGCGGCGGCGGCCAGCGCATAGGCGAGGCCATCGTCTCGGCCCAGCGATGCGCCCGCCAGGGGTGCCGCGAAGACCAGCAGGTTCTTCGGCCACTGGCGGGGCCGGGAGGTCTCCACGGCGGCCGCGAGCCAGCGCATCACCGCCGCAGAGCGGGCGAGCGCGGGCGGGCGCTCCGCCTCCAGGCGGGCCGTCACCGCGCGTAGACAGCCGTGAAGTCGCGGTTGGCGGGGGAGTAGTAGCGGTCGGCAGGCTGCAGCTGGTCAGGGAGCAGGTTGACCGGAGCCGGGTCGGCCGGATCGTGCCCTGGCAGGTAATACATGTACGACATCCAGTCAGGGTTGATGTCCAGTTCCATGGCCGTCACGGCACCGGCCTGCTTGAGCAGGTCACCGAGTTCCCGCACGTTCAGTGACGGGCCATAGACGTAAATGATCCGCCCGTCGGGGGTGATGCCGATCCCGGACCGCCAGACATAGTAGCCGCCGCCCAGGGTAGCGCCCCAGCTGCTCTCGACGTTGGAGTCGACCGATGAAGGGACCACTCCGTTCTGCACGACCAGGCGCAGGTTCTGCCGCACGCCCACCACGTCCGGGGTCATCGCCGCGGTGCTTCCCCACGCGCCGATCGCGATCCGTCCGTTGCGGTAGTAGACGGCCGACGCGGCCCCGTTGGTCAGCGTTCCCTTGGTCACGCCGTTCAGGTAGAAACCGCCGCCGGAAGAGGAAATCTTGAAGCCGCCGTTGAACGTCGCCAGCAGCCCGAGGCGGGTGCCCGGTGCGATGTCCGCCGAGGCGTTCCAGTGTCCCGGCCCGGGGTCCTCGGTGCCCGGGCGCAGCTGGAAGCTCACCAGGTTCTGGTTCATTGAGACGATGCCCGCGACATAGGACGTGTAGATACTGCTTGCGCGCAGATAGGTGCCGAAGATCGCGGGCTGGCCGCTGACGGTGCCCAGCACACGCCAGCTGCCCTCGCCGGGCAGCGGGTTGGCTACCAGCGGCTTGAGGGCCGCCGGCGGTCCGTACACCACGGTCTTCTTTTGGGCCGACGGCTTCTGTGCCGTGATCGGGCCCGCGCTCGGGCCGGTCAGCGCGAACGCGGGCTTTCCCCCCACCTTCGGCGGCTTGTAGCTGAGGTACTCCCCGAGCGTTACCACGGGCCCAAGGTAGTGATCTCGTGCCCATTCGGCGAGCCGCTCCGACAATGTGCCACCGCCCGGCACGGTGAGCGCGTGTCCCACGGACCAGGAGACCCACAGGGTGAGCGCGACGAACAGCGCCAGTATTATCCGCACCCACCGCCGGTCCCGCAGCGGGCGCCGCCTGCCGCGGCGGGCGGGCAGGACCGGGCTGGGACCGCCCAGACCACGGGCAGCGCCTTGCACGCCGGTCACCGGGTCTCGCCGGTACGTCGCCGGTCTAGACACCCATGTACTCCCTCCGAGCGCAAGTTAGCCGAGTGATGCCGCAGGCAGGAGGCATTTGCTCGGGCACCCTAAGGGACAGGTCTACCCGGGAATCATGAAGACTTCGTTACGCCAACGGCGAGCTGGCCACGAAGCCTGATGACATCAGCGTCACTGAGCCGCATCCTGGTACCCCGACCGGTCAAAGGTCAGCTTACCGGGCGCCGCCCGACCTCGCGGCAGCGATGGCCGTAGAGTCAGATCTCGTGACGGCCTGGCGGGTGCGCGCTGTCGGTGCGCAATCCGGGCCAGGACCTGCCGCCGCCGGCCCGCGGAAAGGCGTTCTCGACATCTGCTCGCGGGAATCCGGTCTCAGTGAGCATCACGGCCCCGTGTTCCGGCGATGCCGTCAAGGGCGGTGTCGATAACGTCGCGGACGAAGCGCTCGTTGAGTGGGGCGTGGCCGTGCAGCAGGCGATGGTACAGCGGGCCGTAGAGGAGGTCGAGCGCGACCTCTATCTTCGTGTCGGCTGGGATCTCACCGCGCTGGATCGCGCGGCGGAAGATCGCGCGGGCCAGGTCGCGGCGTGGCTCGACGAAGCGTTCGCGGTACTCGGCGGCGAAGGCGGGATCTGTCTGCGCCTCGGTGATGAGCGCGGCTATCACCCGCCCGTACGGCCGGCTGCCGGCCAGCCGGGCCCACGGGCGCAGCAGTGAGAGGAGGTCGCCGCGCAGTGCGCCGGTGTCTCGCGGGTACGGGCGCGCGGCGGCCCACTCGCTGTAGAGCGCGTCAAGCGCGAGGGTTTCCTTGGTGGGCCACCAGCGGTAGATCGTGGCCTTGCTGACCCCGGCCCGCTGCGCGACCGCGTCCATGCTTACCGCGGACAGGCCGCGCGCCAGCAGGAGCTCCGCGGCCGCCTCCAGGATCGCCGTGTGCGCCTTCTCGCTGCGTGGCCGGCCGCGCCGCGGAGCCTCCGCCGTCACTTCGTAGCTTCGATCTCCCCGGCCGCGCCGCGGAGCCTCCGCCGTCACTTCGTAGCTTCGATCTCGTTTACGTCCTCGTCGGTTAGCTCAAGGCCCGCGGCAGCGAGGATCGGGTCCACCTGGGCGGGCCGCCGGAAACCAGTGATCGCGCCGTCCACGGCGGGGTTGCGCAGCGTCCACGCGACCGCGACCGCCCCGGCGGTCGTGCCGTGGCGATCAGCGACCGCCTGCAGCCGCGCGGCCAGCGCGAGGTGCCGTGAGAGCTGGGGCTCGGTGAATCGCGGGTCATGCTTGCGCCAGTCGTCGGCAGGCATGCTGGCGATCCGTTGGGACGTAACGGCTCCGGTAAGGAGGCCGGAGCCCATCGGGGAGTAGACGATCACGCCGATCCCTTCACGTTCGGCCAGCGGCAGGATCTCGTCTTCAACCTCACGGTCGATCAGCGAATAGGGCGGCTGCAGCGACTCGACTGGCGCGATCGACTGGATGCGGCGCAACTGCCCGGCATCGAAGTTGGAGACGCCGATATGCCGGACCAGGCCGCGCTCCTTCAGCGCGGCCATGGCCGCCCAGCCTTCCTCGATATCCTCGTCGGGGACCGGCCAGTGGATCTGGTAGAGGTCGATCGCATCGACGCCGAGCCGCTGCAGGCTCGCCTCGGCCTCACGCAGGATGGAGTCGCGCTTGAGGCTGTGCCGGACGTGGCCGGTGCCGTCGTCGAGCAGCGAGTTCTTGGTGAACACGTAGGGGCGCTCGCTGAGACCCTCGAGCGCACGGCCGACGATCCGCTCCGAACGCCCGAAGCCGTAGGCGGCGGCGGTGTCGATCCAGTTGACCCCGAGTTCGACCGCCCGGTGAATCGCGGCGATCGACTCCTCGTCCTGCTGGGGCCCCCAGCCGAACTCCCAGCCACCGCCCCCGATCGCCCAGGCGCCGAAGCCGACGCGGGTGATCTCCAGGCCGGTTGGGCCAAGCGGGCTGGTCTTGAGCTGTGTCCTCTGCATATCTCCTCCGTTGATCCCGGCGCCCCTCACCGCGGTGGCCGCGGGGCGTGCCTATAACAGAAACTATACTAGCAGTTTCGTTAGCACCAACTCGGATCCCGTTATTCCGATGCCCGCCACGGCTGTTCCGATGCCCGCCACGGCTGTTCCGACGCTCGCCGCCGGCCATCGTGAGCGAGCCGAGCACCCGGCGATGGCCCTCGCTCCGGTCAGTCAGGTAGCTGGTGGGTTCGGTGGTGTAGCTGCGTTTGCCGGGGGTGGTCCATGTCATGTGTCCAGGCTGGGTCTGGGTCAGGGTCCAGCCAGGGGTTTGCTTGAGTTTGTGGTGGTGGCGGCAGGCGGGTGTGCGTCGACGTGGTCAGGAATCCTGGGACCTGAGTTGAACGGCGGCGAGTACGGCGTCGAGTGGCTTCGGCATGCGGTTGAGGTCGATCGCGTCGACGAGTAGCCGCGCATAACGGAGCTTGCGATACGAGCCCGCGCCCAGGAAGCGCCGCAGCTGCGCTTCCTGGGGCCTTCCCCGCCACGCGGGCTGCCGCTGCATGATGCGAAACGAGCCGAGATCGCCCTGCGCGCCGAGGAGCTCCTCGACCAGCGCGGCGCCCGCCGCGCGGATGAGCTCTTCCTCCAGATCCTCCACGCAGACATGAAAGCCCATCCGCTCCAGGTCGGCACGCGACCGGGGCGAGCCGGCACCGGCCGCCGCAAAGCCCCGCCGGACGATGTCCTCTGCCCCGGCATCACACAGCCCGGCGAGACTTGCCCGTGCCCCCTCGGGGCCGAACCGCCTCAGGTAGCGTGCGACTGCGTGCGCGCCGCCGACCGGAACGACCGTGACGCCTTCCGCGCCGAGGCGCCGACCGCGGCGGCCGGCCAGCGTTTCAACAGCGATCTGGTCGCTGACGCCCTCGACCAGGACGACGGCGCGGGCGCCGGCCGCCCTGCCCAGCGCCATCACAGTTGCCTGGGTCGCGGCTTCGGGGCCGCTCACATAACCGGCAAGGAGCTCGCTGCGCCTGTCAATCTTCATCAGGGCACTGCTATGACGACCGCTACCCGCTCGCCGAAGTAGTCCTGCCGCACCAGCCCACTGTGCGCACATCCTTCCGGCAGCCGCCACTCATTTACTGGCACCTGTGTGGTTATGACTTGCAAGCGCGATTATGGCATCATCCGCATTGGCTCTTTAGTTCTCATGCTCCCTGCTGGGTTTCGTCCACCTCGAGTTCGTGGCGCGGATCGTGCTGGGTAAGCGCGTGGAGAGCGCGGTTGAGGTCATCGATGCGGTCGTGCAGTTCGCGCTGGAGCCGCTGGGATAGGCGGTTCCAGTCCTCGGGGCCGGGGATCTGACCTTCGGGCAGTGCGGCCAGGGCGGTCCGGATTTCGGCGATAGACAGGCCCACGCGCTGGCAGGCGCGGATCATGGCGACGCGGCATAGCACATCGCCGTGGTAGCGCCGCTGGATGCCGGCAGTGCGGTCAGCGGTGATCAGTCCTGAGCAATGCCGCGCCTTCCCGGCCTTGACTTCAACATTAGTTGAGGTCCTAGCGTCGGCTGCATTCAAGCTGTCGAGTACCGGATGGCTAGGAAGACGCAAAGGGGATTGCCGTGATCGTGGTGACCGGTGCGACCGGGAGAGTTGGCCGGCAGGTCGTGACCCAGTTGAGCGGACGAGGGCTGCTGGTGCGGGCGGTTAGCCGCGATCCCGCCGTGGCGCGGCTGCCCGCTGGGGTCGATGTGGTGCGCGGTAACCTGGCCGATCCGGCGTCGCTGGAGCCGCACCTCGTGGGAGCGGACTCCCTGTTCCTGGTATGGCCGTTCACCCAGCCTGAGCTGGCGGTCGGCCTGGGCTCGCGGGTGGCAGAGGTGCTAGCCCGCCACGTGCCCCGCATCGTGTACCTGTCAGCCCAGCCCGCAGCCAGCCGGCCAGACTCGTCCTGGGGCACGATGGAGCGGCTGATCGAGGAGTCCGGTGCAGCCTGGACGTTCCTGCGGCCGACGGGATTCGCGGCCAACACGCTGATGTGGGCGGATCAGATACGCACCGAGGGTGTGGTCCGGTGGCCGTACGGCGAAGCAGCCCGGTCGCTGATCCACGAGAATGACCTCGCCGCCGTGGCGGTCCGGGCGCTGACGGAGGATCGGCATGCCGGGCAGCGGTACCTGCTGACCGGGCCGGAGGCCATGACCCAGGCCAGGCAGGTCGCGGTGATAGGGGAGGTGACCGGCCGGGCCGTGCGCTGGGAGGAACTGGCGCCGCAGACGGCCCGCCAGCAGCTGCTGGCTGCCTGGGGTGACCCCGGCTTCGTGGACAGTGCGCTCGCCACCTGGGCGGAGCTGGCCGCTCAGCCGGAGCCGGTCACCCAGACCGTGGAAGAGATCACCGGTGTGCCTGCCTGCACATTCCGGCAGTGGGTGCGTGACCATGTCAGCGACTTCAGCCCGCCGTCCACGGCAGAGGTTGCCGACCGGTACGTATCCGCGTTCCGGGCCGGCGACCTGGACTCCGCGCTGCGGCTGCTGTCAGCTGATGTGGTCCGCGCCGCGCCGCTGGAGACGGCGGAGGGGCCAGGTGAGCTGCACGGCGTGCAGGCGATCATGGACAACGCCGGCCGGCTCAACGCCGACTACCAGATGCACGGCGTCGAGGTAGGCGACCCGTTCGTGCGCGGTGACCAGTTCGCCGTCCGCTTCGCCTTCGACCAGACTCACCTGCCAACAGGCAAGCGCGAGACGACCATGAAGATCTCTATGCATACCGTCACCAACGGGGCCATCGTCCGCGAAGACGTCTACTACCACACGCCGCCACACCTGCCTGAACGCTGACGTCGAACGGCAGAGAGATAGCAGTGAACCGCCGGTCATCGACCACCAGGGCTGGTATCTCCACCCTTGAGCCATGGCGCAACCTGCGTAGTCATGAATTGCAGGCGCCGTTCACACCAGGGTGTTATTGCTCGCTGGCGTTTGTGATCAGTCGCTGGAGCATGCTTTTCAGCTGCGTGATCTCGGTGTCGGTAAAGCCTGTGAGCAGCTGATCGTTGGCTGTTCGCGCGATGGCATCGAGGTCGTGGCACAGCGTCTGGCCGGCGGCGGTGAGTTCTACCCGCGCGTACCGGCGGTCCGCCCCGGTCCGGTTCCGCCGGATCAGGCCGAGTTCCTCCAGTCGGTCCAGGTGGCGGGTCAGCGTGGGACCCTCGATGCCGAGGGAGGCGGCCAGGGCCCGCTGGATCATCGGCCCGCCGCCCTCGAGTGTCGCCAGCACGGTCCAGTTACCGAACGACGCCCCAGCGTGACTGAGGTGGCGCTCAAGCAGCATGCGCGCTGACTTGGCCGCCATCCTGAGCCGCGGGCCGACGCTGCCGACTACCCAGGCAGTGCGCGCATCCGGTTTACCCGGGCCCGGCAGCGGGTGGTCCGCTGGTTTCGGCAATTCCGCTCCTGTCTTGCTGGCTGGCGACCGCCGGGGCTCCCGCCGGGGCGCCCTGTCATGTAGTTAGCATACTAATCGTGTGCTATGTAATCAGGCTGGCTGGCTCGTGCGGCGCCACGACGACAGGGAGTACTTCGATGGCCAAGACCTATCAGATGAACGCGTTCACCCGATTCGGCAACACCATGTCGGCCGCGATGATCAAGCTCGGCATCGGCCCCGCGGGCCTGCACCTGCTGAGGGTCAGGGGCCGCAAGATCGGGCTGCTGCGCACCACCCCCGTCAACCTGATCGAGCACCAGGGCCGCCGCTGGCTGGTCGCGCCGTATGGCGAGGTCGCCTGGGTCCGCAACGTCCGCGCAGCAGGACAGGCCGAATTGCTCCGGGGAAGCACTGCCGAGCGCATCCAGCTCCGGGAAGCCACCACCGAAGAAGCAGTCCCGGTCCTGCGCGCCTACCTGCGGCAGCTGAAGCTGGTCGTGGGCCCGTACTTCGACGTGACCCCGTCCAGTCCCGACGCGGCGTTCGTAGCCGAGGCGCCGCGCCATCCAGTCTTCCTTCTCACCGGCACAGCGACCTCTTCGCCTGGCCGTGCCTGACCAAGGCCGTTGATGTCACCTCCATGGAGTCGGCTCTGCCGTCTGGGGGAGTCGGATGGACAATCTGTGTGGTTATGACTTGCAGGCTGGAACATGCCAACATTGGAACTTCTAATGACTGCCGCGTTGATCTGGATGTGTCTGAGAAGGCGGGCCGTGCGCGGTCGATCCTGTCAACTTCGGCCGTCCTGTCGGCCGGCATCGCTCGCGCGCCGGCCGGCCGGCCGGACCTGCGAAACATCCTCACCGCGCCCGCGGACCATGCTCACCGGGATCCAGATCGCGGCCGGGCGGCGATGCGGCGGCCGACGCTCGCCCAGATGCCCCTGGTCGTGGGCTCTGCCGAGCCGAAGGCGGGCTTCACCGGCCAGAACATCCAGCGGCCGAAGATCACCAGCAGGGCCGGCAGCAGGGTCATCATGGCGACCAGCGCTACCCCGACGCCGATGGCCAGCACCGGTCCCAGGCTCTTGGCGGAGTTCAGCTCGGCGACGGTCAGCGTCAGCAGGCTGAGGATCACGGTGCCCCCGCTAGCTGGCTTTCCAGCCCTGGGCCTGCAGTTCGGTGTGCAAGACGGCGGCGTCGGTGATGCCGTCGTTCCACTGCTGATTGATATAAGGCTTGAACGGGTTGAGGATGCTAGCCCAAATGGTGGCCTTGACCAGCAGTTCCTCAATGCTGGCGGCACCGGCGAACTTGCCGGCGGTCTTGCGGTCCAGCCCCAGCCGGCGGCCGATCTCGCGGACCGGCAGGCCCTCGGCGAGCAGGGCCTGCACCGCGGCAGCCTGCCCGCCCTTGGCGGCCCGGCGTTCCTAGCTGACCAGGGAAGTTACCGGGCGTCCGCAGCCTGCCGACCGCGGACGAGCCGGCCTACCTCGGCCCGCAGGTGCACGAATGCCGGCAGCTCCCTGGTGGTGATCTGGTCGCGCGGCTCGGGCAGCCGCACGGCCAGGTCGGCGCGGATACGCCCGGGCGCGCCAGTGAGGACGACGACCCGGTCACCGGTGTAGACGCTCTCGTCAATGTCGTGCGTGACGAGCAGGATGGTGATGCCACGGTCGCGGCGCAGGCCGAGGACGAGGTCTTCCAGGTCTTCCCTGGTCTGGGCGTCGACAGAGCCGAACGGCTCGTCCATGAGCAGCAGAACGGGATCGCAGGCGAGCGCCCGGGCGATGGCAGCCCGCTGCTGCATCCCGCCTGACAGCTGCCAGGGATAACGGTGCGCCGCAGCGGCCAGCCCGACCGCAGTGAGCGCTCGCAGGGCGGTTTCCCTGCGCAAGGCGCGGCGCGGCTGCGACCTGTGCAGCGGCAGCGCCACGTTGTCGCGCACGCTCAGCCACGGGTAAAGCGACCTGCCGTAGTCCTGGAACACCACGGCAAGCCCTTCGGGTACCTCGTCGACCACTGTGCCGTTCACCGTGACCGTGCCGCGGGCCGGGCGCTGCAGCCCGGCGATGCACCGCAGCAAGGTGGACTTGCCGCAGCCGGAGGGACCGACGATGACAACAAGCTCGCCTCTGGCCACCTGCAGGCTGACCCCGTCCAGGACCACATGTGCGCCGTCGCCGCTCCCGTACGCGTGCATCAGGTCTGTTACCTCGAGCACTATGGCTCCCCTCAGTTCGTGAGCATGCGGGCACCACGGTGCCAGGCCAGGAAGTGGCGTTCGACGCCGAGCACCGCAGCGTTCAGCACGTATCCGAGGATGCCGAGCAGCACGATCCCGGCCCACAGCCCGG
>OCZU010001452.1_pt1 | contig 15591 bp, 17 predicted proteins | sample 1539001 | NCBI WGS metagenome assembly OCZU01 (sample SAMEA3539306, study PRJEB22396) | soil metagenome | biome: tundra; feature: field; material: soil | place: USA | collected 2010-05 | depth 0.15 m | reverse complement strand
CGCAAACTTACCTGCTGACCGTTTTCGTCGAGAAGAACATTGCCGGAAGTGCTGAGATAGAGCGGCTGACCCGGCTGCGGCGGCACGGCACCCTGACTCACCGCGGCCGACGCTGCCCCCATTCGCTGAGCGGACGGAGCCCTGGCCGCTATCTGTGCCCGGCTGCGCGCCACTCCGATGCGGCGCGGCTGGCCTTGTACGGGAGGTGCGGGAGCGCGTGCCTCAGTTTCCTCTTGCTGCCTGCTCTGCCGCGCCATCTGCACAGCCGCTCGCTTCGCTTCCCCCTGAGTTCGTATCGCCTCTTCTTCTTGCTGCTCTTGCCGTTGCTTCTCTGCCGACTGCAGCGCAGTTGCATCGCGCTCACGTTCCGCAACCCGCTGCTTCGCCTGTTCCCATCGCAGCGTGGCCGCCTGCCGTTCCTCTTCCCGCTGGCTCTCTCTCTCTCGCTGGATCTGTGTCGCTGCACTCGCCTGAGCGCGCCGTTCTTCCTCCTGAACCCTGCCCTCGCGAGCCTCAGCCGCGCGCATCTCAGCCTGCCGCTCCGCCTCTTGCTTCCGCAGCGCCGCTGCCCGCTGTTCCTCTTCCCGCCGCTGCTGTTCCGCCGCGCTCGCCTGGGCGCGCCGCTGTTCTTCCTCCGGGACCCTGGCCTCGCGAGCCTTGGCCGCTCGCATCTCCGCTTGCCGCTCCGCCTCTTTCTCCTGCAGCGCCGCTGCCCGCAGTTCCTCCTCCCGCCGCATCTGCGCCGCCGCGTTTATCTGCGCGCGCCATTGCTCTTCGTGCATCCCAGCCGCGCGTATCTCGGCTTGCCGCTCCGCCTCTCTCTCCAGCAATAAGGCTGCCTGCAATTCTTCTTCTCGGCGTGCTTGTGCCGTCCCGCCGCGCTGGACTTGCTCTTCTTTCTGCCGGGGCAACGCCCGCGTACTTTCTCTCGCAGGTTCTTCCCGGCGCTGCGCCAGTTGGCTCCTCTCGGCCTTGGCCGCGAGCGCCTCTGCCTCGCCCAGCAGACGCTCGTCCCGCAGCCTCTTCAGGAATTCCTGACGCCGCAGAGTCTTCCGTTCATCCGGAGCTGTTTCGGAGGTTTTCACGGGTGTAGCGTGGTGGCGACTTTGGTGGTGGCGTCCAGCGCCGCAGTCAACGCGAACAGGTCGCCGGCCACAAAATTCGACCGGCCCGGGGCGGAAAGCGCCGTGGTCAGACTTGTAAGTGCTCCCACCACTGCGGTGTAACCCGCTAGCTGCTGGGCCGGCGCCGATCCCGCCAGCAGTCCTGCAAGCGTCTTCTCGAGACCGGCGATGGTCGCAGCTTCCTGAATCAGATAGGAAAACGACCAGGCGCCGATGTTCGCGAATATCTTCACAATCTCACCCACGATCTGCTGCGCCGGTTGTGCCGGCGGAGTGCCGCTGGCAAACTTCGTCCAGAACGGATCCGCGAATGCGTTTTGCTTATCCAGCAGCACCGAATAGAGAGCTCGGGGCGCAGCCGTCCCCGGCTGGGGCGCCACTTTACTCAATTCGAACGACGTTGTCGCCAGCGCCGTCGGCGTCCCCAGTTCGGGCTGGTACAGCCGCAATCCCGCCACCCTGGTCACATGATCCGGACCGGTGGCGAACGTCAGATAGCTTTGCACCGTCACCGACACCGGGCCAATGGCTCGATCCGGCATCGTCGCCTCCCCCAAAGCCAACGCCAGCCCCAGCGAGCCGATGAAATCGTTCAGCGTAATGTCGGGAGTGATTGTGTTCGCCTGTTGTGCCGCGACTTGGCCGTTGATCTGCGCCTGGCTGGTCGTATATTGCACCTGCACCCCTACGGAATGAGCCAGCGTCTCCTGCGTCGCCGAGAGCTGATCGGCGGTGGCCTTCAGCACGGCTACGGAATGCTCCGCAGCTTGGGTACGCAATTCCAAAGAGTTGTAAGCTGCCAGCGCCTCAGCAGGGACGGTAGTGATCAGGGGCATCGCAACCTTTCTCCAGCTTCCTTCCCGCTATCCACGGCCGCGCGTCGTTCGCCCGCTCGGCCGCGCTCGTCCCGCCGCACCTGCCGGGGATGGTTTCACCGCACTGGAAGAGATGCTTCCCGAAGCACTGCTGGAAGATGGCCGCGAGCTCGAGCTCGACCCCGAACTCGAACTCGAACCGGCGCTCGAACTCGATCCAGAACCGGTGCTGGAACTGGAACTCGGACCCGAACCCGCGCTGGCCGCCGGTTTCACATTCGGAATCGCGCCAAAGGCCAGCGTCATGGTCGACAGCAGATTGGGATCCGGTGGCGCCGTCGGATCCACAAATCCCAGCACCGCCTGCGCTGGCGTAGTGCCCGACGCCGCCTGCACGCTGATCAATGTCTTCAGTTGAACATTCATGTTGGTCAGCGTCGTCTGCACTCCGCCCGCGTCTCGCGCCTGCTGCTGAATCGAATCCACCACGCTCTTGAACGATTGCGCCACATCCATTGGCGATGCCGTCGAGCCCTTCGACGCCGCTATCGCGGCCTGCAGCGTGCTGATCGTGCTGGCCTGTTGTGACACCGTGTTATTCAGGTTTGAAATCTGCGATTGCTGTGACGCGATCGTGGTGTTGTCGTTGTTCACCTGGGCCGTCAGGTCATCCACCTGGGATTGTTCCAGCGTCACCCACGTAGTCAAATCAGCCAGCACGTTAGCCGGATTCGCCGCAACGCTTTTCAATTGATTAATCGTGGTGGAGATGTCGGGAACGACGTTGAACGCCACTCCGTTCGAAACCAGCGCCGGAGCGGTGGGAGTTGCGCTCGGGGTCGACACCGTCACCGTCACTGTGGCGATCGCCGCGATGTCGGCGGCGGCGATCTGCGCACTGAGTTGGGTCCCACTGACAAAAGTCGTGGTGCGGGCCGCGCCATTCCACAGCACCGTTGAATTCGAACCAAAGTTGCTGCCAAAGACGATCAGCGTAAAGGCGGCGCCGCTCACCACCGCACCGATCGGAGACAAGGAACTGATCGTAGGATTCAGGTTGATGACCGCCGGAAACCGGATCGGCCCGATGGGCCTGATCGGAAACTGCACCTCCGGTTGGTCCCCAGGGGCGTCGTTCTTTCCGGCTTTACTCTCGTCCGGTTTCTTGCCTTTCGTCACGAATCTTTCTCCTCAAGGCGTGCTGATGACGCGCACCGACTGCGTCGCATCATCCACGGCCACCACCACCGCCGCGAGCGCCGTATTCGAGGGCGCATATTGCATCACGTACCACACCCGGGCCACCGCGTTGAAATTAATGATCAGGCTGAGCGCGTTCCCCTTCCCATCGGAGGTCGCAGGAATCTTGTTCCCTTTCCCATCCGTAGTTGTGATGAAAGGCGCGGGGCTGGCCAGGGCCGCGGCCTGCACTTGTGCCGGCGTCATGGCCGGGGGCGTGCTTACCTGCGTCCCCACCTTCGGCGGCGGCACCGGCACCATCGTGATGTCGATCTGCGTCGCCGCCTGCGCGTCGTAGTTAAAATGCGTTTGGAAAGACGCGCTCAGCGGCTGCGCGATGATGTGCAACGGCCCCGCCGGAGCCGGACCCGACGAACTCGACGAACCCGCCACCGGTGCCGCATCCTGGCTCATGCTCAACGACAGCTTCAGCTGCATGTTGACCGTGGGAAACTGATACCACGTCGCCTGCAGTCCGTATTGCGAGAGCACCGGATCGGTATCGATCGATTCCTGGGTTTGGATCGAATTCTGGTCCAGCGCCTGTTGCGCCTGCGCCACCCCCTGACCCAAAGCAACAATCAGGTCTTCAATGGGCGCCGCAAAAGTCTCAACCGCGCTTGCCAGGGGATCGCTCGCCGCCGCCATCGCCTCACCTCAGTAGGAAGTTCCTAACCTTAAGTTTCCTGATGCAACTCCCGCCCCGAAGGGGCGGCATGTGAAAGCCCGGCACGGAAGTGCCGGGTAGAGGCAGGGGCGTGTAACAAGTCCCGTAGGGACGACACGGGCTCTCATGCCCACTCTTTTGCCCCTGAGGCGCCGACGCTCTGCTCCTTCGGTTCATCATGCGATGGCCCTACCACTTCAAACCTCCTCGACCCTCACGAATTCACCGTGACCGTGGGCGTTGTGCCCAATGCGTTCACCGTGATCGTCGTCGGCGTAAGCCGCAATTCATCGGGACCGGCTTCAGCGTCGCCGTCACGCTCGAAGATGCATCCACCTGATACGAATACGTGTTCTGCGTCCGGAAATTTACGTGAGAAGCAAATGCGAAAATTCCCGACGTTTGCGTCGTCCCGTCCGTTTCCGTTTGCGTCGCCTGCCGCAGTTGGATGGAAATCTTCAACTCAATCTCCGCATCCGTAAATTGATAGAAAGTCGGCAGCAATCCCGCCTGCAACGCCGACATCTGCACCGGATCGGACGGTTGCGCCGTTACCCTCGCCCCCGTCACCTCGATCGCGGGATGCCCCGAAATCGGCACCGATAAAGGCTGCGCAGTAATGACCTCCGCGATCTCCGGTATGATGCTGACCTGCGTCGTCGACAGCGCAATCAGCGTTTGGATCGCGGCCAGATCCAGCGACCGCTGCCCGTCCGCGATCCCTTGCGCGATGCTGCGCAGGATTTCCCCAAAGCTCGCTTCTTGCAACTCGTTCCCAACTTGTGTGAACTTAAGCGGCGGCATCGCTCCTCCCGGAAACTACATCGTCTGTTTCCCACCCCGCGCCCATGCCTAATTGTGTGCAGAAGGCTGGCGGGAGCGGCCCTCTGACACTGCTTCCCGGTCCGGTTGAGCCGGATCGGCATTTGCATCGAGCCAGGCGTTAGCTCTGGCTGATGGTGATCTTGGTCAGGTCCATCGCGTTCACCAGGATGAACCTCGGCATAATGGCTTTGGGCGGCGGAACGCAGGCCAGGGTTGTCTGCAGAGAACTCGACCCTTCCACCGAGTACGAGAACTTGGTAGAGAACGATGCGTTCACGTGCGAACTCACGCTGCCCGAGGCAAACAAAAAGTCTCCGTTCCCTTGCGCATCCACCCCCACCGTCAACGAATCCTGCGACTCCGTCGTACTCGTAATCGACATCTTCACTTGAATAGTCGTGTTCGTGAACTGATAAAACGTCGGGTTCACTCCCGCCTGCAACAAGGTGAGCGGAAACGACGGCGCTACGTCAGTGTCTACATGCACCCCCGTCACCATCACGGGTTGGCCCGCGTGATCCGTCAAACCACTGCCATTGACCTGCACCTGGCGCGATTGCGCGCTCAAGGTCTCCACCACGTCCGGAACGTAGTCAAACTTAGTGTTGGCCAACACTTGCACCAGCTTGATGGAAGCCTGATCCAGCGCGATCTGGCTTCTCGCAATAGCCGAAGCCATGTCGAAGATCATTCTCCCGAACGGTACACTCGCCAGCTCTGCTCCTACATTCGGAATGACACACCTCCAGTGACAGGCCCGCTTCGCCTTGCGAAGCCTTGCCCTCGTTCGACCGCGGCCGCCTGCGAATCCGCGGTCGAACGTCTTTATCCTTCTGCCTTCCCTCTTGCCAGGCGCCAGCTAGCTTTGGCTGATCGTGATCTTGGCCGGGTCCATCGCGTTCACCAGGAAAAACCTGGGCATCATGTTCTTCGGCGGCGGCACCGGCGCCAGCGTAGTCGACATCGAACTCGACCCCGTCACCGAGTACGAATACTTGTTGGCGGCGGTGAAGTTCACGTGACTGGTCACCGACCCCGAGGCGAACAGAAAATCTGCCGAAGCCGTCACCGATACCCCAACGTCGAGCGTGTTCGAGGATTCCTGCGTGCTCGAAATCGACATCTTCACTTCGATGGTCGAGGCCGTGAACGCATAGAACGTCGGATTGACACCGGCCTGCAGCAACGTCAGCGGGAAAGCCGTCCCCACGTCGGTGCTCACCTGCACCCCGGTGACGACGATGGGATTGCCTTGCGAATCCGTTACCCCCTTCAAGGTTCGGGGATTAGGCTGCAGCACTTCAATTACATCCGGCACATAGTCGAAGGTTGTGCTGGCCAGGACTTTGACCAGGCTGATCGAAGCCTTGTCCAGCGCAACCTGGCTCCTCGCGATAGCGGAAGCCATGTCATAAATCATTTTTCCAAAGGGCACACTCGCTAACTCTGCCCCAACGTTTGGCATGAAACACCTCCTGCAATACCGCGCGCTACATTATTCCGTTTTGATTTCGATCTGCTTGCTCAAGTTTTCCGCAAAAATCTGCCGCAACCGTTCCGCCGCGTACCCGCTCGGATTCAGCGTCACGCCGCCCACCAGTTTTACATCCGGGTGCCCTTGCACCTCATTCACCCGCGAGTCATCGAGCGCCACAATCAGTCCGGTTACCATCACCATCAAAATGTAACCCCCGCATTGCCGGACGCGGTGCTGTACGCTCCGCGACAAGGGCTGCGAGAACTGCCCGTTGAACGCAACCATGTACATCTGCATCGCCATGGGCGGGTCCTTTCATCGCCGCCGCGATAGGGGACGCCGCCAGGTGCAACTGGCGAAGCCAGGCCGCGGCGTCCTCCTCACTCGGCGCGTAGCAAGTTTGACAATTGGCGCGCCCTTGCGCGGCCAGTCGCCGCAGTTGCGCGGCATTCGTGAGCAACCTGCGCCCCAGTCGAACCGCATCCTCCAGACTCTCGGCTGCCAGTTCAGGCCACAGCAACCGCTGTCCCTCCGATCCTTCGGTGCCGATGCACGGCACGCCGTAAAGCGCGGCATCGATCAGTGTGGCTTCGCAAATCTCCCCACTGACGTTCAATAGCAAAACCGATTGCCCCAACTCATACCGCGCGGCCTCGCTCCGGGACAGTCGCACCATCCGCAGACTTTCATCGCCCGCTTCCCCCACTCCGGAGAAGTCCGGCACCCAGCCCGCAAGAATTGGGAAAATGTCTTTCAGCTCAAGGAATATTCCCTGATCTCCCGGCGCCACTCCGAGGTAACCCGGACTGCGCATCACCCGCAGGTTCGCCACTCGACACGCTTCCTGCACCGCCGGGATGCGCACGTCGGAAAGGTGCCCCTTCGTGTCCGCCACGATGCCCGATTCCAGGCGCCCAAACTGCCGCTCCACCACGTTCACCTTGATCGAAGTACCGGCTCCCTGCGGGACCATCCGCGACATCAATTCCTCGGCCAATGGATGCGATTGCGACACCTTCACGATGCGCCGGGTCCCCTTGCTCACCGAGCGCAGCAGCCCATCCCACTGGTCCACGATCTTGTCCCAACCATAAGACATGGCAAACTGCCGCGAGCGCGCCGAATGTTCCCCCAGCAAGCCACGGTTGCCGTAAAACACCGCCAGCTTCTTGACCGCATCGTCTACGTCGATCAGCGCGCGCCGGATGCCGAATTCGTTTTCACTCCACTCTGCAATTTCGATCGCCGCGCCGTGGCCTTCCACCAATTCTTTGCTGGCGCTGTAGGCGCCCGCCATCGGTACCGCGCCCGCTGCCGCTGCCTGCAGCGTAGGCAGTCCAAACCCTTCTCCACTCGAAGCCAGTAAGTGGACGTCTGCCGCCTGATAGTAAGTCGCCAGCTCGCCGAGCGGAACCCCTCCGCCATGCTTCATCGTCATCCCGGGCGTAAAGCGTACTTTGGACTCGATCCCTAGGTGGCGAAGGTCCGCCCGCACGTCGTAGGAGTAGATCCCCGACTTAGTAAATTCGTCGTCCGGGTCGGTGTGTAAGTGCAATACTGCGTCCCGCCGGTCTACGGAGAACTTGGCGAAGATTTCCAGCAGCCGGGGCAGCATCTTGCGCGGCTGGTTGCGGCTATCCGACAGCACCAGGAATTTCCCTTCGCAGCCGATGCGCGCCTTTGCCTCTTCACGGTTCGCGGGAGGGCAAAATACATTCAGATCCACACCGTGCGGAATGTAGTGAGAACTCAGGCCGCACTGCTTCACAATGCGCTGCCCGTACTCGCTCATGGCGATGGGGATGTCCACCTCGCGCAGCAGTTCCACCCAGCTCACGGGCAGACGTTCCTCTATGGTGTCGCCGTCAATCGGGAAGTACAAAGCCCAGGGCGTGTCGGCGAGCTCCATCTGGCGGCGCACGTGCGGAGCCGAAAAATAAGGCAGCCACCACACGTCTCCCAGAGCTATCACGATCTCGGGGCGGTGACGCACCAGAAAGGGAAACAAAGAATGGCTCCCCAGCGCGCCCGACGCAGGATAAACATTGCATCCATTCCAGCTGCTGATTTCCTTAGTTTGCCATCCCAGAATGTTCACGCTGTGGCCGCGCTTCGCCAGCCCCGAACACACGAAGCGGGTGACGTTCCCAAATCCAGATGGAGTGTCTGGACTGTCGGAGATCCACAGCACACGCATAGTAACTCACCGGTGGAGTGGCGGAGAAAACCCTGGTGATGCTTTGGCAAGCGAGAATAGCAAAAACCGAAAGATTGTCAAGCCGAAAACCTCCCGGCTCGCTCCCTGGAGAGTAAGTTCGCAACCTCGCTCTGCCGCGATCTTTATAAGTGCGATAAGTGGCCTGGCGCCTGAAAGCAAAGTCGAATACTAAGTGCCGGATCTCCGCAGCCGTGCGGGTTCGATTCGCAGAAGGAGGAAAGCCACTTCGGTCGAAGCCGCTGCCCTCGCGCTCTCTGTCGTCGTCAACTACTGTAAAATGTCTCAAGCAAGCTGAAAGGGGCCCGTAGCTCAGCGGTCAGAGCCGTGGACTCATAATCCATTGGTCCCAGGTTCAAATCCTGGCGGGCCCACCAACGCTTTCAGCGAACCAGTCCAGTCTCTTTTCCAACCCGCGTCTTGCGGATGGCGCCGCCCCGATCATCTCCGGTTTGCGGAGATGTCCGGGCCAATGTGACAATGTGGAATGCTCAAATCCTTCACCACAGCGGTAAACATATTGGCGGCTGGGACGCTGCTGCTCGGGAATGCCCTGGCGCAGCAGACTCCGGCGGCGACGACTCCACCAGCTTCTTCAACTACACCCAAGGCGCAGACTCCCGCCGCAAAGCGGCCCGCCGCCGCCGCGGCTAAGACCGCGGCTCCGCTCACCCTCAAGACTCAAAAAGACAAATTCAGCTACTCGCTGGGGATGAATACGGGAAAGAGGATGGCGGACAGTCTTCAAAAGCAGTCGGTTCCATTCGATCCGGCCATTCTTATGCGCGGCCTGAAAGACGGTCTGACGGGCGGCAAAACCCTGCTCACCGACGAGGAAGCGCAGGCCACGATCAAGGCGGTGGGCGACGATCTCCGCGCCAAGCAGCAGGCGCAAGTGAAAGAAGCCGGCGAAGCCAACAAGAAAGACGGAGACGCTTTTCTCGCCGCCAACAAAACCAAAGAAGGCGTCGTCACCCTGCCCAGCGGCCTGCAATACAAAATTCTGAAAGAGGGCGCGGGACCCAAGCCCGCCGCGACCGACTCGGTGGTCTGCAACTATCAAGGCCAACTGGTCAACGGCACGGAGTTCGATAGCTCCTACAAGCGCGGCCAGCCCGCCACATTTCCCGTGAACGGCGTCATCAAAGGATGGACCGAAGCGCTGCAACTCATGGGTGTTGGCTCGAAGTGGCAACTCGTCATCCCTCCCGACCTGGCTTACGGCGAGCCCGGGCGCCCCGGCATTGGTCCCAACTCGGTTCTCGTTTTTGAAGTCGAACTGCTCTCCATAGAAGAAAAGAAGGACAAGGCTCCCGACAAGAAGGAAGCTGCTCCCGACAAGAAGGAAACTCCTCCTGACAAGAAGGAAGAGGAGAAGAAGTAGTCATCTCCCGGCTTTCGGGCGTCGGCTCTCGGCCAGGTTTTGCCGAAGCCCGACGCCCGACAGCCGAAGCCCGCCCGATTAACCACCTTGAGCCTTCCCACCCAGGAATCGTTGACAGCCTTCACACCGCGAGAGTAGCGTGACCTCATCTCGCGTCCAGAAACATTGATCTGTAAATCAGGAGGCAGGGCCATGTTGTGCAGGCTTTTCTGCGCAGCCGTTGTCGTGTGTCTGGCGATGAATTCCGCCGTGGCGCAAGACCCCACCAAGGTCGAACCCAAGCATTACAAACTGCATTTTGAAAACGACCGCGTGCAGGTGGTCGATGTCCACTACGGCCCGCACGAGAAGTCGGAGATGCACGACCATCCCGCCGGCGTCTCCGTCAGCGTGACCGGAGGCCACCTCAGGTTCACCGACGAATACGGCAAGGTCACGGAAGTCTACGCCAAGGCCGGCGAGGCTCGCTGGTTCCCGCCCCACAAGCACAAGGTCGAGAACCTCGGCGACGAACCCTACAACGGCGTCTACATTGGCATCAAGGGAAAGCTGGCTGCTGCCTCCGATCCGAAATCAGATTCTCCGCTGACGGCCGAGCAGTTGGCGCAGATCCTGGCGGGCAACGCTCAGTCGACAGCGAAGCCCTGAATCCTCTGTGTGACCTCTGTGCCTGCCCTGAGCGAAGCCGAAGGGCCCTCTGTGGTTAAAGGTTTGAGGGCACTACCGCTGTCCCGCGTCTTGCCGTTCCTCACCCGCCGTCCCCTGTAGTAATCTTGAAGGTGGATAAATTCCTGACCGAAGGAAGTGTATGGCGCACACTGTTTTCTGCGTGAAATTGAAAAGGGAAATGCCCGGACTGGACGAGCCTCCCTTCGACAACGATCTCGGCCGCAAGGTCTACGACAACGTTTCCCAGGAAGCCTGGCGCATGTGGACCGAACACTGCAAGATGCTGCTCAACGAATACCGCCTGAACCCCGCCCGCCGCGAAGATCAGGAAGTCATCGTCAAGCAGATGGAGCAATTTTTCTTCGGCGAAGGCTCCGCGGTGCCCAAGGAATACGTGCCCCCGGCGCAGAAATAGGACGCAGAAATTAAGTAGCGCCGCCGTCCCCGGCGGCTGTCCAGCGGGCGTCCTCGCCCGCTGACCCGACAGCAAGACGTTCTCCCCCTATCCGCCACCAGCCTCACCGCCCCCCCTGATCCTCTTCATAATCCGCCGGCTCAATCGGCTGATCGCGTTCGGCCGCGTGTCCCGGCTCGGCACCATCGTCCTCGCCCCGCGACGGAAGTGGTGCCGCGTCAGCAGCCACCAGTTTTCCATGTAGTGCTCGTATTTATGTCCTTTGAGATGCGGCGCCAGCGCCACCGCCCCCATCCCTTTCAACGTCTTGGCCGGAAAGATGTACCACACATCTTCCGGCAAAACGTACAAGGCAAAATAGTCGATCTCCTTCGTTGTGTAGAGGCGGTTGCCGCACACGTGCAACTGGCACAGGTAACAGCCTCCCACCATCGCCTCCGTGGATTTCACCTGGATACGCAGGAACCGTCCCTCGTTCTCCACGATTACGTCATAGCGTGCCGAGTCTCCCCAAGGCTTCGCCACGTTAAATCCCAGCCCCCAAGCCACCGTCATGAACAGCAATTCCACCCACTCGCCCCGCCGCTTGTAATTCGTGAACAGCTTCTTGCCCAGCCGCCGCATAGTTTCTCCCCGGATCGGTCCAATCGAGAAAGTGGCACGGCCCGTGTGGGGACGGCCGCCTCGGCTGTCCCGTCGAGCGCAGCGAGACGTTCGTCCACCGCCACAGCAACTCTGGACCTACCCCCAAAAACAAAAGGCGCAGCCCTGGGCCGCGCCTTCTTTTTCGATTCTATAATTCCATTATATCACTCCGCTATAGGTGATTGGGACATGTTTGCAGGAAATATATCTCCTTCGCCTGCACCCACATAGCCTCGATCGTGTAATTTCTGCCTATTGACAAGATTTGGCTACGGTTTTTCATAGAACTCAGCGATAGTGGCGCGACTGTGGGTCAGGCTTCAACAACCGGAAGAACCGATACCTCTTCGGCGATACTCTGATTACTGCTGTCTCAGAAATCTTAGTTGTAGGGTGTCGAAACTTCTGGCTTTTTCTTTCACCGTCCAAGAAATCAATTGGTCACTCCATCTCTGTTTCGATGAGGTTATAGGAACTATAAAAGCATTCCCTCCAACGCTCGTAATCTTCAGCCTAAAAACCGGAAGGTAAGGAAGGACTGGGTTCCACACACGTTCTCCAGCCGCAAAAATAAAAGTGTCACCTGGTTCATATTTGAAATCCCTATGCAACGCAATCTGGCCATACCATCGGAAGTCTGGGGTCTGTATTGCGGCTGTCCTTGGGTAGTCAAACCACATCCACCCACTCGCGTAAGCACCAGGTTCGAGATTGCGATTGAATAAAGCAGTCTTCAAGAGTGGAATCTCAAGGCGAGCAAGGTTCGGATACGCCCCTTCATACGGAGTCAATGGATCCATTTCCACAAGCGGTTCCAACTTTCCATCGTTCGTTGCGACGTCGACTTCAATCGAATCAACCATGTCGGCCATCGAACCCGAGTTCCTAACTCGCAGGTACATCTCCATGCCTACCGGGTACAGCGACTCGCCCTGAATGTTCCATAACCCTAAGCCGTACACCCGCTCGCCGTTGTCAATTACTTCTCCTATAACCTCAAATCCGTGTGGCGCGGGTTGGCTTCTAATTTCGGCAATCTCCCTGCTCTTCGCTTTATCCCACATGAGATACGAAGCAATCCCGCACAGCGCAACAATGACGCACGCCGCTCCCCACGGCTTCCATCGTGGAAGCCCCGATGGCTTGGCGGTGAATGGCTCACCCCATGGCGTTATTACTCTCCTCTCGGGGTGCTCACCAATGGCTTTCTCGCGTGCAATTTCATTTACCACTTGGCTCGCTGCGCGAATCGCATGGTAAGCGGTAAGAAAGCACACAACCCAAACCGTGACGCTCAGTCCCTCCCACCCACTATCGCGGAAGCCCTGCCATGACCAGCCGCCACGAAATCCGGTACGGAGAAGCCAGTAGGCGCCACCAGCCAGAAACACACAGATAGTCAAGATCTCGTCCCGTACCGTTCCCCACAGCCCTTTATAGAATGCGAATGCGAATCGGTTAGTTATGGATGGGGAGACTGGCCCACCCTTGCCTCGCGTTGGTTCCAGGAGCACCACAAATGAGGCTGCCCCATCCGTGCGCTTTTTGCAAGGGTGGGCACCCCGAATCTGTCCCCTGGATCGTTGATAGGAGATTTGTCGGGGCCGGCGCTTCTTTCGAAAAGCGCGAATATGAGGCAGCCTCAGTCGTGATGGACCTAGTGTGGGCAGGCCCTCCGTTCAAGCAAGGTCGAAGGTCAAAGTCAAAGGCGACGGACAGAAGTGTCCGTCCCACACGTGCAAGGTCAGGAGCCTTTGGGATTGAAAGTTGTGAATCCCACTTCTCGCAGAAGACGCGAGAAATGGGGCACCCTTCGTGAATGGAGTGAAGATCAAAGTCAAAAGCGACGGACAGGAGTGTCCGTCCGACATGAGCCGTGATCCTATACAGGGCGATCCGGGTAGATGGCTTTGGGAAAGCGAAGATGGATTAGCAGCGCACACAGAAGCAGAATCACAATTGCAAAGATGCTGCCTTCCGGGCCGGCCGAGCCTCCGGTGAGCCAGTTCGGGCCTTGCACGGAAGTGTTGAGGAAGTGGTTGACGCCGACGAGGCCGCTATCGGGCGTGCCGTAGAAAAAAGTTTCTGCCCAGTCCCAGGCGGCGTGGAATCCGATGGCGAACCAGAGATTGCCCGTGCGGCGAATCATCAGGCAAAAAAGCAGGCCGGTGGCAACCACCTGCAGAATGCCCAGCACGTTTTCTCCCTTATTTCCCAGATGAGCGACCCCGAACACGGCGGAGAGAAACAGCGCCGCCGGCCAGAAGCGCATGCGCCGGGCCATGGTGAAGAGCCAGTAGCCGCGGAAAGCAAACTCCTCGTTCAACGATACGAAAAGAAATGTGACGCCCCAGGCCAGAGCCCAGCGATAGACTGCGCTTCCGGTGAGTGCCATGGAGTCAATTTGAAAGTGGCCCGAAACCCGCAGGAGCAGCAGGATCGGGGAAAGCATGGCGAAGCCCCAGACCATGCCCTCCCAAAATCTTTTTCCGAATGCCTGGCGCGGAGGAATTCCGTAATCGTCGAGGGGACGCTGCTCGATGCGGGAGACGACCCAGGTCGCCAGCGTGACAAAAAATGTCATGACGGCTTTGACCGGCAATTCGCGCTGCACGGTGAAGGCGGAATCACTTTTTCCAGTTGCGAGACGCATCGCAAATAAAAACGCTGCCGGAGGGAGGAATGAGATTCCAACCCAGATCAGCAGGCGGATACGATCGGTGCGTGCCCAGGGCTGAGGTGGCGCGGGGGACGGCGGGGTCAGGGGATTCTGGGCGTCGGGTGGCTGCTCGGGTTGCGGTTCCTGCGTGAGGCCGGGAGCGGATTCTTCAGGCAAGAGCGTGCCTCCTGTGAAGAGCGTGTGGCAGGGGAAGGTGCAGACGGATAGAGCCTACCACGAGCGAAGTCGCAGGGAGGGTCCGTCGCACACATGCCAATTGTTTCACAGGTCCTCGGGCTTTAGGCCGGTGTGCTTCGCAATTCGAGACAGGATTTTGGATCCGAGTTCGTCGCTATCGCTGAACGCCCAAACGTACATCGGGTATGAGGGATGCTTGAGTTTTATGTGGGAACCGCTTTGAGAAACCACCACCCATCCGATTTTCAGAAGGGCTTTGAAGGCATGCTTTGCCTTCACGCTTGGCCACTGGCTCAAGCGGAAACGCAGTCGAGTGTAATCGAGCGTGGCACGTTTTTGGAATTCTCCACGTCGTCTGCGATGACCCGTAAGGCTAGTGCGTACGCTTTTCTCCTGGCTTCATCTTCCGTTGTCCCGTAGACGATCACGCCGGGCACAGCGGCAATTTCAGCGATCCAGCGGCCGTCATCTTCGCGCTCGGTTTCGATATTCCAATGCACGTCTTCTCTCCTGGCGCTGGCGGATTGTTTTCTTCGGGACACACTCATAAGATGCAGTCTTACTCTGGTGTTGTATTCTAGGCGTGTTCCGTCTTTCCCGCCAATAAATTCAGCGCATGAGGAATCAGGTCGGCAACGGCTTCCAGGGATTCCACCGCGCCGCTGGGGCTGCCGGGCAGATTCAGAATCAGAGTTTTGTCGCGCACTCCGCACACTCCGCGGCTCAACGCGGCGAACGAAGTTTTCTTCGCGCCTTCGAGCCGCATGCGCTCGCCCACTCCGTCAATCAGACGATCGCAGATCGCTTCCGTCGCTTCCGGCGTTACATCGCGCGGCGCGATTCCGGTTCCACCCGTGGTTACGATGAAGGGCACTTCCAGGGCGAGATGGACGAGGGCATTCTGAATCTGCATGGAATCGTCTTGCACGATTTGCGTATGCACCACGCGAAAGCCGAGCTTTTTCAGGACCTCGACAACGGCCGGTCCGGAAAGATCCACACGTTCACCGCGAGAGCAGGAATCGCTGACCGTGACCACTGCGGCGGTGCGAAGCTGCGGCGTGGGGCGCTCAGCTGTCGAGGAGGACATCTTCTTCCTCTTCCTTGCGGCCAGTGCCAGCGCTGGTTGGGCCGCTGGGAGTGCTTGGAGTCGCGCTCGCCGCAGTTTCTTCGACGGCTTCCGCGCCGCCATCGCGCTGCGATTCGTCGAGCAGGCGCAAGCCCTCCATTAGCAGACCCTGGGTGTTGAGTTTTGTGGT
>OCZU010001451.1_pt1 | contig 15601 bp, 12 predicted proteins | sample 1539001 | NCBI WGS metagenome assembly OCZU01 (sample SAMEA3539306, study PRJEB22396) | soil metagenome | biome: tundra; feature: field; material: soil | place: USA | collected 2010-05 | depth 0.15 m | reverse complement strand
CACGTCTCAAGAACGATCGCATGGCGCTTAAGCTAAACGGCAAGGACGACAGGCTGCGCCGCGCCGACTTTCGTGCGTTCGCCGGCACGACCGGATTGAAAGCCGGCGACACTGATGCAACGATTGACGAGATGCTGGGGCGAATGAAGGAGGCAGTTGCTGGAATCATGCTTCCCAAGGGGTTCGAATATGGAGCGGAAGCCGAGAAAATGGCCCAGGCGTTGCTCGACATCTGCCGTAGCCGGATAGAGTCGTTTACATGAGCGTTGTCAGCAAGTCTCTCCGCGACGTAGCCGGGCAAACCCTCGTTGGCCGAAAGTTAGAACATTGATTGCTCGCGAAACATTACCTTTGTGCGCTTCATGCCGCGAAAACCATCCACCAGCTAAGCGGAGGCGCGCTCAGTCGTGGGTGAAAACGCCCAGGTGCGACATCGAAGTATTCTGGACACAACGGCACGGAAGGAGTCTCAGCTTGATCACCCGAATCTGGCATGGCGCGACCCCCGCAACCAAAAGCGACGAGTACCTAAACTTGATGCGAACCGTCGCCATCCCCGATTACCGCTCGACTCCCGGCAACAAGGGTGCTTATGCGCTACGTCGTATCGAGGGCGACACCGCACATTTCTTGATGGTCACGTTCTGGGAATCCGAGGCGGCGATCCGTGCCTTCGCGGGAGACGACATCAGCGTGGCGAAATACTACGACTTCGACAAGGACTTCCTGCTCGAATTGGAGCCGTGCTCCACACACTACGAGATGTACGACCGGTAAACCCCACGGGCAGAAGTTTGGGGTTCTGAGCGCTAACGCCTGGTTACCGCGCCAGCAATTCCGTTGTTTCGACAGTGATCGCGACTTTGAGCGTGGGCGTATAGTCAGGAGCCCACGTGGACGAATGGAGCTGGGGGGAGGTCTGTGCCAGCCTGCTGGGCAGCAGCGAATTTCCCTGGTTCAACTTCGCCGATCCAGAAGTCGGTGGAGGGTATCCCGGCAAGGTTGAATTCCGCAAAGTCTTCGAACACCATAGTTGGCTCAACTTGGACGACATTCCCCTGACCTAGAACACCACGCAATGTGGCGACAAGTCGCTTGGTCAACTCTGGATCGTTATACGTGGCATTTGCAGCAGGGGTTACCTGCACGAGCGGATCCTTGGGAGCGCCGCCGGCCATCGCTTCGCCTTTGGCCACGCGTTCGATGGATATCAGGACGCGCTTTCGCACTTCAGGCTTGTACGTGCGCACAGTGAGTTGCAGCTTGACCTCGCCCGGGATGATGCTGTTCTTGGTGCCACCGTGGATCGTGCCGACGGTAATGACGACAGGATCGAACGGATTATTCTCGCGCGAAACAATGGTCTGCAAAGCGAGAACCGTGCGGGCGGCAATTACCACAGGATCGATCGTGCTCTGAGGCCTCCCCCCGTGGCCGCCCTTCCCAAAAATAGTGATGTCCACGGAGTCAGCGGCGGCCAGCGCGTACCCCGGAGTGAAGCCCACCTGCCCGACTGGCTGATTCGCACTGTCGTGAATCGCCAGGGCGAAATCAGGTTTCGGGAAGCGCGTAAGCAAGCCGTCCTTAATCATGGCGGCGGCTCCTTCGCCTGTCTCTTCGGCTGGTTGGCCGATCAGAATCAGAGTGCCGTACCACCGATCCCGATTTGTTGCCATCAGCTTGGCTGTGCCGATCCAACTTGACATGTGGATGTCATGGCCGCAGGCATGCATGACCGGAATTGGCGTTCCAGAATCGCTCTTAACCACAACATGACTGGCAAAGGGCAAACCCGTCTCTTCACCGATTGGAAGGGCGTCCATGTCGGTGCGCAAAAGTACCGTGGGGCCTTTCCCGTTGCGCAGCACAGCGACAACTCCGGTGCCGCCGACGCCAGTCGTCACTTCGTACCCCAGTGCTTTCACGCGCTCCGCCAGCTTTGCCGCGGTTTGCTGCTCATGCATGGCCAGCTCGGGGGTTCGGTGGAAATCGAAGTAGAGCGATTCCACCTCGGGATAGACCGCGTTTACATCCTCGGTAGATGGAGTCGTCCACGCTGCGCTCTTGGTCTGCGAGGTGGCACTGGCTGCCAGGAGCAAACAACCGGACAGCATGGCTAGAGCCGTATGGTTCATAGTTCCCTTTGCGGGGAGATGCTACTCGTGCTGCCTACCAGCGTAAAGTCTTTTGTGCGAGAAGCTTGCGGCGTGGGTAAGTCCAGGCATTCTTATTGGTTGGCTTAGCAGGAAGCTCGAAAAAATCAGGTACCGGTCAGGCGCCTCACTCCGCAACGGGTGCCGCCGCGCTAGTGGAAGCTCCGGTTCGTTTCACCTGATGCCAGCTCAAATCTCCGCGCAGATACTCCCACATCCCTCGCAAGCGCCAGAACATGGTCATTTGCCGGTAAGGAAAGTGTTCAAAGAGGCAGTAAATCAGCAACCACGCGACCTCCGACCAGCTGCTGTAGCGCCGGTAGTTCATCTCCTCAAGCAGCACGGAACCGACTGAGATCAGCGTGGCAAATGCATATCCGAACAAGAGGAATTCCAGGAAGAAATGCTGGCTCAGACAACCCAAGACAAGCGCAAGCACAATAGTGACGTACCCCAGCAGTTCAATCAACGGCGAAAGGCACTCAAACAACCACATATACGGCAGGGTGATCCAGCCGATGCGCCCGTATTGTTTCCGGAAAAGCATGTCGCGTGTGGTCCATAGGGTGTCCAGCAGACCTTTCTGCCAACGTGCCCTTTGCCGGGCGAGCGAGGTGTAGTCCGATGGCGCTTCCGTCCAACACGTGGGGTCGGGAATAAAGTTGATGTGGTAGTCAAACTTGTGTTCGTGCAGATAGCGGTGAAGACGAACGATCAGGTCGAAGTCTTCGCCGACGGCGTCGGCCCGAAAGCCATTGATTTTCAGCAGGAGATCGCGGCGGAAGATGCCGAAAGCGCCGGAAATGATGGGGAGCAAATTGAATGCTGCCCACGCCTCCCGGCCCACAAGGAAAGCCCGCAAGTACTCGATGATTTGCAGCATTTCGATATGGGTTCGGGGGAGGTGGACCTCCTTGAGCTCGGCTCCCTGAACTTTCGATCCATTCAATATGCGAACAATGCCTCCAACTGCGACCACGCGTTCCGGATCAGAAATGATGCCGGCCATAATGTGGGAGAGGGAAGACTTTTCCAGAATCGAATCGGCATCGACGACACAAACGTAGGGGCTACTTGCCGCGTTGATTCCAGCATTAATCGCGTCGGCCTTGCACCCTGCAGATCGCTTGTCCAGCACCAGCAGACGCGGATGCGTCGCGCTTCGGTAAATCGCATTCACTGCCGCTGTTTCAATCTCGGCAACATAGAGGATGGGCGCGCGACGCAGGCCGAAGCTTTCGCGCAGTCTTTCCATGGTGTTGTCGCTCGATTCGTCGTTGACAACAATTACTTCCAGTTCCGGGTAGTCCAGCCGGAGCAGCGAACCCACGTTGGCCACGATGCACAGCTCTTCATTGCGGGCGGGCACAACCAGTGAGATCGGCGGCGTAAAGGGAGACGACCTCAGACCCTCCAGCCGAAGACCTGCCAGCCGATGCCGATGGAGCGTGTTCTTGTGAATGGCCACGACGAGCAAGGCCAAGTTGATCAGGTTCGACACCAGGTAATACACGAACAGACTATTGTTCGAGATTTCGAGAAAGCGCAGCATTACTTTTTTCCCAACGCCGCCGCCGCAGCTTTGCCGGGCACCGCGAAATGTTCTCGTACCACCGCCGCGACATTCTCAACATCAGCGGCTCCGGAAACGCGATCTACAATGTTTCCCAGTCCATCCAGGGCCTCGTCCAGCGAGCCGCAACGCTCCAGTTCTGACAGAAAAGCCTGCAAAGCGTAGTTGTCTTCGGTAGCCACGACCTTTTCCAGGATTTCCTCCTTCCCCTGGTGCATGCGGGCCAGCGTCCATGCGGCTCTCTGCCTCACGTGGCGATTCAGGTCACATAACGCGCGCAGCAGCACGTAAATCTTTCCAGTGTGATCGAGAGAACTCAAGGCGATCACGGCGCGAAGGCGAACGAACCACTCCGCATCCACAGCTAGGGTGGAGAGCACGGGAAAGGAGACTTCCGGCTGGACTTTGGCGAGCGCGCGCGCCGCCGATGCCCGAACCTCAGGAAGAGGATCCGCTGCTAGGATCAGCAGCTCTTCGCCAAGACTGGGAGCCGCGAGCTCTCCGAGAACCCGCGCAATCAGCTCCCGCGCCCGGCCGTTCGCATGATTCAGGTAAGGAACGAGGACTTCTGGCGCCTCGCGGCAGCAACTCAACAGAGCATTCTTCAAGGTATGTTCCGGCACGTGCAACTCGTCAGCGACAAAGAGGTCCAGGAGGGGCAACGCGGCCTGGGGCAACGAGATTTTTCCTAGTCCGCGCACGGCCGCCACGCGGGTCTCTTCCGAAGGTGATTCGAGTGCTTCCACCAGCGCCGGCACAGCCTCCGGGGCACGGGTGCGGCCCAGTGCAAGTAGCACCAGGCGCTTTCGCCAACCCTCCGAGGAACGCGCCTCGCGGATGCGCAGGTCCAGCAATCCACTATTGCGCAGGCAAGCAAGGAATATTGGCAGCTGATCTTGGTCGGAGACTTCGATGTTGTCCAGCAATATGTCTTCCACAATCTGGCAGTCGAAAACGTTCAACCGCCATGGCGAACCCGGAATCCTTCCCGACAGAATATCCGGCCATTGTTCGCGAAGGGCCACCGTGCGCCGGTTTAAGCGCTCAAAATAACGCCCCCGGTACCAGCGGCGGAACACGATAAAACCCACCAGGAGCAGAATGCCCAGCAGCGAAAACAGGATTGCCCGGGCTACCAGCCAAGCCAGGCCCAGATCTCGAAGCCAGTTAGAATCGAATGCCATAGGTCAATCCAAGGCTCGTCTGTTTCTGGCCGTATTCGCGGTCTTGCCGGGCAACAAATCCGGTTACGTCCTGACTTTCGGCGAAGCGATAGCGCAGGCCGGCGCCGTAGGTCCGAGCGGACAGGCGCCCGATTTGATCGACCTGCGCGAAGTTCTCTGCTCCAACAGCAAACAGCACATTGCCTGAGAGTGTTCGTGACAGCGGGATTCCTATCTTGGTCGAACCGGAAGGAACCCAATCGGAACCGGCCCCGGGAAACTTCGTTCGGGATCCCGTGACGGATAGCGTCCACGTCCACTCCTTAGGCAGATAAACGATTTGCGTGGTATTGAGTGTGAGGACCTGAGCCCCTCGATACCAAAGAGAATGTTCCTGGTAGGAACTCTCCAAACCCTTGATCTCTGGATCGGAAAATCGAAAGCCGTGCCCGTACTCGATCAGCGCTTCACTTTCAGGTACGACATCCTGTGGATTGGCCCCTGCGCCCAGAACCCGCACCCAATTGTTTTCGTGGAAGCGATAGGCAGCGTCAGCCCAGATCTTTACTGCGTTCTCGCCAAAAAGGTGGTACGGGCTGACGCCGAACGCAGTGGTCCATCTCTCATTCCAGTGCGCGGTCAGAGTCATAGCTTCGACTTGCGCATTTTCGGTGTAGTTGAAGAAGTCTGCTTCCTCGCCGATTCGAAGCTCGTACCTGGCGCCGCCGGTTAGACCTACCAATCCGTTGATCGCATCGCGGTTTGCGGGATCAGAGTTCAGGACAGCTTGAAACTGGGCTCGGGCCTCAGTGGTGCGCTGCAGCAGCGAAAGCACCCTCGCACGCCGAACGAGGACTTCAGGGTCCTTGGGAGCCGCGCTTCGAGCCTTTTCCAGAACTGCCAGCGCTTCCGAATATTTCTGCTGCCACAGAAGAACATCCGCAAGGCTGGTGAGCACGTCCACATCGTCTGGAAACTTGTCGAGCACCACGTGGTACTCGGCTTCAGCTTCTTGCCAATGGCCAGTCCATGCGAGAATCCGTCCTCGCCAGGCGCGGGCCTCCATGTCGCCCGGCGCCTCTGCCAGACGGTGCTCTACGACGGCCAGCGCCACGGGAATCTGGTGCTGGTCCATGGCAGTGCGCACCTGCGCCTGCCAGTCATCCTCCGCGAGCACGAGCGTGGAAGACAGCAGCAGACAGGCCACCATCACGAAGGCATAGGCGCATCGCCGGTGGTGGAATAACAATCTGTTAAGCAGACTCAAGACGCTCCTCTTCGCCACTCCCATACGCGTTGATTCATGCGCTGGGAAGTGGTGGCCAATCCAGAAGAGATGTGCGAGCGACACGTCTCCCCGGTCATTAAGCAGCACTTAGATATCGGTAGGAACGGCCCGCTCAAACAGGTGACTGAAGTAACTCAGCCGGCCGGTTAGTCTCTTGAGATGGTCGGAGCCGGGACAGGTAGAAGCGTTATCGAGGCGCAGAAGCGGGAAGCGCCTGGTTTCGGAGGTAGTTGATATGCACGAGGACTCGCGACTTGCCCGCGAGATCGGGGAGAATCACTTCATGATCGGTCCATCGAATTCCCGGAGCCCCCGAGGCATCTTGAATCTTGCGCAGCGAAACCAGAGTGAGTCCGGTGATTGGAAGCTCGGGATTGATCTCAACCTGTTCGCCATTGGTGACCGGCTGCGGAAACCAGCGCACCTGGCTGCGTGCTTTCCAGAAGCGGGCGTATTCGGTCATGCCCTCGACCAGAATGTCCTTGGGAAGCCGGGAGACAATCCCGCGCTCTGCTTTTAGTTTGTCTTGTGAGTTGTTGCTGTGAATCAGGATTACGGAGGGCGCTCCATTCTCCGCGTTCGCTTCGATTGTGTCCAACATTGCCGGAATGCGGTCGAAAAGCGGGGGGAGTTGCTCGTCCTCAAAAGTTACTGGGAACTCAAGAATCGTTGAGGGCTCGGTCATCCCATAATCAAAGTCAAGTTCGTAGGGGAAATTGGTGAGAACATCTTCAGCCGTAAACGACGAGTCAAACTCGTATCCGCAGCGCACCAGTGCTTCCGGGAGATATGGCGGCACCCGCAAATGGCCCGCGCGGAAAAAGATCGTGTCCTGTCCTGGCAACTCACCGTCGAGCAGACTCTTGCTCACGCAAACCTCGCCGAGGGCGGTCGCATCCTGTGCTGCATTGTCTCGTGTGGCGCGAGCGTGATAGCTCGGATATTTTTCCTCTCCAGTTCCTAACGGCACCTTATTAAACAGTTTTGAATGGATCACCGTGTGGCTTCCAATGTCTGTTTTCCGCGCCACCAACTCGCGCAAAATATCCAGAGATTGCCCGAAGAAAAAAGCGTGGCTGGTCGCATCGTCCAGATACTTGGTCTGAACAAAAAACGTGCTGGAGATTCCTGTGCTCTTCTCGAAGTCGGAAAAGGCGAGCATCGGCTTGAACGAAAATTCCCAATCGACATCATGTGACAGCATCAGGACCGACCTCTTGCCTTGTGGAATCGTGCCCAGGCGGATGCCAGTATCGGAGTACGTTTCGTACCAGGCACGCAAGATAAGAAGCCAGACATCCGTTCCGGGTTCGAAGCCGTTTACGTAAATCCGTTGTGCTTCGTAATCGCGATTCTGCTGATTCCTTCGGACCACGTCGTTCAGCGCAACACCGATCAGGTACACATAACCTCGCCCGACGTCGTGCTTGAGAACCGCAGCGGAGCCGTCCTCGAATCGCCCCAGGGTCTGGGTTCCTGCCCCTGCCTTGTAACCGTTCGTCCAGATGACCTCCTTGATCTCAGGAGAACCGAGCGGGACTTCCTTTTCTTCTGCACGGTTCAAGTACTGGAAGACAGGGTCGGCGGTATGCGGATCGCTCGCATCGAAAATGACCTTGTGACGGGTACGGAGGGGAACGACATCCTCAAAACCGAATAACGGTTTGAAGCCACCCGCGAAGACATTCTGTGCGAAAACAACGCCACCGCGGACCACGAAATCGGTAAGTGCCTGAGTTTGAGCGGCATCGAAGGTCGTCCCATCGACCTCGGGATACAAGAGGAGAAGCTTGTGACGCAAGGCTGTGTGAAGATCGCGAGTCACAAAGAACGGAATGCCCATTGCCTTTAGAGATTGCACCGGCGATTCTGCGCTTGGGTCGGGTTTTGTCAGAAGAATTGCAACCTGAGAAGGCGCTTTTTCTAGGAAGAGTTGGGCAGGGTCACCTGGGGCGGCCGTCGGTCTGTTTATGACGTGCAACGAGGCAGGATGCAGCAGGCCACGTGCGGCACCGCTTTGATTGACTTGCCGATTGATGCCGTAGGCAACCAGGCATGCCATCGCGAAAAGGATTACTAGGCGGGGGGGTCTCACGAATTATGCACCTGGAGGCCGAGTTTAGCACGTGGCAACTCTAGACTCGATTCTCCCGGAACTTCGTTCCCCAATTCTTCGTATAGAACTGCAGGGAGGTGTGTATGAACCGTCTCGTTTTCTGGCTTGTCTTGGTGGTTCCTGGCTTCCTCCACGCTCAGCAGGGCCTGGAGACTTCGGCCCAGCAGAAGTTTGCGTCTGGCGGCGCGATTCACCTGCACCTGCAGGCCGGCGGCTATACGATCACTGCCAGCGATTCCGAGAACATCGTTGTGACTTGCCACGCTCACTCGGAGGAGCAACTCAGGCGCGTCAAGGTACAGATCAAAGCATCGGCCTCAAACGCCGACGTGTACGTTTCCGAAACCCCTCACAACAATTTCCAGGCCACCATCGAGGTTCCCCGGCATTCCGATCTTTGGGCGAGGCTGTCGGCTGGAGAACTGGTGGTTGAAGGTGTGGAAGGCGATAAGAACGTAGAAGTCCTTGCTGGACGCATTCAGGTCGACATTCCTCACCCAGAGCAGTACGGCCATCGTGACGCTTCGGTCACAACCGGCAGCATCGAGGCCTCTGCATTCGACGTCAGCAAGGGCGGTCTGTTCCGATCATTTGAGCAGCAAGGTCCGGGGAAATACCGCCTGCATGCGCATGTGATGACAGGAGAAATCGATCTGCGCTGAGAGCAACTAAACTCTGGGCACAGGACGACAGACTCGACCGGCCGTCAAGCCGGAGGCGCCAACCGGCTGCCAATGTCCTTCAGGAGTTTCTCCGCCGCCTCTCCAGGATCCTCGGCCGCAAAGTTCTCGTCTAAAACGAGGAGAGAGACGGCCGGATCAATTTCCTCCAACAGCTTTTGCGTCGGTTTGCCGTGTACGGTCTGCATGCGCGCGGAAATTACCACTAGCTTTGCCTTGGTTGCCTTGAGCAGGATTCGGGCGTCGTCGATGGTTGTGGTGGTTAACGCGTTGTATCCGGCGCCGCACAGCACCTCGCGCAGGAACGTGCACACATCGGTCGACCCGTAAACGCAAAGCATACGTGGCCGGGCGTCCCCGGTTTTGTTCCGCGAATAGCGCGAGCCTAAATAAGCCGCCGTGATCGCTTCTTCGAGCGAATCGTAGGTTTCAAATTGTGCCAGCAGGTTGGTCATCTCAAGCGTTTTGCGGATCCTGGGAGGTAAGCCGCATAGTTTGACGTCTCCTCCCTTTGACCGGGCGGCTTGCATCAGGCGCACCAGCGCTCCCAATCCACTGCTGTCGACGAACTCTACGTGGTCGAACTGCAACACGACGTCGCCGTACTTGTCGATGGAGTCTCCAACGTAGGAATGCAACGTTAAGACTTCATTTCCGGCCACGACCCGTCCGTGGCACTGAATGATCAAGACATCGCCGACCGGGCGGCTCTCCAGGCGCAGTTGCATCATGCCTCCTCATCTTTAGAATTTGTGATTCAACACGGCTCCTTCAGCCTTTAAGGCAGTGGTCAGTGTCCAGTGGCTAGTGATCAGTAAAACTCGCACGGACCACTGGACGCTGGCCACTGCTTTTCGTGGCGAATCTTACGTGGGTGAAACCGGCAAGTCAATGAAAGCCACGGACATGAAAGCGTGGATGATGTCGCCGCAACATGAGAAGTTCCTCTTTGTGCAAAGTAGAAAGTTCCGCTTTGATGGCGCATGGCGGAATCAGGAGAGGGGCTGTGGATGTCGGCGAAAGAGCGGGACCGACTGAGGGTCTTGCACGAAGTTAAGAAACGACACATCACCCAGAAACAGGCAGGGGCGGAGTTGGGGCTGAGCGTGCGCTGGGTGCGGAAACTGCTGCTGCGCTGGCGGGCCGGTGGCGACGCTGGGCTGCGGCATGGCCTGCGTTGCCGGCGGTCGAACCGTAAAACGTCAGAAGCGGTGAAACAGCGAGTGGTAGAGCTGTACCGGCAGAAAAAGCAGGCCAAGCTGTGGCGGGCGCGGCGAGCGCGGGTCGAACCAGCGCACGTCTGGCGGGCCCGGCGGGCGCGCTATGGCGAACTGGTGCAGTGGGACACCAGTGAACACGATTGGCTGGAAGGGCGAGGCGAAAAGCTGTACCTGATCGCGATGATCGATGATGCGACGTCGCGATTGACATTATCCAGCGACCGAAATTACTGTAGCTTCGCGTACTCCGCCTTGGCTTCTTTCAGGATGGGGATGTCGGAGTCGGCGTCTTTCCAGAGGGTGAGAAAGTCTTTGTACGCAGCGAGCGCCCGGACGCGGGCGGCATCGGCGTCCGCTCCCTGCGAAGTTCTCGCCTCCAAGGCATTAGCACGAGCCACGCCCAGATGCGCCAACGCTCCCGTCCAGCAGTTCCAGACGATGCCGCTGTGGTCGAGAATCTTGAGAAACTCGGCGGCGGCGGCACGGCCTTGTCCGGCTGCCACGTATGCCTCTCCGCGCACATACACATGATAGAGGCAGGAAAGATTGTTGCCGAACGGGACGGCGCCCAACTCAATGGGTGAAGCAGCTTGCAAGGCATTCAGGGCCACAGCTGGATTCTTTCTGTCCATCGCCAATTGTGCCCGAATCGCAGGCAGCCAAAGCGACTGCATCTGCGTATCCGTTGGGAAGCGTCTCCCCAAGTCTTTGGCCAAGGACTCGGCTCGCACCGTATCGCCCGCCATGGCAAACGCAAGTGCGGCTTCAGTCTGCGCCCCCGGACTTATCGGAGCGAGCTTCAAAGCCTCTGCCGCTGTCTGTCGGGCTTCCCTAGCATTGCCGTAAGCCGCTTGTTCGAGAGCAGCATTCGCCTGCCATATTGCCCCGGTTTCTTTGCTATCAGCCCGGATAGCCGAGTCTATAGCCCGTTGGGTCAGTTCCCGCGCCTTGCCAACATGACCAGCGTACGCCTCGGTGTCGGATGCGAGCGTAAGTCCAAAGTGCTCATACGCCGGCTTGTCCGCAAACCACTGTTGCTGCTCCGCCATCGCCGCGGATTCCGCCCCGAGAAAGGCAAGTGCGTAAAGAGTATTGTGGAATGCGAAATCATCCATCTTTCGCGCTTGCGAATCGTGGATGGTCTGCCGCGTTTCGTCGAACCGCTGCAAGGCCAGGTTGTAGTTGGCGAGATTCTCGTATATACCGACATTATCCGGTGAAAGGCGCGCGGCTTGCCGAGTGATCGCCGCGGCCTTCTCGTACTGCCCCTGTGCGTAATACACGATCCCCAGATTGGCGTACGCTCCGGTCTCATGGTAGTTCTCAATCTGCTCCTGATACGTCTGGGCGGCTTTATCCAGATCTCCGGTCACACTCGAATTGTAGTCGGCGGTGATCGCCAGCTTTTCCCGTTCGCTGGCATGCTCCCGCAACTGGAATGCCTTGGTGTAGTACTCATTGGCCCGACCTAGCTCGCCGAGACTGTAGTAGTTATCGCCTACTTCCCTATAACCCATGGCAAAATTCGGATCGAGTTCGATGGCACGTTGATCGCAAGGCAGGGCTGCAGCGGCGCCTTTGTCGCGATAGGCCTTTCTGCCAAGGCTGTACGCTTTCAGAGCTTCGAGCGACGATGTGGTGGCCTCTTCGAGCGGAACATCAAACCTCTGCAATGTAGCCAGCGATTCGCCCAGTTCGCCGCGTAGCTTGGAGGTCGCCTCGCCGAGCACGCCCAGAACCTTCTCCTTGGATGCCGCCGTGACCTGCTCCTGCGCCAGCGTGTCTCCGTTCTGGCAATTCACCGCCTTCAGCCCCAGCACATATTCGCTGCCCAGACTGGCAATTGATCCGGTAATGTAAGCCTTGCTGTCCACCCGCTGACAAAGCTCGCGCGTAACTTCGGGTGTGAGTGGCGTGTTAGCCGGGTGGGTCATCAGCTTGAGGGTTGCGTAGATCCTGTCGTCGGAAAGAAGCTTCACAAAGGGCGACTGGCGCAGGGAAATACTGAGCGCCGTCTTGAGCGTGTCGTCGAACACCGGGTCTCCCGTGCGGTTTGCAAAATCAGCAAGAACGACGGTGTCTTTATCAGTCAGGAGTTTGGTCTGATGCTGGGCACGATAGTAAAGTCCGCCCGCGATAAGCGAGGCAACCAGCAAGACAGGAATCGCAATCTTCCAGAGCTTCGCGACCAGAACCGCAGGAGCTTTGTCTATGGCCACCGTGCCAGAGCTTGCTGGCGTACTGCGCCCGCTCTCGGAGTCCCGTTTCAGCCGCTGCAGGTCGGTGCGCATCTCTGAGGCGTGCTGATAGCGCAGGTTGCGGTCCTTCTCCATCGCCTTGTTGATTGTGTCTTCCAGCTTGGGCGGTACGCCGTGATTCAGCCGCACCACCGCCACCGGGGCACGGTTCATGATCGCTTCGCAAATGACCGCTGAGCTTTCTCCGTGAAATGGCAAATCACCTGTCGCCATCTCGTACAGCACTGCTCCAAACGAGAACAGGTCGGTACGCGCATCCAACTCTCTCGCACGTACTTGCTCCGGCGACATATAAGCCACCGTTCCCACCATTGTGCCCGGACTGGTCAGATGATCCGCGTCCGCCGTATCCGTCTGCGTGTTGAGGGACGCAATCTTGCTCGAAGAACTGCCGGCGAGATTGACCTTCGCCAGCCCAAAGTCAAGAATCTTGGCGTGTCCGCGTTTAGTGACAAAGATGTTCGCGGGCTTGATGTCGCGGTGGACTATGCCTTCTGCATGGGCTGCGTCGAGGGCGTCAGCGATCTCGATAGCCAGCGACAGAATCAACTCGGTTTCCATTGGTCGGCCAGCAATGCGATGCTTCAGGGTCAGCCCATCCAGAAACTCCATGGCGATGAAGGGCTGCCCCTCTTGCTGCCCGATCTCATAGATGGTGCAGATATTGGGATGGTTCAGTGCAGAAGCGGCTTGAGCTTCTCGCTGGAAACGAGCCAATGCTTGGGAGTCTCTGGCGACCTCGTCAGGGAGGAATTTCAGGGCAACAAAACGATGTAGGGTTACGTCCTCGGCCTTGTAGACCACACCCATTCCGCCGCCGCCCAGCTTCTCGATGATGCGGTAGTGCGAGATGGTTTGGCCAAGCATATGAAGGTTACCTAAGTACTTCATAATCAGTACGTCGTTCTCGGTTTTCTCGGGACCGTATCTTGGTTGCATGGCACACTGTCTTTAAGTAGAGGGAGCAATCAAGATGGGGTTCATTCTCGAAGCAAGCGGCGGGTTTCATTGGAAAACCTACTCCAGTGTGGACATCAGGAACGGCCAACCGCTGAAGAAATTGAGGGCGGACGCCACCCCGCTCCGCGTCCAGCAATCGGTTCTGCTCGCTCGGAAGCGATAGCACGTACACATCGAAATCCTGTTGGCAAGTTCAGGAACTCGCAGTCCGTAAAGCGAAGGAAATCGAGGCGTGGGAAGCGGCCATCGGCTCCGGCGAGGAAGCCCGACCTGACCGAGACATGACCGTCTCCGATTTCGTCGAGAGAGTTTTTATGCCGTGGATCGAGGCTGAGAAAGAAGCGTCCACGGTTAAGAGTTATAAGAGCTATTGGAACGCCTACCTGAAAGACCACTTCAACCACACGAAGGCGCTGAAAGGCTACGAGCCGTACATGGGGACGAATCTGCTGGAGAAGTTGGCAGGCGAGTACAGCGAGAATACTGTGAGCCATGCTCGGGCTCTTGCATCCGCAATCTTCAGTTACGCCTGTGCGAAAGGCTATATCGCCGTCAATCCTTGGAGAGACGTAAAGAAGACGGTCGCAGGACAGGATGTAGAAGACTGTGTCGCATACACGCAAAAGGAAATCGAAGCTGTCCTCGACGCATTAGAGCACGTCTCTGGGAGAGAGGAATACTCCGCGAGAATGGCGAGTATGGCGCTATCTGTTGGCTTCTAAGCGGGGCTGAGGCCCTCGGAAATCGCTGGGCTCCGCTGGGAGAACGTGACTGAGGACAAGATTCACGTCAAGCAGGCGTATGTCGTCGGCACAAGCAAAGGCACGAAAACCGGCAAGAATCGCACCGTGGTTATGCTCCCTCAACTTCGCAATCGAATGAAGTTGTGGGCCATGACTTGGAAGTATCCTACCGAGGGGTGGGTGTTCCCGAATCAGACCGGTACCGCCCCAATCAATATGAATGACTTGTCGAGTCGGGTGATCGCAACCACACTGAAAAAGTTTGGACTTGAATGGCAAGGCTTCTATTCCGCCCGTAGGGGATTCGGCACGATGCTGGTGCTAGCCGGGGCTACGTTAGATGAAGTCGCGGATGCGATGGGAAATTCACCGGATGTCGTGTTTAAGCATTATTTTAAGGACCGTGACTCTACGTTGGCGGCGAAGGGAATCGCCAAACTAGCTGCGGCGATGGATGAACATGAGATGAATCAGAAGACATTGACCACAGGGGGAGCCCAATGACGCCCCAAGCCCAGAAAAAGCTAATTGAGATTCTGGAGAACTCGAAATTCTTCGAGACTATTAAGCGAGAGTTCGACCGTAGCTTTGAGATGCTTATCGACGAGAAAGACGGCAAGATCCGCATTCAGGTCAAGGAACAGGATACGGGCTCGACCGTCATGACCGTCGGTGATGTCGCCGCGTACCTGCAGATTGATAGGGCCACTGTCCGGCGTATGACCCGGGAGCGGTCGCAACGCCAGTCCAGATACCCGATACCCTTCGTCAAAATTGGAGCAAAAATGATTCGGTTCAATCGTCCGGATATTGAAAATTGGTGGAAGAAGCAGTGTGAAAACGGCAACTCAGCCCTGGCTCTTCCACCCAAGGGTAAAGTCAAAAAGACGAGAGGTTGAGCGGCGTGAACTGGCGAAAGCGGCACGCCTTGACCGAGGGCTTCGGTTGATCCTGCCCGAGTAGTGGAACAGCCAGCGACGAAGGCCGCAAACGCGTAATCGGCATCATGGCTGCGATTCTTGCCAGCATGCACATGGAACGAGCCGACGATTTGTTTGGCGGGCCGATGGGAAGCCCACGGACGGACAAGCTAATCTCGGCTTCAGTTCAATGGGCGCAAGCAATCATGGAGAAGATTGATAACGTGTTTCGGGCAGGCTCGGAGCGCTAGTGGGTTTTCAAAGCAGCGGGTACGGAAGCGGAACCGATGACACCGGGTCGGTGAGCGCTATGGCGATTTATGTGCGCCGGGATAAACCGGCACGAAGCAGAGAATGCAAGATTCTTACGAGAAAGGATTAGCGATCCGCTCGGCCCCGAGTCTTGCGCTGCTACCGTGAGGGACACGGTGAAGCGTAGAGGGGTATAGGCGGGGTGGGCTATCGAGCTGCGAAAACTTACAACCCGGACGCCGACGCAGTAAATATGTGCGGAAGGCAACATGAAC
>OCZU010001450.1_pt1 | contig 15606 bp, 9 predicted proteins | sample 1539001 | NCBI WGS metagenome assembly OCZU01 (sample SAMEA3539306, study PRJEB22396) | soil metagenome | biome: tundra; feature: field; material: soil | place: USA | collected 2010-05 | depth 0.15 m | reverse complement strand
CCTGCTGCAGACAGAGCAACAGCGGAACAAAAGTGAGCGAGGCCACGACCTCGGTGGGCGTGTTGATCATTCTGAAATCCGACACAGCCTCAAGGTCGGTTGAGTTCAAGTTGCCCTGAGCGTGTAATGGCACTTGCTTGAGATCGAGTAGAGATTTGACCTGGGTTTCCGGGTACTGCACCGTGAGCATATAGTTGTTCCCGTTGTTGGGATCAACCCAATAGCTCGGAGCGATCATCCCGTTGGAAGACAGCGCTGTGATCACATTGTCGGTAACTTCTTGCGCGGATAGTCCAAGGCGCGCAGCCATCTCGCGATTGATATCGAGCTGGATACCTGGATAATCCAGGTCCTGCGGAATCAGCACGTCACTGACTCCCTTGAGACCACGAATCTTGTGTGCTATCTCAGTCGCCGTGGCATAGGCCTGCTTCTGGTCGTTACCGCTGACCTGAATGTCGATCGGAGCAGGCAAACCGAGATTGACGACCGAATCCACCAGTCCTCCTGACTGAAAATAAGTGGAGATCTCGGGCAGATCGTCGGCGAGCTTGGAACGCACGCGGCGCATGTATTCGTAGCTGCCGACCGCGTGCTCTTTCTTGAGGCTGACCTGGACGAAGGCCGTATGTTCTCCGGAATTACTGGTGTAAATCGCAGAAAAATCCGGCGTGATGCCGATATTGGAGACGATCATGTCCAAATCGGCGGGCGGAACCACCTGACGGATGTCCTCCTCAACCCGCTTGATGTAGACATTGGTGAGCTGAAGGCGGGATCCGGTCGGAGCTTTGATGTTAATGACAAATTGCCCCGGGTCGGTACGCGGAAAAAATGACACTCCGAGTAGAGGCGAAAGCGCCAAGCTCAGACAGAAAGCTCCCATAATGGCGGCCACGGTTAACTTTGGTCGCGCCAGGCTCGCCACAATCGCACGGTCATAAATCTTCAAAACCGCTTCGTAGACCCGGTTGAACGGCCGCAGAATCCTTTGCAGCAAACCCGTGGGGGCACCGCCTTCTGCCCCGATTTCATGCGCAGTGTGAATAAACTGAGCGCAAAAAAGCGGGACGACAGTCATGGCCACGAAATACGACGCGCCGAGGGAAAGCACAATCCCCAGAGCCAGCGCGGTAAATAGAAAACGGCTGACTCCATAAAGAAACACGACTGGGAAGAAAACGATTGCGGTGGTGAGCGTGGCCGCCAGAACGGCCAGGGCAACTTCCCGGCCTCCCTTTTCCGCTGCAAGGGCAGGGGATTCCCCCATCTCCAGATGGCGAAAGATGTTCTCCAGTACGACGACTGAATTATCGATGAGGCGGGAGAGCACCAGTGCGATGCCGCCCAGCACCATGGTGTTGATGGTTCCGCCAGTGGCATTCAGCGCCAGGAATGCCGCCAGACAGGAGAGCGGAATGGAAAGCATCACGGAGAAAGTGCCGCGAATGCTGCCCAAGAAGAGAAGAATCATGGCCGCGGTCAGCAATAAGCCGATGCCGCCCTCTTGCAAGACATTCCAAATCGCGGTTTTCACATAGATGGACTGATCGAACACCACCTTGGTCACGAGCGACTTGGGCACGTCGAGCAGGTCGCCCACGGACTTCTTGATCCCGTCCACGATGGCGATGGTGTTGCTGTTTCCCCCCTGTTTCAGGATGGGCAGATACACCGATTTTTGGCCATCCACGCGAACGATGTTGGTCTGGATGGCGGCAGCGTCTTCGGCGTGGCCGACATCGGCTACCATCAGTTCCGCATTGCCCTCCGTCTTTAGCGGCAACCGGTTGATTTCCGCCGTCGTGGGCAGTTGACTGTTGGTATAGATGTTGTAATCCTTGGGGCCAATCCGCACATCGCCCGCCGGCAGAATCGTGTTCGCCTCGTTCACTGTGCGCACCACGTCCATCAGGCTCAGTTGATGGGCCTGCAGTTTTACCGGGTCCACGTAGACTTGAATCTGCCGGTACTTGCCGCCGAAGGGCTGAGGCACGGAGGCTCCGGGCACGTTGGCAATCTGGTTGCGAACATTAAACTGCCCGAGATCATGCAGTTCCGTCTCGTTCAGACCCTCGCCCTGCAATGTGATTAGGCAGACCGGCAAGCTGGAAGCATCGAACTTAAGCACTACGGGCGGGAGCGTTCCCGGTGGCAATCGGCGCAACTGCGCCATGGCCAGATTGGAAATGCCGCTCACCGCTGCGTCGGGATTCGTCCCCGGCTGGAAATAGATCTTAATCAGACTGACCCCGGTCAATGACCGCGATTCGATATGGTCGATGCCACTTCCCAGGGTGAAAAATCTCTCGAAGGGATTGGTAATGTTGGCTTCAATCTGCTCCGGAGGCATGCCGGAATAAAACGTCGCCACGACCACTACGGGGATATTGATGTTGGGAAAGAGGTCCACCGGCATGCGTACGACGGTCGTCACGCCAACCACCGCGACGATAAGGCACAGCATGATGATGAAGAATGGGTATCGAATCGCGAAGCTGGGCATGCCTACTGTGCTCCCCGTTCCGCAGTGTATCCTTCTTCCGCCATCGTGCTCAGCTTGGGATCAACATGCTGCCCGGGCCGGTACGCCCCCAGGTTGCCTACAATCACCCGGTCCCCCTCGTTTAACCCCGATAGGATCTGAATGCGATCAGAACCTTCGATTCCCGTATGGATCTCGCGCTCTTCCACATGGTTCTGCGAATTGACCAGGAGCACGGTGGTCTTGTCTACGCCTCGATTGATTGCCTGCAAGGGAAGAGTCAAGGCGTTGGGGTCGTTTTGCACCCGCAACGAAACATCCGCGTACATTCCGGGGGTTAACTTATAGTTAACATTCGGCACGTCCACTTCCACCTGCATGGTTCGGGTGGAACGGTCGAGCGAGTCGGTCGACCGTATGATCTTGCCCAAAAAGTGCTCACTGGTTGCCTTGACCCGGATATCTGCCGGCTCACCGTTATGCACGCTGGCGGCCAGCGACTCGGGCACCGGAATGCGAAGACGCAATACATTCACCTGCGAAAGCTTGACCACTGGCTCCGAGCTGACGTTGGAAGTTCCGGCCTGAATGAGCGATCCCGTATCGGCGTAGCGCCAAGTCACGACGCCGTCGAACGGGGCCGTGATGCGGGAATATTCGGATAGCGCGGAGTAATGCTGCCGGTCAGCCTGGGAAACCTCCAATTGTTGCCGGGAGGCTGCTAAGGCCGACTTGGCGCCCTCCACCTGCGCCTCCGCGGAGCGATCTTTGGCCGTGGCATCGTCGAGTTCTTGTTCTGCAATCAGGCCGGGACGCGCCTCCGATGCTTGCTTCAATCGAGTGGCTGCGGCATGCAGAGCCGCGTGATCTGCCTCGGCCCGGCTTACTTCATTCTGAGCGTGATTGATCTCTTCTTGACTGTGGCGGACGCCCGCAGTGGCAGACTGTAACTGTGCGGTTAATTCCGGAATCTCAAGAACAGCGAGGACCTGACCCTGGTGGACGTGGTCACCAATATCAACATTGATGTTGCGGATGTAGCCCGCCACCTTGGCATGGAGTTCCACTTCCTGGTAGGGAAGGAACTCACCGGCAATGGAGAGTGTGTTGGACAGCGGGGCGCGCCGAACCTGCACGACAGCGGCGCGTGCGGGTGCATCGGCTGACGCGGACGGAGACCCGGCCAAATGGCCACACCCGGTCGCAGTAACAAGGCCGGCGGTTACCAGAGCAAGGGCGGCTATTGCAACGACAATTCCCGGAGATCGCTTATTCATCCTTACTGTCACCCATTTCGGATTCAACCTGCGCAAACTTAACGAACGAAACCACGGGAATCCCCACTCGCATGCTGATGTCGTGAGCGTAATTCACCGTTGTGTCTCAATGCTTTTTTCATAATCTCCTCCAGGGGAGCAGCCAGGTCACTCGGACGGCGGTGGAATGCATCGCGCTCCCAAGTTGATTTGGCCCGTTTCGAACTCACCCAGGCTTGGCGGCAGTCGCGCCAAAGCTCAGTCCCTCAATCAATATCAATAGAGTTGGAGTGACTAGTCTGGGACAACGGAGGAAAGGTTCAGCAGGTGGGAGGCGGTCGATTGAAGAGATTCTCCTCGATAAGGAGAGTTGGAAGGGGCGGACCCGCCGGCTCCACGCGCGGATAGAAGGTGGGAGCCTGCAGAACCGTAACCTGCAGCATAGGAGCGGCCCAGCGAACCCCGTCTTGGTTCAGATGCTGACGCATTGCCTGCGACGCACTGCACTGGATTGTGGCTGTGTCCTGAGCTGTGACCTGAAATCGGGTCGCGAGGGTAACAACCAGGGTAAACAAAACAAGGCCAGTCAGCGCCCAGTGCAACCATCGCGCCCGGCGGCCTTCAACCTGTTGGATACCGTTCTCCCTCATCGAATCCACTGTAAAGCTATAGGGATTATACAACTCAGGGGCTTATAAGCCAAGGTTACTAAAACTCTTGCCCCCCTGAGTGATGGGATGTTGCGAAGCTCGTGTCCGGTTGCATTCTTATGCAAAGCGACCGCTTGGCGGCTTTTCTCTCTAATTTCTAATTTGGGTTATCGCTAAAGTTTTGCCTCTTCCACTCGCCTCATTCGACGATCTAGCGGATTTTCTAGTGCGGCCAGAACTTGCCGGAATCTGCATCCTACGCCCGGAGAGGGTAGTGGGTCAGCAAGATTTCCACAGGGCCATCAAACAAGTGGATTACTAAACGTCACGGTAGACGATGTTAAGAGTTGAGAACTAAGCGCCTCCAGCGTGGGGAAGAGGATTCCCGTCCATCTGCTCCCCGATGGCTTGCTCGACGATGGCACGGCCAACCTGCATGAAGTCGCGCTTGGGAGAGGAGCGTTTGCCCTTGCCGATGGTCATAGCTTAGGCGTCGTGCCTTTCTGTGGCAGGGACAGCGGCTAGATTGAAGTCCTCGGAGTGTTTTAGCTTAACGTGTGTGCGGAACGCCTCATAGAGAATGTCACTGGTTTTTCCCTGAGTACTCGGTCCATCGGTCACGGCCTTTTCGACGCAGATGATCTCATGGCAGTTAGAGCACTTGCCGAAGCGATGACTGGCGCGATCCATTTCGTCCCTTGGCCCAAGCCAACCCGCATCGGTCAATTCTGGTTTTTTCATACCGCCAGTTTCCCACAAGCCGCCCAGCTTGGCTAGCCCTGTGGAAATCCTGCTGACCCACTATCCCGGAGAGCAAAAGTTTGACTCTTCCAGACCAGTAAGCTCATAATGCACACCTGCCAAAGCGCCGCCAGGCTTGAAGGTGCAATTAAAGGAGTAAAGCAAATGTGGAGAAAACAGGATGAGGCTCAGGACGCGCAGCCCGAGTTCGCCTTGGAGCGAATGCCAGATTTAGAGTCAGTGCTGAAGGAGAAGTTCGCAGCTGGTCCGCAAAAGGTTGTTACGGAAAGCCACCATCAGCCATCGTCGCCAGCAACCATGGAGACGTACACAGAAGCGGTGAACGAGTTCACCAAGAACGCTACTTGGTTCATTGAACAGCTTCCGCTTCTTGCCAAGGCTCGGGAGGCATATGAGCAAGCTATGAAGACTAGCGCGGAACTCCGCAAAGTCTTGGATGCTGGCGAGGAGAGCCTTCGAACTCTTATGACCCAGCTGGAGCAGGTGGTCAATGTTCACGTGGTCAAGCCCGCTTCCGACAAGAAGAAACCGGAACCGGCGAAAGTTGAAGCGATCAGGGCGACCAACGAAGGCACTGGTAACGTGGTGAGACTTCCATAATATAAACACGGTCCAGGCTCTACGGATCTTGGTCAGACACTGAGTTCGATTCTGGCTTTCGGCCGATCTTGACCCGGGACACGTCTTTGACGATGTATGGCGCGCCTCCTTCGTCCGAATCGAAGGGCGGGCTACTCCGCCAGGAAGGTATCGCTGCCGATCCAGAATTCCGCGAGGGACTTAAGATTCTTGTTGTAGACTACCGCAGACCTGCGGCAGACGTTTGTGCCCGAAGCGGTTCTGTACAGTACTCCCAAAGCGAATGCGGCCTGCGAAGCAATGCGCAAACAATGCGTCTACGCAAGCAACATGGTCTGGGGCCGCGGGGCACAGTCCTATCTGCGGACCTTCGTACGAGTTTGCGCAAATCGCATGCAATCTGCCCGCGTGGCGTTCCACCTTCCAGGCTGCCGAGAAGAATGCTACAAGTCAACTCACAAATGTCTGAGCTTCTCCCCGGCGCCGCGCCGAGACCATGCGTAAGATGGGCAGCAGACGGCAATTGGCACGAAGATACCACCCGCCGACGAACGAAGCGCCAAGAATCAGTTTTGACTCTAGGGCGCTTCGGTAACCAGTTGTGCCGGCGATGGGAGTTGCGAGGCGTTCCAACCTCCACCGAGCGCTTCGATCAACCCGCCGCTGGCCGTCATTTGCTGAATTCGAAGATTGACCGCGGCTTCCTGGTTTGACAGCAATGAAGTTTGCGCGGTAAGCACGTTCAGGTAAGGATCGATTCCCACTTTGTACCGATCCGTTGCCAGTGCGAGGTTTCTTTCTGCCGATTTGACGGCCGCGTCCTGATGTTGAATCTCAAGAGACAGGACCCGCAGCGACGCTAGGTTGTCTTCCACCTGTTGAAAGGCAGTTAGAATCGCCTGGCGATAGTTGGCCACTGTTTCGTCGTACTGTGCCCTGAATTGCAAAACTGTCGCCCTGCGCAACCCCGCGTCAAATAGGGTTTCCGCAGCTGCCGGTCCGATCGAGAAAAAGCGGCTCGGCCAGGTGAACCACTTCGCGAACGAGGTAGTTTCGAGGCCTGCCGCTGCGCTCAGCGTAACCGTCGGAAAGTATGCGGCTCTCGCGATTCCAATCTGTGCGTTCGCCTGAGCAACCAGACGCTCTGCGGCGGCGATATCGGGACGCCGCTCCAGAAGCTGGGACGGAACTCCAAACGGAATCGCGGGAGGACTTGTTTTGAGCGGTTGGATCGGCACGGAAAACGTCGAAGCCGGCTGGCCGGTCAGCATTGCAATGGCATGTTCAAATTGCGCCCTTTGGATGCCTAGAGCAGCATCCTGCGCTTGCGTGGCTTCGAGTTGAGTCTCGGCTTGGGCCACGGCTTCCTCAGAGTCGATGCCTGTGTCGTACAGAGCTCTTGTCAGATCGAGGGACTGTTGATAAGCAACCACCGTCGAATCCAACAACTCCTTCAGCGCATCCTGCCCGCGAAGTTGAAAGTAATCCGCCGCAACTTCAGCCTGGACTGTGAGGCGTGTGTTCTCGAGATCCGCCGCGCTGGCCTGTGCACCGTAGGCAGCCGATCTCACAGTGTTGCGGATGCGGCCGAACAGGTCCGGCTGCCAGGTGGCATCAAAGGGCAAACTGTAATCTGTAAATGTACCCGTCGACGAAGATGAGGAACTTGTTCCGGAGCCGGAGCCCGATCCTCCCGATCCGCCATTGGACAATGTGGCAGACGGCCGTTGCAACGTAATGGCTGGGTTGGTCGTCACCGTGGGGAAAAGCTGTGATCGAGCTTCTTTGACCAGGGCGCGTGCTGCCAGAAAGCTTGCCGCCGCGGAAGCGATGTTTTGGTTGGAAACATTCACCTTCTCTTCCAGAGTATTCAGCTGGGGATCGTTGAACATTTCCCACCATTTGCCGCGGAGCGTGTCGTCCTGAGGCTGCGCTGTCTTCCAGCCGTCTGTATTCTGGAGATCGGTGGGAGTGAGCTCCTTGTAGGCAGCGGGAGTTTCGACTGGTGTTGGGTGATACTTCGGACCGACCACGCACCCTGCCAGAAGGCAAAGGGTTACGGCGAGACACACGGTGGCTCTTAGTTGAAAAGTAGTCATAATCTTACGCACCCCACACATGGCTCCAATTCATCCGATTAATCCCCAGCGCTGGGAGCTGGTCCAGCTCCTTGGGAAATGATGTCGCGCGGTTTCCCCTCCAGGCGCAGCCGCAGCCGGTCGAACGCCAAATAGACGACCGGCGTCGTATAGAGCGTGAGCAACTGACTTAAGATAAGCCCTCCCACGATCGTGATGCCAAGGGGACGACGGAGCTCGAATCCCGTACCCGTCCCCAGCGCCAGCGGCAAAGCGCCCAATAACGCAGCCATCGTCGTCATCAGGATCGGACGGAAGCGCAGCATGCACGCTTCAAAAATCGCCTCGGTTGTTTGCTTTCCCTCGAGGCGCTCTGCCTGAAGGGCGAAATCGATCATCATGATGGCGTTCTTTTTTACGATTCCGATCAGCAGCACAATGCCAATGATGGAGATTATGTTCAGGTCTTCTTTGAAGAGCAGCAATGCGAGCATCGCGCCCACGCTTGCCGACGGCAACGTAGAGATAATCGTCAGCGGATGGACCAGGCTTTCATACAAAATACCGAGAACGATGTAGACCGCCAGCAACGCCGTCAGAATCAGCACGGGCTCGGTGCCCAGAGATTGCTGGTAGGCCAGCAGCGTGCCGGCAAAAAAGCCTTGCAGCGTGGAAGGCGTACCGAGCCGCTTTTGCATCTGGCTGATGGCCAGTGTGGCGTCGCTCAAAGACACGTTCGCTGCGAGATTAAAAGACAAAGTGACCGAGGGGAATAAGCCCGTGTGGTTGATGGCCAGTGGCGTGGTGTTGGCCTCGCCCTTGGCCACCGCGAGAAGCGGAATGTTGCCGCCGCCGGAAGAATGAAGGTAGATGTCTTTCAATCCTTCCGGGCTTTGCCAAAACTGAGGAGCAACTTCCAGCACCACGTAATACTGATTTAACTGCGTGTAGATGATCGACACTTCCGACTGGCCGAATGCACTGTAGAGTGACGAGTCCAGCTGCTGCGTGGTAAGGCCGAGCTTTGCCGCAGTGACGCGATCGTAGTTCATCACCTCATCAAGGCCGCCGTTCTGCTGGTCTGAGCTAACATCTTGCAGACCGGGCAGGCGCTTCATCTCATTCAGTATGATCGGCGCCCACTTGGAAAGATCCTTCACATTGTCGGATTGGATCGTGTACTGGTACATCGCATTGCTGGACCGGCCGCCGATGCGGAGATCTTGCACGGCCTGAAGGAACGCGGAAGCCACCGGCAGACGGTTCAATTCGGGGCGCAGACGGTCGATGATCTGAGCGGCACTCACCTTGCGCTCCGCCAACGGCTTGAGGGCAATGTAGAGGGAGCCGTTATTGGTGGCCCCACCGCCGCCGGTAAATGCGATCACATTGGCGACGGCAGGATCATTCTTGATCACGGCGCCGATCTGTCGAATGGAGTTGTCCATCGCCGGGAAGGATGCATCCTGCGGCCCGCGAACACTGCCGGTGATCGATCCCGTATCCTCCGTCGGGAAAAAGCCCTTGGGAATCTTGACGATCAACACCACATTGAGCGCGATGGTGACGAAGAGCACGACAAGAGTGAGGGTCGGATGGTCGAGCACCCAATGCAGGCTGCCGCGATACACGGACAGCACCCAGTCGAAGAACTTTTCGCTGGCCATGTAGATACGGCCATGTTGTTCCGCGCGCTCGTTCTTCAAGAGGTAGGCGCACATCATGGGCGTCGTGGTCAGCGAGATAATCATGGACACGAAAACAGCCGTCGAGAGAGTTACGGCAAACTCGCGGAAGAGACGCCCAACAATTCCGCCCATCAGCAGAAGAGGGATAAAGACGGCAATGAGCGAAATGCTGATGCTGAAGACGGTGAAGCCGATTTCCTCCGCGCCTTTCAGCGCTGCGGCGAAGGGCTTCATGCCGGCTTCGAGATGACGTGCGATGTTTTCCATCACGACGATGGCATCATCAACCACAAAGCCCGTTGCAATGGTCATGGCCATCAGCGAGAGGTTGTCAAGGCTATATCCGAACAGATACATCACGGCGAACGTACCGACCAGAGAAACTGGCACCGCGACGGCAGGAATGAGCGTGGCCCGGCCGTTGCGCAGGAAAACGAACACCACGACAATGACGAGGCCGATGGAAATGAGCAGCGTCCTCTCCACATCGCTGACAGAAGCTCGGATGGTTGTGGTGCGATCCAGAACGATGGTGGTCTCGATGCCGAGCGGAATGGATGCCTGGATGGCTGGAAGTTGTTCGCGTATGCGGTCGACCGTGTTAATGATGTTGGCGCCGGGCTGGCGGAAGATGATGACCGTAACCGAGCGTTTACCGTTCAAGTACCCGGCAGCGCGAACGTTTTGCACCGAGTCGAGCACTTGGGCGACATCGGACAAGTGGATCGCCGCGCCGTTTTTGTACCCAACCACCAGCGGCTTGTAGTCGTCGGCGTGCGAGATCTGGTCGTTGGCCAGGATGTCCGCGGTCTGCATGCCATCCGTGATTTGGCCTTTGGCCAGGTCGGCGTTCTGCAGGCTCAGCACGGACTGCAAGTTCCCAACGGTAAGTCCATAGCTGGCCAGTTGTGTGGGGTTTGCCTCCACACGCACGGACGGCAACGCGCCACCTCCCGCGGTAACCTGCCCAACCCCCTGTATCTGCGACAACTTCTGCGCCATGACGGTGGAGGCTTCGTCATAGAGTTTGTCGGGGCCGTATTTGTCCGAAGTAAGGCCGAGAATCATAATCGGCGAATCGGCGGGATTTACCTTGCGATAGGTTGGATTGCCCGGCAGGTTCGCGGGCAGATACGTTCGCGCCGCATTCACCGCCGCTTCTACATCGCGCGCCGCGCCGTCAATGTCGCGGCTAAGATCAAATTGAATGGTGATCGATGTGCTCCCGAGCGTGCTGGCGGAGGTCATCTCCGTCACACCTGCAATATGACCGAACTGCCGCTCCAGCGGAGTGGCGACGGACGATGCCATGATGTCGGCGCTGGCCCCCGGTAAGCCTGTGCTTACTGAAATAGTGGGGAAATCAACCTCCGGCAGGGGCGCAACCGGCAGCACCTCAAACGCAATCGCCCCAGCAAGGGCAACCGCCACCGTGAGCAGCGTGGTTGCAACTGGCCGGTGGATGAAGGGCAAGGAGATGTTCATGCCGGCCCTGCCTGTTCTGCGTCTCCGGTTTGCGGCTGCTTCGATTTGTGTCCAAAGCGCTGCGCCAGGTTGTCGAAAAAGATGTAGATGACGGGCGTGGTGTAGAGCGTGAGCGCCTGGCTCAGCAGCAGTCCGCCAACCATGGCGATGCCGAGCGGTCTGCGCAACTCAGAACCGAAGCCAGTTCCGAGGGCGAGCGGTAGCCCAGCCAGCAGAGCGGCCATCGTCGTCATCATAATGGGGCGGAAGCGGAGCAGACAGGCCTCGTAAATTGCATCCTTCGCGTTCTTGCCGTGCTTCCGCTCGGCTTCCAGAGCGAAGTCGACCATCATAATGCCGTTCTTCTTCACGATACCGATCAGCAGGACAATGCCAATGATCGCCACCACGCTTAAATCCTGATGAAAGAGAAGCAACGCGAGGAATGCGCCAACGCCCGCTGATGGGAGCGTGGAAAGAATCGTAATCGGATGGATAAAGCTCTCATACAAAACACCCAGCACGATGTACACCGTGACCAGCGCGGCAAGGATGAGTAACGGCTCATTGGCTAGCGAATTCGTGAATGATGCCGCCGTGCCTTGAAAACCGGCCTGCAGGCTGGGAGGCATGTGCATGTCTTGCTGCACTTTGTCGACGGCGGTAATGGCTTCACCCAGAGCGGCATTGGGCGCGAGATTGAACGATACGGTGATGGCGGGAAATTGACCCTGGTGGTTAATGGAGAGCGCCTCTGTCGTCTTCTCGAAGTGCGAGAAAGCGCTCAGCGGCACGGCACTGCTCATGGCCGAACTGGTGGCACCTGCAGAGTTTGCTCCATTACTGGACGTCGAAGAGTTACTCGCCGAAAGCGCGTTTGCAGGAGGAGCGAGGCTATTTGCCGCCGGAGTGTACAGCCCTGAAGTCGTCAGCGCGTTGGACCCTGCAGAGGACGCCCCTGAGGACGCGAATGAGGAAGAGGCCCCAGCACCGGTTGCACCGGCAGAGGCATTGGACTGGATGTAGAGATGGTTCAGCTTGTTGGGATCCAGCTGAAACCGCGGCTGACTCTCGAGAATAACATGGTACTGATTCACCTGGGTATACATGGTGTTGATCTGCCGCTGACCGAAAGCGTCATACAGAGTGTTATCGATGGTCGACGGAGCGATACCAAACCGAGAGGCCGTAACCCGGTCAATCACCAGAGACACCGCAAGCCCTCCCGTTTGTTGATCCGTGGCAACATCTTCCAGCTCCGGCAGCTGCTTCAGACGGCCGACGAAGCGATTGGTCCAGTCATCCAGTTCGTCGGCATTTGGATCTTCGAGTGTGTACTGGTATTGCGTCCGGCTCACGCGATCGTCCACAGTGATGTTCTGCACAGGCTGCATGAACAGCTGTATGCCCTGAACCTGGTCGAGTTTTGAACTCAGCCGGCGAATTACGTCGGAAGCACTGATCTTGCGCTGGGTGAGCGATTTTAGATTGATCGACATTCTGCCGCTATTGGTCGTTGTATTGGTTCCATCTGCGCCGATAAACGACGAAAGGCTTTCAACCGCTGGGTCATCCAGAACTACTTTTGCCAGTTCCTGCTGCTTTTCTGCCATGGCCTTTGTGCCAATCGTTTGCGGCGCCTGCGATATGCCCTGGATGACGCCCGTGTCCTGCACCGGGAAGAATCCTTTGGGGATGATGGTGTAAAGAAAGACAGTAAGCAGCAGTGTGGCGAGCGCGACCAACAGCGTAATCGTTTGGAATCGAAGGACAAACGTCAGAGTCCGGCCATAGAACGCGATCATCCCCTCGAAAACTCGCTCCGAGGCTCTATAGAAGCGTCCCTGCTGCTCTTTTGGCTGGTGCCGCAGGATTCGCGCACTCATCATGGGCGTAAGTGTGAGAGAGACGACTGCTGAAACGACGATGGTGACCGCGAGGGTCACGGCAAACTCGCGGAACAAGCGCCCGACCACATCTCCCATGAATAAAAGCGGAATCAGCACGGCGATGAGCGAGACGGTCAGCGAGAGGATGGTAAAGCCTATTTGCTCTGCGCCCTTGAGCGCCGCTTCCATTGGCGGATCGCCCGCTTCGATGTACCGCGCGATGTTCTCGATCATCACGATGGCGTCGTCCACTACGAAGCCGGTTGAGATGGTCAGCGCCATCAGCGACAAGTTATCGAGGCTGTAACCAAGGATGTACATCGCCGCGAAAGTGCCGATCAGAGAAAGTGGCACCGCCACACTGGGGATAATGGTGGCATAGACACTCCGCAAGAAAAGGAAGATGACCAGCACGACCAATCCGACCGTCAACAGCAATTCGAACTCAACGTCAGAAACCGACGCTTCAATGGCGGTTGTAAGATCGGTAAGCGTGGTCACCTGAATGCCTGTGGGCAGGTTAGCCTCAAGTTGCGGCATGAGTTGCTTGATGCTCTTGACCACGCTGATGGTGTTAGCTCCGGGCTGGCGTTGCACATTCAGGATGACCGCAGGGGTCTGGTTCATCCACGCGGCCTGATTATTGTTCTCTACGCCATTCACGATCTGTGCTACGTCGGTCAGCATCACCGGCGCACCGTTACGGTAGGCAACAACAACCTTCCGATAGTCGTCGCTGGTGACCAGCTGATCGTTCGCGTCGATCTGGTAGTCCTGGCGCGGCCCATCGAAGTTGCCTTTGGCGGCGTTCACACTGGCCTGGGTTAGCGCCGTGCGCAGGTCTTCCAAGTTGATGCCGTAGGAGGACAGAGCTGCCGGGTTGGCTTGAATGCGGACTGCGGGCTTTTGGCCGCCGCTGATGGTTACGAGACCGACGCCGTTGAGCTGTGAAATCTTGGGCGCAAGGCGTGTGTCCACAAGATCCTCGACCTGAGAAAGCGGCATGGAACTTGAAGTGATGGCCAGGGTGAGCACCGGGGCATCAGCCGGATTCGTCTTACTGTAGATGGGCGGCGCGGGCAGAATGGATGGCAAAAGACTCTGTGAGGCGTTTATGGCAGACTGCACCTCTTCCTCGGCCACATCAATATTCAGAGTAAGATTGAACTGCAGCACAATGACGGAAGTGCCGCCGGAGCTGGTGGAGGTCATCTGGCTCAAACCCTGCAGTTCGCCGAATTGGCGTTCCAGCGGCGCCGTCACCGTCGTCGCCATCACAGTCGGGCTTGCTCCGGGATAAAACGTGAGGATCTGAATGGTCGGATAGTCGACTTCCGGCAAGGCGGAGACCGGCAGTTGGGTATAGCCAACAATACCGACCAGGAGGATTGCTGCCATCAGCAAAGAGGTCGCAACCGGCCGCAAAATAAACGGACTAGATGGACTCACGGGGCGCTGCTCCCGTTCGTGGTAGCGGGGGGAGGCTTGCTCGAAGCGACGACCGCGGTGTTGTCCTGCAACTTATCGAAGCTACTGTTGGCCACGACATCTCCGGGGTTGATGCCGTCCACCTGCGTTAAACCGCCGTCTGTAACCCCCGGCTTTATGCTGCGCATGTGAGCGATATTATTTTGAATCACATACACGAACGATGCTTGGCCATTTTGTTGAATGGCTGATGCTGGAATCAGCGTCACGCCCTGCAACGTATTGACCAGCAGTCGCGTGTTTACAAACTGGTTTGGGAAGAGCGCATCGTTCTTATTGTCGAAGACGGATCGTGCTCTTACTGTGCCTGTCGTAGTGTCAATCTGGTTGTCGAGCGTCAACAGCTTCCCGCTTGCAATCTTCGTCTGTGCAGTGCGATCAAAGGCATCGACGGTGAGCTTAGCCTTTTCTTGCAGTCTAGCTTCAACAGGGGCCAGACTATCTTCCGGTATTGTGAAAATTACGGTGATGGGATCCAGCTGCGTAATGACTGCTAGAGTTACGGTTCCGGCAGACTGCACCACGTTTCCGGGATCTACCAGCCGCAACCCCACGCGACCAGCGATGGGAGCAGTGATATGACAGTAGTCGACCTGAACCTGGTCAAATTGCACCGTTCCCTGGTCGTTTTTTACTGTGCCCTCGTCCTGCAGCACAAGCTTTTCCTGGTCATCCAGGATTTGCTTTGCAATCGCGTTGCGTGCCCACGCGGAACGGTAGCGTTCAAGGTCCATCTGCGCTTGTGCGAGCACGTTCTGGTCTCGCTCCAGCGCACCTTGCGCCTGCAGAAGAGTCGCGCGGTACTGACGCGAATCGATATCAACCAGCGGATCCCGCTTGCTTACCAGTTGGCCCTCCTTATAGTGCACGGCAACCACTAGGCCATCCACTTGGCTGGTAATCGAGTCGGTATAGACCGGGGTGACCGTACCGATTGCGTCAAGGTACACGCCGATGTCACCCTTTTTAGCCGTCGCGGTCGTAACCGTGATCTTCGCCGGCGCGGGCGTTACTTTTTTCGCGTTCGCGTAGTGGCGCCATACCAGCACGACTGCAAGCGCAAACACGAGCAACAACAGAAACCACCCTACGAACCACACTACTTTATGTCGGTGAGATTCCGAACCGTGAGCTGGGAGTTGGTGGTTACGGTCGATGAAGGGGTGCTCACTTGTGTCAACGGTCAAAAGGAATCTCCTTTTTCGGCTCCGAATCGACCAAGATTATAGTCCAGAGAAGACCGTTCAGTTCGCAATCGTGACGCCCT
>OCZU010001449.1_pt1 | contig 15617 bp, 14 predicted proteins | sample 1539001 | NCBI WGS metagenome assembly OCZU01 (sample SAMEA3539306, study PRJEB22396) | soil metagenome | biome: tundra; feature: field; material: soil | place: USA | collected 2010-05 | depth 0.15 m | reverse complement strand
CTGTCCCGGCTCAACGTCGCCGAGGCATTCGAGATGTTCCTGCAGACCAAGTTCGTCGGCCAGCGCAGATTCTCGCTGGAAGGCGCGGAGTCGCTGATCCCGCTGCTCGACGCGGTGCTGACCGAGGCGGCCAGGACTCGCATGCACGAGGCGGTCATCGGCATGGCGCACCGCGGCAGGCTGAACGTGCTGGCAAACATCGTCGGCAAGTCCTACGCGCAGATCTTCAACGAGTTCGAGGGCAATCCGGACCCGGGCAGCATGCACGGCTCGGGCGATGTCAAGTACCACCTCGGCGCCGAGGGCAGTTACACGGCAGCCGACGGCAACCAGATCCCGGTCACCCTGGTGGCCAACCCCAGCCACCTGGAGGCCGTGGATCCAGTGCTTGAGGGCGTGGTCCGGGCCAAGCAGGACTTGCTGGACATTGGCCCGCCCGGCTACACCGTGCTGGCGGTCCTGATCCACGGCGATGCCGCGTTCGCCGGGCAGGGCGTGGTTGCCGAGACGCTTGAGCTATCCCAGCTACGCGGCTACCGCACCGGCGGCACGGTGCACATCGTGGTGAATAACCAGGTCGGCTTCACCACCAATCCGCAGTACTCCAGGTCCAGCGTGTACTGCACAGACGTAGCTCGCACCATCCAGGCGCCGATCTTCCATGTGAACGGCGACGACCCTGAGGCAGTCGTCCGGATCGGCAGGCTCGCCTTCGCCTACCGAGAAGCGTTCTGCAAGGACGTCGTAATCGACATGGTCTGCTACCGCCGCCGCGGGCACAACGAGGCCGACAACCCCTCCTTCACCCAGCCGCTGATGTATGACCTGATCGACGCGAAACGGGCTACCCGCAAGCTCTACACCGAGTCGCTGATCGGCCGGGGGCACATCACGCTGGACGAGGCCGAGCATGCCTTGCGCGACTATCAGCAGGAACTTGAGCGGGCGTTCACCGAGACCCGGGAGGCAACTCACCGCCCGGCCGAGCCAGGCTCCGTGGTCCGGATGCCGCCGCAGGAGCCGGCCCCGATCGACCACAGCACCACCTCGACCGCGATTACCCCGGAGACGATCAAGCGGATCATCGACACCCAGCTGAACATGCCGGCCGGATTCACGCCGCACCCGAGGCTGCAGCCGCAGCTGGCCAGGCGCGCCACCATGGTCGAGCAGGACCAGATCGACTGGGCAACCGGCGAGCTGCTCGCGTTCGGCTCCACGCTGATCGACGGCAAGGCGGTCCGGCTGGTCGGCCAGGACACCCGCCGTGGCACGTTCGGCCAGCGGCACGCGTCGCTGGTGGACCGGCATACCGGCGAGGAGTACACCCCGCTGCGCCAGTTCAACAACGGCGACGCCAAGTTCTACGCCTACGACTCGCTGCTCTCTGAGTTCGCAGCCGTCGGATTCGAGTATGGCTATTCCGTTGCCAGGCCGGACGCGCTGGTCTGCTGGGAAGCACAGTTCGGCGACTTCGTGAACGGAGCGCAGACGATCCTGGACGAGTTCATCTCCTCCGGCGAGCAGAAATGGGGGCAGCGATCCGATGTGGTCCTGCTGCTGCCACACGGCTACGAGGGCCAGGGTCCCGACCACTCGTCCGCACGGGTCGAACGCTTCCTGTCACTGTGCGCGCAGGACAACATCACCGTGGCGATGCCAAGCACGCCTGCCAGCTATTTCCACCTGCTGCGCTGGCAGGCCCTGTCCGAGCGGGTCAAACCACTGATCGTGTTCACGCCCAAATCCATGCTGCGGCTCAAGACCGCGGTCTCCGCTGCGGCTGATTTCACCTCTGGGGTGTTCCGGCCGGTCCTGCCCGACCCGGAGATGGCCGACAGTCGCCGGGCCAACGAAACCGCCCACGGCGACGCCGATGGCGCCGGTCCCGGACTTGACCCGGCAGCAGTGCGCCGGGTGCTGCTGTGCTCCGGCAAGATCTACTACGACCTGGCCGAGAAGCGGCGGTCCAGCCAGCAGGCTGATGTAGCGATTGTCCGGGCTGAGCGGCTCTACCCGCTGCCGGCCCAGGAGATCGCCGCTGAGCTAGCGGCCTACCCGAACGCCGCGGAGCTGCTGTGGGTGCAGGAGGAACCAGCAAACATGGGCGCCTGGCCGTTCATGGCCATGCACCTGCCCACGGCCCTCGGTCGCGGGCTCGGTCTGGCCTCGCTCCCAGCTAGCTCCGCGCCCGCGTCCGGATCGGCGAAGGCGCATGCCGCCGAGCACGCCGCGCTGGTCGCCTCGGCGCTGGGCTAGGACATCGGTCGATGTACTTCACCGACCGTGGCATCGAGGAGCTGGCGGATCGGCGCGGCGACGAGGAGGTCACTCTGCGCTGGCTGGCCGGCCGGCTGACCGAGTTCGTGGACGTCCATCCGGAGTACGAGACGCCGATCGAGCGGCTGGCTACGTGGCTGGCCCGGCTGGACGACGATCCCGACTTCGACTGACCAGGCAGGCCGACGGCACCTGCGCTAGCCGAACATTACGCCGGCGGCCAGGTTACTTCGCCGACACGATATATCGTCTGTATCAGGAGGGTGATGATCGGTGAGTCCGGTGTTCCGCCACGGTCGGCTGCGGCTGTACCTGCTCAAGCTGCTCGACGAGGCTCCGCGGCATGGCTACGAGGTGATCCGGCTGCTGCAGGACCGGTTCCTCGGCGTCTACTCGCCATCGCCGGGGACGATCTACCCCCGGCTGACCAGGCTTGAGGAAGAGGGACTGGTCACCCGCGACGAGGTCGATGGCAAGAAGGTCTACCGGATCACCGACAAGGGCCGCCAGGAATTGCGAAGCCGGATCGACGAGCTGAGTGAGCTTGAGGACGAGCTGACCGCGTCGGCTCGCGGCATCGCGCTTGAGCTCGGCCGCGACGTCCGGGACACCGTCCGCAGCCTGCGCGAGGAACTCGGCCGGGCCTCGGCCAAGGGCGGCCACCATGACTACCCCTGGCAACGCCCAGGCGAGGCCGGCCTGATCCAGCCGGGCTCAACCGCGGCGGGCTCCAGCCGCCCAGGCTCGGCGTCCCCACGTCCAGGAGGTCCAGGTCCGACCTCCGCAGGTCCAGGAGGCCCAGGTCCGGCCTCCGCTAGGTCCGGCCGCCCAGGCTCGACCTCGACAGGCACGGGCAGTCCGGGCTCGGGGTCGACCGGCTCCGCTTGGACAGGTTCGGGCCGCCCAGGGACGGGCCGGTCGGGGTCTGCTCTGCCAGGCATGAATCGGTTCACCGAGCGCGGCCAGGGATCCCGTTCGAGCGGTGGTCACAGCCCGTGGGCCGGCTCCGCGTCGTGGCCCGATCTCGAACGGCTCGCAGCGGATTTCGCCAAGGAGATCCTGGCTGCCGCCGTCCGGGCGCGTTCCGGCCTGGACGAGGCCGGGCTGCGGGACGTGCGCGGCATCCTGGCAGACGCCCTGACCAGGATCAAGACCGAGGTATTCGGTCCGCACGATCAAGGCGGGGCCGAGGAGCCAGCACCGGAGGACGCTCCTCCTACAGCGTGAAAACCACCTTGCCGAACAGTTCGCCCGCGATCATCGCGGCAAATCCGGCGCGGGCCTGGTCCAGCGGCATGATCCGGTCGATCACCGGCCGGACGCCGGTCTGCTCGCAGAATCGCAGCAGCCGGCCCAGCTGATGCCGGTTGCCCATGGTCGAGCCGACCACGGACAGCTGCAGGAAGAAGACCCGGCTCAGGTCGGCCGGCGGCATTGGCCCGCTCGTCGCCCCGGATACCACTATCGTCCCGCCCGGCCGCAGCGCCTTCAGGGAATGCGACCAGGTCGCCTCGCCGACGGTCTCCATGACCGCGTCCACTCGTTCTGGCAGCCTCGCACCGGTCGGAACCGCCTGGTCGGCCCCGAGCGCGAGCGCCCGCACCCGCTTCGCCTCGTCCCGGCTGGTCACCCAGATCCGGTGGCCAGCCGCCCGGCCAAGCAGGATCAGCGCGGTCGCCACCCCGCCGCCCGCTCCCTGCACGAGAATCGTGCTTCCCGGCTCGAGCGCCACCTTGCCAAACAGCATCCGGTACGCGGTCAGGTAGGCCGTCGGAAGGCAGGCTGCCTGCTCGAACGTCAGCGCGGCCGGCTTGGGCACCAGGTTCCGGCTAGGCACGGCGAGCCGCTGGGCGAACGTGCCCTGATGCCGCTCGGATAGCAGCGACCTGGCCGGATCGAGCGTCTCGTCAGCGACGCCTGCCGCGCCTGGGTCACCCACCACCGCGTGCACGACGACCTCGTTCCCTTCGTCGTCCACCCCGGCCGCGTCGCAACCAAGGATCATCGGCAGCCGGTCGGCGGAGATTCCCACTCCGCGAAGCGTCCAGATGTCGTGGTGATTCAGCGACGCGGCTCTGACTGTGATGGTCGTCCAGCCGTCCACAGGCGACGGCTCTGGGCGCTCGCCCACCTCCAGGGCGGACATCGGGTCGCTGGAATCGAATCGGGCTGCGGTAACTGCGAACATGAGCAGGACCCTAGCCGCCCGACCCGCGACCGGGCCGCCCAGGGCTGGCCCGCCGGTTGGACATAGCAGATTCCCCGGCGCCCGTCGTGGGCGCCCGGTCGGCCTCTCGTGGCCGGCCAATCCACGCCGAAACGGCGGAAGTCTATCGAGAATGCCCATCCGCGCCGTGCTAGCTGTGCGATACTCGGCGCTAAGGCAGACCCGGAATCCCCTGCCTGTGAGGACCGGAGTGAATCTGGCGGCCTTTGCCGAGCTAGCGGTGCGCCTGGTCAATTCGGCCGTCTGTGACGACGATACTGACCCGCTGGGCACACGCGAGGCGTTCCGCGACATGGTGGCGGACCGCCCGTTTCTCGCTGTCCCGGTATCGCAGTATGACCTGGACCGGCTCAAACTGCTGCGCGCGGAGCTGACCGCCGTCTTCACGTCGGCCGTCGAGGGATCCGGGGACGCCGTCGTCGATCAGCTGAACGCACTGATGATGATCCACCCGATGCACCCGGTAATCGTCAGCCATGACGGCGAGCCATGGCATCTGCACCTGACCGAGTCAGGCTCGGTCACCGACCGCTATGCGTCCGTCGCGGTCGCCAGCCTCACGCTCATCGTCACGCAGCTGGGCACCGCGCGGCTCGGCATCTGTGCCATCGCCTCCTGCGATCGGGTCTATATCGACGGGAGCAGCAACAGGTCCAGGCGCTATTGCAAGGAACACAGCGCCGCCAGGGGAAACGTGACTTCGCTCCGCCGCCAGGGCGGCAGTGTCACATCGGGGTCCGTGCCCTCAGCGGCGTCGGCCGCCAGCTAGACGACAGAACGCCGTTTAGCTTGCGGCTCGTCACTTGCGTTACCGAACCGACACCTTCCGGCTTCTTCTCATGCCGGCCAATGATCATTACCATGAGCCCTACTCACGGGCGTTAGGTTCTCGTTAGGAGTTCTGGCCGACCTTAACGCCTCACCAATCGGAGGTAGTCATGGCTACGACAGCTCCAAGCGGATCGCCGGCCGGGACCGGGGAATATCACCTGCACCGAAAGGTGGGACTACGCGCGCTCACGATGATCTCGCTGGGCTCCATCATCGGCTCCGGCTGGCTGCTCGGAGCCCTCACCGCCTCCACCCACGCCGGAGCGGCCTCGGCCGTGTCCTGGCTGATGGGCGGCCTGGTGCTAGCGCTGCTTGCGCTCGTGCACGCCGAGCTTGGCTCCACCTACCCGGTGTCCGGCGGGACCGCGAGGTTCCCCTACATGATCTTTGGCTCGCTTGGCGGGTTCACCGGCGGCTGGATGGCATGGCTCCAGGCGGTGACGATCGCGCCGATCGAGGTCGAGGCGACGCTCGGCTATATCAACAGCCGGTTCACCAGCCTGAAACTCCTGAACACGGGCGTCAACAACGCGGGCACGCTCGATGCCAAGGGCATCGCCTTCGGCGCGGTGTTCATGCTGGTATTCGCCGTGATCAACATCATGGGCGTGCGCTGGCTGGCCGAGACCAACGCCATCGCGACCTACTGGAAGGTCCTCATTCCGACCATCACGATCTTCGCGCTGCTGTTCACGGAGTTCCACTCCAGCAACTTCACCGCCGGCGGCGGTTTCATGCCGTACGGCTTCCATGGCGTATTCTCGGCGCTTCCGTACGGGATCATCTTCGCGATCGAAGGATTCGAGCAGGCCATCCAGGTCGGCGGCGAGGCCGAGAACCCGCAGCGGAACATCCCGCGCGCGGTCATCGGCGCGATGATCATCGGAACCCTGATCTACCTGCTGCTCGAGGTCGCTTTCGTCGGCTCGCTGAACCCGGCCAACCTCGTGCACGGCTGGGCGGACCCGATCAAGGGCGTCGGAGCGTACGGACCGTATGCCACGCTCGCCACCCAGGCGGGCCTTGGCTGGCTGTCCACCCTGCTGATCATCGACTCGGTCGTATCCCCGGCAGGCACCGGCCTGGTTTACATAGGCACCGCTTCCCGGGTCTCCTACGGCCTGGGCCGCAACGGGTACTTCCCGAGCGCGATCAGCAAGATCAGCAAGCAGGGCGTGCCGCTGAACTCGATCATCATCGCCTTCGTGGTCGGCATGCTGACGTTCCTGCCGTTCCCCAGCTGGGCAGGCCTGGTCGCCTTGGTTACCTCGGCTACCGTGCTGATGTACGCGATGGCACCGCTCTCGCTGGCCGGGCTGCGGCGCCAGGATCCCGACCGGCCCAGGGCTTACCGGCTGCCAGCCGCCGGTGTGCTCTGCCCGCTGGCGTTCATCTTCGCCAACTGCATCGTGTACTTCGCGGGCTGGAGCAATGTCTTCTGGCTGTACGTTCTCATCGTCGTCGGATTCGCGATCTTCGGCGCCTACCAGGCGGTCATCCCGGCAGCGCGCAGGTCGATCATCGACTGGAAGGCCGCACAGTGGATCCTCCCATGGCTGGTCGGCCTGGGAATCATCTCCTGGCAGGGGCAGTACACCAGCAGCCCGGACAAGGTGTTCGGCATCACCCTGCAGCCGACCCTGAACATCGGCGGGGCGCACCCGCACGGCATCTCCGAGTGGTACGACCTCATCATCATCGCGGTGTTCAGCCTGGGGATCTTCTACTGGGCGGTCAACGTGGCCATGTCGCACGAGAAGGTGCAGGCCGCCGTCGCTGACGTCGAGGCCGAGGCGTCGATCGAGCTTGAGTCGCACCTGGTGGACTGACTCCCTGACGCGCGGTAAGCATGGAGCCGGGCCGGGATATCACATCCGGCCCGGCTCTGCCGTTCCCCGGCGGCGGGCCGGCCAGTATCTGGCCAGCACCCGTCCCTCAATCAGCTCCGGCGGGACAACCCCGAACCGCCTGCTGTCGACAGCGCTGACATACGGATTGTCGGATTCCAGCCACCAGCCGCCTGGCTCGCATCGGACGGCACGCTTCACCAACAGCAAGTCCGGTGTCCCAGGATGCCGGGTGACGACTACCTGACCCGGCCTGATCCGGAGCAGTCGGCCGGTCTCGGCCGACTGGCCAGGCAGCTCGAACCGGCCCGACCGCACCTCGCGCCTGACGCGCACGCCGCGCCAGACCAGCAGCCAGTCGCCGGGCCGCAAGGTCGGCTCCATCGACCTTTCCGCGACCGCGACCCGCCAAATCGGCCAGCGCACGCATCCCTCCCGACTGCCCATCGGCGCGACGTTGTACTGTCAGAACCCGTTACCCAATGATCTAAGACGAGAGAAGGACATCATGAGGCTGCTCGCTCGTGCCCTCGCGCCTAAGGTCACCGCGTTCGCGCACTGTGACCTGCCGTGTGGCGTCTACGACCCGGCTCAGGCCCGAATCGAGGCTGAGTCGGTGAAGGCGATCTGCGAGAAGTACCAGCAGAACTCCGATCCGGAATTTCGCTCTAGGGCGCTGCTGATCAAAGAGGAACGGTCCGAGCTCGTTAAGCACCACCTGTGGGTGCTGTGGACCGACTACTTCAAGCCGCCGCACTTCGAGAAGTACCCACAGCTGAATTCGCTGTTCAACGAAGCTACCAAGCTGGCCGGCGCTGGCGGCACCAAGGGCAGCACCGACGTGGCCACGGCCGACGCGCTGCTCGGCAAGATCGACGAGATCGCGACGATCTTCAAGGAGACGAAGCAGGGCTGAGTCCGGCGACGTCCGGCCGGACGGGACGGCAAGCGCTGGGGCAGGGGGCTGCCCCAGCGGGCCGGTCCAGGGCTTGCGGAGCCCAAGCGGCGGTTGTCGGCGGGCCGCGCAGGCAGTTAGCCGCGGCCCGCCGCGGCCAGCGGACGAGATGAGGCAGGCAATGACTCGCGGGGGCGCTGAGCATTGTCCGGTGGATTGCTGACGGGGAGCCCTGCTGCTGATCGGCTTGCCGTCGGCGCTGGCTGATCGGATCGGCGGCGCCGGATTCGGAACGACCGCTTCGGGCCGCGCCGCGCCAGGTCGGCGGATCGTCGGCGTAGTGCCCGACCCGGGATAGGTTGCAGACAGAAGTCGAGGCCGGTGAGCGCAGGAAGCGACATACGGCCGTTGCTAGAGGGGCAGAAGTGACCGAGGAAAGAATAACGTCGGCGTTGAGCCGGGCGATTGCCACCGATGATGGCGATCGCGACGAACTGGGGCATCCTATTGCTACCGCGGTGCAGCCAGCTCCGGCCAGGCACGCCGACTCCGGGGCGCAGGCCGATTCCGGGGCGCAGGCCGGCTCCGGGGCGCAAGGCCAATCCGGCACGCAGGCGCAGGACCGCGATGAAGTCACCGTCCGGATGCCAGCCGAGGGCGCCTATCTATCCGTCCTGCGGACCGCCACGGCCGGGCTCGCGGCTCGGCTTGACTTCACCCTGGATGAGATCGAGGACCTGCGGATCGCCGTGGACGAAGCCTGCGCGATGCTGCTCAGCCAGGCGATCCCCGGCAGCGACCTGGAGTGCCGGTTCCTGCTCGGCCAGGACACGATGACGGTCTCGGTCTCTGTCCGCTGCCTGGAGCCGCGGGCTCCGTCCGGCGACACGTTCGCCTGGACCGTGCTCTCCGCGCTGGCTGGCAGCGTGGACGCCCAGGTAGGACCTGGTGACCTGCTTACGATCGTGCTACGCAAGAGCCGCGATTCATCGAGGTCGGTGTGACGGGGGAAGTTGAGGTCGCTTTGACCGAGGAGTTCGAGACGGCAACAGCCGAGCCTGCCGGGGGGCAGGCGCTGGCCGGCGCCGATGAGGTCCTGGCAGTAGCCGGACTGATCGCCGAAGAGATCGACGACGAGGGCGTCGCTGAGCAGCTCTCTGGCACCATCAGGGTTCAGCATGCCGTGCGGGAGCGCGGCCACGCCAGGGAGCTGTTTGTACGGCTCTCCGCGCTGCCTGAGGGCGATCCTGAGCGGCTGCGGCTGCGCGGCGAGCTGGTCGAGCTGCACCTGCCGCTGGTGGAGTACCTGGCGCGAAGGTTCCGCAATCGCGGCGAGTGGCTCGATGACCTGACCCAGGTGGCGACCATCGGCCTGATCAAGTCCATCGACAGATTCGACCTCGGCCGCGGCGTGGAATTCTCCACCTACGCGACACCGACCATCGTAGGGGAGATCAAGCGGCACTTCAGGGACAAGGGCTGGGCGGTCCGGGTGCCCAGGCGGCTGCAGGAGCTGAAGCTGGCCCTGACCAAGGCGATCGGCGACCTGGCCCAGCGGCTCGGCCGCGCGCCGACCGTCGCCGAGCTTGCCGCGCACCTGCAGATGACCGAGGAAGAGGTGCTGGAAGGGCTCGAATCCGCCAACGCCTACTCGACGGTCTCGCTGGACGCCCCGGATTCGGGCGACGAGGACGCCCCGGCCGTGGCCGAGTCGCTGGGCATGGTGGACGAGGCGCTGGAGGGGGTGGAGTACCGGGAGTCGCTCAAGCCATTGCTGGAGCGGCTGCCACCACGGGAGAAGCGGATCCTGCTGCTGCGCTTCTTCGGGAACATGACCCAGTCCCAGATCGCGACTGAGCTCGGCATCTCCCAGATGCACGTCTCCAGGCTGCTCGCCCGGACGCTGGCCCAGCTCCGAGAGGGACTGACCAGCGAGGACTAGAGCTACCCGGCCTGCTGATCCGCCGGATCGGCAGTCAGCGCCCTGATGCTCGGCGGCACCAGCAGCAGGACGAAGCCAGCGGCGGACAGCGTCAGCATGGGCACGCCCCACCAGTAGCGCTGGCCCTGCACCAGGTAGATCCCGATGATGCCGCAGAACAGCTGCGTCATCAGGGCCGGCGTCCGGCTCCACCTTTTCGCTCTGGCCAGGCCAAGCGCCACCAGGGCGAGCGCCACGCCGGTCCCGATGCCAATGACGGTAATGGCGATGCCACTGGCGTTCTGGTAAGACCTGCCCTGGCTGGCGTCGATCCCGGCGAGCACGGCGGCGAACAGGACCACGGCGGCCTGCAACGCCTGCACGAGCGCCGCGCCGACCACGGTGAGCGGACGTGGCTGCGGAGCGGGCATGGGCATGCGGTTAGCCTGAGCGCGTGCGCGCGCTTCTGATCGTGAACCCACGTGCCACCTCCACGACCCGGCTACGCCGGGATGTCATCGCGTCAGCCCTTGCGTCCGCTGTGGAACTCGAGGTCGTGCAGACACGTTACCGGGGTCACGCCACCAAGCTGGCAGCCGATGCCCGCGCCGAAGGCTACGGCCTGGTGCTGACGCTCGGCGGCGATGGCACGGTCAACGAGACCGTCAACGGCATACTCGGCCGTCCCGACCACCCGGCGGCGCCCGGCCACCCGGCGGCTGACCGCCCGGCAGCGCTCGACTGCCTGCCCGCGCTGGCCGCGCTGCCCGGCGGCAGCGCCAACGTCTTCACCGGATCGCTCGGCCTGGTCCGCGACCCGGTCGACGCGGCCGGGCAGGTGCTGCAGGCGCTGGCTGAGCACCGCGAGCGCACCATCGGCCTGGGGCTGGCCGAGGGCAGGTACTTCACCTTCAACTCCGGGCTTGGCCTCGACGCCGAGGTGGTCCGGGCCGTACAGGGCCTGCGCGCGCACGGGCGGGCGGTCACGCCCGCGTTGTACGTGCGGCTGACCCTGCGCCAGTTCTACCGGCAGTCCGACCGGCGGCACCCGCGGCTGACCGTCGAGCTAGCCGACGGCGCCGCAGCCGGACCGGTATTTCTCGGCATCGTGTCGAACACGGCGCCGTGGACCTATCTCGGCAACCGCGCGTTCCACGCCAGCCCGCAGGCCGGGTTCGATACCGGCCTGGACGTCTTCGCGATGCGGACCATGTCCTCGGTCACCACGTTCTACGCCCTCGGGCAGATGCTCAGAACCAATGGCTCGCCACTGCATGGCCGTAACATCATGACATTTCATGATCAGTCGAGCATTACGCTGCGGTCCGATCGACCGGTGGCGTTGCAGATCGATGGGGAGTACGTCGGCGAGCGGGAGATCGTGACATTCCAGTCCATCCCGAACGCCCTTCGGGTAATAGCCTGACGCCGACCGGCCCGCCGACCGCCGCCAGCCGCCGCCTGGCGGACCAGGTGATCGACCCAAATACGCACATCCCCGCACTCGTCCATGCTCTGCCCCCTTACCCGGCGCCGGGGTCATGCCCGCCATGTGACTGATCTGACACTGAAATCGGGCCTAACCTTTGCCTAAGGGTCTTGCGCTTGATCGATTAACTTGGGAGGGTTGTAACGCTCCCGGCGGGAGGAAAGCGGGTATGCCTTGCGCCAGGCGGGCGATGCCTGCGCGGGCAGTTTCCACGGGGGCGTGGTCTGGCGGTCTGAATGGGAGCCGGCACGGTACGAACATTCCGTGACTGCAGTAAACCAAGCTCGGGAACTCTGGCGCTCCCGACACATACGGCATAGCTCGTGAATTAGTTCACAAGCACGACGGAGGCGACGGGGCTCCGAAATGGCCCCGTTGGCCCTCATAGAGGAGTGGACCGCATGGACTGGCGTAACTACGCCGCCTGTCGTGACGTAGATCCGGAACTGTTCTTCCCGATCGGGAACACCGGTCCCGCACTGCTCCAGATCGATGAAGCCAAGCAGGTCTGCGGACGCTGCAAGGTTTCCGAAGCGTGCCTGCAGTGGGCGCTGGAGAGCGGTCAGGACTCCGGTGTCTGGGGCGGGCTCAGCGAAGACGAGCGGCGCGCGCTCAAGCGTCGCGGGGCACGGGTCGGCGCTAGCGCCTGACCGGAGCGCCCAAGCGGGGGCGCCTGATCAGCGTGCACAGGTAGCAGATCAGCGGGCGCGGACGCCTGGTCCGCGTGCGCTGGCAGCTGATCAGCGCTCGGGAGCGGCAGGTCAATGCGCACGTTGGTGCCGCCTCCTACCCTGGTCGAGATAGCGAGCGTGCCGCCAAGCTCGCCGACCACGAGAGTACGGACAATCTGCAGCCCCAGGCTGGTGGCTGTGTCCAGATCGAATCCAGGCGGGAATCCGCCGCCATTGTCAGCCACCGTCACCGTCAGCCGGTCATGCTGCCGGTCAGCGGTCAGTTCCAGCGTCCCGGTCGCCGGACCGCCAGGCATCGCGAGGCCGTGCTGGACGGCGTTGTGCAGCAGTTCGGTCAGCACCAGGGCCAGCGGCGTGGCCACCGATGACGACAGCAGGCCGAACTGGCCGACCAGCAGCGGAGTGATCCTGGCCTCTGGCGCGGACAGCTCGCCCGCCATCGCGGCAATCCGGCGGGCAATATCGTCGAAATCGACCACCTCGCCCGTCGCCTGGGACAGCGTCTCGTGCACCAGCGCGATCGACCCCACCCGGCGGACGGCCTCATCCAATGCCGCGATCGCCTCCGGCGCCCGCATCCGGCGCGCCTGCAGCCGCAGCAGCGCCGCCACGGTCTGCAGGTTGTTCTTCACCCGGTGATGGATCTCCCGGATGGTCGCGTCCTTAGTGGTCAGCTCGCGTTCGCGGTGCCGCAGCTCGGTCACATCTCGGACCAGGATCAGCGCCCCGGCTGGCACGCCATCGACCACCAGCGGGATGGCTCGCATCTGGACAACGGATCCGTTGGCCTCAATCTCGGTCTCCAGCTGGGCCCGGCCGCTAGCGGCCAGCATCAGCGAGTCGTCCCGTGGCGTGCTGCTGGCGCAGAGCTTGGCGGTCAGCGGGCCGAGCTCCCGCCCGGCCAGGTCCGCCGTCAGGCCCAGCCTGCGGTAGGCGGACAGCGCGTTCGGGCTGGCATAGCTGACCTTTCCTGACCGGCCGAGGCGCAGCATCCCGTCGGTCACCCGCGGCGAGCGAACCAGCGCGGGGAAGCTGGCCAGGCAGGGAAACAGCCCGGCGGCGACCATCTGGGCGAGATCGTCGGCTGCCTTCAGGAAGGCCAGGTCCATCCGGCTGGGCGTCCGGGCCGAGTCGAGATTGGTCGATCGCTCGATCACCCCGATCACCTGGCCACGACGGCTGACCGGGATCGTCTCGTGCCGGACCGGGACGCCGCGCCGCCACTCCGGGTCGCCCTCGCGGCAGATCCGTCCTTCGCTCACCGCGACATCAAGCAGCGGCTGCTCCGACGAGGCCCGGATCGAGCCGACAATGTCATCGGGAAACGCAGTCGGGCCAGTGGTCGGACGCACCTGCGCCAGCGCGATCCAGGCTCGCTGATCGGGCAGCGCTACCCAGAGCACCAGATCGGCGAAGGACAGGTCGGCCAGCAGCTCCCAGTCCGACACCAGCGCGTGCAGCCACTCGACGTCCGGCGCGACGATCTGCGCTCGGCGAGCCAGATCATTCAAGGTGGGCACTCCGCCATCATCGCACTGCCTGCCGCTGGGCCCGCCCCTGGTAACGTCGCGGCCATGACGCCGGATCAGCCACTCCAGCCCGTTATGCACGGCGGCGCGCAGGCCGTCGCGGCCGCCCGCGCGCACGGGGCCCGGACGATCTTCACGCTGTCCGGCGGGCACGTCTTCCCGGTCTACGACGGAGCGGTCAAGGCCGACCCGCCGATGCAGATCCTGGACGTCAGGCACGAGCAGACGGCTGTGTTCGCGGCCGAGGCCACCGCCCGGCTGACCAGATCGCCTGGCTTCGTCGTGCTGACCGCAGGACCCGGCGTGACCAACGGCATCAGCGCCATCACCACAGCTTTCTTTAACGGCTCGGCCGTGGTGATTCTCGGTGGCCGGGCGCCGGACTACCGCTGGGGATCGGGCAGCCTGCAGGAGTTCGACCATCCCGCGCTGCTTGGCCCGGTCACCAAGCGAGCCTGGACCGAGCACCAGGCGGCCGGGGTAGGACTGGCGGTCAGCGAGGCGTTCGAGCTGGCCAGCACGCGCCACCGCGGGCCGGTGTTCCTCGATGTCAGCCTGGAGGCGCTCTTCGGCGCGCCCGACCCCGGGACGCCGGATTCCATGATCGTGGAGAGTTTCATGCGTCAGGCGCAGCAAACTCTCCACGATCATGGAGCGACCACGGGTGGGAGGTCGGCGGGCGCGGGGCCTGCGAGCGCGGGGCCGACCGGCGGGGCGGATCGGGCGGACGATGATCCCGATTCCGGGCGACTTGCCCAGATCGCGGGCCTGCTGGCCAGCTCCGCCCGGCCGGTGCTGGTGCTCGGCTCCGACGTCTGGCTGGACGGCGCCGAGGACGCCGCCCGGGCAGCGGCGGAGGAGCTGGCGCTGCCGGTGATCGCCAACGGCCAGGGCCGGGGCATCTTGCCTGCCGGTCATGAGCTGCTGGTCACCCGGGCCCGGTCGGTCGCATTCGGCGAGGCCGACCTGGTGATCGTGGCCGGGACGCCGCTCGACTTCCGGCTCGGCTACGGCGAGTACGGCGGCAAGAACGGCACGCCGCCCGCCCAGGTCGTGCACATCGCCGATGCCCCCGGTCAGCTTGCCACCCACCGCGAGCTGGCCGGGTCGGCTGCTGGCAACCTCACCGGCTGCCTGACCGGCCTGGTGGGCGCCGCACAGGCGATCGGGCTCGGCCGGCCGTGGACGCAGGACTGGCTGCCCAGGCTGACCGAGGCCAGCCGGTCAGCAACGGCCGCCGACGCCGCGCTGCTGGCCAGCGATGCGTTCCCGATCCACCCGATGCGGATCTACGGCGAGCTGACCGCGATGCTCGACCCGGACGCGGTCGTGATCGGCGACGGCGGCGACTTCGTCAGCTACGCCGGCAAGCACATCGAGCCGCGTCAGCCGGGCGGCTGGCTGGATCCCGGTCCTTACGGCTGCCTGGGCACCGGTCTGGGCTACGCCATCGCGGCGCGGATAGCTCGGCCGTCAGCCCAGGTCGTGCTGCTGCTCGGCGACGGCGCGGCCGGATTCTCGCTGATGGACGTCGACACCCTGGTGCGGCACCGGCTCCCAGTCGTGATGATCTGCGGCAACAACGGCATCTGGGGCCTGGAGAAGCACCCGATGCAAGCGCTGTACGGCTATGACGTGGCGGCCGACCTGCAGCCGGAATGCCGGTACGACCAGGTGGTCGCGGCGCTCGGCGGGGCCGGCGAGCTGGTCACCAAGCCGGAGCAGATCGCGCCTGCGCTGCGCCGCGCCTTCGGCTCCGGCGTGCCCTACCTGGTCAACATCGTCACCGACCCGCGGATCGCCTATCCGCGGTCCACCACGGGCGTCTGACCGCCCGGCGCCGCGGCCCGCTACGGACTGACCGCACTGGCCGAGCCGGCCGAGGCCGCCGGGCACCGCGGCCGCT
>OCZU010001448.1_pt1 | contig 15618 bp, 13 predicted proteins | sample 1539001 | NCBI WGS metagenome assembly OCZU01 (sample SAMEA3539306, study PRJEB22396) | soil metagenome | biome: tundra; feature: field; material: soil | place: USA | collected 2010-05 | depth 0.15 m | reverse complement strand
GGCCGTACAGGCAGCGCCTACGGCCCGCGGCAGATCATTCAACTGACGAACACGCGCTCCGGCAAGGAATGGATTGGTCCGGCACTACGCGACGAGCTTGCAAAACTTAAAGGACCACTGCACTTCATCGATTTTGAAACGTCCACCATGGCGCTCCCTTATCACCGGGGCATGCGCCCGTTCGAATTGGTTGCGTTTCAGTGGAGCTGTCACACGATGACATCACCGGGCACCCAGCCCGCGCATCGGGAATGGATTAACTTCGAGCAAGCTTATCCAAACGTGGAATTTGCTCGCACCTTACGTGCGGCCGTGGGCGATGCTGGCACGCTCCTGACGTGGTCCAATCATGAACGAACCACGATGCGGACGATCGCGGAGAAGATCGAAGCCTATTTCCCCGAGGAATTGGAACTTGCGAGTTGGTTGCGCCATGTCGTGGATGGGAGCCGCATCATGGACATGTGTGCGCTCGCCAGAGAAGGCTACTTTCACCCGGAAATGAAGGGCTCCCTTTCAATCAAATATGTCTTGCCAGCCATCTGGCGACATAATTCGGCGCTTCGAGACGTGCCGTGGTTTCGGAAATATGCCGCAGTAAAGGATGGTGCTGTGCTAAATCCTTATGCCACCTTGCCGCCGCTTCCCATTGGAGGCAAAGAGGAGTTGGTGAATGAAGGGACCGGAGCCATGCGCGCGTACCAGGCGATGCTTTACGGTGAAACTGGTTCAAGTCCCAAAATTAAGGAGACCTGGAAACGACTACTCCTGCAGTACTGCGAGCTCGACACGATGGCAATGGTTGTGATCTTCGAGCACTGGTGGCGAAGAGCAGAATCGAGTGACGGAATGCTCAGTTAATTGGCAGCCAGCTCCATTGTATGAAAGCCACTCCGATTGTCCCAATCCTTTCTCAACGAACTGATCCTGCCTTGGCCCAAAAACTAGCAGCGGCCACCGGTCCGGTCCGTGGTGCTGCGCCAACGTAGTTCCAGGACCGGAGTGAGATTGATAGACCTGGATTCGTTGCGAATCTATTTGTGGAAGCTGGTGCTGGTCAATCGGGCGGCGCGCATGGGGTGCAACCCGGCCACCGGCCAGGCGATCACGGTCAAAGCCAAGCGGGTTGTGAAAGTCTGCGTCGCCAATGACGCCATCCTCGGCACCAAGAAGCACCGACACTCTCTGCTCCGAGGCGCACTGTTCATCTCGGAGTGCCTTTTGTCGTGCAGCATCAAATTTCCTCGGAGTAATCCCGTTTCCCAAGTCACGATCTTCCGCTAAATACCAAGCCATAAAGAAAGCCTACACGCCACCTGCGAGAGCAGTCTATAGTATTGACTGACGCCAATGAAAGCGGTTTACTATCACCCTTATGAGTTCAATACATGATTTATCCGTCCAACAATTACGTCAGGCCGCCGATCTGAAAGAGAAGATTCAAGGCTTGGAAAAGGAACTGAGCCGGTTGTTTGGTTCGACCACCCAAGCGGTGGTTACTCCGGTGGCGGCCAAAGCCCCGAAGAAAAAAGGGGGCATGAGCGCCGCCGGTCATGCCAGACTGGTCGCCGCCCAGAAAGCGAGATGGGCTAAGATTAATGCCGCCAAAGCCGCCGCGGCCAAACCGGTTGTTCCAGTTGTTGCCGGAGTTAAACCAGCCACCAAAGCGGTTGTGGCCAAGAAGAAATTCACGATGAGCGCAGCCGCCAAAGCCAAAATCAGTGCCGCGGCCAAGGCCCGCTGGGCGAAGATCAAGGCGGCGAAAAAGTAAGCGGCCACCAATATCCGTGCAAACTGGAGTTTTAACCGGCTCCATTTTTTTTCTTTCGAATGGGAGCATAACCGACGCGTTATCGGGGAGGTCGACCGCGAAGTAATCGCGCAGCGCAAAGGCGCGGCACCCGCAGGGCGACAGGTGTTGTGGCATCGGATCACGACCTTATGTCCTCGTTTCTCTTTTGCGCACGAGTGGATCATGCTGCTCATTCGTCCATAGGAGAATACAGTGCAGACCGACATGCGGTATCGGCGGCCCAATCCGCGTGCTGACGGTGATCGTGGCAACTTTATTTGTTGAGTTTTGGCGTGGATGGGGATTGATTAGACGAAATGAATACGCCCCGATTGCTTTTTGGCATAGCGACCATGTGCTGTGTTTTGCCATTCGATTATCGAGCATGCGGCTCGACTAATGTGGTGGGTCAATTTGACCGCACCATTATCAAGCAGCCAACGTATCAGTCTACGCCGAAATATAGCTTGATGGCCTTGGGCAACAGCGGCGATGTGAAAGTGTGGATGGTTGAAGATGGCAAGCGATTGTTCGTCGACAAGAATGCCAATGGAGACCTGACCGATGACGGACCGCCGATCGAGCCAAGCAAAGTCCGGGACTTGGGCGGTAATCGTTGGGACTTCGAATACGTGCTGGATGCCATCACGCCGACAAATGGATCGCGACACACCAGTTTCGTTTTGCGACGCTGGAATTACAACGACCCGGAAGACAGTTACGGCTTGTCACTTTCCGTCGGCGGTCAAATGCCGATGTATGCGGGTTGGTTCGGCACGTTTTGGTCCACGAACCGCGACACGGCTCCAGTCATTCATTTCGGCGGACCTTTCACGCCCATGCTGTTGCGGAGGAAAGAATCCACACTGGGCGAGACGCAACAAAGGTTGAGCCTGTGTTTCGTTAATCCCGGCTCCGGCTCCGGCGCGGTGTCGCGGCTCAGCATCGACGCATTGCCCCGTTTGGTGACGCCGGAGTTGGATATTGAATGGCCGACGGCTGGCGGCGGGGCTCCGTTGAGGACTTCCCACGAATTGAAGGAGCGGTGTTGTTATTGGGAGTTCTACACGACTGAGTTTGAGCCGCCCAGAGGCATCGTTCCTGGCAAGGCGAAAGTCTCAATCCGCTTCGCTGCGGGCGCGATGCCGGTCGAGTTGACGACGACGGAAATAGAAGAGCCAGTAGTGGCACAACCACAGGGGGCTGAGGTGTCAGGCGCCGAACTGGGCGGCATCGGTGTCGTTTTGCGCGTGGAGGGAACCAACATCGTTGTAAACAGCATAATCCCGGACTCGCCTGCGGCCGCTCAAAAGAACATCCACGCCGGCGATCAGATCCTGGGTGTGGCGCAGGACAAAGAGCCGGCAGTTCAAGTTCAAAGTGGAAAGCTGGCACAAGCGGTTGCTTTGATTCGAGGCCCCAACGGCACAACGGTCCGGCTGACCATTGTTCCTGCCGGAGCAGGTGTCTCCCGGGCCCAAGTGGTGAGTTTTGTGCGTGGCGAACTGAAACAGCTCTGGGGAGACGGTGTGGCGCTGCCGAATGGATCAAAGGCACCGGACATTGAAATGGTCGCGCTGGCGGGCGGGGCGCCAGAGCGCTTATCCGATTACGCCGGCAAAATCGTGATTTTGGAATTCTGGGCGACTTGGTGCGGTCCATGTCAAATAAAGATGGCCGAGCTGCAGGGTTATGCGGGCAAGCATCCTGACTGGAAAGACAAGGTCATTTTGATCGCCGCCAGCGTTGACGATAATCAAGAGGCCGCCATTAAACATTTAAAGGCGAAGGGTTGGGACCAAACGCATAATGTCTGGGTTGGAGCCGGCGCGCTAAAAGCCTACCACCTTGAGGGGATTCCCGCAGCATACGTTATTAACCGGCAAGGAAGGATTGTGGCTGCAAACCCGGAGGACCTTCCTGGGTTTGTGAATCTTGAGGTTCGAACAAAACAAGGTAGTGAAGACAAACGACAATGATCAGGTGATGATTTTGCAAAACTGGAAGATCTTCGAGAGGCATGCAATCTTTCGATCATTTCTCGCCGCCGAGCACCCTGAATCCATCGGCCATCGTGTCGCAGTTCAAAGAATTGGAATCCAACCCACAATGTGTAGCTCAAGGCTAGAGAAATCCGCTCAGCCGACCAACGCCGCCGGGTTAATGCTGTTTTTAAAGAATACTTGCCGCCATGATTTCAAAACCCGGCGCCGGAAGCAAGGCGTGGCCGCTTAGCCGCAAACGTTACGAGTTACACCCCCAGCCTTGATGAATTTGACGCCAAAGGAAACCGACCCAATGCGGAAACTCTGAAATTGTTCCGGCACACCGGCGCCGACGTGAACAGCCGCCGGCAAAATCACTGCATTCGTTAACCGGTCAATGCCAGACCCCGCGACGCATGGATTGCCATCGCAGGCGGCTGACACGCTGGTGTTTGGCCCGTTCGCGAATCAAGAAACACTGGCAGTGGTGCGGGGTCGAGAGATACCATGCAGCGGCACTGAATGAAACGCCGCGCGCCCAGACAAAAGAACAACGGCCCGTCCGTCCCCCACGCCCATTCGTCCAACCAGTGTCGGGCGATGGTTCGGGTGGATGGTACGGGCATCCGTAAAAAGATCCAGAGGGATTATGAGAAGGCCCGGCGCGACCTGGATAATTCGCGGCGGGTGCTCGACCAGTTTCTTCAGCGGGATCAGCCGCAGTTCACGCGCTGGTTGAATAGTCACTTTGGTGCGTTGCTCACGGAACTTCGGGAACTCAATCAAAAGCTGGCAGCAGATGATGCCATCGTCCTTCTGGTGGAGAACGAGGTCATATTCGGCGGCGGTTCCTACGCTCGAGCCTACCAAAGGGTAATGGAACCCGGCAAGAATCCGCCCTCGCAGAACAGCGGTGATGCAAAGGACGCCAAGCCGGATCCCTTTGGCGCGGGAGCGGAATCAGAATATTTCGACGACGATGAGGATTTGATGGAGGAGTTTTTGAATGCGCTCCACCTTAAGTTTGGGCCGGGCGCAGGTCCTCGGGGCAACGGGGGGCCCCGAACCGGGGAGCCTGTAGAGTCGGCGGCGCCGACACACGCAACCAAACGGCTCAAGGAACTTTATCGCGCGGTGGTTCGCCGTCTGCACCCCGACAGCCGGCAGGAAATGACGGCACAAAAGACCGAATGGTGGCACCAAGCGCAGGCGGCCTATGAGGCGGGCGACGCGGAGCAACTGGAAGTCATCCTCACGCTCTGTGAGATCAGCGAGAACGGCACCATCGCGCACACCAGCGCCTCGCTGCTGCAGCGCATCACGGCGCAGTTGAAAAGTTCGTTGCGCGAAATCAAACGGCAGATCACCCAACGGCGGCGCGAGCCAGCGTGGAATTTTTCGAACCGGACCGACCACGCCCTGATGGCGGATCAGGTGCAACGAGAGTTGATGGGTGAGTTGTTGGCGATGCGCCGACGATGGATGGATACCCAGGAGATCATCGCGAAGTGGAAGGCCGCGGCGGCAAAGCTTAAGTCGCCCCGGCGGCGGAAGGCCCAATCGCAGAACCCGGAGTTCCTCTTTTAACCGCTGGTTGGAAAATCCCCTTCAGGCAGTTTGTGATCTGAAGCCTGTCGCTCCGGGCATTGTGCGCCATTCGATCCGTGCAGGGTTGCGTGGGAGTGATACCGTTGGGTCAGGACTGGGTCGAAAGGACACAGGAAAGATTGCAGCAAACGCAGACGCCCCGCCCGGAGACTTTTAATCTTGGCGTGAACGAGGGCGAAGCGGCAGGACAAACCAGACCGCAATTTCATTTTCACGTAATATCAATCCAGCGTGCAATATGAGGTAGCTTAGCCAAGAGGCTCTCAAGTTACACAATGGTGTAATAACAATCGTAAATCTCGGCGCGATCACATCACGGTGTCCGCGTCGCTGAAGACCTATCTTTCAGTTTACTCAGCGCCTGCTTTACTTCGTCCGATAGCGTCAGCGTCTTCTGGTCCAGCCGCTCAAGACCGCTGGAGTATGAATAGGGGCAGGTCGGATCGGTGCTGCGCGGAATACGCAGTTGCTTCAGGCTGGCCGGAACTAATTCTTTGGCTATCCGTTCCACCAACCGCTGCCGGGAATCAAATCCCTGAGGGTTTACCTTGCCCAGCATCATGGAATAAGACATCAGACTGGCGTGAGAATTCGGATCCGTCTTTCCGAGGCTGAAGACATAATTATTGTCGCCGCCGTAAATGTTGGCCCCCGTGATTCCAACATACATCGTTCGTGAGTCTTTCGAAAAATAAGGCTTCAACTTGTCACAAAGCTCGTCCAGATAGGGTTCGGCCAGGTATTGGCCCGGCTCGGTCGTGGCCTTCGTTAGCAGATCGTGGCCCCAGTACCTCGAGAGCGCATCTTCTGACTTCACCGCTTCGCTCAGAGCGCTCAGGTAGCGATTCCGATCCCAGCCGCTGAAATCAAGGTTTTTCTTCGCCAGCCGCACCAAGGCACTTTCGAAATCGCGCTGGCGCGCAATTCGGTCGGGGGAACGCCAGGTCCATTCCTGATCCAGACGCCGGATCATAACCGGCACATCCGTGATCCGTTGATACGTGCTAGCCACTTCACCAAGCAACCACGGGTTACACGGAGAAATCGGGATCAGGATGACTTCGAATCCCGTGTCATTAGTGCTCAACGGCGTAATCTTCTCAAGAGTCGGCGCCTCGGCGCCGATAAAATTGGCGGCCTGGCTGATCTGGTCAGACTCTTCCGCACTTTTGAAAACCACTTTCGCGCTGTTCGCGGCGGCCACCAGATCAGGCGTATTGGTAATGAACGTCAGGTGGGCTTCGTAGTTGAAGGGAGCCGTGGTCAGGACGTTCTGCAAAACGATCAATGCGTTGTTCTTTCTTCCCGCTTTCAACAGTTCGTTGGCGTAATCCTGACCGCTCTTTTGCCATTGTCCCAAAGAAACGTTCCCTTCCTTGAATGACTCCTCATACCGCTGCCTGTTTACTCGGGGGAGAATCTCCTGAAAACCGGATCCGAACTGAGCTGCGGAGCCAGCCGCCGCGGATCGAGTCCAGATTGTGACAGAATGCGGCAGCAAAAACGCGAAAACAATCTGTGTTACGTTCGTGAGCCTCACCTCTGCCTGAAACTCCGTTTCCGTGATTTCGACGAATGCACCTTTATTGGTGGCGATGATTTGATTAAGATGCCCCAGTATGTTGTTAAACCCCGCCCGGCAGGCCGGCGATTCGCCGCTAAAGTTTTCAACGGATAGCGATTCATTCGCGCCGATCGAATACAAGAATTGCGATACACCATTAGTTTCGTGTTGGGCGCGAAGAACCAATGGGTTTCCTTTACTACTGAAGACCGGGCCGTAATAGGTGGGTAAAAACGAGGGAAGTCGCAATTCTTCCGCAGACAGACTGATGATCAGCGATGCCGAGAAAGCCAGGGCGTAAATGCAGGGTCTACGGAGGTCGAATTTCATTATTCCTTTCACAGGTGCGGCGACGGCTGGCGGCGATGCCAATATGCGGATGGATTTGTCGCGTCTTCATATAGCGTGGGCATTCCGAATTGTGAAGCTGATCAAACGCAATCCCATCTTGACCAGATCAGCAGGTGCGCCGGTTTCCACCCTGGCGGCACAGGCGGCCGGATTTTGCGTTGCCTCTTCAATGCTCGAACTCCCCATGACGCCGCTGAGGTGTTTGTCCAGGACCGGCCGCACGATCTTCTGAATATCGGCCGGGCTCTTATTCAGAAATTGTTCTGCGGGGCGACAATGGAATCATCGGCGCTATCGATTTTGACCTGGGCAATGCAATCCATCTCCAATGCGCGTCCGCCACAAGTCTGCGCTCTCGACCTGGGCATGTCGATGGTCATGACCTCCAGCGACAAAACATCAACTCGCTCAATCACGGGATAAACGAACGTGCCCCCACCTTTCACGATCCTGAAACCGATGAATCTGCCGTCCGGCAGTTGGACTTTCCTTCCCGAGACAATCAACACCTGATTCGGGCCGACCTTTGTGTAGCGACTCAGCCAGATGGCGATAGCCGCAAAAATCCACACAACCACGAACGCTATCGCCAGAATAATTATGTATTGAGGGTTCATAAATGTCTTTTGGCAATGCGGTCGAACACGTCGGACAGCAAAGTAAGTGACACCACCGCGTCGAACTCCGCCACCGCCACCTTGCGCTGATACGCCCGGCGCTTGTCCCAGAGGAGGGCGCCGATGCGACAACCAAAGAGAATTGGAAGCGATTGCTCCTGCAATATTGCGAACTCGACACAATGGCGATGGTCATCATTTTCGAGCACTGGAGGCGAAGTTCGGTCTCGAGGTGAAGAATTGTGTCGAATACGCGGTGCAGTGCTGAGTCAGCCCGATTACGTGGTAATAGCGTCAAACGGGTTGATCAATTGAACTCCTGTTCGAGTGACGTCCTGAGTATTTCGTGTCACAAGGCTGAGGTCGTTTTCGAGCGCGGTTGCCGCCAACAGACAATCAACCACGGAAGGCGGGTTTCTGGCACTCAAACGTCCCCATTTGTCAGCAATGACTGCAGTAATCGGAAGCATGCGATCGGTGTATGTCGTCTCCAGACCCTTCAGCCAGCGGTCAAGCGCACGTGCTTGAGCGGGATCAGATGAACGAATGCGTTCAATCCCTGTTCGGATCTCGCCCAGCACCAGCACGCTCAAAAACAGTTCTTTATCAGGAATGGCTTGAAACCAAGCCAGCACATTTGGATTGGCTCGTTTGGCTTTCCGCAATTCGCTGACTACATTTGTATCCAGTAGATAGCCCTTCATAAGGCCACTTTGCGCCCCTTGTCACATCTCCGGTCGAAAAGGCTGTCGGGCCCAACGTCTGGCATTTCAAGCAGGTAGTCCTTGAACGACGGTTGTTCCGCCGAGTTTCCCAACAACGCTTCGCGCAGGATGCGCCGATGCTCTTCTTCCATGGAAACACCGTGAATGCCCGCGCGGGCTTTCAGTTTCTTTACGACTTTTTCTTCGAGTTGTCGGACAATTAATTGTGGCATATCTGCTTGCTATCATTGATAGCACATTGAGATCGTGTTGTAAAGGACATTTCCGTCGAAGCGGTTCACGGTCAAGTGACAGCAACCACTCACCGATGGAAAGTTTTCCGCAAGTGGGGGCGTTTACTTCCCAGTCAGACCCAGTTTTTCCCTCAGTTCTCTGATTTCCTCAACCAGTTTTGGAACGTCTTCCCTTGCGTGGGCAATGAAGTTCAACTTGGCGAGCGTGCCGTCCGTGAGGTCACACTGCATTTTCGGGTTGTGGATGACATATCCATATTTGTCCGTCACATCGAATTCTGCCGTCCTTTGGGCAACTTCTTGGGGGTAGAATTTCGGATTAATTGTGGCCGCAGTCTCAACGTGCTTCGCCACGAAAAAAGTATCGTGCTCGATTAACTCAACCATCCACGGACCTTCTGGTGCTGCATGGCAACGCTGTTCAATTTCGGTCAGTTCATTTTCAGTCATCATGTTCTTAAACCGGTTTCGGTTTTTTGTGTGCGAACCTCAACCGCCCGCTCCACGAAGTCAAGAGCAACGCTTGACCGCCGGACAGGCAATCGGCGTTGGGCGTCCCGTTATCGCACGGATTTAAATTGTGAAAGATATTTCCTCGCCGGATGCACAAGTCAGATGCTATCCACCTGAGATAGAACCACAAACAGCAGAAGATGTCCCACCTCTTTTGTCCACTTCGGGGTTAGACGAAGTCGAACGACAATAGAACGACGGCAAAGCGGCGGGACAGACGATGCCAAAATTCCATTTTCATGTCATCCTCCGTTGCAGTGGTGACGTGGCTGATCCACGCGGTGGGGTGCGGTGGGTTATTCCTGAAAAAGCAAAATATTGGTAATTTTCGGTGCCTGAATGAAGGCGACGCAACCAAAGCAGACGGATCGTTATACCTTCCTCCTGTCCAGTTAAAGTTTTTGAAAAATCACCTCGACCACCGGAATTTCCCAATCCGAAACCTGATACCGTTCGCGTCGAGCTGGTTCAGGATCCTGTTCGGCATTTCGACAAACCATCGCCAAGACCCGAACCTCTTGAATTGATGTCAGCCGGCCGGCCCAATCCGACTCCGCCTTCTGCGAGAGACGGGCGACATAGATATTGGCTTCGTCAAAAAGACCTATGCCTTTCCCATCCGCCGAACGCATGAACAGCTTGTCTCCTGGGTTCAATTTTCCTAGGGCGACGTGAATCGGTGCCTGCTGTGGAAAACTGCCTGGGAACCCCAGGTGAATGTCTTCGAGCCCCAGCGTTTCGTAGTTAAGTAAATCGCCCTGATTGATGGTCGAGGCTGGTTCAAATTTGCGAACCGTTATTGCTGAGCCATTCAATGAACCTGGCAATGACCGATGAAGATCCTGACGATCGAAAATTGCCAGGGTCAACCGTGCGCGCGTCATTCCCACGTAGAATGTCCGGCGGATTTCCTCCAGCTTCGCTTGATTCTCCGGCGTAGTCCAAGTCCCGATGAGTAAAACGTGGTTAAACTCGGTGCCTTTGGCGGAATGCACCGTGCTCAAAGTCACACCTTCCCCATAACTAAATTCTCGGCGGCTTTCGGCACAGGATTCATAGAGGAATTCCAGCGCCTCAAACACCGGCAATTCCGCGTCACCCGACTCGCCGGCCCATCCGTCCAAGAGACGGAAAAGGAATTGCACCCACGGATTGGCGTTCCCTTCTCCAAACATCACGGTCGCCAGCGAACGCAATTCGCTAGTCCGCTTCAAGGCATTGCGCATGCCACTCAGGTGCTGCAAATATTTCCGGATCTCCCGAATCTGGTTTAGCGGGGCCATTTTGTCCCGCTGCGCGACCCAGCGGATGGGGATCGCGGCCACCTCCGCCAGGGCGCGCGCTTGAGCCAGATCGCGGTGGGTGCTGGAGAGGACGGCGATTTGCGACCAGTCACTCGCTCCCAATTCACGCAGGCGACGGATTTCCGTGATGACTGCCTGCGCCTGGCCGGGGCTGTCCAGGACTTTAATCACCTGCACTTGGCCATTCGTGACCGGATCCTTCCGGCCAAACTCACCACCGGCGGGCAGCATCGCACGGCGGCGGTCAATGCGAATGGGATGTTCTGTTTTCATCCGATCTGTGTTATTCGCGATGAACTGGTTTGCGGCCTCAATGATGTAGCGGGTGGACCGGTAATTCTCTACGAGGTAATGCACATCTGCATCGTATTCCTGCCGGAACCGGCGGATGAATTCCACGTTGGTGCCGCGGAAGGCGTAGATATTTTGATCATCGTCCCCAACCGCCAGAATGGAAAGTTTGAGGTCGGGATCGTCCAGAGTCTTGCCGGCAATCGCGCTGATGAGTTCATACTGAGGCCGGTCAATGTCCTGATACTCGTCCACCAAAATATATTGAAAGCCTGCCAGCAACCGGTCCCGAACCTCATCCGGTTCCATGCCGGGAGAATGGATTTCCCCGCGGAGCAACTTGAGGGCATCGGTAATGATGGTGTTAACATCAATGGCCGATGCGTTCTTCTCCGTCCGGCCAGAAAAGGAATAGCCCAGCAGCCGCATGGCAAGGCCATGATATGTAAGGATCGTTACTCCGCGCGCATCGTCGCCCACAAGATCACGAAGACGCCGCTGCAGTTCAATGGCAGCATGCCGGTTGAAACAGCACACCAGCACGCTTTGCGGATGGACACGCTCCACCCGCAGCAGATACGCGCAGCGATGAACGACCGTTTTGGTCTTGCCCGAACCTGGGCCGGCCAGGATCAGCAGGTTGCGCCCAATCGGAGCTGTCACCAATTTGATTTGGCCCGGATTGGCCAGGTCCGTCACAATTCGCTGGTAGGATTGGGCCGTCGTCGCGTGCTTGAGCAATTCTGGCTTAGTATTGAGATAGCGCCGGATGAACTCATCTTTTCCCAGGGAAAAATAGGCCAACACCAGGCCAAGGGCCTCCTGAATCTGCGCCAGTCCCAGCCGGGCAAACTCGCTCATGACGTGCACCTGCAAAACCCGTTCCTGATAGTGATGCTCCAGCGGCTGGTAGTCGCTGGCCTTGTATTTCTTCCCCTTCGCGTCCGGCTGCAAGCGGATTGTCATGGCGGCGCGGAACACCGCCAGCCCCTGCTGCAACAGGATGACGCGCTGTTCGTGCAAATACATGAGTGCCCGCTCCAAGGCCGCGCCCGGATCCTTCAATTCCGAACGGAGCAAAAGATCCTGCTCGATGATCTTTAGCAACTCATCAAAAGAAAATTCGACGAGCAGATCGGCGCGGGCCGGTGTATCTGCGGGAATCTTTCCCAGAATTACGTCCAGCGCCAGGGAGGCCACCCGCCGTCGTTTTTCCGCCAGTTCACTGATGGCGCTCCAACTTCGCTTGACCCGGACACGGCACGATTCCTGGCCGAAAAGTCTCAGGTCAATGCTGCCGTGGGTGCCGGCGAATCCGCGTCCGTCCTGGCTCAGGCTCTTGAGCAGGGCCCGCAGGATTTCGGTTGTGCATTCCAGTTGTTCCTCATTCAGCCGCTGGTTGAGGAGCCGTATGGACAACGGCAGCCATCCTTCTGGATCAGGTTCTTCCTCGGCCAGCAGATTGATCAGTCGGCGGTCCAGTTGCAGCACCCGGTCGAGGCGGAGCCGGGAATGATCGGCCACCTTGTAGCGCACGAAGGCGTTGAGCAGCAGGTCGCGCTTCATCAACCCGGCTTGCGCCATGCTACCCATGATCTTGAGCACTTTCGCGCTGATAAACTCTGGATTCGCAGCCGGATTGCCCTTGGCAAATTCGGTGAATTCGGGCAGGAGCGCCAGACTGTCCACCGAGAGATGATCCGTTGGGCCTGCGTTCAGCACCTGGCTCAGAATGGCAATCCACAGCCTCTGCTCCAGTTGGGACAAATTCAGCGCCGCCATCTTCTCGGCGGCCTCGGTCAAATCCTTCACCAACAACCGGGCTTGGAATACTTGGGAGACGTTTTCATCCCGTTGGATGAAATTCGCCCGTTCCAGCCACGCGATGGCAGCGCGCACCTTCGTGTCTGAATCCCGTTCTTCCGCATTGATGCTGGTGTCCACATCCGCATCGCGCAGGATTTCCCCGGAGGTGATCACCACTTTCTGTTCCTCGCCCTTGGCAGCCTTGCGCAGTCCCCGCAGGATCTGGGCAATGTCGCGGCGCGACAGTTGTGAAAAGGCGCCCATGCGAAACTGACGCTCGCAATCCGCCTCCTCAAACAACAGCACGCAGTTGGCCATTCGCCCATCCCGGCCTGCCCGGCCCGCCTCCTGTAAATAATTTTCCAGCGAGCCCGGCGTGTCCACATGGATGACCAACCGCACGTCCTCCTTGTCTATGCCCATGCCGAACGCATTCGTAGCGCAAATCACCTGGATTTCCCCGGCCAGAAATTCGTCCTGCACCCGCTTTTTTTCCGGCGGCGTTAATCCGGCATGGAACCGCTCCACCCGCCAACCTTTTTCCCGCAGATATTCCGCCGTTGATTCGGTGTCGTTACGCGTGACGCGAAAAACGATGGCGCATCCCTCCACCAACTGTTCGGAGAGCAGGTCGTGAACCCGCTCAAGCTTGCCATAGCCCGTGATCGTTTGCACTTCGAACCGCAGGTTGTCGCGCTCAACGCCGCCTTCGAATGACACCAGATCCAAACCGGTCTGGGCCTTGAAATACCTCAAAATCTCCTCTTTCACATCCCGCTTGGCCGTCGCTGTAAAGCAGGCAATCGGCGGAATGCTGACGCCTTGCTCCTGGGAAAACTCCCGGATGAATCGTCCGGCATAAAGGTAGTCCGGCCGAAAATCGTGGCCCCATTTTGAGAGGCAGTGGGCTTCGTCAAACACCCAGCAGCCAATTTCCCGTTGGGCGATGGTTTTGTGAAACGAACGATTCCGCAGTTGCTCCGGTGAAACATACAGCACCGCCACTTCGCCCAGGGCCACACGGCGTAACACATCGCCCCGCTCCAGCGGAGTCAGCAGTCCGGACAAGGCGGCGGCAAACGTGGTGCCTGTGCGCCGGACCAATCCGTCCACCTGATCTTTCATCAAGGCCTGCAACGGAGAGATTACAATCGTCAGCACACCGCGCCGAAAATTGCGGACCAAGGCTGGCAATTGAAAACACAGGGATTTGCCACCTCCGGTCGGCAGGATGGCCAACAGGGATTCGCCTCTCAGCCCAGCTTCCACAATGTCACATTGCAGGCTGGTGCCGCTCGGGTTGGCGGGCACCGGCCGGAAATCTTCCCAGCCGAAGAAAGTCTTCAATTGTTCCCGCGCATTGTGAACCTTGCGGCAATAGGCACAGCTTTCCGAATGGCACGGAACCTCGCGCAGGCGACGGATCAGTTCTCCCGTCGCCGGATAAGTGTGTCGCACCCACGGTGGAAGTACGGAATTCGATCCGGCAACCCGCAGCCAGGTCAGCGCATAGGCCAGCGCTTGCCGCTGTGCGCTGGACTGAATAAGGGCCTCATCAGCAGGAACGCTGGCGCACCCCCAGCGCATGAACAATTCCCGGCATAATTCCTGGGCTCGTGATTTTGTTGACTTGATACAGCCGAGGGCTCGAAAGACCTTCTCCATTCCCATGGCGAGCTGATCGTCGGGTCCGTCCGGCGTTGCCAAAAGAAAGTAGAGCATCTCGAAAAGGCGCGGTTCGGACTGTCTCATTCCGTCCATTGCTCGGAATTCATCGGCAAAGAGGCTGGCAGCCTGACGCGCGTCAGCCACCGGGTCGTTCAGGCTCTCGCTCACCAACTTGTAATCTTTGACCAGCCGGTGATACGGATTCTCCGGGAAGCAAATGGGTGAAAGCACCAGGGTATCCACGACCGGCAGCCGCAGGCTGGGCAGTGCCGCCGCCCGTTCGCGCAGGACCGGAAGATCATGGCGGACCAGATTATGACCGAGCAGGCATTCAGCCTCCCCCAGACGGTTCAGATCATTTAACACTGCCTCCAACGACCCGCCACCAGATCGCGTGAGTGTCAAATCCCCGAGAACAGCACCGAGTTTGAGGATTTTGCCTTGCAGCGAAACTTCTATGTCGAGCAGCAGGCAGTGTTGCAGGAAAGCCTCAAGCGCCTTGCCTTCATTCCATTCGCCAGTAGTTGCTTCCCGTTCCATGCCTTATCAATTATGGTTAGAATAGGGTGTTCTGGAATCCCTCAAGATTTGAAAGGTCGAACGGTTAAAAATAAGCTCTAAAATAAGCGTGTAGGTTGTGACTAGAATGTAGTGCGGCTTGGGAACCAGTCCCAGAACTTCACTCAGTTCAATGCATTCAAGTTGCTTCATCGCTTGGTGTGCCGGGAGCTTTCCACTTCAGCAAATGGAAGGCGTTTTCGTATTTCTTGAAGCGGGGGCCTTGTTTCAGGCCGGCTTTAGTAACATTGCGAAATTGCATGAAAGCATTATTCAGTTAAAACAACTCCTGTTCCCAGTGCTGCTGATTTTTCCAAAAGAATGGCGTCCTCAATTTTGCCCTCGAAAGCATCGTCATCTGACACCAGCAGAAGTTGGTTGAGTCCGGCAGCTTCTTGGGCCTGGAGAATGGCATCCGCGAGTTTGTGGCGGCTGACAGACGCGTGGTAAATCTTCATAGAGTTGGCTCAGTTAGATTCAATCGGTAGCTATTCCGGTATCTTGTACTACCAAAAAACTCGGCTGACCATGGAAAATGGTAGTTCACACGGCTTCGCGGTAGTAATAGTTGAGCATTCCGCCGAGTTCATTGCGGCAGCGGAT
>OCZU010001446.1_pt1 | contig 15628 bp, 9 predicted proteins | sample 1539001 | NCBI WGS metagenome assembly OCZU01 (sample SAMEA3539306, study PRJEB22396) | soil metagenome | biome: tundra; feature: field; material: soil | place: USA | collected 2010-05 | depth 0.15 m | reverse complement strand
GGAACCGCACCTTCGACCCCGCGCCCGCCGTGTAGATCGGCGTACCCATATCTCCCACCAGAGGATTCGCAACGTTTTGTAAGGCCGTGAAGGTCAGGAGGTTCCTGAGAGTGCCGTTCATCTCGTTCGAGAGCCCGCAGGAAAGGTCGATATTGTTGAACTGCCGCGCCTTGAAGTAGTTGGTTCCGTTATCTCCGCCGGGAGCTCCTTGCGGCAGACCCATCCGCATCCACCACGGTTCCACGCCGTAATTCACCGCCGACGTTCCCGAGAATGGCACCGGGACGCTGTTGCCGTTCTGCGTGACCGTGATCAGTTGGTTGTTGTTGTCGTTCGTAAGGACCACGAACTCGCGGAACGCCTGGAAGGTTGCGCCCGGACCTGGCCTCACATTCGCCGACCCACGCGTGTTCGAGTCGGGCTCCACAATCGCGCCCTTCGGCTCCACGATCAACGCGCCCTCCAATCCCTGGAATTGCTGTTGGATCGGGTCGGACGAGAACAGCGCCGTGGCGCCGAATTCCACCGCTTGCGGCGAATACTGCCCAGTCTCCGGATCGATCAGCACGCCCGCGTACCAGTTGTAGGTCTTCTGGCTGCCCGACGTAGCGTCGGTCGTCTGGATCGGGTTCTTGCCGAGATTGCCGCCCAGATCGGTGGTCACATCGAACGAGAGCAACTGCGGTGACAGACCGGCCTCGGCCGAGGCAGGCAGCTTGATGTTGTATGGCGCCGCCCCCAGAATCTGGAGAGCTGGAACGCCGTTTTGGGGCAGAAACACCGACGGTGGAGTAGTAGTATCGAACTTGTTGACCACCGTCACGCTGGCGCAGTCGCCGGCGTTCACACGCAGAACCAGCGGTTCCGGCAGCCGCTTGCCCGACAGAATATCCTGGAACTCGGGTACGGCCACCCCGTTCTCCTGCTGCAAGACATAGAGCATGCCGCCCTTGTTGTAGACGTTCTCGCGAACGTTTATCATTTCCTTATTGGGCGGGCCCGCCGCCACCGTCAACTGGTTCGCCGTGATCGCCTGCACCGTGAACGTCTTCACCGGCGCCGACGCGGGACATCCGCCCTGCGCGGTAATCGGAAAACCGCCGGTGGGATTGTTCGGGAGGAACGGCAGCGCCGGCTGCTTGCCATCGGTCTTGCCGTCATAGGCGCGCAGCAATCCCCAGAGGCCGTTCTGGATGCCGAATTGCGCGCCATCCGCCAGATACTGGTAGTCGGCGGTGCCCTTGGCTGGCGGCAGCGTGAACAGCATTTCGAAATGCTCGGAGATGCCAACGGTCTGATTATTCCGATAGCCCGAGTTGTGGTCCGAAGGCTCGAAGAACCACTTCAAACCAGGCATGCTGAAATCGTGCGTCACCAGGTGCGAGCCAGCCACGATCCGTACCTGTACCTTGTCGTTCTGGTAAGCGCGCATCAGCGGCGTGAAGGGATCACCGCCAAAAATGCCGGCATTGTTGACCGGCTGCAAGGGAGCTGGGTACTTGAACGGACTCGTGTGATCGTCGTTTCCACAGACCGTGCCTTTATCTTGCACGAGGTTATTCAGGAACATGTTCAGGGTGGCCGGCGCCACCGGCTGCACGTTGAGGCAATTGTCCGCGCGAGCCGTCGAAGTGTAGAGGAACGACAGGCTGCCTTGATTGCCCGGCGCGAGCTGTTTGTTCTTCGGATCCCATGCCCGGAACGGAACCGGCTCGTTGCGATAGTTCACCGAATACGTGCCGGTGTTGAATCCCTCGGAAACGATCTGCGGGAGCTGGTTTGCATTAATCGCCGTGGATGGCCGGCCGGTCGTGCGATCGCCTGGGTCGGAGAACCATCCATAGGTGCATAGGTTGTTGGGATTCGTCAGCGGCAATTTGCAAGCGGCGGACGGCGACAATCCGCCAGAGGTTTGCCCCGGCAATCCGCCGGGAGTGCCCCCTGCTTTGGCCTTGCTGGTCGGCAGGTAGGCTAGTTGCATGTCTTGCAACGCCAACAGAAACTCGCGGTAGCTGTCGTCAGTGGGCTGCGTCTTGATGGAAGCCTGCCAACTGGTCGGACCGCCATCGCGGAAGGTCTGCCCCTCGGCCATCAGTTGCCGGTTGCCCAGTTGGACCTCGCCATTGGGGTCCACCGGATCGGGCGTGAACCACGTAGAGTTCGTAGGCTCGATCACAAGGGCGGCGTACAGCCCGGTCTGCTGATGGGTCGAGGGACCGAAGTGATCGTGGGTGAAGACCGTTCGCATGGTCCGATCTTTACCCTGGTCGGGCGTGGAGCCGTTGGTCAGCGGGTCCGCCCACCAGCGCTGGATGGTGGTCCGCGCCCCGACCCATTTGCCACTGCCGGGCTTCGCCGGGTCGAGAACACAATACTCCGCGAAGTACGCAGCCGACGGGTTGTCGCAGAAGTAGAACGGCCTCACCGCGGTCAGCATTTTCCGGGTGCCATCCGCCTGCAGCAGCCCGCCGACTTTATCGATCGCGTGAACGCGCTCCTGCACTTCTTCGGGCGACATGGTTCCGTCTTCGTAGTTGAAGCCGTTCGCCGCGCCATCCGAAGAGGTAACGTCGAACTTCACCAGGTGTATGTGCTGGCCCAGAATATCGGTTGGCGTACGCACCTGGAAATTATCCAGTTCGTAATATTTCGGCACCAGGTTGGTATGCCAGTACTCGATGCAGTCGCCGCTGTTGGCACGGAAGAAGAAGGGTTCCGGGGCCTTCTGAGCAACCGTCATCTGGTCGTTGCCGAAGAGAGTCGGCACCACGTCTCCCCAGAGGGTCAGCATACGCTGCTGCGGGAAGTGCCACCCCTTCTTGTTCAGAATGACATCGAGCTGAATGTTTGCGGCTTTATAAGCTCGCACCGGGTCCGGTCCATTGTGGAGCGGGTTCGCGATGCAGGGGTCGGCGTAGGGCGCACCCTGTTTGGGGCCCATGCCGTTGGTAAGGAAGTTTCCCGGCATGCCCTCGGGCGTGTGCGAAGGATGGTTCTTCTGCTGGTGGAACGCCATCGCCACCTTCTCCACGTGCGTGCCGTCTTCGGGTAACTCGAGAGCCTGAAGCGTCTCCACATCCTTACTCCAGTTATACGCCGTCTCCCACTGGGTCCAGGTTCCGGTCTTGGTGAGGTGGCGCGGGAGTCCGCCGTCCAGCAGCGGACGCGATTGCGGATTGGTGGGGTCGGAAATCGCAGGATTGAATCCCGGGTTCTGGGCGGTATCGAGCGGCGGGCCGGGGGCGCGCTGGCCGGCCAGGCCCGGGATGAAGAAGGGGTACCCCGGGTTGTCGGCTACTTTGCTGCCGTCCGGGTCGCGGTCGGCCGGTGTGCCGTACACCACCTGCCCATTCTGAATAAAGACGGGGGAAGGCTTGGGCGCCATGACGATGGTGGGCATGGGGACCAGCGCGGGAATGGGAGTGCCCACGACAATCTCCGCGTCCGGCAGCGCGCGCGCCCCCAGGACCGGCTTGCCCGTCTTGGGGTCGGTCTCGGTGCCCTGTTCGAACACGTCGTGAACCCGCCAGAGAGCCCACATCCCCTGGGCGAAATGCGGGTAGAAATGGCAGTGGAAAATCGAATCGCCGATCGTCTTATTGCGATTGCCGCTTCCGTCATAAGTCATTTCCAGCGTGAATGCCGATCCCGGCCCGATCGCCTGGCTGTCCAGGTAGGTGCTGGTTTGGCTGTTGGGGGTGTGAAGCCACTGCTGGGCGTGCTGGTGGTGAATATGATGCAGGTCGGAATCGGCCGAGAGGATGCGGAACGTGACGTGGTCGCTCAAATAGCTGTGGTACACGTTGGACGGATCGTCAAGGTAAGATGCGACGGTTGCCTGTGGGAACAGCGATTGGGTGAAGGGATTCTTGCCGGGGTTGAAAGAAGCAGGGGGATTGACCGGAGGAGTAGGCACCTTCTTTCCCTTAGGTGGCGTCGGATTCGCTGGATTGCCGCCATTTGCCGGATTGTCCACCAGCATGGCTGGATCGCCGACTGCCCACGAGCTCAGGAAGAACTCCTCGAACTTACAATCCGTGCAGCCGCCCATCGGGCCCACACCGAGCCGATTGGCATTGAGCTCCGCGACGATCCCGCCGAAACCGTAGTTGATTCCGAAGGCGTCGGAGCCGGGATTCAGCGTATCCGTGTTGGTCTGCAGCAGGTAGGCCTGAGTGGCCAGAAAATCGTTGTGATAGATGATCGTGAATTCGCGGAACGGCTGGTTGCGATTGGGCTCGGCCGAGTTTGCGGGCCGGCCGGGGAATTGCCAATTGTTCGGCCCCGCGATAATCGCGGTGAGGTCGCTGTGGACGATCTCGTTGTCGCTATTCACCATGTCCAGAATCGGTGTATTCGGAGCGATCGGCACGTTATCGGGCCATCCCCAGTTGGCGCCGGCCGGATAGGTCTTCTCGTAATCGAAATCGGAAATCAGCGGCAATCCCTCGGGGGTCTGGCCGCTGGCGGCTTGGGCGAGGTCAGGCCGCGTGACCTGGCTCCGGAACCAGCGCGCGCCCGCGGGCTCCACGTGCACCGCGCCAAATAATCCGGCGGACGCCTGCCCGGCGCCGGTGCCTCCCAGTGGACCCGCCATGGAAGTGAGAAAGTATGCGCCCTCCGTCGCAGCGTGCAGGGTGTACACGATTTCGGGATCGCCCGGCGCCGGCAGGCTCGCGGGGTTTGCCCCGACGTAAGAGCCATCGTCAGCCGAACTCTTGCTCCATTGCAACCCCACCACATGCACGCCGGCCCTGCGTGTAACCGTATTTGCCCAGCCATTCCTGGTCGCCGGCGCCAGCAGATTCCGGAAATGGATTTCCAGATCGTCGCCAATGTTCACGCGAAGCACCAGGGGCCTCGGCCGCTTGCTTCCGCGCAGCATCACCTGCCCGGCCTTGCACGCCTGCGGAGTGTTTTCGAGAACGAAACAGGGTGTGGGAGTTGTGCCATTCGGCACGACAGGCACTACATCGCGCTCTAGGGCATAAATCATCCCACCCGGCTGTTTTGCGCCGATCCGGTTAAAAAAGATCGGCTGGTCCAAGGCCACAACATGCGCTTTGACAGTCTTGGCTTCCGCTCCCACTGCAAGCGCAAGTGTAATTGCTAAAACGCCGGAGAATCGTGTCCGCGTCATAGTTCCGGTCCCCCTCCGAGGGTCGATTCCGACCCGGCCGCTCGCCCCGTTCCCGGCATCCAGGTCAAATTCGATAATGGTATCCCAGAGTCTATCAGAACTTTCTTACGGTTTAAAGAAGTTTTTGAATAGATCGTCACGATAATTACAGGCGCATTTTGGGAAAAGCCGCCATCCGTTTCTTTATTCGTGGGCTGAACAATTTCCACCGTTTCAAAGTGAAATACAGGTTACTCCGGAGGCCGATAATCGCTCCACAGAAACATCGCCGAGGCTACCAGCACACCGACTCCCCCGTAGAACAACATCTCGCGCCGCGACAAGTACGCCAGCAGGAATGCGGCGGCCACAGGAGCGAGCAGCCGCGCAAACCCGTTGACCAGGAATAGCGCCGCCATGTAGCGCGACGTATCGCCGCCCGGCCGCGCAAAGGAGTGGACGCCCGTAAAAAAGCAGATCACCATGCTGCCCACGGTGGCCGGTCCGCGGGCGATGCGTGCGGCAATCACGGACGGCCAGAAATGGGGCGCTACCGCCAGGAGTACGGGGTCGATTCCCCACATCAGCGTTACGAAGGCATAGGAACGCCAGACCGAGGTGCGGTCGAACCATGAGGTCAACCGGCCGCCGAACAGGAAGGCCGTCAGGTTAGGAATGACGTGCAGGAGGAGCGTGGCTTGGACATACCCAAGGCCCATATCGCGCGCGAAGAATGCAGGCAGAATGCCCGTATGGAATAAGTTCGCAAAGCCAAACACGAAGAAGATGGTCAGGTAGCGCCGAAACGGCCGGTCTAGCAGCGGGGTCAGCATGGGCCATCGGGGTCCGTCCTCGGGATGCTTCGTTGGGGCGGCCTCTTCCGCGCTTCCGTCGCCGTGGTCGGGCAGTTGCCGGAAGCAGAAATACGAGGCCATGCCCGCGAAACCCGCAAACATGAGCTCGAACTGGATCACGTGCCGTATTTGGCCGGCGCCGGCCGCCAGCAAGGACGCGGAGCCCAGGGTTGCGCCCAGAAACACGATGGACGCGTACTGCCGCATGGTTCCGGCTATGTGCGACCGGCAGCGGTCCGGATAGACGCTCCGCAAAATCGACGGGACGGCGGGCCGCATGCCGAAATCGAATATCGAAATCACCCCGGCGATCGCCAGGAACCATCCCGCCGAGCTCATCCAGGCCATCAGCATGGCTGAGATCGCCCCGGCGAATCCCGGCACCAGCACAAACGGCTTCTTGCGCCGCGTCGCCATCGCCGCGCCGGTGAACACTGCCGCAAATAGCCCGATCGACGCCATGGCCAGGGGCACCTGGAGTTGCACATCGGTGGCGCCCATGGCCTTTATGGCCATCAGCGGGGCGTTGCCCATGATCCCGGCGAACACGGCGTCCAGCAGGATGAACGCCATGTGAAACCGGAACGCGCGCCGGGACGTGGGGGGTAGCGGTGGAGGCGTGAATCCGGCCAGGACGCGAGTGAGCCAGGTGGCCGGCCGGACCGGCGCCTCTTCGGTTGCTGTGACTAAGACGGGCATCGGCGCGGCATCCCGAAGTCCATTTCACCGCCGAGACGCAGAGACGCAGAGGAAAAACAAGAAAACCAAGCGCATCGAGAATTCTATCATCGAATCTCGCTTTGTTTGGCCGGCTTCGATTTTTATTTTTGTTAACGATAAAATCGAGCGGTTATCCCTTGAGACCATCCACGCAAGCGATCCAGGTTCCGGAAGAAATCGGATGTGGGTCCACGTGATGCATTCCCGAGCTGGCCCAGTCGCCGGCCGGGTCCGCCAGGAGCACCGGCTCCGGCATCTCCACTTCGTGGTGTGGCGATCCCAAAAAGTCGTCTGCGAAAAAGGCGTGAACCCGATTGCCATAGGTCGGATAACAATCCTGCGCGTACCGGATTGCGCCGCCACTCCAGGGAGTAACCCGGCCCGCTGGCCTCGCGATATGGGGGTTGTTCCGGATCAAGGGGCTGCCCGGGCTTTCCCGCCAGCCGTGAGTGAGGTGTGCGGAATCGAACAGCCGCAGCATATCGTGACCGTACGGCGTTCCGCACGCGAGCATCCACCACCGGTCGTGAAGCCGGAAGGGCGACGGGTCGGCCAAGCGGCCCGGCACCAGATCGGCCACCCATACCCAGCGCGTCGGAAACGGCTCGGCACGATATAAGCGTATGGCCCCGGGTGTCAGGGTCTCGGGCGTCATATAGTAGTCGTCCTGCCACCGGAACACGTACGGGTAGGAGAGATGATACGGCTCTCTCAGTACGATCTGACGATACTCCCAATCGGTTGCGTTCGGGCTCGTCGCCAGACCAATCTCGCCTAATCCCGTAACGGCGTTCAGGACCTCGAAGAACATGTACCAGACGCCGTCCTCGTGAACCATGAACGGGTCGGCGACAAAGGACGCTGCGACATCCGTGACGTGCGCGTGAGTCAACACCGGGTTTCGCACGTTCGGGGACGGCCGGAGAGAAAACGGGGACTCGCCGGTGTAAATTCCGATCGACCAGATCTGGGAGTGGTGCGCTCTACCGGACTGGCTCATAGGATGGCTCTCAACTCTTTTTCACCGCCGAGACGCCGAGACGCCGAGGAAGAACAAGAAAAACAAGCATATCGAGTATCGCTTTTCTTCCTCGGCGTCTCGGCGGTAAAGGGGGTGTTGGACAGCGGGATCATATGCGGCCATCCGGCGCGAATGGAATCAGTTGGTGTCCGGCAGCATTCCTCACCGCTACCAGAGTGGACTTGCTCAGCTCTAGTTTGCCGCTCTTGACCGCTTCGAAATCCGTGCCCCAGGGCCGCTCGATCGCCCGCCGGAAATCGGAACCGATCTTCGTGGCGGAGTTCGCCGTGAGAGCCTTGGCGTGTATGCGCCGGATGTAGAGAAAGCTGTCCGCATTTCGCATGCGGATGTGAAACCAGGCCCGGTACAGAAATTGCGTATCGTGGCTGATGATCCGGTCCGTCGAGAATCCTCCCGCTGCAAAAAAGGCCTGCCGCCGAATCATCGAGGCTCCATGCAGGAGGGTGTAGTGTGGGCCCGCCCGCAGCGCCCCGGTCACGTCGAGGGGATACCGCAGGGCTCGAACTTCACCCGCGATCTCATCCACCTGAAGTTCGTGACAGCCAACCATCCCGCAATCCGTTGCGGCCATCTCCGCGCGCAAACCGGACAGGCGATCCGTACACGAGATGTCGTCCGAGTCGTGGAACACAAAAAAAGGTTCCTCCGAACGCTCCGCCAGTTCCTGCCGGATTACATACGGTCCAGCCGGCGCCGGCAGGCCTTGAAAGAACTCCACCCGATGGTGGCGGGCCGCGAGCGAATCGTAGTCCCGAACGTCTTCCAGGTCCAGGCCAACTCGAATCTTCAGTCCGTTTCCGTTGGGGGGCGGAAGATACGACAATGCGATCCGCAGGTGCTCGGGGCTCCCGCGATGGGCCATCAGCACCGCGGACGCGCCCTCCACGTCCCCCACGGTTTCGCGATCGGGGTGAGGCAACTGCCGGATGACGAGCCGCTCGACGGCGAGATCTCCGTTAAGTATCGCCTGCAACAGCAGGTAACACAGCCGATCTTCCGGCACGCCCGGGTGATCGGCCAGCAAACGGTTCAGAAGCGCTTCGGCGCAGAGAAAGGAATGGACCGTGCCATCGTCTCGGGAGTCGTATTCCGGCGCGTCCCGCCATGGCAGCAGAATCGCGACGGCCGCCGCGCATTTTTCCAAATCGCGACTGAGGACACGCTCCGATTCGGCGAAGAGCGGCTCGGTTTCAGCATCCAGCAGCGCGACGCTAGCAGGGGGAACAGTGCGCCATTTCATCGTCCTCATGACGACCCCTTCGCGTACGGTCGGCGGACGCGCAGGCAGCCATGAAGGTTGGCAGGCGAAAGCGCCTGCCCCACGGAGACGCAGACCGTGCACCAACGTGGGGCAGGCGCTTCCGCCTGCCAAGTCGGCGGTTCTTTCACAGCGATTGGGGGTCCGCCCCACTTACTCATGCATTAGCCCGTTGCTTCCTCGGCAGCGTCGGGCTTTCGCCCAGCCTTCCGGCGCGTACGTTCGGGATGAATCTTGGAAATTCCCCATTTGGTCCGAAAGTACTTGAGACGCGGCCCAATGCGCGAGCTCAACCCGCGGCTCTTCAAGTGGGCCACGGAAGACTTCTTGCGATGGAAGTATTTCGCGCGGACGCAGATCGACGCCATGTGGAACGCGCGCATCTGGTACGTCAGGTCATCGTCTTCAAAGCCCCAACCCGTCCCAAAGTTCTCGTCGAACCGGCATTTCTGAAAGACTTCGGCCCGATAGTATCCGTAGTGCGTGTAGGCGAATGAGCCAGGGACGATTTTTGGCCGCCTGCCAACCAAATCGGGCCAGGCCTCTTCCTTCACTCGCGTGTAGGTGAAATGGTGAAATCCCGCGCAGGCCATGCCGGATTCCCGGCTGAGATTGGCAAGATAGGCGAAGCTTCCAGGGATGTACAGAATATCGCTGTCCAGCAGCAGGACATCGCCCTGGCAGTGGTCCAGGCCCTGGTTTCTGGCCGTCGACGATCCCAGATTGTCGTCGTTCAGAATCGCCAGAATCCCGGGACACCCGGCCAGGTATTCGCGTGAGCCGTCGTCGCTGGCATTGTCCACCACCACGACGCCGAGCCCGTCCGCCAGCAGGCGCGGTATGGTCTCGGAAAGAATATCGAGATTGTTGTAATTGATTACGACGCAGTTATACACGATCTGCCCCACGGCAGGCTACAGCATGCCCTACCCCGCCGCCCCGCCCACGGCCTGGCTTCCCCCACAGGCCGCGATCTCCGCTTCGTATTCCCGGATGTAATCGGAGGTCATGCGGTGATAGTGGAACCGCTCCATCGCGTAATCCCGGCATGACTCCGGGCGGATCTCGCCCAGCCGCTCCACAGCCGCGAGATAGTCGTCCAGCTCCTGGCAAACGAAACCCACCGACGGGCCGATCACCTCGGGACAAGCGCCCTTCGTGCTGGCAATGACGGGCGTGCCGGACAGAAGCGCCTCCACCATCACCAGCCCGAATGCTTCATTCATCCTGGTGGGGAACAGGAACGCTTTCGCTCCGGCGAAGAGATCCGCCTTTGCCGCCCCCCGCATATCGCCCACGTATTCCGCACCGTTCTCCTGGCAAGCGCGTTCGATCTCGCGGATCACCTCATAGGTAAGTCCGGTACCCGCCACCACCAGGCGAATCCCGGTGCGGCGCGAGATCTCGAAGGCCGTCTCCAATCCTTTGTCGCGCGCCCGTTCCGCGGCGCTCATGAACAGGAAATAGTCCTGCTTAGCCGAGGAAAAGACGTATTCCGACGGATCGAGGCCGTTAAACACATACCGATCGCTGTTGTGGCAGGCAGCCAGCGTTTTCGATACGAAGATCCAGTGGCGGTTTACCTTCCACCCTTCCAGGTTCCACGTCCTTCGATCGACGTGGCAGGTGGTGACCCAGGGCTTGCCGTGCGACTGCATGAATCCAATATAGTCCTCGCCCTTGAAACCCACGTTGTGATAGATGTCGACGCTCGCATCCGGCGCTGCAATCCGGGTAACTCCTGGCGGAAGCGCTCCGGCGGGCGCTTTCCGTAAGCAATACAGCACCTCGTGGCCAAACTCCGCCAGGCCTTTCGCCAGCAGATCGTGCAACTGATTGCCGGACCCGGAAGGCCATTCCTTGGGGTGCGGCCCGAAGCTGACGCCATTCTCAGCCGGATACTGGTGTTCGGAAGATAACATGATACGCACAGGGATCTCTCCGGAGGGCGAAATCGACCGCAAGCAACATCTTCATGGGTCTCTGTTTTGGGTGTGGTTAAGATAATACCATCATTTTCTAACAGTGGGACAGACGATTCGGCCTGCCGGGAACCGTGGTAGCACCCAACATTACCCCCGATTCCCGAGACCGGCATCGGGAATTGGACTGACGGCGAAAAGATCCGCGTCATCTACGCCTTTCTGCGAACTTTCAAGCCGGTACACAACCCCGTGGAGACGCATCCGGATGCACCCAAACTGGCTGCCAAGTGATGCTCAGAACGTGAGCAAGAATCGCCCGCAAGCGGGCGAGGCAGGCGGAAGCGCCTGCCCCACCTCTGTGGATGCTTGCTCAGTTCCTCACCGGTTCAGCACGTCTTCGTAATACTTCTCGTACTGCGGAATGATCTTGTCGGTGCAGAAGCGCTCGGCCGCGTTCCAGCGTCCGGCCTTCCGCATCCGGTAGTGCAGATCTTCGTCGTTCAGCAGTTCCACCACGCGCGCCGACTGGGCCGCAATATCGCCCACTGCTTCGAGGAAGCCGTCTTCGGCGTGGGTGATCAGTTCAGGCACGCCGCCGACCCGGGTCGCCACCGGCACCACTCCGCACGCCATTGCCTCCAGCGCCACCAGTCCGAAGGATTCCAGGTCGCTGGGCATGAGCAGCACGTGCGCCAGGGGGATCAGGCGTTCCACGTGGTCCTGCTTGCCCAGAAACGAAACATGGCGATCCACCTTCAACTCGCGTGCCAGGTGCTCCGCCGGGCTGCGCTCGGGGCCATCTCCCACCATCAGCAGGTGCGCCGGAACGTTCTTGCGAACCTCGGCCAGGATGCGAATGCAATCCAGAACCCGCTTCACCGGGCGGAAGTTCGAAAGGTGGATCAGCAGCTTTTCGCCGGCCGGAGCATATGCGGCAGCGCCCGTCTTGGCGTCATCCGAGTGGTATAAGTCACAATTGACGAAATTCTGAATGACCCGGATCTCGTTTGTAACCCCGAATACATCCACTGTCCGGGCCCGCAGGTACTCGCTGATGGAAGTGATGCCGTCGGATTTCTCCATGGAGAATTTGGTGATGGGGAAATAGGAGCGGTCGGTTCCCACCAGCGTGATATCCGTGCCGTGCAGCGTGGTGATGAAGGGCAGCCGCCGCACCGGCGCCAGCATCTGCTGCGCCAGCAGGGCCGAGATCGAGTGCGGAATGGCATAGTGAACGTGCAGAATATCCAGCTCGTACGACTCGGCGACCTCGCTCATCCGCGATGCCAGTGCCAGGCAATACGGGGGGTATTGGAACAGCGGGTAGGTGGAGACTTCGACTTCGTGGTAATGAATGCGGGGCGTTCCCGGATCGAGCCGGATGGGGTTGGCGTAGCTGATGAAGTGGACCTCGTGGCCCCGCAGCGCCAATTCCAGCCCCAATTCCGTCGCGACGATCCCGCTGCCGCCGTAGGTGGGATAGCAGGTGATACCGACGTTCACTTGGTCAGCGTAGCACCTTGTGGGGTAGGAACGACTGGCTTCAGAACCGCGACACCGATCTGCCCGTGTAGGTTGGCGTCCCGTGAAGCCACATCGCCGCCGCCGAACCAGACCCGAATGGTGGCGCCGTCTACGAAGACTGTCGGATCGCAGACCACCTTGGAATCCCAGGCCTCGGAACCTGCGAAGACGACCGGGAGTTTTTCCCAATGGACGCCGTCGGTGGACCGCGCCAGACCCATCCGCCGCTTCATCTCCGGATCGAGCCCGGTGTACAGCAGCCAGTAGAAACCGTGCGAATTCCATACCGCCGGCTCTCCCAGCCCCGTTTCGTCGAAAGCCCCGATGTCGCCCGGTTCCAGAATCGGGTTGGAGCGGAACCTCTCCCAGTGGACTCCATCGGTGGACCGCGCGACCCCCAGGCGCTGCCGCCGGGCGCGGTCCTGGCCCAGGTAATACAGATAGAAATAGGGATCGATGCGGATGACGTAGGGATCCGCCACCCCACGCTCATCCCAACTGGCATACGGCCCCGGTTCCAGCACCGGCCCTGGTTCCTTCCGCCAGCTACCGCTTTTCGTCGAGCGCGCCAGCCCCAAGTGCGGCTGCTGCTCTGGCCCGGCCACATACCAATACCAGATCTGATTCATGTGAAGCAGCGCGGAACCGTTGGCCGCAATGTAGGAGCCCTCCCAGGTTTGCGGGTCCGGAGAGAGGATCTTACCGTGCTTTCGCCAGTGGAGGCCATCGTCCGAGGATGCCAGGCCGGTGTGCCAGGTGTGCCCGTCGTAGCCGGAGTAGAGGTTGAGGAGGGCAGCTCGGGGAGATGGCCCATGGATCACCGAGGGGTTGAGGACGTCCCGCGAATCCCAGTCCTCCCCCGAGCCGAGGACTGGCGCGGGCTGCGCCTCAAACGTGAACGTCATATGAGGATCGCCGCCTGAGACCGGCGGCAGAGTGAAATCCGCATAGCGCCCGCACCCTGAACAACCCATGAAGGCGAACAAGACGCAAACCCGGCCCCCCGCTGCCCAGCCCCGAGCCCCGGCCCCCTGCCTCACTGCAGCGGTACCCGGAACTTCAGGCCCGCTCCGCGGCCGGGTCGCGATTCCAGGATCAGGTCGGCATTCAGCGATCGCGCGCGGCGTTTGAGGCTGGCCGGACCCAGCCGCAGAAGCTCCAGTTCCTCGAGCGTGTAGGTGCCCGCGAAGTTGAAACCGTGGCCGTTATCGTCCACCGAGATTTCGAGGCCGCGGTCGGTCTTCTCCATGGACACCGCCACGCGCGTGGCTCCGGCGTGCTTTTGCACGTTGTGCAGCGATTCCCGAAGCATCTGCAAGACCTCGGAGGTCATCTCCTGAGGCAACCCCAAGGGAGTCGTGGTGCCCAGAAACGTCACCGGGATACCACTTTCTTTTTGGAAGCTCTCCGCGGTGCGGCGGGCCGTCGCCACCAGGTTGGCGCCCTCCACATCCACCGGCCGCATGCTGTGGAGGAATGCCCGGAGGTCGCGGATCTGGGACTGCGCCAGCGCCTGTAGCTGCCGAAGATCCTCCATACCGGCATGGGAGTCCCGGTCCAGGAGTTTACGCAGAATCTCCAGGCGCATCTGCAAGCTGATGAAGCTTTGCAGCGGGCCGTCGTGGAAGTCGGAAGCGATCCGCTGGCGCTCCTGGTCGCGAGCCTTTTCGGCTTCTTTTTGCGCCGCCTTCAGCTTTTCGTCCAAGCTCACAATGCGGGACGCCTGCCGCTCTCTTTGGAGCGCGAAAGCACAAGCCAGGCTGCCGGCCACCACCACGGTCGGCTCCAGAAACCGCAGAGAGCCCTCGGAGAGAGTGGAGCCATTGGCGAGTACCGCACAAAACAACGCGCAGGCGCCCGCGACCACCGAAGTCTCTACCGAGGTGTAAAAGGTCAATGTTTCCACCAGCAGGTACAGGTGAAAGAGGGAAGCTGTCCACAGCAGGCGATCGGTTGGCAGGATCGCCAGAACGAGGAAGTAACTCGTATCGCCAAACAGCGCCAGCAGGCCCGCCAGACCGTGCATTCCCTTGGCCCGCACCGCCGGTACCAGGCTATAGGCCAAGAACAGCAGCAACGGACCCCAGAACCGCGGAGACAGTTCGGGAACGTATAGATAGGTCAACCCGAGAGCAGCGGCGGCAAACAGCACTCGCGCCCAAGCGATATATTTTGGCCAATGGACCGTTGTCCGGAAAAGCAATGGACTCACTTCCGATACAGAAACAGCGTGTGACTCCGCCCCTCGCCGTCGTCGGCGACATTCTCAACCTTTTCGGGCGTCCAGTTCTTGAATTCGAAATCGTGGGCCACCACCCGGGCGCCCTTTTTTAGCTGCTTATCCAGCAGCGGCTGAACCTTACTGTCGATGGATTCCGGCAAAAGGTAGACGGTAACCAGATCGGCGGAACCGTAGTTCTGTTTTAGCAGATCGCCGTTCACGATATGCGCATTCTTGTCGAGACCGAGTTTCTGGATCTTCAGCAGGCTCTGCGCGCAGAGATCCTTGTCCAATTCCACCCCGATCGCATCGGCGTGGAACTTTTGCGCAGCCATGATGACAATCCGGCCGTCGCCCGAGCCCAGGTCGAACATTTTCTCGCCTGCCTTGAGACCGCCGAGTTGGAGCATTTTCTCCACGATGGTCGCTGGCGTGGGATAGTACGGGGCGAGTTTATCGCCTGCTCCGTTCTGCCCGAAAAGCGAAGCGCAGGTCAGGGCTGCAATCCAACCGAGTTTCCGCATCGCTGTTCCCTCCATCAACGGTTTCAATTTACCACCATCAAGATCCGGTGGGCGATTCCCATCCCCGGCATGGCGTACTTAAATACTTCGGATCTAAGGCCTTCTGCATGGCCGAGGCGGCGTTTTTGCGCACCATCTCACTATTTCGGGGTACATTTGCATCTTAGATCCAGGACTTCTCCACCGGCTCGCCACGTTTGCACAGTTCGCAATGTGCGGCATCGGCATAGTAGCGGGCATCCAGTTTGGCCAGATAGTACAGCGGTAAAGCTCCAAAATCGATCATGTCGGGATTCGGCTGGTAGATGATGACGGCCAGACCCATCACCACCGCTCCATTGGCTTCCAGCAGTCTTTTCAACTCCGCCAGTTTGCGGCCGGTACGTAGAATATCGTCTACCAGTACGACCTGCTCGCCCGGTTCGGGCTCCACATACTGGC
>OCZU010001445.1_pt1 | contig 15630 bp, 15 predicted proteins | sample 1539001 | NCBI WGS metagenome assembly OCZU01 (sample SAMEA3539306, study PRJEB22396) | soil metagenome | biome: tundra; feature: field; material: soil | place: USA | collected 2010-05 | depth 0.15 m | reverse complement strand
CACGATCGGTTGGCCCCTCGCTGAGGTCAAAGGCCAGGAAGAAGTGCATCACCTCTGTGGAATACCCGGGCGTGAGCGGCGCGGTGGCCAGCGGGACGATCTGCTTGGCACGCAGCCCTGTCTCCTCGGCCAGCTCGCGCTCTGCGGTGCGAGCCGGCGCCTCGTCGGCGTCACGCGTCCCCGCGGGCAGCTCCCACAGCGCACGGCCCAGCGCGTGGCGCCACTGCCGGACCAGGACCACCTTGTCGTCATCATCGATCGCGACGATCGCAACCGCACCAGGGTGGGCCACGACCTCGCGCTGAGCGCGCGTGCCGTCCACCAGGGTCACATCGTCCTCGTAGAAGGTCAGCAGCCGCCCTCGGTAGATGACCCGCCGGGCGGTCTGGGTCTCGCGGAGGTGTTCCGTGGCTCCAGGGTCGCCGGAAGCCGTGTCAGTGATCACCCTCTGAGTTTGACGCCCCTAGAAGCGATTCAGGCGCACGACCACTCGCGGGACTGGCCATGGGCGAACATCTCGGCGGCGATGTTCGCCTGCGCCGCGGGATTCCAGATCGTCGCGGCGGTCCCGCCGTTGGCGATGAACGTCGACATCAGGAACTGGAAGACCCCGATGTACGGCCCGCCGGGATTGACCGAGTTCCAGTGGAAGTGCGACTCGCAGTTGGCGGTCTTGAGCATCCAGGAGACGCTCACACCCCAGCGCTCGGCGGCGGCGGTGATGTCCGCAACCACCTGGGCCTGGCTGACCGACAGGCCACTCGGGACAACGAAACCCACGCTGGCGCGCAACACATGGACGCGGCGCGGAACCACCGGCGCCGGCTTGGGCGGGGCTGCCCGGAACACGGTGGCTTGCCGAACCCGAAGCATCAGGGGACGGGCGGTCACATTGGTGAGGAGATTGACCTCACCGACGGATGAACGCACCAGCGAGGCAGACGCGGCGACCGCCCCCTGGGCGGGCGTGGTGATGAGCACTGCGGTCGCAGGTCCGGCCACCATCATGAGGCAGCCGAGAACCAGTCCACGTGCCCGCTTGGGTAAATGCAAGGCGAGTCACTCCTGTTTGGTCGGGCTCCGGTCATCGCTCCCCTGACCGGGCTTGTCAGCGGCTCGACCCCCTGCTGCCCATCTGGAAACTCTCGTCTCGACGACAACCTGGCGATCTGAGCCGGGGGCGACCGTACCACAACGGGTACTTGTGCCTGCAACTCGCTCAAAAGAAGCGAACGCGTCTCACCAGCCGGTGGATGCGCCGAGTGCGCAGGAGGCCGGCGCGGCGTTGAGCACGACCGGGACGTTCACGGTGAGGCTGGACCCGGCCTGCCAGATGAACTGCTCCGAGCCGCCTCCGAGGATCACGCCGGCGCTGTTCTGGCAGAACGCGAAGCCGACCACCGCCACTCCGGGAGACACCGGCGTGGATGGCTTGAGCGTGCCTTTGACGCTGCCGTAGCCGTGCGACGCGTGGCACTGCTGGCAGGCGAAAGTGGCCGATCCGGTCGCGAACACCGGCCCGATGCTGGTCTGCCAGGAGCCCACGGTGACGGTCGCGGCAACGCCGGTGGCGCTGTTGCAGGCGTCGGTGCAGTCGCCGGTCACCGCCAGCGTCTCGCCCGGTCCGAGGTTCACCGCAGTCGAGTTGAGCGAGCCAAGGGTGTGTCCGGCGCGGTGGGTCACGAAGTGAACGATCACCGACGCGGCAGCGTGGTACTTGGCCTCGTTCTGAAGGCGGGCGACCGGGAACGCCGCGAGGTCGAACGTCCCGATGCCGATTCCGAGCACCCCGACCGACAGGGTGTCGGGTGGGAGTGGCGTTGGGGTTGGAGGCGGAGTCGGAGTCGCGCTCGCGGTTGGCGCCGGGGTCGGGGTGGTCGCGGGAGCACCCGAGCAGGCAGCGAGCAGCACCATCGCGAGGGCGGCAAGCCCGGGCAGGGGAAATCGAGGCTGGGCCATCGTCACCATCCTAGGGTCAGTTTCAGCCTCAATCGGCGCGTGACAGAATTGACATTCAGGTCAACCGCTCGGCCCATGGAGGCATTGCTCGTGCATTTCTCGGCTGAGCACGACGCGCTTCGAGAGACAGTGCGTGACTTCGTCGCCAGGGAACTCCGCCCCCACGCGGACGAGTGGGAGGAGGCGGAGGGCTTCCCGGACAGCGTGTTCAAGCGAATGGGCGAGCTCGGACTGCTCGGTCTCCGATACCCGGAGCGATACGGTGGGCAGGGCGGCGACTACTTCAGCGCGATCGTCCTTGCCGAGGAAATGGCTCGCTGCGGCTCGGGTGGCGTCGGCATGGCGATCAGCGTGCACACCGAGATGGCCACACCTCCCATCCTGAAGTGGGGCACCGAGGAACAGAAGCACCGCTACCTGGTGCCCGCGATCAAGGGGGAGAAGATCGCCGCACTCGGCATCACCGAGCCCGACGCCGGCAGCGATGTTGCGAGCATCCGGACCAGTGCCGAGCGCGTCGACGGCCACTGGCGCATCAACGGCAGCAAGCTGTACATCACCAACGGTGTGCGCTGCGACTTCATCCTGCTGGTCGCGCGCACCGGTGCCGTGGATGCCGGGGCGCATGGGATCACGCTGTTCCTGGTCGACAAGAACCTCCCCGGTTTTACCGTGTCGCGCAAGCTCAAGAAGCTGGGCATGCATTCGAGCGACACCGCCGAGCTTTCCTTCAACGACGTGGAGGTCGGCGACGACGCAGTCCTCGGCGAGGTGGGCCAGGGTTTCTACAACCTGATGTGGGAGCTGCAGGGGGAGCGTCTCATCGGGTCCGCGGGTTCCATCGCCGGCGCCGAGGTCGCTTTCGAGGAGACCCTGAAGTGGTGCAAGGAGCGCGAGGCGTTCGGGCGCCCGATCGGAAAGTTCCAGGTCAACCGGCACAAGCTCGTCGACCTCTTCACCGAGATCACCGTTGCCAAGAACTTCGTGTACAGCGTTGCTGACCGGTGGAATCGCGACGAGTACCCGGTCACCGAGATCTCCATGGCCAAGCTCCTGGTTGGGCGTGTGACGACGCAGGTTGCCGACACCTGCCTGCAACTGCACGGCGGCATGGGCTACATGGCCGAGAGCCGCATCTCCCGATACTTTCGGGACTCGCGGCTCATCCGCATCGGCGGCGGGACCGACGAGGTGATGAAGGAGATCATCGCCAAGACTGCACTGGGACTTTGAGGTCGTGCTGAGGATCAGCTGTCGACCGTGACCGTCTCAAGAAACCACCGAAGTCAGCTTGTGAACACTACGGTCTGAACCATCTGGTCAAAGACCCTGGCGCTCGGAGCCGATGCGATCAGCGAATCCGACTGGCCGCCGACATAAGCGAAGAGGTTGTACGCGCGGCCGTCCTTCGTGAAGTCGTATTCGACCTGGGGTCCCCCTCCTTGACCCTCGGTCTGGATGCCGGACAGGCGTGTGCCGGTCACTCCGTCAACGGTGACGACGCTCCGGGTGATGCCCCCGGCGTAGAGCGTTGGGTTCGTCGATATGTCCGAGAAGCCCTCGGTCACACCGTCGTCAGAGGATCGGAAGAAGACACAGCAGAACCCGTCGCCTTGCGGGCACGAACCAGGGTTTGCAGGATCGATGTAGGTCCACCCACACTCCAGCGGGTTCATGTCCGCCGGGTGCTCGAACGTCAGATGGTTGGCCGCGCTCGTGTAGCTCACCCATCCAGCGGTGGCGCTTGGCGTCGGCGACGCGGGAGAGTCGGTGGGAGACGCTGAGGCAGTCGGAGTTGTCGTCGCCGTTGCCGTTGCAGCGGCGGAGGCGGTTGGAGCGGTCGAGGTCGTGGTGGTCGCGCCGCAGGCGGCGACAGCCAGGACGAGGAGCAGGACTGGAGCAGCAACGGTCCACGCGAGGCGGGATCCTAGCGTTGACGTCATATCGTCCTTACCTGAGTTCTCCTGGCCATCAACTGTCAGACGGCAGAGCAACGCTGGGGTGTCGCATCGGGTTACCAACGGCCCTGCGCCCCGATAGACTCCGCTTGACGCTCACCGTTCGGAGGACTACCAGATGCAGGACCGGATCATCGGCACCACAATGCCCGTGCTCGAGATCACGCTCGACCCGGGCGAGGCACTCTTCTCCGAGTCGGGAGAGCTCTCCTGGATGACGCAGTCGATCGTCATGCAGACGTCCACGCAGATGGGCGGCGGTGGGGGCGTCGGCGGTGTCTTCAAGCGCGCCCTGGGCGGCAGCTCGATCTTCATGACCGAGTACTCGGCGCAGGGTGCACCGGGGATGGTCGCCTTCGCGGCCCGCCTCCCTGGACAGATCTTTCCGCTCGAAGTGGCGCCGCAGCCGGGGATGGGCTTTCTCGGCCACCGCCATTCCTTCGTCTGTGGCGTTCACGGCGTGACGCTCTCAGTCGGATTCCAGCAGTCTCTCGGAGCCGGCCTGTTCGGCGGTGATGGATTCCGCCTCGAAAAGATCAGCGGTCAGGGTCGCGCCTGGTGCGAGCTGAGCGGCGAGATCATCACCTACGACCTGAAGCCGGGCGAAAGCCTGCGCGTGCATCCGGCGCATGTGGGCCTGTTCCAGGACACGGTGCAGTTCACCATCACGACGGTCAAGGGCATCAAGAACAAGATCTTCGGCGGCGACGGCATATTCCTTGCGCTGCTCACCGGACCGGGTCGCGTGTGGCTCCAGTCGCTGCCGCTGCAGAAGCTCGCGCAGTCGCTCGGTGAGTTCTCGCCCGGTCAGGCCGTCGAGGCGGGAGCAGCCGGTGCCGTCACGGGCGGGGTCATGCGGGGGATTTTCGGGGGCTGAACTCGCTGCGCTGGAACAGCGCATGCAGCGTGATGCCGGCGGCCTCGAGCGCCTCGCGCCCGCCTTCCTCGCGATCGACGACGCAGAGGGCGCCGGCGATCGTCGCTCCGGTGGGGACGACGGCCTCCTGCGCCTGGAGAAATGTGCCGCCGGTTGTCATGGTGTCGTCGACGAGCAGCACACGCATGCCCGCGCGAAGGTCCGGTCCCTCGATGGCTCGGCTCGTGCCGTGCGCCTTGACTTCCTTGCGAACGATGAAGGCCGGGATCGGATGGTCGGTGTCGCCGCTGAGCGCCGCGGTGGCGGCCGCGATCGGGTCCGCCCCCAGCGTGAGCCCGCCGACGGCGTCGATACCGAGGTCGCGGCAGTGCTCCAGCGTGAAGCGCGCCACCAGGTACAGTCCGCGGCCGTCAAGCGTCACCTGCTTGCCGTCGACGTAGTAGTCGCTGGCGCGACCGCTGGTCAGGGTGAATGAGCCGAACTTGAACGCTCGCATCGCAACGAGCTCACGCAACTCGTCGCGCAAACCCGTGTCGGCCGCGGTGGTCACGGCGTCCAGCGCAGCACCGGGTGGCGCGCGGCGCGCACCTCGTCGACACGGCTCACCGGCGTCTCGTGAGGCGCGTTCTGCACGAGGGCCAGGTCCTTCTCCGCCTCCTCGACGATCGCCGCGCAGATCTCGGCGAGCGCGTCGAGGCTCTGCTTCGATTCCGTCTCGGTGGGTTCGAACATCAACGCCTCGGGGACGGTGAGCGGGAAGTACACGGTGGGCGCGTAGACCCCGTAGTCGAGCAGGCGCTTGGCGACGTCCATGGCTCGCAACCCCTCGACACGACCGCCCTTGGTGGTCGCCACGAACTCGTGCATGCACGGCGTCTCGACCGCCATTGCGAAGAGACCGGTCAGCTTCGACTGCAGGTAGCGCGCATTGAGCACCGCGTCACGCGCCACCCACGGAAGATGATCGCCGTAGGCGCGAATGTAGGCATACGCGCGCACGAGCATCCCGAAGTTGCCGTAGTACGAGCGGACCTTTCCGACGCTCTTGGGGCGCTTGTCATCCAGGAAGAAACGGTCACCGTCGCGTTCGACGGTCGGCGTCGGCAGGAAGGCGATGAGGCGGTCGGCCACACCGACCGGGCCGGCTCCAGGTCCACCGCCACCGTGCGGCGTCGAGAACGTCTTGTGCAGATTGAGGTGGACGACGTCGAAGCCCATGTCACCGGGACGCGCCATGCCGACCAGTGCATTGAGGTTGGCGCCGTCGTAGTACACGAGCGCTCCTGCCGCGTGCGCGAGCCTCGCGATCTCCACGATGTCCTTCTCGAAGACGCCGAGCGTGTTGGGGTTGGTCAGCATGACCGCGGCAACGGTGTCGTCCAGGTGGCTCGAGAAATCGTCGACGTCGACAGTACCGTCGTGATTGCTCTTCACGGTCACGACATCGAGCCCGCATGCCGCAGCGGACGCGGGGTTGGTGCCGTGCGCCGAGTCAGGGATGAGCACGCGGGTGCGCGCGATGTCGCCGCGATCCGCGTGGTACGCCTGGATCATGCGCAGCCCCGTCCACTCACCGTGCGCGCCCGCTGCCGGTTGCAGCGACATGCGCGCCATGCCCGTGATCGAGGCGAGCATGCGGTCGAGCTCCCACATGAGCTGGAGCGCGCCCTGGGTGTCCTCCTCGTCCTGATATGGGTGCAGCTGCGCGAAGCCGTCGAGCCACGCGAGTTGCTCGTCGACAACCGGGTTGTACTTCATCGTGCACGAACCCAGCGGGTACATCCCCTCGTGAAGATTGTGGTTGCGCCGCGCCAGCCGTCCGAAGTGGCGAGCGAGCACCGCTTCCGGGACTGCGGGCACGGTTGGTGGTGTGCTGCGCAGCAGCGACGCGGGAACCGAGGTGTCGCCGTTGCTCTCCGGGACACCCGCCGCGGTGACCGCGGGGCCGCTGGTGTAGTTGGTGCTCAGCTCGAAGACGAGCGGCTCGTCGACCGCCCACCCCGCTTCGCGGGTCGCCGCGGGAATCGAGTCGTTCATGCGTGTGCCATCGCAACGGCCCGTTCCGACGCCACCACGTCCGCCGCCGCCGCCGCATACCGCTCGATCGCCTGCGGCGAGGTCAGCTCGGTGCAGCACACGAGGATCTGATCGTCGCGCGCCGCATCGACGCGTCCCAGTGGCAACCCCGCGACGATGCCGCGTTGACGCAATGCAGCCGCGAACGCGGTGGCGCTGCGCGGTGTGCGCAGCACGAACTCCCAGAGAAACGGTGTCGACACATGCGTCAACGAGAGCCCGTCGATCGCCGTGAGGAGATTGGCCAGGTGGTGGGCGCGTTGCACGCTCACCTCGGCGACGGCGCGCATGCCCCCGGCACCCATGTGCGCCATGTACACGGTGGCGGCAAGTGCGATGAGCGCGTGGTTGGTGCAGATGTTGGACGTTGCGTGCTCGCGCCGGATGTGCTGTTCGCGGGCTTGCAGCGTCAGCGTGTACGCGCGCCGCTCATCGTGGTCGAGCGTCATGCCCACCAGGCGACCCGGGATGCGTCGCATCTGCGCCTGCTCGACGGCCATGAATCCGACGTGCGGTCCACCGAAGGATGCCGGGATGCCGAGCGGCTGACCATCGCCGACGGCGACATCGAACCCGCTCTCACCTGGAGGCGTGAGCAGCGCGCACGCGTGCAGGTCAGTCGCGCAGATGGCGAGTGCCCCCGCGTCGTGGGCGGCTTCCGCGAGCGGCGCGAGGTCCTGGATCGTCCCGGCAAAGCTCGGGTACTGGACGAGCAGTGCCGAGTGCTCGGCGGTCAGGGTGGCGCGGACGGTCTCGAGCGAGAGCACGCCGTCGCTCGTCGGGACGATGTCGACGGCGATGCGGCGCCCTTCGCCGAACGTGCGCAGCACGGCGATGGTCTCTGGATGCACCGTGTCCGCCACCGCAATGCGCGTACGACCGGTTGCCTGGACGGCGATCACCATCGCCTCGGCGGCCGCGGTTGCGCCGTCGTAGAGCGAGGCATTGGCGACGTCCAGCCCGGTCAGTGCGCAGATCATCGACTGGAACTCGAAGATCGTCTGCAGCGTTCCCTGCGACGCCTCGGCCTGGTAGGGCGTGTAGGCGGTGTAGAACTCAGGCCGGGAGATGGTGCCGCGGACGATCGCCGGGCTGAATCGGCGGTAGACCCCGGCGCCGAGGAAGCTGTCGTAGGTGCTCAGCGACCGGTTGCGCGACGCGAGCCGCTCGAGCTCGGCGACCAGGTCCTGCTCGGCGAGCGGTGGAGGGAGGTCGATCGTCGGGTTGCGCAGGGCGGCCGGAACCGTGGTGAAGAGGTCCGCCTCCGACGCCGCCCCGACCGCTTCGAGCATCTCGCGACGCTCGGCATCGGAGTTGGGGAGATACGCCATGCTCAAAGTATGCCGGGAGGCACGATCCGCCCGGGAGCCGCGCCCCATGGCCGGACAAATCTGCGCCAGGAGGTTTGCTCAGCCGAACCGTTGGTAGACTGCAGATGATGTCCAAGCGCGCTTCCGCAGTTTCGATTGAAGATCTGGTCGCGTCGATCGAGACCGCACGCGACAAGGTGATGGCCGACGAGGTCAAGAGCCTCGTGAAGCTCGGCCTTCCCAAGACCGTCGCGTACAAGATGGTTGCCGACCGCTACCGCCAGCGGGCCGAGGGTGACGACGGAGAAGCAGACTCCGCGAGCCCCTGGCCGGACATGTCCTGAACCCGGCGCTACGCGCCGGAGGCTGATTTGGCGGCGGCCCTGCGCCGCCCCCGGACATACCAGACGACCACAGCCGCCACCACCAGTACGGCGATGCCGATCGCGATCTTGCCGATCGGTCCAGCGACCTTGGTGTAGTTGGCGCCAACCTCGAAGCCGAGTACGCCGAGGAAGGTGACCCAGACCGTTGACCCCAGCAGCGAGAGCCCGGCGAACCAGACCGGCTGAACGTTGGCGAGGCCGGCCGGGAACGAGATATAGGTGCTGATCACCGGCAGCATCCGTCCAAAGAAGACGGTCGGCAGCCCGAATCGGGCGAACCATCGATCCGCCAGGTCGAGGTGGCTCGCGGAGATCCCGATCCGGCGTCCCGGGCCGAGCAGGAGCGGTCGGCCGAATCTCCGCGCCAGCGAGTAGGCGATCAGCGCGCCGGCCAGGCTGCCGATGACCCCGGCGACGATCACGGCCACGATGTTGAAGTGGCCGCCCGCGGCGAGGACACCCGCCACGGGCATGATCACCTCGCTCGGGAAGGGCACGCCGCAGCTGTTGATCAGCATGAGCAGGAGCACGATGAACAAGCCTCCGCTCGTCACCCACTGGCCGATCACGCCGCCCACCGCCGGGATTGTGGCCTACGCTGCCGCGAGCATGCGTCGAAAGCTCCATCCGAGTTCGATCCCGCCATGGCCGGTGCCGTTCGATTCATCGGCTGAGCTGGACTGGGGAAACCCCGAGTACGCGAGCCGCCTGCTTCGCGAGCACCTCGACCAGTCCCACGACGGGGCGAGCCGGCGGCGCACCGTGGTCGCCGGGCAGGTGCGTCGCCTGCGGCGGTTGCTTCCGTCCTCGCCGGCCCGAATCCTCGACGCCGGCTGTGGCCCTGGGCTCTACGCCGTGCCGCTGGCCGCGCTCGGCTACTCGGTGACCGGAGTCGACGTGAGCGAAGCAGCCCTTCGCCATGCGCGAGGAGTCGCACGCCAGGCGCCTCTTCTCGGAAAGGTTCGTTTCGTCAAGGGCGATCTGCGCAGCGTCCCAATGGAGCCGGAGAGCTTCGACGCCGCGCTGCTCGTGTATTTCGTCCTCGAGGCCTTCCCGCGAGCAGAGCAGCCCGAGGTGCTCAGGCGCATCGCGAACGCGCTGACGCCGGACGGAACGCTGATCGCGGAACTGCGCCTCCGACCGGAGCAGCCTCCCGGCCGCATCGACTGGTGGGACGTCGTGCCCAACTCGCTGCTCTCCGACCGGCGCCACCTGCTCCTCGGCGATGCCGTCTACGATCAGCGCCGGCATACCTACGTGCTGCGCGAGATCGCGATCCACGATGACGGGTCGGTTTCCGTGCAGCAGACGAGTGGCTGGCTGTGTCCCTTCGGATCGATCCCACGCCTGTTCGCGCGCGCCGGGCTGCCCAACGTGGTGATGTTCGACGCCTGGACCGGGTCGGCTGCGCACGCGCTCTCGGAAACCGTCCTCGTCGTCGCGCGACGCCGCCGACCCTGACGCCCCGCTGAAGGGTCGGTTCGAGCGGCTACCATTCGTTCCTTCGGTCCGGGAGTCCTGTCTGGAGTTGATTCACCATGCCGACGCCCACACCTGATCGCATCCGCACCGTCGCCGTCGTCGGACACAGCCACGACGGGAAGACGACCCTGTGCGAGGCCCTGCTGCACACCGCCGGAGCGACGCAGCGAATGGGCTCGACCGAGCAGGCCACCTCGCTCTTCGACCACGAGCCCGAGGAGCAACGCCACTCGATGAGCATCGGCCTCTCGGTCGCGCACTGCGACTGGGAGGGCACCCGTGTGAACCTCATCGACGCACCGGGGTTCCAGGACTTCGCCGGCGAGGTGGTCGAGGGATTGGCCGTCGCGGACGCTGCGGTGCTGGTCGTCGCGGCCACAGGCACGGTGCCGGTCGGTGCGGAGATGGCCTGGGAGATGATCCAGGCGGCCGGTGTCCCAGCCCTGATCGTCGTGAACCGCATGGACAAGGAGAACGCGGCGTACGAGGCGACTGTCGACGCGCTTCGCGAGGCGTTCGCGCGCAAGCCGATCGCGGTCGCGGTGCCGATCGGCGCTGCCGACGGGTTCAGCGGCTACATCGATCTCGTCGATGACCGCGCGCACGCTTTTGATGATCGCGGCCGCGCGACCGACACGCCCGTCCCGGACGAGCTGAGCTCGGAGATCGAGCGCGCGCACGCCGCCCTCGTCGATGCCGCCGCCGAGAGTGACGACGCGCTGCTTGAGAAGTACCTCGAAGGCACTGAGCTCACCGACGAGGAGGTGCGGACGGCTCTCCATGCCGCGACCGCACGCGGGACACTGGTGCCGATCGTCTGCGCCGCCGCGGCGTCGGAGAAGGGCGCCGGGATGGTGCTCGACAGCATCGTCCGCTATCTCCCCGCGCCGACCGAGCGCACCCGCGTCGCGCTCGATTCCAAGGGCAGCGAGGTTGCGGTGGCGTGCGATCCGGACGGCAAGCTCTGCGCCTTCGTCTTCAAGACGACTGTCGACACCTTCGGCAAGGTCTCGTTCTTCAAGGTGCTCCGGGGGACCATGCGCGGCGACAGCCATCCGATCACCCCTCGCCTGGGTCAGGACGAGCGCTTTGCTCAGCTCGGGCAGCCGAATGGCAAGTCGATCGTGACCGTGACCGAGGTGGTCGCGGGCGACATCGGTGTGGTCACCAAGCTGACCCACACGCAGACCGGTGACACGCTCTGCGCCAAGGACGCGCCGCTCCTGATGCCGCCCCTGCCGTGGCCGGCGGCGACCGCGTCGGCGGCGATCTTCGCTCGGTCGAAGGGCGACGAGGACAAGATCATGAGCGCGCTCTCGCGGCTCTGCGAGGAGGATGCGACCTTCTCCACCGACCGTGACCCGGTGACCAACGAGGTCCTTGTCCACGGCCTCGGCGACGTGCACCTCGATGTCGCCCTGGAGCGGATGAAGCGGAAGTTCGGCGTCGATGCCGAGTTGCACCCTCCCAAGATCCCGTACCGCGAGACCATCACCGGCACCGCGCGTGTGGGCCACAAGTACAAGAAGCAGTCGGGGGGCGCCGGGCTCTATGGCGACGCGACCATCGAGATCGAGCCGCTGCCTCGCGGTGGCGGCTACGAATGGGAGGACAAGATCTTCGGTGGGTCGATTCCGCACCAGTTCAGGCCGTCGGTCGAGAAGGGCGTCCGCCAGACGATGGAGCAGGGGGCCGTGACCGGGAACCCGATCGTCGACGTCAAGGTACGGCTCGTCGACGGCTCCACGCACAGCGTCGACGGCAAGGACATCGCCTTTCAGATCGCCGGCGCGATGGCGATGCGCGAAGCCGTGCAGAAGGCCTCGCCGGTCATCCTCGAACCGATCATGGATGTCAGGGTGACCGTGCCCGAGCGCTTCACCGGCGACATCATGGGATTGCTCAACTCGAAGCGCGGGCGCGTCGGCGGCGTGAACCCGATGGGTGACGGGCGTGCAGAGGTGAACGCGCACATTCCGCAGGCCGAGATGTATACATTCCCGGTTGAGCTGCGCGCCATGACGCAGGGCAGGGGAAGGTACTCGATGTCATTCTCGAGCTACGAAGAAGTGCCGGCGCACGTCGCGCAAAAGCTCATCGAGTCACACAGCAACGAGCATCCGGCAGCATGAGGAGTTAGCACATGGGCGAGACGGTCGAATTCCCCAGCAATGGGCATACGTGTGGCGGATATCTCGCGACGCCACCGAGCGGCCGCGGACCGGGTGTCGTGGTCATCCAGGAGTGGTGGGGACTGAACGCACACGTCCGCGATCTCTGCGATCGCTTTGCGGGCGAGGGGTTCGTCGCCCTGGCGCCTGACCTGTACCACGGCAAGGAGACCAAGGAGCCCGACGAGGCCGGCAAGCTGCTCATGGAACTCGACCTCGCCGAGGCCGCGCGCGACATGCTCGGAGCCGGCAAGTGGCTGGCAGCGAGCGATCGCACTGCCGGTGACCGCGTCGGCATCGTGGGGTTCTGCATGGGCGGCGCTCTCGCGCTCTACGCGGCGACGCTCAGCGACGTCTTCGCGGCGGTGGTCCCGTTCTACCCGTATATGGGTGTTACCGCCGCGGCCAAGCCCGACGTCACCAAGATCAAGGGCTCGGTGCTCGGGCACTTTGCCGAGAAGGACGAGGCGTACACGCACGAGCAGGTCGAGGAGCTCGAGCGTGAGCTTCGCGGCGCCGGTATCGACGTTGAGTTCTTCTGGTACGCCGGTGCGGACCACGCGTTCTTCAATGACACGCGCCCGGAGGTCTACGACCCGGACGCGGCACGCCTCTCCTGGGACCGGACTCGAGCCTTTTTCCGGACCCACCTGGCCACCACGGTCGCCCCCGTCTGACCCCTCCGGCGGGGCATTTTCGGCCCGGCCTGCGAGCCATCGGACCATGCTCCGGGCGGCCGCCCGGCTGAATTCAACTCCAATTCGGCTCCGATGTGGATAGAATGCCCGCAACCTGCCTCCGAGCAGTCGCAGAACAACCCCCACCCCCGGAGGAGCACATGGCCACTGGCTACTGCCTCAAATGCAAGGAACAGCGCGAGATCAAGGGCGCTGAGGCGATCACCATGAAGAACGGCAAACCGGCGACCACCGGCACCTGCCCCGTCTGCGGTACCAAGATCTTCAAGATCGGCAAGGCCGCCTAGCGAATCGTCCGCCCCGGCCTCGTCGTATTGGCGTCCGAGGCTGGCGACGCGGACTGGTGACGGGGTGCGGGTGCGCCCCCGCACCACCTCCATGACCTGATCAGCCGATTGCGGTCGCGGGTCAGTTGCTTTCGAGCAACTCCTGCTCGAGCAGATCGAGCGGCAGCGACCCGAGGTTGAGCGCCTCCATATGGAACCGCTTCAGGTCGAATGACGAGCCAAGCCTCGATCGGAGCTGGGCGCGGATGTCAAGCCACGCTCGCTCCCCGACCTTGTAGCTGATCGCCTGGGCCGGCATCCCGCAGTAGCGATCGAGCTCGCTGCGAGCGAACCCGGGCCCGGCAAAGCCGCAGTACCTGCTGACGAAGGGGAGCGCCGTGTCCCAGTCCCAGACCTGCCCCGGGCAGTATTCCTCGGTCATCGGGATGGGGAGTTGCAGGTGCAGGCCGATGTCCACGATGACGCGCATCGCTCGGAATGCCTGGGACGCGAGCATCCCGAGCTGGTAGTCCGGGTTCTCCAGATAACCCAACTCCTGCATCAGCCGCTCGGCGTAGAGCGCCCAGCCCTCGGCGTGGCCGGAATACGTCCCCAGCTGGCGCTGGAAGGTCGTGAGGCGGTCCTGGAAGGTCATGCAGAGCCCAATCTGGAGGTGATGTCCCGGGACACCCTCGTGGTACGCGGTGGTGATCTCCGTCCAGAGGGGAAATCGCGTCTGTCCCTTTGCGGGGTACCAGGTCCGCCCCGGCCGGCGGAAGTCCGCGGACGGCCCCGTGTAGTACATCGCCGCGGCCGTTCCCGGAGGTGCCTCGCGGCATTCGATACGGTGCAGCGGCTCGGGGATGTCGAAGTGCTTGCCGTCGAGTTCGCTGATGGTGCGATCGGTGAGGTCCTGGAGGTATCCGAGCAGGTTGTCGATGCCCTCGATGCTCCGGGCGGGATCATCGCGGAGCACCGCCATAGCGCCCTCGAGACCCGCCCCAGGGGCGATCCGCTCGGCGGTCGCGACCATCTCTTCCTCGATGCGGTGCAGCTCGTCCCAGCCCCAGGCGTAGATCTCCTCGGGGTCGCGGTTCATGCCGAGCCACCGCCGGATGCCGATGGCGTAGAGGTCGCGCCCGACAGCGTCCGTTGCGGGCGCAAGCGGCGCGTACTCCTCGCGCAGGAACCGCGCCGCCGACGCATATGCCTCTGTGGCCAGCCGACCCCCCTCCTGGAGCCTCGAGGCGAGCGCGTCGTCGTGCGACCGCTCGGCGGCGAGGCCGGCGAAGTACGGCGCGGCGGTGCCGTTGAGGCCGCCGATCGTCGACGCCTGGTCTGCGCAGACCAGGGCCTGCCGGCGCGCGGCGATCTGTCCGGTCGCCAGCCCATGCCGGAGCGACGTGGTGAACCCGGCGAGCGAGTCGGGAACCCGGCTCATCCGCGTGGCGATCCGTTCCCAGTCTTCGGGTGTGTCGCGGGGGCAGAGGTCGAACGCCATCCGAATGAACGAGATCGGCGAGTCGAAATTGGAGAGCTGACGCCACGGGGCGCCCGCCTGGTATCCCTCTACACCCGCACCAAGACGATCGCGCATGACCGCCGAGGCGACGCGATCCGCGTCGTTCTCGACCGACGCATGGTCGAGCGCGCCGAGGGTCCGGCGGTCGAGGTCGACCTGCGCCTCGACACCCGCCGGGGAGTAGTCGGTCACCTCGTCGTCGTGTCCCGGGATCCCGAGACCGGTCGCTGTGAACGGATCGAGCCTGCAGAGGTCGTCGACGTAGGAGTCAGCGAGACGAAAGACCTCGGTCACGCTTCGAGGGCAACCACCGCGCCGACCCCGGCGATCGAGGCGACCCGGTCGCCGTCGTCGAGCCGCATGATGATCACGCCCCGGGTCTGACGCCCGGAGATGCGGACCTGTTCGAGCGGGATGCGGATCACCTGCCCTGACGTCGAGATCACCATCAACTCCTCGGACAGGTCCTCGACCACGCGCATCCCGACGATCTCGCCGATCTTCGGGATCGCGGTCTGATCGACCGTGTACACGCCCTGGATGTTGCGGCTCTTGACCGGGTAATCACTCATCGGCGTGAGCTTGCCGAAGCCGTTCTCGGTGATCACGAGCACGTGGCCCTCCGGATTCACGATGTCGAACCCGGCGACCTCATCGCCCTTGCGGAGGCGGATCGCGCCGACCCCCATGGTGTCGCGGCCCATCGGGCGCACCTCCTTCTCGGTGAAACGCGAACCCTTGCCCTGGCGGGTCACCACGAGGACCTCGTCGCCACCCGAGGACCGGCGGACCCAGTTGAGCTCGTCGTCGTCCTGCAGGTTGATGGCGATGAGCCCGTTGCGGCGCACCGATGCATAGGCTGCCGCAGGGGTCTTCTTGATCTGGCCGAGCTTGGTGACCATCACCAGGTACTGCTCGTCGCTGA
>OCZU010001444.1_pt1 | contig 15634 bp, 19 predicted proteins | sample 1539001 | NCBI WGS metagenome assembly OCZU01 (sample SAMEA3539306, study PRJEB22396) | soil metagenome | biome: tundra; feature: field; material: soil | place: USA | collected 2010-05 | depth 0.15 m | reverse complement strand
CCGGATCCTCGAGATCGCCGACCAAGATCGGTGCGACTTGCGCGCCGGGCGTGTCGGCGGAGCGGTCCACGAATACGGTTTTGATCCCAAGGGGATAGCCGGCGAGCGCGAGCATGCGTCCCAACTGGCCCGCACCGACGATGCCCACGCGCGAAAACGCGGGGGGGCTCAAGGCTGCCGTGGGTCGGGTTTCGCCAGCACGGCCGCGGTTTGCGCTTCTCGGAACGCGTCCAAGGCCGCGCGAATTTCGGCAAACTCGTTCGCGAGAATCGCCGCTGCGAACAATGCGGCGTTCTTCGCGCCCGCAGCGCCGATGGCGAACGTGGCGACGGGCACGCCGCTGGGCATCTGGGCGATCGACAACAAGGAATCGATGCCGCCCATGGTTTTGGACTGAATGGGCACGCCCAGGACCGGCAGGGACGTCTTGGCGGCCGTCATTCCGGGCAGGTGAGCCGCACCCCCCGCACCCGCGATGATCGCCTTCAGGCCGCGTTTGCGCGCCGTTGCAGCATATTCGAACAATAGGTCGGGCGTGCGATGCGCCGAGACGACGCGCACTTCGTGTGCGACGCCGAGCGATTTCAAGGTCTCGGCGGCTCCCTGCATCGTGTCCCAGTCGGAAGACGATCCCATAATGATACCGACCAAGGCGTTCATAGGCGTCGAGTTTAACAAAACCTATTCGAGCATCTGCCGCAAGTATGCGAAAAGCTCGCGCGCCCCGACCGGTGAGCGCTGTTCCGCGCGTTCCCGGCTCGCCTTTTCGACCAATCTGAGCAGCGTTGCGCGGTCTGCCGTGGGGACTTCCTGCAGAAAGGCGTCGACCGCATCGGCGGCGTCCGACAGCAACCGGTCGCGCCAGCGCTCGATCTGTTGAAACTGCCGAATTTCGACGTCATGGCGCTGCTTGCGCTCGGCGAGCTTGGCCAGCACCGGTTCCGGGTCGATTTCACGCATCAATTTACCGATATATTGGCGCTGGCGAACCTGCGCTCCATGCGAGGGCAGGCGGCGCAGCGCGCGCAGGGCGATAAACAGGTTTTCTGGTAAATCCAGGTCTTTTATTTCCTGATCCGGAAGGGCCGATAGCTTTACGCCGAGTTCCTGCAGAGTGGCCGCTTCGCGTTTTCGGGCGCTCTTGCTGAGCCGTTCTTGCTCGGTTTCGGCCGAATCAGTGGTTTGGTTCTCGATCGTCATATCCTCCCATGCTACACCCAAGGCCAGTAGAATCGTGCTTAAGAATCCTCGTTTACCTCGTTTGGAGAACCCGATGGCCGTCGTGCCGAGCAATAACGTACGCCTAACCCAACGGGATCTAGAGTCGATCATCCAGCTGTCGCTCGACGAGGCCAGGACCCGGGGCGCCTCGCAGGCCGAGGCCGTGGTCAGCCAGGACACGGGTCTTTCCGTGGGCGTGCGGCTAGGCGAGGTGGAGACGCTGGAACACCAACGCGATCGCAGCATGGGCATCACGGTGTATTCCGGGCAGCGCAAAGGATCGGCGAGCACCGCGGATTTCTCCCTCGACGCGGTGCGAGCGACGGTCGCCAAGGCCTGCAGCATCGCGAGATTCACGGCCGAAGATGCCTGCGCAGGCCTCGCGGATGCGGACCTGATGGCGGCCGCGCCGCCGAATCTGGATCTGGCGCATCCCTGGGACGTCACCGCAGACGAGGCGATCGAGATCGCCAAAGCCTGCGAGGCGGCGGCCCTGGCATACGATGCGCGAATCAACAACTCCGAGGGCGCATCGGTCGCGACGCACCGCGGGCTGCACGTATATGGGAATACGCATGGTTTCGTCGGCGGCTATCCGACGACCTCGCACACGCTCAGCTGTGTGGTGCTCGCAGGTTCGGGCGAAGACATGCAGCGCGATTATTGGTATACGAGTTCGCGCGATTGGCGCGATTTGGAGAGTGGCGAGGCGGTCGGCCGCGAGAGCGCACGCCGCACGCTCGCGCGCTTGGGGCCGCGCAAATTGAGCACGCGGCGCGCGCCCGTATTGTTCGTGCCGGAGATCGCACGCGGATTCATCGGGCATTTCATCGCGGCGATCCGCGGCAGCAGCCAATACCGCCAATCCTCGTTTCTATTGAATGCCGCCGGACAACAGGTGTTTCCGGCGGGATTCTCGATTTCGGAGCGACCGCACATACCGAAGGCCATGGGCAGCGCGCCGTTCGACGAGGAGGGCGTGGCGACGCGCGACCGAGCATTGGTCGCAGACGGCATACTCGGCGGCTACATGCTATCGAGTTATTCGGCGCGAAAACTCGGGTTGAAGACGACGGGCAATGCGGGAGGTTCGCATAACCTGCTCGTCTCGCCGACGGTATCCGACGGACTCGATGCGCTGCTGACGCGCATGGGCACCGGCCTCGTCGTCACCGAGCTGATGGGCCAGGGAGTCAATACGGTGACCGGCGATTATTCGCGCGGTGCCGCCGGCTTCTGGGTCGAAAACGGCACGCTGCAGTATCCGGTCGCGGAGATCACGATCGCCGGCAATCTCAAACAGATGCTGCGGGGAATCGTGGCTGCGGGCAGCGACGTGGATACCCGCGGCGGCGTACGCGTGGGATCCATATTACTCGACGAAATGACCGTCGCCGGGGAATGATTGCCGCGCGTCATGCGAGCCGGCCGGACCGTCAGGCCGTCAAGAGCTTCAGCGCCGCGAGATAATTATCGCTGGTACGCGCGATGATTTCCGGCGGCAGATGCGGCGCGGGCGGTTTCTTGTCCCAATGCAGCGACTCCAGATAGTCACGCACGAATTGTTTGTCGAAACTCGGCGGACTGATGCCGGGTTTGTACGACGCCAGCGGCCAGAAGCGCGACGAGTCCGGGGTGAGCGCCTCATCGATCAGCGTCACGCGGCCGTTCTTGTCGAGCCCGAATTCGAACTTGGTGTCCGCGATAAGCAGTCCTCGCGTGCGCGCGTGATCGGCGGCGAACGCGTAGAGACTCAGGGCGACACGCCGGATTTCCTTCGCACATTCGCTTCCCACGCGCTTGACCATCGATTCGAAATCGATGTTCTCGTCATGATGTCCGCTGGGGGCTTTCGATGCGGGCGTGAAAATCGGCTCAGGCAATCGATCGGCGATCGTCAAGCCTTTGGGCAGCGCGATGCCGCAAATCGACCCATGCAGCCGATAGTCTTTGTATCCCGAGCCGATCAAATACCCGCGGACGACTGCCTCGATGGGCAGCGCGTTCAGTCTCTTCACCACCATTGCGCGCCCCGAGAGCTGGGTGCGCTCGGCCGAATCGACGATGAGATCCGCCACCTTGATTTCGGCGAGATGGTTCGTGACGATGTGACGGGTCTTGGCGAACCAGAAAAGGGAAATTTGGGTCAGTACCTCGCCCTTGCGAGGAATCGGATCCGGTAAAACGACGTCGAACGCTGACAGGCGATCGGTGGTCACGATCAGCAAATGGTCCGCGTCGACTTCGTAGATATCGCGGACCTTTCCCTGATGAATTTTTTTCAAACCATGCAACCGCGACTCGAATAGCGGTGCCGAATGCAAGAGCTGTTCCACGTGTGCGAGGCCTGCCTGCTGCTACCATTGCGCAATTGAAGGTCGGCGATTGTGGCGGTGTAGCTCGGATAGGTCAACGCGGATGGAGTGGAAAGGCAAATTTTTCGGGGCCTTGATCGGTTTCATGACGACCCGCAGCATCTGGGGGGCCATCATTGGGGCCCTCATCGGTCATTTGTTCGATCAGGGGCCGATTCTTACGGCTTCGACGGCAGGCGCGACGCCGATCTCGGAAGTGTTCTTTCGAGCGACTTTCGAATTGATGGGGCATGTCGCCAAGTCGGACGGCCGGGTCTCGGAGGCCGAGATCCAGGCGGCGCGCCGGCTCATGCACGAATTGAATCTGGGGCCGGCCGACATGGCCCTCGCGATCAACTTCTTCAGGGCGGGCAAAGCCTCGACATACAACTTTGAACTCGCCGTCGAGCATCTGCGCGAAGCTTGCGGCCAGCGCCACGATCTGTTGCGCGCATTCATCGAGCTGCAGCTGCGCGCCGCCTTGGCGGGCAATGGCATGTCCCCGCCGGCGCGGTCGATATTGACGCGCATGGCCGAGAGACTCGGAATGTCCGGATTGGAATTCGCGCGCATGGAGTCCAGCTTGCGCGCCAGGCAGGAATTTCGCCCCGGATCCGGCGCGCAGGCAAGCGCGGGAAAATCGATGGCCGAATATTACGCGGAGCTCGAGGTGGACGCCGGCGTCAGCGACCCGGAGGTCACCAAGGCCTATCGGCGTCAAATGAGCCGGCATCATCCGGACAAACTGGTCGCCAATGGCCTACCAGAGTCGATGGCGCGGGTCGCCAAGGAAAAAACCCAGCGAATTCAGGAGGCTTACGAGGAAATCCGCGCGGCCCGCGGAATGCGATAAACTAAACCCCCATGCGTACCATCATTGCTCCATCGATTCTCTCGGCGGATTTTTCTCGGCTCGGCGACGAAGTCAGGGCGGTACTCAGCGCTGGCGCCGATTGGGTCCATTTCGATGTCATGGATAATCACTATGTGCCGAATCTGACCATAGGACCGCTCGTCTGCGAAGCGCTGCGCAAGGCCGGCATCACCGCGCCCATCGACGTGCATCTCATGGTCTCGCCGGTCGACCCGTTGGTCGCGGATTTTGCGAAAGCCGGTGCCACCATGATCAGCTTTCATCCCGAAGCGACCCAACACGTCGATCGCACGATCCAGTTGATTCGCGATGCAGGATGCAAACCCGGTCTCGTGTTCAATCCCGCTACGCCGCTGGACTGGCTCGACTACGTCATCGATAAGCTCGATCTGATCTTGATCATGTCCGTGAATCCGGGCTTCGGCGGCCAGAAGTTCATTCCGAACGCGCTCGTCAAGCTTGCCCAGGTGCGGGAACGTATTCGCGCCTCCGGGCGCGATATCCATCTCGAGATCGACGGCGGAATGAAAATCGACAATGCCGCGCAAATCGCCAAGGCGGGCGCCGACACATTCGTCGCAGGTTCCGCGATTTTCGGCAGTTCCGATTACGCCGCAACGATTGCGGCGATGCGCGCGGCGATCGAACTCGGCAGAGTTTCTTCTTAAATCCGCGCGGCAGAGGCGGCGCATCGCCGCCGGTTGCGGCGCACTTCAGCTGCGCCTACTCGTCGTCGTCCTCGTCCTCGTCGTCCTCATCGTCGGGAAGTTCGGCTCGCGCGGTCTTCGCGGATCCAGCAGCGGCCTTGACAGGAACGATCAATGGCCTCGTCTTGACTTTCGGCCTCGCATTGAACACGACGATGGTTTTGCCGGTGGCGCGCAGCAAGCCTTGCTCTTCCAATACTTTGAGTACGCGCCCCGCCATTTCGCGCGAGCAGCCGACCAGGCGCGACAACTCTTGCCGGCTGACTTTGATTTGCATGCCCTCGGGATGCGTCATCGCGTCGGGCTCGCCGCACAAGTCCATGATCGCGTGCGCAACGCGTCCGGTCACATCGACGAATGCCAAATCGCCGAGCTTGCGATTGGTCCGATCGAGACGGGTCGCCAATTGGGTCGCCAATTCGAATATCAGGCCGGGACTCTCGGCGGCAATCTGCCGAAAGCGCGGATAGGTCATTTCTGCGAGTTCAGATTGTTGACGCGTGCGAACCCATGCGCTGCGCGTCGGCTGTTCGTAAAACAGCCCCATCTCACCGAAAAATTGGCCCTTGTTGAGATACGCCAGCACCATCTCGTTGCCGTCTTCGTCTTCAATCATCACCTCGACCGAGCCGCTGATGATGTAGTACAGAATGTCCGGCAAATCGCCCGCATGAATGATCACGGTCTTGGAAGGGACTGTCCGTATCCGGCAGTAGCTCAAGAAACGATTGATCGCTGGGATATCGCTTAAGGCCTTTGCCCCTTCTTCCATGGTCTCTCCCTAAATATTTATGTCGCGGCGGTTAAATATACGCGCTGGCGCACGTTTTAGTACATAAGTCCTGGAATCGCAAGCAGTAATCGATCCCCTAAACCCAATAAGAGCTGCGCGTCATGACGCGTGAGGCAAGCCGCATCGCCAGGCGCAGCGGCAAAGGCAGCTCGCTACCGCCCAAAGAGGCCGCCTTCGCGCCGTGCGCGATCTCGTCCTGTTTCATCTTTTCGAGGATGGCTCGGCTGCGCAGATCGCCTTCCGGTAGGCGTTGCAAATGATCGCGCAAGTGCGACTCCACCTGGTTTTCAGTCTCCGAAATGAATCCCAGGCTCGTGCGATCGCCAAAAGCGCCCGCCACGGCACCGATCGAGAAAGAGCCCGCATACCAGAGCGGATTCAGCAGGCTCGTGTGCCCGCCGAGTTCGCCGAGCCGCTGCTCGCACCAGGCGAGGTGGTCGGTTTCCTCTGCGGCCGACTCGCGCATCGCCTTGCTGACAATCGGATTCCTCGCGGTCAGCGCCTGCCCTTGGTACAGTGCCTGGGCCGAAACCTCTCCTGCATGGTTGACCCGCATGAGCCGAATCGACCGGAGCCGCTCCGCAGCATCCTGCGCCGCATCTGGGTGGGTGGTCCCGGGAAGCTCTCGGGCGGCTCTTGCGGGAGCAGCTAAGACTTTGATTGCCTTATCTATTTCGCCTATGAAGCGATCCACGAGGCTGAACGAGCGAGAACCCATGCAGACATTATATATGGTCCCCGGCCTGGTGCGACAGCGGGGCTGGTAACGACGCTGAAGCTTCTGTACACTTTCGCGCCTTTCGTCAAGACCTCAAGAACCCGAGTATTTCCATGTATACCGTATTTTCGAAACCTGAAGAATCACGTGGTGACTGGTTCGTCGTTGATGCTGCGGGCAAAACGCTTGGTCGCTTAGCTTCCGGAATTGCGCATCGTCTCAAGGGCAAGCACAAGCCCAATTATGCGCCGCATCAAGACCTCGGCGATCACATCGTCGTGATCAATGCTGGCACCGTGCGTGTGACCGGCGCCAAGCTTACCGACAAGTTCTATCATCAGCATACGGGGTATGTCGGCAATCTAAAGAGCATTAGCCTCGGCAAATTGCTCAAGGAGCATCCCGAGCGAGCCGTCGAATTCGCGGTCAAGGGCATGCTGCCCAAGGGGCCGCTCGGCCGCCGGATGTATCGAAAATTGCATGTGTTCGGCGGCCAGCAACACACCCACCAAGCACAACAGCCCAAAGCGCTGGAAATTTAAGAATTCGCAGGAAACGCACAGATGCCACAGAACGCAGCCAACACCCCCTACTACGGCACCGGTCGCCGCAAGACCTCCAGCGCGCGCGTGTACCTCAAGTCGGGTACCGGCAAGGTATCGATCAACGGACGCACACTCGAGGAATTCTTCGGCCGAGAGACCGGACGAATGATCGTCCAACAGCCCTTCGGCGCAGTGCAACTTGACGGCAAGTTCGACGTGGATGCGCATGTCGAGGGCGGCGGAATCACCGGTCAAGCAGGCGCAATTCGTCACGGCATTACGCGCGCCTTGATGGCCTATGACGAGACGCTGCGCGCGCCGCTGCGCAAAGCCGGCTTTGTGACGCGCGATGCCCGCGAGGTCGAGCGCAAGAAAGTCGGTCGCCGCAAGGCGCGACGCGGAACGCAGTTCTCCAAGCGCTAAGTTAAGTGAAAGCGCCCTCCGATATGCGATCGGTTTTGGGGGATCGTCTAGCGGTAGGACAACGGTCTCTGACACCGTTTACCTAGGTTCGAATCCTAGTCCCCCAGCCAACTAGGGCCCACATTCGTGGGCCCTTTCCTTTCCAGGTCGAGCACCAGCAGCATGTCCGTTGAAATCCGCTCGAATGGCCGCATAGCGCCCCTCGCGGTTGCGGCACTCGGCGTGGTCTTTGGCGACATCGGCACGAGTCCCCTCTACGCGATTTCGTCGTGTTTCACGGGGCCCAATATCGCGGTCACCCCGGAGCACATCCTCGGCGTGTTGTCGCTGGTCTTCTGGTCGCTCGTACTCGTGATCTTGTTGAAGTACGTCGCAGTGGTCCTGAACGCCGACAACAAAGGCGAGGGCGGGGTGCTCGCGTTGACTGCGCTGGTCGTCAGTACCGCGCGCGCGAGTCCGCGCAGAAAAATCTACGGCACACTCGGGATATTGGGCGCGGCGCTGTTCTTCGCGGACGGAGCGATCACACCGGCAATCTCCGTGTTGAGCGCCGTCGAAGGTGTTCAAATCGCCGCGCCGGCCTCGCACATTCCGATTCTGCCGATCACGGTCCTCGTCTTGATCGGATTATTCTTGATTCAGCGCCACGGCACGGGCTCGGTCGGCAGAGTATTTGGACCGGTCATGCTCTTTTGGTTCGTGGTATTGGCAGTCATGGGCGCCGGTTGGGTGGTTCGCGAGCCGCAAGTGTTGTTCGCGCTCGACCCGTCGAATGCGGTGCGCTTGCTGGGGCAGCATCAGGTCGGCGCGCTCGCGGTTCTCGCCGGAGTTTTCCTCACCGTGACGGGCGGCGAGGCTCTGTATGCGGACATGGGTCATTTCGGCAAGACGCCGATTCGCCTGGGTTGGATCTTTATCGTCATGCCCGCATTGGTCCTCAATTACTTCGGTCAAGGTGCGATGCTGATTCAGAATCCGGCGGCGATCGTCAATCCCTTTTACATGATGGCGCCCGCCTGGTCGCTGTGGCCGCTGGTCGTGCTCGCGACCGCCGCGACGGTCATCGCCTCGCAGGCAGTCATATCCGGCGTTTTTTCCGTGACTCGGACCGCCGTGAGCTTAGGATTGCTGCCCCGCCTGCGCGTCGAGCATTCGTCGGCGGATAATGCGGGCCAGATTTACGTGCCGTCGATGAACTGGCTGCTGATGATCGCTGCGATCGCGCTGGTCGGCAGTTTCGGCAGCTCCGCCGCGCTTGCCGGTGCCTACGGACTGGCGGTGTCCGGCGCGATGACGATCGTGACGCCATTGACCTTGAGTTTGATCAAGTCGCGTATCGGGCGGCCCAGTTTGCCGTTGCGGGCCGGATTGTCGGTGTTGTTCGTCGTCGACATCGCGTTCCTGCTGGCGAACATGACCAAGCTCGGCGACGGCGGTTGGCTGCCGCTGGCCTCAGGACTGATCATTTATTGGTTGATGCAAACGTGGCAGCGCGGCAGGGCCTCGGTCATCGCGCGATTGCTGCGCGAACAGAAGCCGGTCCGCGATTTCCTCGAGGACTTGAAGCGCGATCCGCCCGTGCGCGTTATGGGTACTTCAATATTTCTGGATGCCAAGGCGTCGGGAATTCCGCGCGCACTGCTCAATAACATCAAATTCAACCGCGTCATGCACGAACGCGTCGTGCTGCTCACCGTCGTGACGCGCGACGAACCGCGGGTCGCGCCCGCCAAAGGCTTGACGGTAACACCGGTCGGCGAAGGCATCCTGCGGATCGTCGCGCAGGTGGGCTTCATGGACAAACCCAACATCATCGAAATCCTGCGCGGTGCCGAAAGCCACGGCATCCCCTATGAACCGGAACGAACCACGTTCTTTCTGAGCCGCGAGGAGCTGATCCCGGGTCAACGCTCCGATTTGACGCCGCTGCGACGCACTGCGTTCGTGCAGATGCAGCGCAATTCTCAATTCGTTGCCGATTACTATGGACTACCGCCCGGGCGGGTCGTGGAGATCGGCACGCGCCTCGAAATCTAGCGGGGCGCCGCTCAGGATCTAGCGGGCACGACTCTTCGCACCCCGTCATTTCCGGCGATGATCAATTCGTCGGCGCCGCGTCGCGCGAACAGTCCGACGGTGACGACTCCGGCGATCTGGTTGACGGTCGTCTCGAACGCCGCCGGCTCCACGAGACGCAGGTGGTGGACGTCCAAGATCACATTGCCGTTGTCGGTGACGACCCCGTCACGCCATACCGGCTGCCCGCCGAGCGCCACGAGTTGGCGCGCCACGTACGAGCGCGCCATGGGAATGACCTCGACGGGGAGGGGAAATTTACCGAGGACATCGACCAGTTTGGTGTCGTCGATGATGCAGACGAACCGCTTGGAGGCGGCGGCGACGATTTTTTCGCGGGTCAGCGCAGCACCGCCGCCCTTGATCAGCTGACCCTGCGGGGTCGCCTCGTCGGCGCCGTCGACGTATAGCGGCAGATCACCCGCGAAGTTGAGTTCCAGTTCCGCAATACCGACGGCCTTGAGGCGTTCGGAGGTTGCGCGGGAACTCGAGACCGCGCCTTCGAGCCGTATTTTACGGTCTATCAGGGCCGCGATGAATTGATTGACGGTAGAGCCCGTACCGATACCGAGGATCATTCCGTCCTCGACGTGGGTAAGAGCGGCCTCGGCAGCCAGGCGTTTTTTCTCGCTTGCGTCCAACATTTTCCACCCCCTTAAAACAACTGTGCCCGCTTACGCGGGCACAGTTGATTACTTTCGAAGGCTTACTTCTTCTTCGCGGCCTTTTTCTTCGCTACCTTCTTCTTCGCCTTCTTTGCTTTCGCTGCCATGTTAGAAACTCCGTTGTCGGGTTAGTCCGGGGTCCGAGTATATACACGAATAATCAAATTACAAGTAATACGTCGCGCTTCTTGTCCGCCGATGTGCTAGCGATGTGCGCGAGTTCACGCCAGTGTGAGAATGAAATCCCAATCCTTCTGCGCTACCGGCGTCACCGAAAGTCGATTGCCTCGACGCAGAACCAGCAAATCCGCAAGCGTCACCTCTTGGTGCGCGCGTAGCTGATCGAGCGTAATGATGTGCTTGAACTTGCACACGAGTCTCACGTCCACGGCGTACCACCGGGGCGATTCTCGCTTGCTGTCGGCATCGTAGTATTCGCTCTTGGGGTCGAAGGCGGTCTCGTCGGGGTACGCTCCTCTCACGATGTCGATGATGCCGGCGATACCGGGTGTTGCGCAGTTGGAGTGGTAGAAAAACGCCTGATCGCCCTTTTTTATCGAGTCGCGCAGCATATTGCGCGCCTGATAGTTGCGTACGCCGTTCCAGGAAGTGGTCTTCCTCGGGGCGGCGGCCAGCGCGTCGATACCGAATGTTTCGGGTTCCGATTTGAGCAGCCAATGGTTCATGCGATCAACCCCGACGGTAATGTCGAATTCCGCTTTCGGTCGCGACCGCGTCGAAGCATAGGTCCCAGTTGTCCGGTTGCACCGATACGACGCTCTGGCAGTCGAACGCCAAGCCGATCAAACGGGGTGCGCGCCAATGGTTGCGGTGCCCTCGAAATACGAACAAGCGATCATAGAATCCCCCGCCCATCCCGAGCCGTCGTCCGGCACGATCCACGCCGACCAACGGGACGATGACGAGATCGAGCCAGCGTGCCGCAAGCGCAGCATCGGCGCGATCCGGGATCCTGATGCCAAACGTGCCGCGACGAGTTTTCCCGGCTAGCGGATAAAAGGCCAGGCGGCGATGGCGCCGGTCGATCACGACCGGCACGTACAGATGCACACCGCGCCGCCGCGCCGCCGCGATCAGCCGGGTGGTATCGACTTCGCCGTCGAACGGTAAATAAAGCGCGACCCGGCGGCCGGCGGCAAACTGCGGCAGGCGCTCGATCGCTTTGACGGCAAGGCGCGAGCGTCGATCGTGATCCCGGTTGCTTAGGGCGCGACGCTGCGCACGGAGATGCTTACGCAAGGCCGCTTTGGCGGCGGCTTTTTCAGAATCCATGCGAACTCATGGTGATGGCGCTACCCGCATGTGCCGTTTTAGACCGTTGCTCCCGACCTGAGCAACAGGTGGGGCTAACTGCGGCACTTAAGGCTTTCCGCTCGAGGCGGACTTGCACAATGTTGCCAGCAAGCAATGGCCCCTGGGGTTTACAAATTAGGGTCGAGAGGTAACCCGATCTGCATCGAACACCGCAGGCAGCGCCAAATTTAACCTTGGCGAAGGGTCCCTCAAAGTTCGAGCTGTTGACCCTTCTCCAATGCCGACTCTACGCGCTCGCGCAGGATACGCAAGCGTCCGCCAACGTCCGATTCGAGATTACTGTCACTCTTTCGCAATCGAATCAATTCGTTCGCCATATTCAGCGCCGCGATCACCGCGATGCGATCCAGGCCCACGACTTTGCCGCTGTCGCGAATCTCGCGCATACGCGAATTCAGGAACTCGGCGGAGTCCAACAGGTCGGAGCGCTCTTCGATGGGGCAGGCGATCTGATACTCTTTTTCGAGGATGCGCACGCTGACTCTGGCTTGGTTGTCGATCATGCCTGTTCCATGGATTTCAGCCGCCCAATCATGGCCTCGACCCGCGCACGCACCTGCTCGTTTTTCTGCAACAAGCTCGCGCGCTCCGCCGTCAGCGTTTCCTGACGCTGGCGCAGCGCGCGGTTCTCTTCTTTGATTTGACCTATCGTGGCAATCAAGTCTTCGAGCCGCTTCTCCAAGCGCTTGAGCTCGAGTTCAACGGCGGATTTAGCGGCGGCGTCATTCATAGAGCGCCAATATAGAGCGCTCGATAACGCAATGCAAAGGGCAGCGCATGCCCTCACTGCGGTATTATTCTCCAATCATGATGTCGGACATTCGATTTAAGGACTTTGAGGACGTGCTCGCGGCCGCCGGCAGCCTTGCCGATGCTGCCGAAGCGCATGGCTCTTTGTGCGGTGCGTTGTGTTCGATGTCGCCATACCGCATGCAGGATTGGGTCAACGAGATTCTGCCGGACGGCGCGGCTTTGTCGGATGAGTCGGCCGCGATGCTCGAGCGGGTATTCACGGAAACTGCGACGTCGTTCGGCGAGCAGGGCATGGAATTCGAACCGCTGCTGCCCGATGATGAGCAGCCCTTGAACGGGCGGGCAAATGCCCTGGCGCTCTGGTGCGCGGGCTTTTTATACGGTTTGGGGACCGGTCAAATCTCTGATTTGAGCGCGCTCGCCGGCGACGTTGGGGAAATCGTCCGCGATTTCACCGAGATTTCGCGAGCCACTGGCGACGATGCCGATGTCGATGAATCGAACGAGCAGGCCTACGCGGAACTCGTGGAATTCATACGCGTGGCGGCGCAAGTGGTGTTCGAGGAGCTTCTGCCGCTGCGCAGCCACGTATATCCCTCCGCACAGCGACTGCACTGAGCGGACCCGTGGATCGAAGAGAGTTTGCGCGCCGCCGCCGTCAGCTCATGCGCATGATCGGCAAGGACGGAATCGCGATCCTGCCCGCGGCACCGGTCCGCCACCGTAACGCCGACGTTGAATATGCCTATCGGCAGGACAGCCATTTTCACTACTTGACCGGATTTCCGGAGCCCGATGCGGTCGCCGTATTGGTACCGGGGAGGCCGCAGGCCGAATACCTGCTGTTCGTGCGCGAACACGATGAGCTGCGGGAATCCTGGGAGGGCGCGCGCGCGGGCACCGACGGCGCGGTGGATCGTTTTGACGCGGAGGATGCGTTCCCAATAGCCGATATCGACGAAATTCTGCCGGGCCTCATGGAGAATCGCCCCAAAATTTTTTATGCGATGGGCGTGCACGACGATTTCGATCCGCGCGTCCTCAGTTGGGTCAACGGCTTGCGCGTACACGCGCGGCAAGACGGCGGCGCACATCAGGAGTTCGCCGCGCTCTCCCACCTGCTCGACGACATGCGGCTCTACAAGAGCCGCGCCGAACAGGCCAGCTTGCGGCGTGCGGCCCAAATTGCGGTCGGGGCGCATCGCCGAGCGATGCGCTTTGCGCGTCCGGGTCGCATGGAATACGAGGTCATGGCCGAGGTGCTGCACGAATTTCGATCCCACAACGCCGATATTGCGTATTACCCAATCGTCGGCGGCGGCGCCAATGCCTGCGTCATGCATTACCGCGACAACGACCAGCCCTTGCGCGACGGAGAATTGCTGCTGCTTGATGCGGGCTGCGAGCATGAATACTATGCTTCCGACATCACGCGTACCTTTCCGATCGGCGGCCGGTTCACCCCGGCGCAACGTGCCGTGTACGAGGCGGTGCTCAATGCGCAAATGGCCGCCATCGACAAAGTGCGCGCAGGCAACAATTGGAATCAGCCGCATGAGGCCGCCGTACGTGAAATCACCCACAGCCTGGTCAAACTCGGTTTGCTCAAAGGCCGGCCGGCGCGACTCATCAAGGAGGGTGCGTACTTGGAATTTTTCAATCACCGGACCGGACATTGGTTGGGAATCGACGTCCACGATGTCGGCGACTACAAAGTCGGCGGAGAATGGCGGGTTTTGGAGGCCGGCATGGCCTTGACCGTCGAACCGGGAATTTATATTCGCCCGTCGGCGAAGACACCGAAGGAATTCTGGAATATCGGCGTGCGCATCGAAGACGATGTGTTGGTTACCGCCGAAGGTCCGCAAGTGCTTTCGGCGGACTTGGAAAGGGACCCCGATGCGATCGAGCGCTTGGTGCAGGCCGCGTGAACGCGCCGCCATTCGACGTCGCGATCGTCGGCGGGGGGATGGTCGGAGCGAGCCTTGCCGTGGCACTGGCGCCGCTCGGTCTGCAAGTTGCGCTCATCGAGGCGATAGCGCACGACTCCGACGCGCAGCCCAGTTTCGATGAGCGGACGACCGCGCTGTCGAACGCCAGCCGCCGCATCCTCGAGACGATCGGCGTATGGCGCATCGCATCGTCCGCGGCGACACCGATACGCAAGATCCATGTCTCCGACCAAGGCCACTTCGGCTTTGCGCGTATCGATTCCCAATCGCAAAGACTGGACGCGATGGGCTATATGCTGCCCAACCGCGCACTCGGTCGCGCACTGTGGGAGCGTATCGGGCGGATTGCGGGCATACGCGTGTTCTGCCCGGCGCAGGTTTTGCAAGTCACTCCGGGCGACCCGCTCGTCGGGCTCGAGCTGTCCGGCGCGGATGGTGAGCACAGTTCGTTGCAGGCGCGGCTCATCGTTGCCGCCGATGGTGTTCAATCGGCTGTGCGCCGCGCCTTCGGTGTCGAAGCCGAGAGTCGCGAGTACGGTCAAACCGCGGTCATCACCACCGTGCTACCGCAGCGATTTCATGACTACGTGGCCTACGAGAGATTCACGGCTAGCGGTCCGCTCGCGCTGCTGCCTCTGGCGGACGGCAGATGCGCTCTCGTGCTGACGGTACACCGCGCAGACCTCGATGCCGTGATGGCCGGCACCGATGCCGAGTTCCTCGCCGAGCTGCAGCGCCGATTCGGATTCAGACTCGGACGCTTTCTCAAAATGGGCCGACGTGTCGCGTATCCTTTGTCGCTGACGCAGGCGTCGCGTACCAGCGCCGGGCGCTGCGTCATCGTCGGCAACGCAGCTCAGAGCCTGCATCCCGTTGCCGGCATGGGATTCAACTTAGGGCTGCGCGACGCCGCCTGTTTGGCGGAATTGATCGCCGAATATCGCCGCGAGGGCCGCACCGATGCCGGCGATGCGGCTTTGCTGACTGACTACGACGCCTGGAGGGCGGCGGATCGGCGCGCCATCATCGCCTTTACCGATGGGCTGGTCCGGGTGTTTTCCAATCCGCTCGGCATCGTGCGCCGCCTGCGCAATCTCGCGTTGCTCGCCTTCGATGTGCTGCCGCCGGCGAAGGCGGCCCTGTCACGGCTCAGTACCGGCGCCGGCCGACGCATTCCAAAACTGGCGCGAGGAGTGCCTCTGCCATGAGCCGCGAATT
>OCZU010001443.1_pt1 | contig 15640 bp, 16 predicted proteins | sample 1539001 | NCBI WGS metagenome assembly OCZU01 (sample SAMEA3539306, study PRJEB22396) | soil metagenome | biome: tundra; feature: field; material: soil | place: USA | collected 2010-05 | depth 0.15 m | reverse complement strand
TTCTGGAATGCAATCACGTCGGCTGCCCTGCCTCCGACGGCATGCGCAACGAACTCATGGCAGCGGTGTCTCGCGGAGATAGCGACAGCCTTGTCGAACAATCGTTCGTCCAGAAGTACGGCCCCCCAGTGCTGGCCGCTCCAACCACGAAGGGTTTCGACCGCGCCGCCTACATTATTCCCTTTGCGGCTCTGTGCTTCGGCTTCGGCCTGGTTGTGATGGTCGTCCGCGCCTGGAAAAATCGCCCCGCTCCCGCAATTGCCGATGGTCTCCGTCCCGTCCGTGGCGCCGAACTCGAACAATTCCGCAATCAGGCCGGCAAGGAGACCGACCTATGACTTGGCTCATCCTTTGCGCACTGCTCGCCGCCGCATCTCTCTTTTACGTTTTCTACCTCCCCGGAAAACTTTTCCTCGGCCCGGAGAAAACCCGCGCCGGCTATCTCCGCGAACGAAAAGATGCCGTCTACGAAAACCTGCGCGATCTCAACTTCGAATACAAAGCCGGCAAAGTCCCCGACGCCGACTATAGTTCACTGAAGTCCTCACTCCAGGACGAGGCCGCCACCATCCTCGCCGAAATCGCCCGCCTGGAAAATAATCCCGCGCCGCAAAAAGGAACCAGATCTTGAAAGAATCAAATCGCACTGTCATCCTGAGCGGAGTGGAAACTTCGCGAAGCGAAGTTCCCACGCAGTCGATCGATCCCATGCCCGCCGGCGCCAGCATCCGTTCTCGCAAGGTGTTCTCTCCTAACTCCGTTCTGTCGTCCCTACGAGCGGCTTGCCGACAAGCGGTTTCGGCACTCGCGGCGGTCTTAGCAGCCATCCTCCTAACCTCCCTCGCCGCCGCTCAAACTCTCACCGGCACAGTCAAGAACGCCACCACCAGCAAGCCCGCCGCCGGAGACGAAGTCGTCCTGCTCAAGCTTGGCCAGGGCATGGAAGAAGCCGGCCGCACCAAAACCGACGCCAAAGGCCAGTTCACTTTCAAGCTCGACGACGCGCAGTCCCCGCACCTGATCCGCGCCATCCATCAGGATGTCACCTACCACCGCATGGCCCCTCCCGGAACCACATCCGTGGAAGTAGCAGTTTATGACGTAGGAAAAAAGATAGACGGCATCGAAGTGGTCGCCGACATCATGCGTCTCCAGGTGGAACAGGGACAACTCGTAGTGGTGCGTGAGTTCGGCGTGCAGAACACCTCCAAGCCGCCCCGCACACAGATGAGCGAACGCAACCTTGAGTTCTACGTTCCGGACGGCGCACAGGTCATCCCCGATTCAGCAACTGCCTTGACTGAAAATGGCAATCCGTTGAAATCCGCTCCGGTCCCGGAAGGCGAGAAGAACCGCTATTCCTTCATCTTTCCGCTCCGGCCAGGACTCACCCGCTTCGAGGTCGCCTACCAGCTTCCCTACACGGGAAGCGCCAACCTTGACCCCAAGCTGCTGTACCCGCTCGCGCACTTCGTGGTGATGATTCCCAAGACGATGCAGTTCACAGCCGCTTCCACCTCCGCTGGCTATAAGTCCGTAAGCTACCCGAACGAGCCCAATGCCGATATGGAGGTGGCGTCCAACACCACCCCGGGCCAAAAGCTTGCCTTCAAGGTTTCTGGCGAGGGCGTGCTCGAAACTCCCCAGGAAACCGAAAGCGCACAAGGCTCAGGCGCTCCGAACCAGGGCGGGCAGGCGAACAACCGGCCCGGCGGAGGACTTGGCCCACCCATCGATGCTCCCGATCCTTTGCAGCAATACCGCTGGCAAATCCTGGGAAGCATCGCCGCGGCTCTAATCCTCGGCGGAGTCTACATAGCCTGGCGGCAACAGTCCGCCGCACGCGCTCTGGCGCGCCAAAAGCCTGGTTCGTCCGTGTCCGCGCCCTTGCATGAAGAAGAAGACGAATACGAACCCGCCTCCGTTCTCTCGACGCGGTCCGCCTCAACCCCGCGTCCCGCCTCCATGCTGCTCGAGGGACTAAAAGAAGAACTCTTCCAACTCGAAGTCGAACGCCGGCAAGGCCAAATCTCGCAAGCGGAATACGAGAAGGCCAAATCCGCCCTCGACCAAACGCTGGAACGCGCCCTCAAGCGCGAAGCGCAGAAAGCCTGAGCCCGGTCAAGCCGTCAGCCTCTCAAGGAAGCGTGCGGTAACAAGGAAGCGTGCAGGAACTAAGAAAGCGCGCAGTAACGTGGAAGAGCGGCGCTTCAGCGCCGCGAAAAGCTCCCGGAATGAATCCGGGCTCCAGCCCCGGTGGTCCACTCTTCATCGAGGGACAACCGCAACCCGCGCAACTCCACTAGGCAAACGGTGCCCATCAGGCCTAGGCACGCCTTGCCCAGTTACTTTTGTGCCCGAGGACGTGACTCACAATCTGCCCACTAACTCTCGTCGATTGTGCAGTTTAACTTCTTCCCGATGGGACCACGTTTGGCACGAAACTTGCCGTACTCCCAGCGGCATTCATCAACTGAAGTTTCGACTCAGAACTGTCGATAAGACCGGGGAACGAATTGTTCCCAAGAGGAGATTCAGCTATGTCAGTGGCAGGCATTTCCAGCAGCAGTCTCTTTGATTTCAGCGCCCAGAGCACTCAGAACGGCCCCAGCAAGGTTCAGCAGTTTAAGCAGGAGTTCCAGCAGCTCGGCCAGGACCTCCAGTCTGACAACCTGTCTGCGGCCCAAACGGATTTCGCCAACTTACAGAAGCCCGGACAGAGCAGTTCGAGCTCATCGTCGTCGCAGACCAGCAGTCCGATCCAGCAAGCCTTGAACCAGCTCTCGCAGGATCTCCAGTCCGGCAACCTTTCCGGCGCCCAGCAGGACTACTCCCAGATTCAGCAGGACATCCAGAATCGCGTGGCGCAGAGCCAGGGCCAGGGCCAGGCGCAAGGCCACCATCATCACCATCACGGTGGCGGCAGCACCGAAGCCAGTGCGATCAATCAGGCTTTTCAGCAACTCGGTCAGGCTCTGCAGTCGGGCAATCTCACCACGGCTCAGCAGGCTTACAGCACCTTGCAGCAGGACTTGCCACAGCTCGGTCAGTCCAGCGCACAGCAGACCACGGCGTCTTCACAGCCCAGTTCGACTGGCGTCTCAGTAACCGTCTAGTTGGGAACTGGATTCGAGGTTCGCGGTCCCCACGCTTGGAGAACCTGCTAAGCGTGGGGACAACCTCTTTTAGCGAGCCCGGCCCTCCCTTTTCACACCCACCTCCGAACTCACCGAAATGATGTCTAATGTGGTATGGCCTACTCGTGGTTCATCCTCCTGCTCGCCATTGCGGGAACGGCTTTCATGTTGTTGCTGCTCCAAGGAACGCCCTTGGGCCAGCTTGTCCACGAACGCCTCCCCGACCGGCCGCAGCGCCGGCTATTCGTGGCTTCTGTAAGTTTCTTCCTCACCTTCGCCGGAGTGCGAGCCGTAGTCTTTGCCATCCTCCACCAGATTCCGCCCTTCCATTTCATCGAGCACGGCGGCCGCCACATTCATCACCTGGTCTTCGGCGTCATTATTCTGCTCGGCGTGGGCTACGGATGGCTGGCTGACATCGGCACCGGCGAGGACGACTCGTCCATCCTCCTCAGCCGCCTGATGGCCATCCTCTACGGCGTGGGCGCGGCCCTCACGCTGGACGAATTCGCTCTCTGGCTAAACTTGAAGGATGTCTACTGGTCCCCCGAGGGCCGATCCAGCATCGACGCTGTAATTCTATTCGGGGCACTGCTCGCAGCCAGCGCATGGGGCTTGCCATTGTTCAAATCGCGCCGCAAAAACTTGTAGGGCGGACACTCCTGTCCGCTGCCTTTGACTTTGCTTTTGACTTTGCTTTCGACTTCACTCTTAACTTTGACTTCGATCCCTCCCTGTAAATTCACATGTAAGTTTGGCCGTGGTAGCTTAACCGTAGGAAGAGATTGGCACTCATATTGGCCGGGAACTAACTGAGGACGAGTTGCGACATGCCAGTAACCTACACCATCGATACGAAAGAAAAAACGATTCGCACCAGTTGCGATGGCATGGTTACGTTCGCCGAAGTAGTCGATCATTTCAGGCAACTGGAGCACGATCCCAACCGCATCGACGGCCTCGACGTCTTGTTGGATTTGACTGGAACAAGCTCCCTGCCCGAAACCGGCCAGATCCTGGCCGTTGCCGATGAACTGAAGAAGATTCACGAAAAGGTCCAGTTCGGCGCCTGCGCCATCGTAGCCACAAGAGAAGCCCTCGTCGGCGTGCTGAAAACCTTTGAGATTCCAGCCCAGCGGTATTTTCATGTAGTGCGCATTTTCCGCTCAACCGCCGAAGCAGAGACCTGGCTGGCATCGCAAAAGCACCTGCGAATCGCGGTCTCCCGCGGATTCAAAGCCAGGGACGCCGGAACGACATAAGCGCGGCGGAAACCGATCCTGCGTGGCCCATCCCTTGCGCTTCTTGCAGTGTAGAGCAGACACTCCTGTCCGCTGCCTGTGACTTTGATTTTGATTCCGCCGGAGGCCCCATTTCTCTCGTCCTTTGCGAGAAAGCCCGCCTGAGGGAAGTCGGAGGATGGGCTTTTGGTTTCGGCGTAATGTCCAGGCACGCAGACTTCACCTAATTGGCTTCTTGAGGTAGGCTTAGTTAGGCCGCTTCTCAAGGAGGCCTCTATGGCACAGAACACTCCAGTCGAGATGGTTCGGCATGCTTCGACGACTTCCGTTTTGTGGGGAGTTCTGTTGATTGTCTTCGGTATGGTTGCGATCGGTTCACCATTTCTTGCCGCCGTGGCGGTTAACGCGTTGGTCGCCTGGCTGATTGTTTTGGCGGGCGTGGTCCACCTAATGCTGGCCTTTCGCGTGCATGGAGCGGGGAGCGTCCTCTGGAAGCTCTTAGTGGGGATCGCTTATCTGTGCTTCGGCGGTTACCTGATTATGCGCCCCCTGCTCGGTGTGGCGACGCTCACCTTGTTGCTGGCATCGCTCTTCCTCATTGAAGGCGTCCTGAACATCCTGCTGTATGTGAAGATGCGCCCCATATACGGATCGGCCTGGGTCCTGGTAGATGGAATCGTGACCCTGCTGCTGGGGCTGATGATCTACATGCAATGGCCGTCGAGTTCGGCCTGGGCGATCGGCACTCTGGTGGGCTTGAGCATGATCTTCAGCGGCGTTGCGCGGGTAATGATGTCGCTGGCCGTGCGCAAGGTAAGGAACACCATCTCGCCATCGTCATCGTCGTTAGCGGCTTAGAGAGCCGCTGCCTGAAGTCTGGCGCGGCAAGGTGCAGAACCGATTCCGCGGGAAAGCTATGCCCGGCGAAGCCTGCGTTTGTCGGAAGGTGCGGAGGCCGCGGGCGCGCGCCTCGTGCGCTAGTCCGCTGTTCCCCGGGGCCAGTCTGGCGGTGGGCCACCTACCCCCCGGAAGTCTACGTAATTAGCACTCGACACAGACGACCGCCCGTCTCGAGAGCCGATTTTCGGCGCTTTTCCTTCGCCCCGCGATTTCTCGTGCCGACATTTCGGCACTTGTGTAACTCCAACCTTCCCAGCCGCTTGCCGCCAACCAACTATAGCTTTAAGGTGGTTTTCCGAGTTTTCCGAGATTTCCACAGTGTTCCACCAGCAAAACCGCTCTAATGTTCCGACTCGAACATTTCGCACCGTTTCGGGCGGCCTGCATCCCGCCCGAGGGCGTAACATCCAATAAGGTGAGATCGAACCTAATGGGAAACACATTCAAGACTGCGTTCCTGCTGACGGCACTCACGCTGCTGCTGATGTTCTTCGGCCAATACTTCGGCGGGCAGAATGGGATGATGCTGGCGCTGGCCTTTGCCGCGGTGATGAACTTCGTCTCCTACTTCTACTCCGACAAGATCGCGCTGGCCATATACCGGGCGCAGCCGGTGACGCGCGAGCAACTGCCGCGCGCCTACGAGATTGTCGAGCGGCTGACGCAGAAGATTGGCATCCCCATGCCAAAGATTTATGTGATCCCGACCGAGTCGCCAAACGCCTTTGCCACGGGACGCAACCCCAGCCACGCCTCGGTAGCCGTGACCCATGGGATCTTGGGTTTGCTGACTGATGAAGAGCTCGAAGGCGTGCTGGCGCACGAACTGGGCCACGTCAATAACCGCGACATCCTGATCAGTTCAGTGGCGGCAACCATTGCCGGCGCGATCACTATGCTCGCCAGCATGGGACGCTTCGCCATGATCTTCGGAGGCATGGGCGGCGGAGGCGACCGCGACCGCCGCGGCGGAGGCCTTTCGGCGCTGTTCATGCTGATCGTCGCGCCGATCGCCGCCAGTCTGATTCAGCTCGCGGTATCGCGCTCACGCGAATACCAGGCGGACGCTACCGGCGCACACTTCACCGGCAATCCCTATGCCCTGGCCAGCGCTCTGCAAAAGCTCGACGCCTATTCACGACGCGTGCCCATGCAGGCCACGCCTTCAACGGCGCATCTGTTCATCATCCAGCCGCTGCTCGGCATGAACTTTGGCAATCTGTTTTCAACCCATCCGCCAATTGCCAAGCGCATCGAGCGGCTGACCGGACGCCCGGCGGAGTTTATGCAGTAGTAAGCCGCTACTGGCTTCTAACTCGAACAACCGCAAGATCGATTCGCGCTCGCGTTCTGGATTTGTCGTAGCGCGGAAACCAAGATCCCTCGGTTCGCTCGGGATGACGAAGCTAGAAGTTAGAAGCTGAGGTCCAGTGACATCGGTAACTCCGCGAGCGCCGCGCCAGATAGTAAAATCCAGCCAAATGTCCCTTGAGACCGCCACTGCCGTATCCCACAAGGCTGCCGAACTGGAAAAGGCTCTTCGCCGCGTGATTCGCGGGAAGGACGATGTCGTTCGCCTCGCGCTGGTCAGCATCTTCGCTCGCGGACACCTGCTGATTGAAGGCGTCCCCGGAGTGGGCAAGACTACGCTGGGACAGGCGCTCGCCCGCGCCATCGACTGCACCTTTCAGCGCGTGCAGTTCACCAGCGACATGCTGCCTTCCGACGTCCTGGGGATCTCGGTGTATTCCGCGCTGGAGCAGGAGTTTGAGTTCAAACGCGGGCCTGTGTTCACCAACGTGCTGCTGGCCGACGAGATCAACCGCACCACTCCGAAGACGCAATCGGCGCTGCTTGAAGCCATGAACGAAGGCCAGGTCACAGTGGATGCGCATTCTTACGAGCTGCCCCAACCGTTTCTGGTGATTGCCACGCAGAATCCCGTGGAGCATCACGGAACGTATCCTCTGCCCGAGTCGCAACTCGACCGGTTTTTGATGCGGGTACGCATGGGCTATCCCGAGGCGGCGGCTGAACGTGAGATTCTGCGCTCGGAAGCTGGCGCGGCGCACTTGCAGGATCTGCGGCCTGTCCTCACTGGGGCTGACGTGCTCGAGATGCAGGAAGCCGTCAAGCTGATTCGCGTGGATGAATCGCTGGTGACCTACGCGCTTGAAATCGTGCGCCGGACGCGCGAGTCGGAGTTTCTGTCGCTCGGAGTTTCGCCGCGCGGCGCGCAGGCGCTTTATCGCGCGGCCCAGGCCATGGCGTTTCTCGATGGCCGCAGCTTCTGCACTCCCGAAGACTTCAAGCCGCTCGCTGTGCCGGTCTTCGCCCATCGCGTGGTGGTCAACGGAGGCTATGCCTCGATGCTGAAGAAGTCCGAGCAGGCCGATCAGGTGTTGTGCGAGATTGTGGAGAATGTTACCGTACCCATCTAAGGTCAGAGTCAGTCTTCATGCAATCAACCATCCCGCGCTTGAAGATCAGGCTGCTCCGGGGGTGGAAAGAAGCAGCAAGTCCCGGAGCGCTTGTCACATACATCCGCGAGGGCGGCTCAGGATCGCTGCAATTTTCGCTCGCTCATCATAAGAACGACGCCCTGACAAGCACGACCGAAACAACCCTGATCGGCATTTGCGAAAGGCTGACGAGCCGCGTTCGCGGCCAGAACGACCTCTCGCGCTCCTCTGGCAATTGTGAGTTCGGCATCTTCGGCACAGTCGTAGCAAAGGGCGGCTCGCCCGCGCATTTTCAGGCGTGGGTGTTGTCAAACCGGCGCGAATTTATTCTGATAACCCACACCTCCAAACGAGAGCCAGACTCACAAGAACTCAAGGAGGCCAACGAGATTGCCCTGATGACAGGCTGCACATAAGTCGGGGTGCTTGCCGTGAAATTGGCGCCGACTATAATCCCGTCATGTCCTTCCTTCGTTTCCTAATGCTGCTTTCGCTGGTCGTCTGGATTGGCGGGCTCATCTTCTTCGCTTTCGTATTGGCACCTACGGCGTTCTCCGTTCTGCCCACGACTCATCTGGCCGGCAACGTGGTTGGGCGCGCTTTGAGCAAACTGCACTGGATTGCTATTGTCTCGGGAATCGTCTTCCTGATTAGTTCCCTGCTTCACAGCCGCCTTGTCGACGGCACGGCACACGTCCTCGCTGCGCGTCACGTGCTCATCTGCTTTATGCTTGCCCTCACTCTGGTCTCCCAGTTCGGCATTATGCCTCGCATGGACAGTTTGCGGGCTTCGCTGGGCGAGGTCAGCTCCGCACCGATCGATAGTCCTGATCGCGTTCAGTTTGATGCGTTGCACGTTTGGTCCACTCGCGTGGAAGGCGCCGTGCTGCTGCTGGGGCTGGTGGTTGCTTATCTCACGGCGCAGCAAATGGGAATGCGCTAGGGTGCGCGAATGTCGTGGCCGATGCGCTGGGCTTCGCCCAGGGTTGGACAGCCGAGGCGGCTGTCTCTACATGAGTCTTGCTCACCCTTCACATTGGGCAATATCGGCTTCTTCGTTTATCCTGAAATGTTGTTGACGGCTGCTGAAGGTCACCGTGCATATCCACCCTCAACTTGTTTCGACCCAGGAGCTAGAAGCCAGGGGCTAGAAGCTTCCTTATGAAAACCGGCATTATTGGCCTGCCTCAGGTGGGCAAGACATCGCTGTTTCGGATTCTGACCAAGGCACATCTCTCGGATCAGGCACGGGCTAACCCGCGCGAGGCGCACATCGGCGTGGCTAAGGTTCCAGACGACCGGCTTGACCGGCTGGCTGCGCTTTACAACCCGAAGAAGCTTACTCACACATCGGTTGAGTACGTCGACGTTGGCGCCATCGGCCAGGAAGCGCTGAAAGACAGCGCCTATGCCGCTCATCTGCGCAATGTGGACGCCCTCGCGCATGTGGTTCGCGTGTTTGAGGATCCATCGGTTCCGCATGCCGGCGAGATCGATCCGCTGCGCGACATCAAGAACGTGGAATTCGATCTGCTGGTCAGCGATCTGGGGCAGATCGAGAAGCGGCTGGAGCGTTTGGAAAAAGATCTCAAGAAAATGAAGACGCCGGAACTCGAAAAAGAATTCGAACTGCTGAAGCGCGCCAAGGTGCAGGTGGAATCCGACAAACCGTTGCGTGAAATGACGATGACCGCCGAGGACAAGAAGCGCATCAAGGGCTTCATGTTCCTCAGTGAGAAGCCCATTTTCTACGTGCTTAACATAGGCGAGTCGACCGAACTGGGTAAGGAACTGGAAGAAGCAGTGAGCAAGCACAAGCTCACAGAAATCGCGGCGCGGCCGAACGCCGCAGCGACAGCGATCTGCGGCAAGGTCGAAGCTGAGCTTGCCGAGATGAGCGATGCGGATGCCGCGGAGTTTCTCTCCAGCTACGGACTCACGGAGAGCGGCCTAGTGCGACTGATTCGAACGACTTACAAATTGCTCGGCCTAATTTCATTCTTCACGGCGGGCGAAGACGAGTGCCGCGCCTGGCAGGTTCCGGCTCACTCGCGCGCGCAGGAAGCGGCGGGAGCCATTCATTCGGATCTGGAGAAGCATTTCATCCGCGCCGAAACCATCCGCTGGGATCAGTTGCTGGAAGCCGGCTCCGAAGCCAATGCCCGGGCCAAGGGCACGCTGCGTTTGGAAGGCAAAGATTACATCGTGCAGGATGGCGATGTCATGCATATAAGACACTCAGGATAAACTCACCACAGAGGCACAGAGACACAGAGAAGATCAAGAACTGGTCTTCTCTGTGTCTCTGTGCCTCTGTCGTGAAGTCCCTCTGATATCATCCTCGCCAACTGCACATGAGCGCGATCTTCATCAGCATCCTGCTCGGACTCACTGCCGCCGCCGCTAACGTGTTTGGCGGAGCGATCATTGTGCAGCGCAGTTGGGAGCGGCGTTACCTGCGCTACTTTGTTGCCTTGGGCGCGGGGTTCATGCTGGCTACTGCTTTGGTCGAGATGATCCCGGAAAGTCTCGAGCTGCGGGGAAGAAGCGCGGCTTATCTGATCCTGATGGGTTACCTGATCATTCACTTCTTCGAGCACACGGTCACGCCGCATTTCCACTTCGGCGAGGAGACCCATAGAGACGAGTTCATGCATTCCCACAAGGGATACTCGGTGTTGCTTGGGCTCATCATTCACACGTTTTTTGACGGCATCGCCATCGCGTCCGGATTTCTGGTTTCGAATGCTCTGGGCTGGATCATTTTTTTCGCCGTCTTTCTGCACAAGATTCCCGAAGGCTTCACGGTGAGCTCGGTGATGCTGGCGAGCGGACGCAGCCGAGGGACGGCATGGGGCGCGTCAGTGATCTTGGGCGGGGCAACGCTGGCTGGTGTTCTGACCATGGCGATCCTCCGTCAACATGTGGACGCGGGACTGCCGCTGGCGGCCGGCGTTACGATCTACGTGGCGGCGTCGGACTTGGTGCCGGAAGTGAACAATGAGCCGGGAGCCCGGATGGCTATGCTGGTCTTGGTTGGGGCAGGAGTTGTGCTCTTGCTGGACGCGTTGTTTCACGGGCACTGAGGGCAGTTCTGAGTGCCGGGCGTATTAGTTCAGTTTGAGGCGAACGGTTTGGGCGAGTCTTCTCTGCGGCTGATCGAAGCTGCAGAGGCAATCCGCTCCCAGTTCGAGTGCAGCAGCTACGTGCAACAGGTCTGCCGTGTGGGTGCCAAGTTTGGCGGTTGTTTGTCGAGACAGTTCGAGCGCCCTTTCAAGAAAACCTTCCTGCAACCGCCGGAGTTGGAGAATACCGTCGCCCAAGTCATTTTCGAAATCGATTACTGACGATTGGGCCTGCGCGGCCGAGACTTCTTTCCGAAAGCCGCTCGATCTTCTTGAACTCGTAGCGGAGGTCCCGAACCGAGGCTGTGGTCATGTGATACGTGATAGCATCACATCGAACACCCGTCCAATGGTGCAGTGTTGGCGAGCGAACGGGTGCCCTTCCCAATCGGTGCAGGGTTTTCGTGAGCGGCGTTAGTCCACCGTATGCTTGGCGGTGTATCCGTCGCGGGCGACGACATCGATTTTCTGATCTTTGCCTTTCTGGTCTTTCACTTTCAGCGCGCCGCCATCGGGCGCCAGCACTTCAACTTTTAGCTTGCGGTAAGTGCCATCCAGCTTGCTGTTGGTGGGATGATAAGCCAGCGAATACTGGTTGCGGATGTCATTGCCAATATCCTGAAAGTCCTCTCCATACTCCGCCTGAAAACGTGGGAAGTAGGCCCGGCCCCCGGTGATGGCGGCAAAGGTTTTCATTTCGTTGTCGGCCTGCAGATAGTCCATACGGCCAACAGGAATGCCCATGCCATGGGGGGCAGAGCGGCCTTGTGCTTCATACATTGCCCGGATGATCCATCCCACGCTGATGGGGAAGATGGTCACATCTTTGGTGTCCTTGATCTTCTTTGTGATCTTGTCGAGTGTCATTTTGCTGAAGGTATCGACTCCGGTGGTGACCAGAATGATGTACTTCTTCCCTTCGACTCGATCCAGGCGATCCAGCGTGTCATACAACGCGTCGAACAGATTAGTCTCGGAGAATCCTGGAATCCGCAACTGGTTCAGCGCTCCATAAACGGCTCGTTTGTCTTGGGTAAAGTCCACCAAAATGTGGGGCTGCATGTCATAATAGCTGACTGCGACCCAGTCGTCCTTGGTAAGCGTATTGGCAAAGGCATAGGACGCCTGTAGCGCATCGCGCAAGAAGCCATAGTTGGTGGATGCGAATTCCACCAGCAGCACTGCCGTAACGGGCGCTTTCGATACGTTGAAGCTGGTGATCTGCTGCTGCGCTCCATCTTCGAACAGCCGGAAATTGTCCTTCTTCAGGCCGGGAACAAACTGTCCGCTCTTGGTGGTGACCAAAACATCCACATTCACCAAGGGTACGTTCACCTTGATGGAATAGTCGGGCATGCCTTCGACCTTGTTGGGAGTGTTGGACGGCGGCGGAGGCGGGGGAGCTTCATCCGGATTTTTCTTTGGGATGGCGTAGGGACCGACGTTGTCGGTTGGCCCACCTGCCTCCGCCGGAACGTCCTGCTTTGGCTTGCTATTATTTTGCGTGTTGTCCTGGGCCGGCGCTTGCGTAGGGTCCTGAGCGTACACCGAGGTTCCGCCGGCAAGTAGGACGAACGAGACTATTAACGCCAACATCGGCCGATTCTGGAGACGCAACCACGGGTTCGGTAACACGAATTCGGCAGGCATGTAAACCTCTGAATAGATGGAGACAAAGACCTATGGGAGCGAAAATTCCCTGTGCTAGTATAGACGCAGGGATTCGCGATTGGGATGTTTTGCCCGGCTCCTCGATATTTCCCCTCCTGGCAACGACTTACGATCTGGCGGAGTCTAATACGGATAAGGGAGGACTGATGCAGTCCTTCCGGGCGTCGTTCATGAAAAAATTGGCTCTCGCGTTCCTCGTCACCTGCCTGACGTTCCCCCACGCAACTTTGGCTCAAGCCGCTTCTTCCCAAGCGGCACAAAATCCTCAAACGATTGCTGTTAACCAGATTCACTCCGGCATGCGAGGGGTCGCCTACACGGTGTTTGAGGGCGTGAAGCCAGAGGCCATGGAAGTGGAAGTGCTCGGCGTGCTGCACAACGTGAATGGGCCCAAGGGCGACATCATTCTGGTGCGGCTGCACGGGCAGAAGGTGGAGTACACGGGGGTGGTCGCGGGAATGAGCGGCAGCCCGGTTTATCTGGACGGCAAACTCGCCGGAGCCCTCGCCTTCCGCATCGGAGAATTCTCCAAAGAGCCTATTGCCGGCGTTACTCCGATTGCCGACATGCTGGAAATTAGCGCTCTGGACCGTTCGCCTGCTGAGGAGACCTCAGCCATCAAACCATCGGTAAACTCGGTTGCGGGCAAGACGTCCGCGCCCGGCTCGGGGTCCGTGCTTCCTGTTTCGGTTCAGGATTTTGCGAATTACCTGAAGCCCATCGAGACTCCTCTGGTCTTTAACGGATTCTCTGAACAAGCGATTCATCTTTTTGCGGGACAGTTGGGTTCGGCCGGAATCGTCCCTGTCATGGGAGCGGGGTCGGTCAGTGACGACAAGCAGCCTGAGCCGATCGAAGCGGGCTCCGCGATCAGCGCCGTCCTGGTGCGTGGCGATATGAACATCGAGGCCACTTGCAGCGTGACCTACGTGGACGCACAGCGGCTGCTGGCGTGTGGACATCCGCTGCTGCAGTTTGGCTCGGTCGACCTGCCCATGAATAAGGCCGAGGTTCTGGCTACGCTGGCTTCGCCGCTCAACGCTTTCAAGATTGTCAACACCACCGAGCCCGTGGGAACCTTCGTTCAGGATCGCCACACCGGCATCATGGGCGTGTTCGACCGCCAGCCGGCGATGATTCCGGTCACGCTGAACATCCACAGCAGCACGGGAGTGAAACAGTTCCATTACGAAGTGCTGAACAATCCGAAGCTGACACCAGTGGCGCTGATGGTGACGGTATTCAATGCGTTGCACGGGGTCAACGAGTTCGGCGAAGAGATTACTTACCGGTTGGCGGGCAGCATCGGGGTGAAGGGATTTCCCGAGGTCACGATGCGCAACATGTTCGCTCCAGCGGAGAACGGACAACCTGCGGCGATGCAGGCTGCGATGTCGCTGGGCGAGCGCTTCGAGCGCATCTATGACAATCCCTACAATGCTCCGTCCATCGCTGGGGTGAAACTGGATTTCGACCTGGTCCGCGAACGGCGCCTGGCCCGGCTGGAGAGCGCTCGCACCGATGTGACGGAAGCGCGGCCGGGTGATGACATTATGCTCGAAACGGTGCTCGCTCCCTACCGCGGCGAGCGCATCGTGCAGCAGATTCCGGTGAAGATTCCGACTTCGGCGAGCAAGGGGATCTTGCGCATCCTGGTAAGCGATGGCGATACGCTCGATCGCATTGGGCATGCCAATCCGGCGTTCGGCCGCAAGCTCGATCTCGCCTCCACCATCGCTCTGCTCAACAAAGAGCACTCCAATAATCGCGTCTACGTCTCGCTGCTCGAGGCTGATCCCGAAGCCCGCGTCGCCGACAAAGTGATGCCGACGCTTCCCATCTCGATTATGAATGTGATGGATGGAATGCGCGGCAATCAGGAGATGGTGGTCTCCGGCGAATCGAGCGTGGATGAAACGGCAACGGCTCCGCTGGATTATGTGGTGTCTGGGGCGCAGTTGCTGACGATTACGGTGAAGTAGTCCCGAGTACAGGTTCGCTAGTTGTCAGCCTTATCTCAGCCAAGCCACCAGCACACCTGCCTTGTCCATGTGGCGGAAACCGTCCGTCTGCAGGGCTGCCAACACCATCAGCGTACCGTTGTATCCCACGTGGGCGAGGAAACTTGACGCTACCGACTTGGTCATCGCCCGGACCGTGGTGAGCACAACGCCGACGAGGAAGATGATCAGCACCGCTCCCCAGGAAGACCCGTACTGGAAGAAGTGAATCAGGCCGAAGGGCAGCGCGGTGAGAAGAATTCCCAAAGCCACGCCCAGCCGCCGCGCCAATACCGGATAGAGGAATCCGCGAAAGAAAAGCTCCTCCATCAAAGGCCCCAGGCTGACGGCGAAAGCCACCGTGAGATAGGCATCGGACGGCCGGGCGAAGAACTGATCGAAGGGCGTGTTCTTCGGCATAGGCAGAAATTTTCCCAAGAGGTCGAGCCCGAGCATGAGAAATCCCACGCCCAGCATGCTAACTCCGGCGAGTCCCGGCCAATTCCAGCGAATGGCCGGCCAGAAGCGCGTGTGATACTTACCCTCGACCAACAGGATCATGTAAAGCGCTACAGCGACGTAGGTCAGCAACTCGGCAAGAAGCGCGAGTGCTGGCTTCTGCGCCACTTCCATCCAACTCGAATGCGGATAGGCAAAGTGGCGGGCTCCTAGGACGATGAGGAGTTGTGCTAGAAAGAGCGTGACTAGCGTCAGACCGACAATCTGCAGCACGTCCCAGCCGCTCCAGACAGGGTTCTCGCTTGCTTTGGGCGTAGGAGATATTGCTGGAAACGCAGACGCCGGAAATGGATCGGCCACCAGCGGAACCGGAGTCTGCGGGTCGCTATTCAGAAGCTGCGGATCAACCTGCGGATTTTCGGGTGACGACAAACCTATCCTTTCCCTCAAATGAGAACCAAGGACTGGCCGCTCGAATTTGGCTCACGGCGCTAATTGGGAGTTGTTTCCTGCAGCAGAATTCTACGACAGATCTCGAAAGCACGCGGAGTCGGTCCGTTAACTCTTCTTCGGTAAACGCCGCAACCTCCTAGTACTACTGTGTTAGAAAGAAGGAGGAGCTCCACAAAAAGGACAACCGTAGAG
>OCZU010001441.1_pt1 | contig 15644 bp, 11 predicted proteins | sample 1539001 | NCBI WGS metagenome assembly OCZU01 (sample SAMEA3539306, study PRJEB22396) | soil metagenome | biome: tundra; feature: field; material: soil | place: USA | collected 2010-05 | depth 0.15 m | reverse complement strand
CGCAGCAAAGCCTGTCTCTGCTAGTTTCGACTTCGGGGAAGACTTGCGGGCCGCCGGCGTATGAATGTTCCCGGTCCGACCTCGCCATCGTTCAGTTACCGGCAACGGTGCCTAATGTGGGTAATCTTTTGGGCGCAAATACGATTGTTGCCGACCCCGACTTTGGCAATCGCATCGTGCGGATCACGGATGCGAATACGAATCCCGCTCCGACCAACATAAACATGACTTTCGTGACAACTTCCAGCGGAAGCGCCGACGACAATCTGTGGAATATCGACTCCACTCTGTTCACGGTGCAGGATACCTGGGCAGACACTTACGTCTACAGCTTCAATCCGAGCACGCTGCAGGCGAGTCGAATGTACGTTTCAAGTTTTCCTGCAACGAATGGACTGATGTTAGGGAGTAGCGGCAATTGGAGTCGCGTCAACTCGAACATTCTTTACACCGACAGCGGAACCTCACTTTACCAGTACGACTTTACCGACCGGACCAATCCTCCCTCTCCGCAACTCGTCTACGATTTCACGAGCAGTCCCAATTGCCTTCCGGCGGGATTCACGGCAACCTGGAGTACGAAGGGCGGCGTAAGCGGAGATGACACCGTCTTTGCTATGGCTTATTCCAATACCGGAGACCAGGGAACCGGCGTCTACGCAGTCGTCTACAAGGTTGGCAGCGGTTGCAGCGTGCTGAACACGCAGACCGGCCAGGTGAGTGGCGATTGGGGAGCCCATGGCACGATCAACATAGCGGACCGCTATACGATTCACAATGTAAAGCTGTCGAAGGACGGGACTTGGCTCATTGTGGAAAACACAACCTGCCTGTCGTCCACGTGCGCTCAGGAACCGTACTTCTGGCAGGTGGGAACTACGACCGTGAACGATTGCGGGCAGGGCGGCTCCTGCGGCGGTCACTTCACCGAAGGTTACAGTCATTGGGTCAACAACGACAACTCGCCGATGTCCAACCAGGTGATCCGGTCATTCGCCCAACCAACATCCATCAGCAACCTTACCAACAGTTTTCCTCCAGGCATCACACCGCCGTTTGACCAGCACCAGTCGTGGAACAATGTGGATGCGGCTGACGCTCTACCGTTCTTCGCGTCCACCTGGAGCACGACCACTCCTTTCCCCGCGCCATGGTACAACGAAATCATCGCGGTCGCGGCGGACGGCAGCGGCAAGACGTGGCGATTCGCTCACGACTTCACAACAACTCACTCCCAAAGGTTCAGCACCGCGTGGGCCATTGGCACTATTTCTCAGGATGGAAAGTTCTTCATTTTCTCTTCCGACTGGATGGGTAATCTGGGCTCTGAATCGGGCGCCGCAACCTGCACCATCGGCACCAACTGTCGTGGAGACGTCTTTGTCCTCGAACTGAAGTAAAAAGGGCGGGGCCTGCGGAAGTAGCTCTCGCGAAGGTTCACGCGACGTACTTCCGTAGGCTCATGACCTTGCCGGTCGCGAAGTGTTCCAGGCCGGGAAACCGCTTCAGCAGCCACCGATCCGTCTTCCACCTCCACTTCCCGGACGCTTTGACCTTCGCAAGCAGCGGCACAAAAGGGAGCCGGAAATTCCTCTCCGCCGTCACTGTAAACCCCTGCATCACGACCGCAAGCTCGGCGCGAGTCATGGGGTGTTCGTAGTCGGAGATGTCGGCTTTTGGAGCGGGAAATAATCGTCGCAGGGAATTCATAGTGCGGGAAAAACGAATGGGCTCTCGAAGAATGAATAACCCTCCCGGGCGCAAGACCCGGTAGATTTCTTGACGTGCGCGGGGCAATTCGAGGTGGTGCAGCAGAGCCATGCAGAACACCACATCGACGGACTCATTGGGCAACCCAGTTGCGTACGCGGAGCCCACCTCCAGGACTGCGGACAGCCCATAGCTACTTAGCCGTCGGCGGGAAAGTTGGATCAGTTCCGGGGAAATGTCGATACCGATGACATGGGCGCCGCGCTTGACCAGTGGCACCAGGTTCTCGCCTGATCCGCACCCCAAGTCGAGGACCGTTTTTCTTTGGACGTCACCTAGCAAGTAGTAGGAGTATTCCAGCCCATACGGGGTATCGGCGGGAGGATTCAGGTATCGGTCCACGTCCACAGGCGCAAGCACGGTCCCCAGGGTCTCGGCCGCGCTCCGTTCGACTTCGACGCGATCGCGCTCTGACAAACTCTCCAAGGTCATGGAAACCGGCTCCCGACCGGCGTCACCGCCGCAAGCTGCGGTACGTTAACCCTATCGCAAACGGGGATCTCGCTCTAGAAGAATATCCCTGTGCGAGGTGTCCATCTCATCGTTAACATGCTGGGGCCTCGATTTTTGAAAACACCGAGTCTAAAGGAGGGCCGAACGAGAAGGTCCATCGATGCTGGGTGCGGGGAACTCTCAATAAGACGGCAGTCAGCAGGACTTTCTTGCCCCACTTCCGCTGATTCTTGCAAGAGGCGCGATTGAGCACATTGACCCAGGACAAAGTGCGGATGTAACCATGCCCCTGGGCATAATCGAGAACCGGCTGATTTACTGCGAACTGCAGGCCGCGGCGGCGAAAAGGTTTGAGCACCAGGGTGTCATACTGGATGATTTCACCGGATCGCAAACCTTCATGCCAAGTTCCTTTACGCTCGCCTCGGTGAAACTTACCCACGTGTAAGCGGCCGGCTGATCTCCGATCACGCCCACTGCTACCAAATCGCCTCTCTGCAACCGGGCTGAGATGTCATCGACGCTCAGACCTGCTGGAACCAGGGCGTCGATGGCCGCATGCAAGTCTGCTGCGCCATGATAGAGCCGGACGCGAAAATCCGGCTTCGCAGGCAAGAAGGACCGTTGCTGCGAAAGGTCGGCTTCAAAGACGTAATAAGCCTCAAGAAAAGGCTTAGTAAGCCTGCTCAGTACCGTCCAGAAAGTAAACTGGCGAGGCTTTTCATCCTTGATCAAAACCCGAACTTTTCCTGGTAATAGGCAAATCCGTCCAGGTATTTGGAAAACTCGAGGGTCCGAGATTTGCGCGCGACGCCGATGCGCGGCAGCCGGTAGCGGTCGTTGGCACTGTGAACCATGCCGAACTCCGCAATCACGGAACAAGCATATCCCGCCTGCTGCACCTGTTGGACCTGGCTCGGACGGTAATCGTCCGACATGCCGTTTGGATAACAAAAGCAATTCACGGCTCGTCCGATTCCCTCTTCGATTTGAGCTTTCGAGCGAGTCAGCTCGTCCCAGGATTCCTCGTCCGTGATACTCGACAGAATGGGATGGGTCACCGTATGGGAGCCTATTTCCATCAAACCGGAATCCGCCATTTCCCGTAGCTCACTCCAGGAACAGGGCTGGAATTTCGCTGGAATGGTCCGAGGGAAGGTTATGCCCATGCTCTCGGCCATCCCTTCAATCCGCGCGTTGCGCTCTTCCGGCCTCATCCGATTCAGAGACCTAAAGACGGCATCGAGCTTGCCCCGCGCAAGCTCTTCCGGAGCCTGAGACTGCTCACTCAGCCAGATTACTTTGTCCGTCCAGATCCAGTCTTCCCCGCGGATGAACGAGCTCACCACAAAAAATGTTGCGGGCAGTTGAAATTCCTTGAGGAGAGGAAACAGGAACTCATAACAGCTGCGCCTGCCATCATCTATCGTTAATGCCACCATATGCCTGTCCAACGTGCGGCCAGAGGCCACTTGCTCGGCGAGTTGCAACAGGGGAACAACGTGAAAGTGCTGGCGGAGGTAGGTGAACTGGCGGCGTATGCCTTCCACATTGAGCGCGTCTGGATCATCGCCGTGCGGTCCGGAGAAGTTGTGATACATCAAAATCCGCGCCATCCCCGCTGACAGCGCTCGGGTTACGGAGAACATGCCACAGCTTTGCAACACACGGAGCGCCAGTTCACTCATGTACCCACTCCCTGGGTCGTTCACCGGCACATGGGACGGCGGGGTATGGATGACGGAACCTGGAACCGCACCCTTCGAGAGAAATCTCCACCCCAGACGGACGCATTCGACACGATAATATCACTGGCTCGGAGAACCCCTGATCGACCAGAGCACCTGTGGGGAACGAACGACCGTCGAAGATCGCAGCACGGTGTGCTGGAGCCCATCGGAAATCCTATCTTCCTCCGAGCATGGTCCAAACCAATTTCACAGTTTCCGTGACCCAGATTTTCGCCGACTGGCGGTGGCGCCACCACGGCTGCTGAAACTCCGGGTCCGTCACGCCTTCGACCCAGATGTGAATGTTCGGGTCAAGCCTGGTCATTCTTCTCCAGAGCATTCCTGCCCGGCGAGTGTGATAGTTCGAGGTCACGATCGCGACCGACAGCCAATGGTGTTCCTGGATGCAGGGGCGGAGAGCCTGCACCTCCTGCACAGTGGAGTTCACCTCCTCACTGGTTTCGCAAAAATCGACGCGGGCGGCCAGATCGTTGCCATAGGTTCGTACGAGATAGGAACGAGCAACCGGCGGGATGGACTCGCCCCAATAAGATTCCTTCGGAACGCTCAGCAAAGCACGGTCGGCGACCCCCTGCTGCAACAAGTTGATGGCTCCGGCGATGCGGACTTTTTCCGCGGCAATCGAGCCTTGGAGCAAGATAGCGGCATCCACATGCTGCGGCGCCGGGTCGCTGGCGATCAACAGGTCTCCCCCCCAACGTAGCAAGCAAATAACAATGACGACTGCAGCGGCGAGGAGCCACCGTAGTACGCGGAACAAAGCGACGCGGAACAAGGGCTTAGCCGGCGAGGGCATCCGATGAGCTCCGCAATACCGATCCGGGCGAGGTTCTCCGCGCGACCGGTATTGACCGAAAGCGCCCCGATTCTAGCACGCGCCCCGAGGTAGTGTCTGAAATGTGCGTTTCAGACACTACCCGCCCCGACGGTCATCTGGACATGGACTGGGCTTTATGCCAACCTGAAATAATAGGCTTGCAGCGAGCACAAATCCGCGATCCAGACGAACTTTGCGCTACCATGCTACAGATCGGACCGAAGTAAAATGAGTCTGAAGACCCGGGCCTTGATTAACGTTGCCTCGAGTTGGGGAGGCTTGGGGACAAGCATTACCGTCGGCTTTTTTCTCTCGCCTTTTATCCTGCATCATCTGGGGGACGAAGCCTTCGGCTTGTGGATTCTGATTTACTCCTTCACTGGCTACTATGGCATCTTCGATTTCGGAATCCGGTCCTCCCTGGTGCGCTACGTTTCAAAATTCCAGGCAACCGGCGACAAAGATGAACTCGCGCGGCTCGTGAACACAAACTTATTTACTTACAGTTGTATCGGTCTGATCTTGATGGTGCCGACCGTGTTGGGCAGCTACTATGTGGACCGGTTGTTCCAGATTCCGCCCGTTTTTCTCAGAGATGCCCGGATTCTGTTTCTGATTGTGGGATTCTCACTGGCTCTGGGTTTTCCCATCGGCATCGCCGACGGCATCCTCGAGGGACTGCAGAGGTTCTACCTAACGAACTGGACCAACATCGCTGGGACGTTGACCCGCGCCGTTCTGATTATCTATGTTCTGCGCCACGGTTTTGGGCTTCTGAGCGTGGCCCTGATTACCGTGTCGTTGCCTTTAATTACCTCGGCGATTCGAGGTGTGATTGCACAGCGGTTACTGACCATTCCATTCGGATGGAAATATGTGAGCCGAGACTCACTGCGGCAGGTCGCCAAGTACAGCTCGGTCACTTTCATACTGATTGTGGCCGGCCGTTTACGATTCAAGACGGACGCAGTCATCATTGGAACTTTTCTTTCGGCTGCTGCAGTCACCCATTTTTCGATTGGAGCACGTCTGGTCGATTATGCCGGGGAGACTGTGAGCAGCCTGGCACAGATCTTCACTCCGATGTCCAGTCACTTTCACACGATCGGGGACTATGACGGGCTCCGCAAGATCTTCATCTCCGGAAACCGAGCTTGCGCTCTGGTCATGCTCCCCATGACGGTCGCGCTGATCGTGATGGGCAAATCGGTTATCGAAGCCTGGGTCGGGCCGCGTTACGTATCGAGTTACGTCGTCCTTCTGATTGTTTTGATCCCGTCCACGTTCTACCATGCTCAGTCGACCTCGAACCGGATCCTGTTCGGACTGAGTCTGCATAAATCACTGGCGTATGTTGTGCTCATGGAAGGGATTGCCAACGTGATTCTCAGCATCGTGCTGGTTCGACCCTTGGGAATCGTCGGCGATGCGATCGGCACTGCAATCCCGCTGTTATGCACCTCACTGGTCTTTTTGCCCCGCCACATGTGCCGCCAGCTGGGGGTTCCAGTTCGCAAATTTCTTTGGGAAGCCTACTTTTATCCCTTGCTCTTTTGCGTCCCCATGTTTTTTGTCCTGGTCATCATGCAACGCTCTTTCTATGCTCACCGCTATCCGCAACTCATTGTGAATCTGCTGGCGGGGATCGCGGCCTACGGGGTTGGGGTCATCTGGTTTGTTTTGACCCGGGAACCTGCTGGAATCCAACTCAGAAACAGGATGTCCCGCTATTTCATCGGACAGGTAAGCGAGCCCGGATCGTGACAGACTGGCGCAAGGTGGAACTGACCTTGCCATCGAGGAAATACGCAGATGTTACAATCGTCGTCAAGCGTTAAGCGCATGAATGGAACTGCCGAGAGCAGCGCGGCCGCACGCGGCAGTCATGTGGACCCCGAGAGGAAGCGGCGTCCAGTTTTCGTAATGGGCTGTCATCGCTCCGGAACGAATCTTCTTTACGACACGCTATTGTCGGCTGGCGGGTTTGCCGTCTATCGAGCCTATCTCCCCATCTACGAAATCCTCGTACCTCGTTTCGGCTCTCTCGAGAACCTACGCAACCGGCGAAAGATCGTCGACACATGGATGAAGAGCAAGGGCTTCCGGCGTGCCGGTCTGGACGCCGGGCCCCTTTCGTCCGAATTGCTGGCGGAGTGCCACAACGGCGGCGACTTCATCCGTATCGTCATGGATAAAATCGCGAAGCGCCAGGGCGTACAGCGCTGGGCGGCTTACGATCCCGATAGCGTTCTTCACGTGACTCGAATCAGGAAAGATATACCGCATCCGCTGTTCATACACATTATCCGGGACGGACGTGACATCGCCCTCTCTCTGATGAAGATGGAGGGATTCCGGCCATTTCCGTGGCCCCGGCGAGCACGCACCCTGGTAGAAACAGCGCTTTATTGGGACTGGATGGTGCACCAGGGGCGACAGCACGGACGCGAGATTCCCGAGGATTACATTGAAATCCATTACGAAGAACTCGTAACTCAGCCTCGTGCAGTCTTAGCCCGGTTGGAAGACTTTCTGGATCATGACCTCGACTATGATCGCATCCACAAAACGGCGCTGGGCCGGCTTCGCGAATCCAATTCTTCTTTTCGTGGCGACGAAAAAGAAACCAGGAATCCGGTGAACCGCTGGAAAGAGAAACTTTCTCATCAACAGGTCATGGAACTGGAAGCCCTCATCGGACCGACCCTCCAGGAATTCGACTATCCCCTGACCGTGGACGCAGAACAGCGGCGAGTGGGATTTTCGTTGAAGTGCCTCGGGTCAATCTATCCTCGCTTCCTTAGTACGAAGCAATGGCTCAAATTGAATACCCCCATGGGCCGTTTCGCCAATCTCTCCGCTCTGGAACTTCAGGACTCAGATGTGGACCAATCTGATCACGAACTTCCTGGAGATTGATTCATTTCGGCGTAACCGCGCTCGCTCCATCCTCTGCACTGGCGGGCTTCTGCTATCCTATTGAATGAGCTTCAGGAGTGGGCATGGGAACGCGGCAGTTACTAGCGCGGGCGATGAAACTGTTCTTTCAGTGGTTCGCGGTGCTGCTCTTAACTGTAGCCGCCGCGGCGGCGCAAGGCCAGCTTACCGCCGGGCATGACGCTCCCCAGACCAGCGTGTGTGGACCGCCGCAATATTGTGCGCGCACCGACCGGCGGATTGAACTCTACCCGGAAAAACCGCCGGCGATCGGACCAGCCGGATCGATCATTAGTGATCCAACTTTCGGATCGCGCATTCTGCGTGTTACGGATGGCAGGTCGGATCCGACCCAGGCTGGTGGCCCGCTCTACACACCATCTGGTCCAGAACAGAATTCGTGGAATAAGAACTCCACGATGTTCTACGTGACGACGTCCGAGGGCTCGTTCCTACTTTACGATTTCGACCCCGCGACCATGACGGCGCGACCGGCCAGATCGCCGAAGGTAGACTTGGGCGGCGAGCCTGAGTTCAGCTACCAAAAGGCCAACATCCTCTATGGCATGAATCGCCGGCAACGGGTTTTTGAGCAGTACGACTCCTTGAGCGGGCAGGTAACTGAGTTGAATGACCCCTCCAAGTGCGTCAAACTTGGCTCTGGCGACAATGCCATCGTGATCTCGGTTAGCGCCGACGACAATCGATTCATGACCATGTTAGGACCGCAGCAAGACAAGGATTACATGGTCTACGTCTACGACCGGGCGCGAGGTTGCCGTTGGTATAACACCGAGACTGGTGAAATCGGGGGCCAGTGGGGACCTAAAGGTACGATTTCCGTTCCCGACCGCTTTCTGCTCCATCACGCCCGCATAGCGAAGTCTGGGAAGTTCCTTTATATGACACGGGGCCGTGGTGGCATCGGCCATGGATGGGTCGCGTGGGAGATCGACAATATGAATGTCGGAGTTTGTTCTGTGGCGTGCAGCGCGCACTATGCGCTCGGCTACTCCCACATCATTGGTTCTTCCGAACTGAATCACCCCTTGGACTTGTGGGTGAGGCCGTTGAACCAGCCAGACGCCCACACTCTGCTTATCAGCGGATTGGAGCCTGCCAAAGACTACTGGTTCGACTCGCATTTGTCATGGAACAATGTGGACGAGAACGATTCCGCTCCGATCTGTTTTTCAACCTACCGTCCCAATAATCCGGATACCCCCGGAGCGCCGCCACTGGTTACCGGCCCATGGCAGAATGAAATTGACTGCGCGGAGACGGACGGGAAGGCTTCAACGGTCTGGCGATTCGCGCACACGTACAGCACTACCCGGAACGGCTTCTGGTCACAACCGAGAGGAAATGTTTCACAGGATGGACGTTTCTTCATGTTCACCTCCGATTGGGAAGACCAACTCGGGAAAACACCGAAAGGTGACAAATACCGGACCGATGTTTTCATTGTCCAGTTACGCTAAACGGCCGAGCGTTGCTTCGAGAATTTGAGATGGCGCGGGCAGAAAGCCTTTGACCGCAAAGTTCGCTAAGGACGCTAAGAAAAAGACTGCCCTGGGCAGACTAGGTTTTCTTTGCGATCTTCGCGGATTCTACTTTGCGATCTTCGCGGTTTAAGATCTTTCTGCCGGGACGATGAGCTTGTCGGCGGCTTGCTCGCTTCGCGACTTCAGCGAGCGGTAAGTGCTGAGCCACTGCTCCCGCACAACGGGCCAACGGTAGGACTGCGATGCGTCGTACGCCTTCAACGCCAGCCGCGCAGACAGTTCAGGATCTCGCAGCAGCCGTATAACATTTCCGGCTAATGACTGAGCGTCTCCCACTGGGGAGAGCAAGCCTGTACTCTCGTGCTCGACCAGATATGGAATGCTCTCTGCCGCAGTGCTAACCACCAGAGTTCCACAGGCAAACGCTTCCAGGATGGAAACCGGCATATTGTCCAGCCACGATGCGTTGACAAAAATATCGGCCTGATCGTAGTAGCGCCCGATTTCTTCTCGTGACGCAACTCCGGTGAAGCGTACACCGGAGAGCTTCAAATCTCGGACGACAGCACGGATCTCTTCTTCGGATGGCCCGTTGCCAACCAGATTGAGACACGCTTCAGGGAATTGCTTTTGCACTTCGGCAAAAGCTCGCACGACAACGTCCACGCCGTAATAGCGATGGAACCCTCGCGTGCAGATCAGGTGAGGCCGCAACGGCCGGCGCTCGCGAAAAGAGAACTGGTTCATGTCTACTATATTCGGCACCGCCTGTGCTTCCAGGCCGAATTCACGGAACACCCCAACCAGATATTCAGAAGGCACCACAAGTCGATCCGCCTTCGACAGAATCGCCCGCGCACTCCGGAAACGCTGCAGGTGATCGCGTGCCTCACCGCTGTGATAGTGGATGATCGCTTTCTTCCCTCTCCAACGGGCAATCCACAGAGCCGGTGCCGGTGCGATCAGAAACGACCAGTACGACGCGGAGAAAATGTGCGCAACATTTGTGTCTTTGAGGCCTCGCCACAGGTTCCACAGGTAGATGGGTTGACGAATCAAAGTGCGCAGAAGCGGAACATGCTCCGCCCATCGCACCAACCACGGAAGGGCTGGATCGATGGGGATGAATCGCGCTTCCACGGCAGGATCGTGGTGCCAATGACGCAACAGCAAGTCCGCCTGGACCGACTGTCCTCCGACATATCGCAAGGATGCCGCCACGATCGTTACTCTCAGCCGGCGTGCCGTGCTGCGAGTCCGATTCATGCGGACAGTTTCCGAATGGGATCGTTTCTTCTTCAGCAGATCGTGATAAAGCGCTTCGTGGCGTTTGCGCATTTTTTCTAGAGTAAAGTTTTCGCGCGCAAACGCATTGGCATTGCGTCCGAGAACGCTTCTCAACGGCGCATCTCGCAAGAGGCGTTCGATCGCGAAAGCCAGAGCTTCTTCGTCATTGGGCGGAACGAGAATTCCGCGATCCTGCGTGACCAGTTCGCTGTTTCCTCCGACCCGATTTGCTACCACCGGCACACCGGCAGCCATGGACTCCAGGATCACGTTGGACAGGCTCTCCGACGCCGAAGGTAGCACTGAAATGTCGAGCGATGCCAACACGGCGGGAACATCTCTCCGGTCGCCCAGAAAGAGAACCTTGCTCGCGAGTTCGAGATCTTGCGCTTGCCCCTCGAGTTCCTGACGCAGCGGACCGTCGCCCACCAGGACAAATTGCAACCCTGGAAAACGGTCCCGCAGTCTGGCCGCTGCGCGAAGAAATAAGTGATGATTCTTGGCGTGCGTGTTCATGCGCGCGATCATCCCCACACGCAAGACTTCCCGTGACCGCGACAGCGCTGGCGGAGTGTCGGCGAATGCCGCTGGTGGCAGCCCGTTTCCGATGACCGCCAGTTGACTCTCCCGGAGTCCAAGCACTTTCAGCCGGTCAGCGGCGGCGCGCGAATTGCATACCACCACGTCGCACCAGCGAAGCACCGTGGCTTGAGCGCGCTCTTGCCTGGGGGTCAGCAAGTCGCCAAGCTGGCGCTGGCTTCCGATCACCGGTACGCGCCCCCACCTGGCGGCGGGAATCAAAACAAAGTTCGTGTAGAAATCGAATGCCTGAGCGACGCCAATTGCGTGCGTTTTCAAGTATCGGGCAAGTCGCCAGCGCGCCTTCAAGGATGCGGCACCATACAAGCTGCCGCCTAAGTTGAATTCGGTGATATCGCCAAGGCTGTCGAGAAATGGCCCCTTACGGCGAAGGCAACCCAGGTGTACGCGAAACATCTCACGATCCAGCGATCTCGCTAGCGCCGAAAATTGACGTTCGCTCCCCCCGGTCTCCAGGCTGTCTGTCATCAGGAAGATACCGTTGCCCATTGGCGTGTTCGGCTTCCCGCTTGCTTCAGGAAAATCGACGCCGTCGGGAGGACGCTCCTCCGGGTTACTCTGAGTTGACGGAGAGATCATTCGGCCTCTCCGCTGACGCCGACAGAAGCGGCGTGCAACGGCTGGTTCGCGCTCCCAATTTTTTCCAGAAAGTTCCGATGCCACAATTCGAAGATGAGCAATCGCCACAAGCGTGCGGAGTGATCTCTGCGGCCCTGGAAGTGCTCGTCGAGCATCCGCCTTAGCCCGGCCGCGTTGAAGTATCCCCGTTGCAATGTCTGGGTGTCCAACAGCGTGGTCAGCACAAGATCCTTCAACTCCCCGCGCATCCACGCCCCCAGCGGCAAAGCAAAGCCTTGTTTGGGCCGATTCAGAACTTCGTCCGGCACTCCCACACGCGCCGCCAGCTTCTTGAGAATAAATTTCTGGGCGCCCTTACGCATCTTCCATCGAGGTCCCAACGAAGTTACCCACTCAAGAAACACGTGGTCCAGTATCGGAACTCGAGCTTCGAGCGAGGTTGCCATGCTCATGCGGTCCACTTTGGTAAGAATGTCGCCGGGCAAATACGTCTTGCTGTCCAAATACAAAACCCGGCTGAGCGGATCTGCCGCCGGAGCTTTGTCGAGATATTCTCTGAAGCTTTTCAGTGGAGCTCGATCCGACGCAACAAAATCGTTCGAAAGAATTCCCATTTCTCTCTGGAACGACTGCAAGGAAACACCCTCGGTGTAGCGCTCTTCCCAAGGCAGCGAAATGCTGTACGCAAGGTTCCGCCCGGGCACTCGATAAGGAATGAGCGGATGAACCAACTGGCGGTACCAAAGTCCCGCCCACCTGGGGATCCACTTGTACGAGCGGTCTTCCAGATGAATGCGGTAGCGATCATAGCCGCCGAAAGCTTCATCCCCGCCATCGCCTGACAGCGCGACCGTCACATACTTCCTGGCCAGGCAGGATATGAAGTAGGTCGGCAGCATGGAAGAATCTCCGAAAGGCTCCTCCAAATGGCGGGTCAACATCTCGACCGTCTCTACGAGATCGGGCTCAAAAATCAACTCATGGTGGTCCGTGCCAAACTTTTGCGCTACCAGGCGCGCATAAGGGGCCTCGTCAAAGTCGGCATGGCGAAATCCGACGGAAAATGTCTTGACCGGCTGCGATGTAGCGCGCGTCATTAAGGCAACGATTGTGGAGGAGTCTGTGCCACCGCTCAGCATCGCTCCGAGAGGCACGTCGGCAATCAGGCGGATCCGGACTGCTTCGGCCAGGCGAAATTCGAGTTCCTCCAGTAACTCCTCTTCGCTCGAAGGCTCATAAGTCCCGTACCGCGGAAAATCCCAGTACTGACGAACGCGCACTTCTCCCTTCTCAAATTCCAGCAGATGTCCCGGGGGCAATTTCTGAATGGGCTCGAATGCCGTCGCCGGGTCGGGAATATATCCGAAATACATGTATTGCAGAAGCGCGGCGTGATTCACCTTGGCCAGCTCGGGCCTCACGGCCAGAATCGCTTTCATCTCCGAAGCGAACAGCAAAGTTCCATTGTGAAGCGCGTAGTGCAGCGGCTTCTTCCCCACGCGATCGCGCGCCAGCAGAAGGCGGCCAGCTCGCTCGTCGTAGATCGCGAAGGCGAACATGCCGCGCAGCTTCTGAACACACTCGGCCCCATACTCTTCATAAAGATGAACAATGACTTCCGTATCGCAGTGGGTGGAGAACAGATGTCCGCTGGCCTGCAGTTGGGAACGCAACTCTGGAAAGTTATAAATTTCGCCGTTGAATACGATCCATATGGTCTTGTCTTCGTTGAATACTGGCTGATGCCCTCCAGCAAGATCGATAATGCTGAGCCGCCGCATCCCCAGTCCGACGCCAGCCTTTACCAAGATACCTTCGTCGTCTGGCCCCCGATGCACGATGGCCTCGCACATCCGGTGAATGGTGGCGCTATCCACCGCGCCGTCAGGATGGGTTTGGACCATTCCTACTATGCCGCACATGCACTATCCTCTCAGCACTTCTGCAGACCTTTCGGGGTCTTGGGAATCGGACAATACTGGACGCCCTCGCTTGAGCTGATAATCCCGGTACTCGCCGGGATTCCCTTCCTTGCCATCACAGGCGGCTAGAATTATGTTTACCATTTCTCGAGCCGAAACGAAGTGCAGAACTTCGTTTCTTTCTTTCGCACCACCCGTCAGTTCGCGCATAAATTTTTGCATTGCAGAGCCGAGCGTGGCTTCCTCGTGTCTGAAATCCATGCCATGGCAGTGCAATTTGATAAACAACCAGTCCGGCCTGCCTTCTACCGAAATGGCGGCTCGTTTCCACAGACTTAATCGATGAAGGCTTGCCGGATTCGGCCCCGTCAATGCCGCATTATCGATGCGCACCCACCGCCGGGAGCCGCTGCCGGGATGGAGGTTCAGCATCAGAGGTCCCTGCACGATCAGCGGAAAACTTTTCGGAGCCCGTCCGCGCGCGAGATTTCGCCCTTTGCGGTGCGGAGCCCGTTCCGTCAGCGGCAGAGCGCACTCGTAAATCGAATTGATCTTGCTGGTCTGCGCCAGGTGAAAAGCTGCGGTCGGCAAGGTCAGGTCGGCGTAGCAACCTGTCTCAGCCAGAACCTGCATCTCAGTGTCCACTCCGCACCCACGCCCGCGGTTGGAGTTCGCCAGCGCAAAGTTACCGTGAACAAAAGCATAGCGAGGCTGGGTGGATCCTCCCAAGTATGAGAGGCACCCGTGCTCTCTCGCCAGCCGGTCGCGGAACTCGATCAACTGACGCCGGGTATTTTCGGCCGAGTCTGGAATTTCCACTCCGTGGTGCAGATGAATCTCGATTTCCCCCCAACCGGCTCGGCAATGCTCGGCTAAGCGGGCTATCAGAGGTTGGTCGTATTGTTCTGCGGGGTAGAAGTAGGAGTGAACGAAGGGACGCTCTTCCGCATCGCGGTAGGCTCCGAACCGGATCGGGTATTCGTGGCACCACTGCTCCAGCCGGCGCTCCTGTTCAGTGTAGGGAGCGCGGGCCGAGCCGTCCTCGGGCACGATGGCTGGTTCAAAGTGGTCCGCCAGGGCAAAGATCAGATGGGTTCTGCTCGGAGGGCGATGACCAGCGAGTCTCTGCCACAGATAACCTGGCAGCCAGCGGCCCAGGTAGGAAAGTTTTTGTCCTGTGCCCACACTACTGCGGCCCGTACGGGCTCGTTCTCTGCGCTTCGTACCCCATCTTTGTGTCGTGTTCGTCATCGTCGGTTTCGAAGCGGGCCAGTTGGGGTTGCGGAATGCTTGGTCGCGCCCCCACGCACAAACGAAAGCTCACCCGGCCGGATCTGCTTCTTCCACCATCTTGGATGTTGATTCGTCAAATCTGGGGTGTGAGGTTCTGATTGTTCTCTTTCCTTGGCCATCGCCAACAACACCGAAGTGTAGGCTACGGCAAAATAGGGAAAGTATTCATAGGCCTCGGGCGCAAAGAAGGCCCCTACCACGAATCCGATGAGCGAGGCGTACAAGGCTCCCGAAAACAACGCAATCTCCGCGTCGTAGTTGGGCATTCGGCGCAGACGCTTGAGATTGCCGAACCCGCGCCCGAAGAAGAGTAAGTACAGCACAAGCGCGCCGATCCCGCCCTCCGCAGCAATCTGGAGATAGGAGACGTGAACTTCTCGCCAAGTGCCGGAATAGTTGGCGAAATTATCCATTCCAATACCCCAAGGATAGCGCGCCACAGCTTTTATGCTTTTGACTATTAACACCTGGCGCTGTTCGTAAGAGCCGTGGGCGCTCTCTTCAATCCCGGTATGGAGATCGTTCCCGGACATGGCAAAGAACCGATCTTTCAGCTTTCCCCCGGTGGTGAACCCAATCACCATCGCCACCACGACGGCAGCCGCAACCAGGTGAAACCGTTTTCCACGGATGCCGAATATCCACAAGCACACCGTACTCGTGACCAAAAGATCAATAAATCCGGCACGCGAGGCAGTCATGAACAAGGCCGCGCACATCACCAGCATTG
>OCZU010001439.1_pt1 | contig 15645 bp, 7 predicted proteins | sample 1539001 | NCBI WGS metagenome assembly OCZU01 (sample SAMEA3539306, study PRJEB22396) | soil metagenome | biome: tundra; feature: field; material: soil | place: USA | collected 2010-05 | depth 0.15 m | reverse complement strand
TTAGAGGCCTTCGAGCACGCGGGTATTCCGCCTTCGTCGATGCGTGGCAGCCGCTGCGGCGTCTACGTCGGTCTCTCGAGCGTCGACTATGCGTACCGTCGCGCCGACGATTTGGGCGCGATCGACGCAACGACAATGACCGGGAATGCCGGGAGCATTGCGGCCAATCGCTTGTCGTACGTGTTCGATCTGCGGGGGCCGAGCATGACGATCGACACCGCATGTTCGTCCTCGCTGGTCGCCTTTCATCAGGCCTGTCAGTCGATCCGCTCCGAAGAGACGGATGCTGCGCTGGTCGGGGGCATCAGTCTGCACCTGCACCCGTACGGTTTCATCGGCTTTTCCAAAGCCTCGATGCTGTCGCGACACGGCCGCTGCCGCGTCTTCGATGCGGGTGCCGATGGCTACGTGCGCTCCGAAGGCGGCGGCGTCGTACTTCTGAAGCCGCTGGCACGGGCACTCGCCGACGGCAATCGAATTCTGGCGGTCGTTGCGGGCACCGGCGTCAACAGCGACGGACGCAAGGCGGGCCTAACCGTGCCGAGTCATGAAGCGCAGGCCGAGCTGCTTCGTGAGGTGTATGGGCGCGCCGGTATAGCGCCTGGCGATATCGATTATTTCGAGGCACACGGCACCGGAACTGCGGTCGGTGATCCGCTCGAGACGCGCGCCATCGGCGAGGCCATCGGCCGACACCGCTCCCCCGAGAGCCCGCTACCCATCGGCTCGATCAAAGGCAACATCGGACATCTCGAGGCTGCCGCCGGCATGGCCGGCCTCTTCAAAGCGCTGTACGTTTTGCGCGATCGCTGCGTTCCCGCGAATCTGCATTTAGCGAACGTGAATCCGCACATCGACGTCGCCGGCTGGAACCTCAAGCCCGTGACCGAGGCACTGGCTCTCGGTAATGAACGTCTGGTCGTCGGCGTGAGCGCCTTCGGCTTCGGCGGCACCAATGCGCACGCCGTGCTGACGAGTTACGAGGAAGAGGTACCGGTCGAGCGACTGCTCGGCCTGCAGCCGAGTCACACGCTGCCGAATCCGCCGCTGCTGCTGTCGGCGCGCAGCCCGCAAGCGCTACGCGATATGGCACGCGACATGGCGCAGCATCTGTCGGACCGCAAAGACCTTTCCGACTACGACATTGCCTACAGCGCCGCGCATCATCGCGACGTGAACCCGCATCGGCTCGCTGCGGTAAGCGCGGATCGGCACGAGCTGACGCTCGCACTCGAGCAGTTCGGAATCACCGGCTCTGCGGTGGGAATCACGTTGGGCAAGCACCGTCCGGAAGCCTCGGCGCCCGCCTTCGTGTACTCGGGCAACGGCTCGCAGTGGGCCGGCATGGGATTGCAGTTGCTGCAGGATGATACCGTGTTTCGCGAGGCGCTCATGGAGGTTGACGCGCTGTATGCGCGCCGCTGCGGCGAGTCGATTCTCGCGGAACTCAACGCTCCGCTCACCGCCAATAAGTTCGCGCTGACCGAAATCGCACAGCCGGCGCTGTTCGCAATCCAGGTCGCCCTGACCCGCGCGCTCGAGCGCCGTGGGATACGGCCGATCGCCGTCTGCGGCCACAGTGTCGGCGAAGTGGCCGCGGCCTGGGCGAGCGGTGCGTTGACGTTGGATCAGGCCGTGCGCGTGATTCACGAGCGTAGTTCGCACCAAGCTCGCACCCGCGGGCAAGGATGCATGACGGCCGTTTCCTCAGGCAGGGATAAGGTCGCGGAATTGCTCGCCACGTTGCAGCTCGATGAGCGGCTGACCATCGCTGCGGTCAACGCCGCCAACGCGGTGACGGTGGCCGGCGAGACGCAGGCGATGACGCTTCTCGAAGACGCACTCGCGCAGCGGCGCATCGCATACCAACGCCTCGCCTTGGAGTACGCATTTCACAGCCCGACGATGAACCCGATTGGCGCGGATCTCATGCACGCCTTGAGCGGCCTCGAGATGCGCTCTGCGGCCCTGCCGATGTATTCTTCGGTCACCGGCGATCGCGTCGGACCGAATGCAATCGACGCCGCCTACTGGTGGCGCAACGTGCGCGAACCGGTGAATTTCGAGGCTGCGATCCGCTCGATGATCGACGCCGGCATCAACACCTTCGTCGAGATCGGTCCGCGCGCGATACTAACCGCCTACCTCACCGAGATCACGAAACCTTTGGGCGCCGCGGCGCTGGTGCTGCCCGGCTTGACGCGCAAAGAGGCCGGCGGCGCTCGGCTAAGCGAACTGGCCACACAGCTAGAACTTTCCGGTGGGCTGCGCGATCGGGCACGCCTGTTTCCGGTGCCGGGTCGATGCGTGGATCTGCCGCATTACCCGTGGCAGCGCGAGCGGCACTGGCATCCGAGCACCTCCGAATCCCAGGGACGGCTCACGCGCCGGATTTTGCACCCGTTGCTCGGCTATGCGCTCAAAGGCGAGGCACTGCACTGGGAGAATCACGTCGACCTCGCGACGCTGCCGGTTTATGCCGATCACGTGGTCGGCGGCGCCGCGGTGCTGCCGGCCTCGGGTTTCGTCGAGATGGCGCTCGCCGCCGGCCTCGAACGCCGGCGCCTGGAAGAACGCGTGCAGAGCGCACCGCAGGTGATCGAGGACTTGGAAATTCTCGCGCCCCTGCTGCTCGAATCGGACCGCTCCCGAACCGTGCGTCTGCGCGTCGACGCCGTGGATGGCCGATTCGCCATCGTCAGCCGCGAACGCCTCCGCGAAGATCCGTGGCGCACCCATGCAACCGGCCGTTTGGTGGAGGATTGCGTAGCGACCAGCGTACCGCCGCTCACGATGGCCACGCGCGATCCGGACGTGCCGGCTGAAGCCCATTATGCGTTTGCGTCCACGCTCGGTCTGCATTATGGGCCGGCGTTTCGTTCGGTCGCCTCGGTGTGGTATCGCCGCGAGGGCGTCTTGGGTGCGATCGCAACCCCGCCGGAAATTGCCGCAGAAACAGCGACCGCGCTCTTGCACCCCGCATACCTGGATGGTGCGTTTCAATTGCTCGCTGATCTCGCACTGCGCGATCAGCGTGACACGTCGGCACAACGCGCTGAGCTGCCCGCCTTTTTGCCGGTACGCATCGATCGGCTCGAACTGATGCAGCCGCACTCACGCGTCGCGGTTGCGCTCGCGTCTCCAGCCGATCCCGAGCCCCGCAGCCGGCGCTCCCTGCGCGCAAATTTCACGCTATACGATGCGTTCGAGGCGCCGATCGCAATCGCTCACGGCGTCCGGTTTCGGGCGATTGCCATGCAAGCGGGAACCGCGCAACGGGCACGCTGGATCAGCACGCGAGCCGTGCCGATGCCGCGCCGCGACCCAAATCGTGCGGTTCCGCTACCCGCCATCGGGGAACTCGCGCGCCACTGCGCAGCGCGGCTGCATACGCCCGAGCGGTTGGCCGCGCGAGGCCGTTTCTCCCAGGAATTCGAGCCGCTGCTCGATGCGCTGTGCGCTTCGTTTGCCGCCCAGGGACTGCGTGAACTCGCCGGTGATCAGCCTATTGAGCCGCACTCACTGATCGAATCGGGCCGAATCGCCGCGAGCAGCGCGCCGATGCTGCGCAATCTGTTGCAGCTGCTCACGGAGGATGGCGTCGTGCAGCCCATCGCGAACCAATGGCTGTGGTGCACGGACGTCACGCTTCCCAAACCCGAAGACATCTGGACCAGTTTGATCAGCGACTACCCGGAATATGCGCCGCTCACGGCCCGAGTGGGCGCCGCCGGACTGCACCTCGCCGAACGGCTGCGTGCGGGTGCGCACGAGAGCGTCGCCAAACCAGGCTACGCGGACACTGTCTGCGCGTGGGCCGACAGCTGCACGCAACAAGAAGCGGCCGGAGTCGCGGAAGCTCTGGCGGACGTGCTTCGCTGCGCGGCCGCGGCTCAACCAGAACAAGCCCGGCTGCGCGTGCTACGTTTCGTGGGCACTTCTCCGGCGGAGGGCCTTGCATTGGTGCCGGCGCTCGATGCGGATCGCTGCGACGTGGTGATCGGCACCGCCAGCCAGGCCGAGTTGGACGACTTGCGCGGGCGCTGGCCCGCGATCGACGCGCTCGAGTGTCGAATCGTCGATCTGGATCGCGACCCAATACCGGGCGATGCACAACCCCATGGCGGCGGCTTCGACATCGTCGTGCTCGGTGAGGGCGTGGCCGACGCGCCGGACCCTGCGCGTCGCCTGAGGAACGCACGACGCCTGCTGCTCGACGACGGCCGGCTGGTGTTCATCGAAAAACACGCCTCGCGGGCCGCCGATCTGGTATTCGGCCTGGAGCCGCACTGGTGGCGTGGGTCTTTCGACGTTGCGACCGATGCAACCGTGCGGTCGCGCACGAGCGCACCAGAGGCCTGGCGCGGGCTGCTCGCGCAGGCCGGCTTCGAGACGATCGAGGCGGTGCACGATGTACCGGAGGCTCCGACAGGACCCTATGTATTGATTGCGCAGGCCGACACTGCACTGCAGGCAGCGCCGCAGCCTACGCCGGCGCCGGTTCGAACGTGGCTGATCGCGCGCGATGCCGCTGGATACTCCGCCGATCTCGGGCAGGCGCTCGGCGCCGCCCTCGCAGCGGCAGGTCAGCGCATCATCACCGTCATTGCCTCGCCCATTTACGAGCGCATCGATGCGATCTGCCATGCGCTCGATCCGGCCGACGCGTCGCACTGGGAACGGCTGCTCGTCGCGCTGCGCGAAGCCGGCGACGAACCGCACGGCTGGATCCACCTCGTGGGCCTCGATCTCGCAACGGCCTTGAGCCCGCTCGCGGCACGTGTCGCCGCACAGGAGTCGCGCGCCGAAGTCTTCACGGCGTGGTTGCGCACCTGCGCGCGGCGCGCGATCCGCCCGGAGTGTTGGGTCATTGCCGCTCACGCCGGGACGGCGCTGCTGCCGATCGGTGCGCTCGGTTCGGCCATGTCGGAAGCGCCGCCGGTGGACCGCCTCCGCGATGCGGCGCTGTGGGGCATCGCGCGGGTGGCGATGCATGAATGCGCGGATCGGCGGATCCGTTGGCTCGATCTGCATGATCCCATTCCCTGCATGCCCAACGCCGCGAAACTCGCGCAAGAAATACTCCATCCGGACGCGGAGGATGAGATTCTGTTGACTGCGTCGGGCCGCTACGTACCGCGTTTGAGCATCGCCGCGCGGCCACGGCCAGCGGCGCTCATCGCTCTGCAGCCTACTCCCCCGCGTGTGCAACTTGACTGTTCGGTGCCCGGCCCTTTTCGCAACCTCGCGTGGCGCGCTCCGCCCGACTTAGGCCCGCTCGGCGAGGACGAAGTGGAAATCGAGGTGCGCGCCGCGGGCTTGAACTTCCGCGACGTGATGTATGCGATGGGCCTGTTGCCGGACGAGGCGTTGGAGAACGGCTTCTGCGGTCCGACGTTGGGGATGGAAGTAGCCGGTATCGTGACTCGCGTGGGCGCGGCGGTCATCGAACTTGCGCCTAGCGATGCCGTGATAGCGTTTGCGCCGGCCTCTTTTGCCAATCACGTGCGCACACGTTCGCTCGCGGTAACACGCAAACCCGCGAGCTGGTCGTTTGCTGCGGCAGCGACGGTACCGTCCACATTCTTCACGGCCTACTACGCCTTGCATGAGCTGGCGCGAGTGCAGGAGGGTGAGCGAGTGCTGATCCACGGCGCCGCCGGCGGCGTTGGGATCGCCGCGATCCAGCTCGCGAAATACATGGGCGCGGAGATTTTCGCCACCGCGGGCAGCGATGCCAAGCGTGACTTCGTGCGTCTGCTGGGTGCAGATCATGTCTTTGACTCGCGCTCGCTCGCCTTCGCCGATGAGGTGATGCGTGCAACCGATGGCGCCGGTGTCGATGTGGTCTTGAATTCTCTCGCCGGGGATGCGATCCCGCGCAACCTCAGGCTGTTGCGGCCTTTTGGCCGCATGCTCGAGCTCGGTAAACGCGACTTCTACGAGAACTCGCGCATCGGACTTAGGCCGCTGCGCAACAACATCAGCTACTTCGGCATCGACGCGGATCAATTGCTGGCGCAACGCCCGGACACGGCGCGCCGGGTGTTCATCGACCTGATGGCCTTGTTTGCCGACGGTTCCCTGCATCCCCTGCCGCACCGCACGTTCGACGCCGCCGATATCGCCACGGCCTTCAGGCACATGCAGGCCTCGCGCCACATCGGCAAGGTCGTTGTGACCTTTGCGCCGGATTTCGATCCGCTGGGGCCCCCGCAAGCCGAGCGGCCGCCGGTTGCCAAGGCCGACGCAACCTATGTGGTGACGGGCGGGCTCTCGGGCTTTGGCCTGCGCACGGCGTGGTGGCTGGTGCGGCACGGCGCACGGCATATTGCATTGCTCAGCAGGCGCGGCGCGGCAGGCACGCCGGGGGCCGCGGCGATTCTCGATGAGTTTGCCGCGGCAGGCGTGTCGATCGTCGCGCCGGCTTGCGACGTCACGGATGAGGCGGCGTTGCGCGACGCGCTCGCATCGATCGATGCGCAAATGCCGCCGCTTCGCGGCATCGTGCACGCGGCGATGGTGATCGAAGATGCGCTGCTGCGCGACATGGACCCGGATCAGCTGCATCGCGTGCTCGCGCCGAAGCTCCGTGGCGCCTTGCAATTGCACGAGGCCACGCGCACGCGTGAACTCGATTTTTTCATCCTGTACTCGTCGGCGACGACACTGTTCGGCAATCCCGGCCAGGCGGCCTACGTCGCTGCCAATATGGCGCTCGAGGCTCTCGCCACGGAAAGACGCGCCCTCGGGCTATCAGCCACGTGCATCGGATGGGGTCCGATCGCCGATGCGGGTTATTTGGCACGCAACGAACGAGTTCTCGAGGCGCTCGTCGGACGCATGGGAGGCGCGGCGCTGCGCTCCGAAGACGCATTCCTCGCGCTCGAGACCATGCTCGGATCCTGCTCCGGCAATCTCGGGCTGATCGATCTTGATTGGGCGACGCTTGGCCGCTTCCTGCCGGCTGCGCAGGCGCCGAAATTTTCCAATCTGGCGCGATCGGTCATTGGCGATCGCGGTGCGCACGGCGCGGAGTCGGCGCAGGAGCTGCGCCGGCGACTCGACGGACTCACCGGCGCTGCATTGACCGCGGCCCTGACCGAAATCGTGCGCGCCGAGGTGGCCAACATTCTGCGCATCGCCCCGGAACGGATCGAACCGGGGATCTCGTTGTTGGACATGGGCATGGACTCCTTGATGGCGGTGGAACTCGTCACCTCGATCGAAGCGCGGCTCGACATTCAACTATCGGCGTTGGCGGTGAGCGGCGGCCCGACGATCGAGAGCGTGGTCGAGCGCATCGTCCGGCTGCTGCACCCGGCCGAGGAACATGCATCTTCGGACTCGGGCGGTGCGGCGCTGGCGGAGCAGGTATTCGCGGTGGCCTCGCAGCATATTGCCGGCCTCACCGCGGAGAATGCCGTGGAATTCAGCGCCGCGATCGGCGCTGCCGCAGCTCCGCTCTCGCTGACCGCCGGGCAGCGTCCATGAGCGGCCCGCGCAAGGCACTGCAGGGTCTCACGGCGCCGCTCAAGGAGCGGCTAATCCAACAAGCCCTGCAGCGGCGACTCCGCAAGGTCGAACTCGATCGCGATGCGCCCGCGCCGCGGGAAACGACCGACCTGCGTTCGGCGCACACCGACTCGATCCCCGATAGTTGGTGCCGCTTCGATTTGCATCCGGATTATCAACAACTGCGGATTCTAAACGAGGGGGCGGAGAGGCTCGGTGTCACCAATCCGTTCTTCCGCGTACACGACGGCCGCGCCGGCGCGACTACGCTGATCGGTGGGGAGACCTTCACTAATTTCTCGAGTTACAACTACCTGGGCCTGGCTGGGCATCCCGAGGTCAATGAGGCCGCGAAGGCTGCGATTGATCGCTATGGCACCTCGGCCTCCGCGAGTCGGCTGGTCTCCGGAGAGCGTCCGATCCACCGCGAACTCGAACAGGCGCTCGCCGCTGCCCATGGCGTGGACGATTGCGTCGTCTTCGTCAGTGGCCACGCGACCAACGTGTCGACGATCGGACACCTGTTCGGGCCGAAGGATTTGATTGTGCATGACGCGCTGATCCACAACAGCGCACTGATCGGCAGCGAGCTATCGGGCGCGCGACGCATGCCGTTCGCGCACAACGATTGGGAAGCGCTGGATCGGCTGCTGGCGCAGTGCCGCTTGCAATACGAGCGCGTGCTGATCGTGCTCGAAGGGCTGTACAGCATGGACGGCGACATTCCGGATCTTCCCCACTTCGTACAGATCAAGCGGCGCCATCGCGCTTTCCTCATGGTCGACGAAGCACACTCGCTCGGCGTGCTCGGCCGTGGTGGCGGAGGCATCCAGGAACATTTTGACCTCCGCGGGAGCGATGTGGACATTTGGATGGGCACGCTCAGCAAGGCGCTCGCGAGCTGCGGCGGCTATATTGCGGGAGAACGTGCACTCGTCGAGCATCTCAAATGCGCAGCGCCGGGCTTCGTCTACAGCGTCGGTATGCCGCCGCCGGCCGCCGCTGCCGCGTTGACGGCGCTACGGCTGCTGCAGGCCGAACCGCAGCGCTCGCAGACTTTGCGGGCGCGCGGCCGGCAATTCCTCGAAGCGGCGCGCGCACGCGGCATCGACACCGGTCTTAGTATCGGTCTATCGGTGATTCCAGCCATCACCCATGGCTCGCTCAAGGCGGCTCGTCTGTCCGAAGCGCTGTTCCGGCGCAAGATCAATGTGCAACCCATCGTCTACCCCGCCGTGCAGGAGCGCTCTGCCCGACTCCGTTTCTTCATCAGCAGCGAGCACACCGAAGCGCAGATCCACATGGCCGTAGAGGCGCTCGCGGAAGAGTTGCGGCGGCTATGAGCGAATTCACCCAGAGTCCGGCGGGGCCGCCATCGGCCGCGCCGGCGCGGATGCGCACGGTGTTGTGCACCTGCGGCGGTCTCTATGGCGCCTTGGTGCTGCGCCGCTTGCGCGCCTGCGATCGGCTGGAGATCTGCGCGGTGGTCCGCTCGACGCGGGTACTCGATCCTCGATTCGGTTTTTTGCGCGGTGCTGTGGCCCAGGTCCGTCGCAGCGGCATCGCCTACGCACTCTATTTGTGGTGCACTACCACCCTCGCTGACTGGCTGTGCGTCCTTGGCGGCGTGGGAGCCGTCCCCACGCGCAGCGCCACGCCGGGACCATGCGTCTTGGCGACGCGCGATATCAACGATGCCGAAGGAATGCGCTTTGTCGCGGCGTGCGCTCCTGATTTGCTGGTCAGCGCCTTTTTCAACCAACGCTTGTACACGCCCATTCTTGCACTGCCGAGGCGCGGCTGTCTGAACATCCATCCCTCGCTGCTGCCCGAGGCCAAGGGTGTCGATCCTGTGTTCCAATCGCTTTTGCACGGCGACCCGCCGCTCGGGGTCACGGTGCACTTCATGAGTCCGGAGCTCGACGCTGGTCGGATCGTGGCGCAGCGCTCATTCGAGGGGCATGCGACAACGAGTGTATTCTCGACGACGGCACTGTTATTTCGCGAAGGCGCCGAGCTTCTTGCGGCCGCGATCGAATCCATCGCACGCGGCGCGACCGGCACGCCGCAGAGCGGCGCCGGCAGTTATCAGAGCTGGCCGACACGTCGGGAGTTGCGAACCTTGCGGGCACGCGGCAGCGCACTGCTGCGGTTTGCCGATCTCGCGCGGCTGGTTCGCGGTAGGCTGCCGCGAGTCTCGGCAGGCGAGCGGGATCGTTGCAGCGAAGCGTCGCCGCCGCGCTCAGTCTGACGCCCGAGAACCGATCGGGCGAAGTACCGGTCACATAAACGATCCACACTGCGCCCTGCGCGAGCTCCTTCGGTAGAGGGGGCAGTGGCGGCGAGTTTCCCGCTGCCGCGGCACTTGCCGCCTTTCGGAAGTCGCTAATCGCCCGCATCTCTCCTGCCAGCCTTCTACGATGCTCGCCAGGTAACCCCCGTCAGGCCCGTGTTGCGAGTTGGAAAATCTGCTCGTGACATAACGCGTTTCAAGCCGTGATAGACGACTATCTTTCACAAAGTCGATTTGTGATCCATCGATCAGCGCACGAAAATCACTCAAAGATTGTGCGCGGGATCACACAAAGGGGTATCGGCTTATGCACACAAACGTTGAGGCAGCGCGGGCCAACAGTCCAAACACGTATGTAAAAAGCCACATCAAGATTAAGGGCATCACGCTCGCATTCATAGGTGCTTCGCTACTTCATCTCTCCGCAACCCAGGCCGCAGTTCCCGCCCAGTACATCGCGAAAATGTATACGGAGACGCTCGGCCGAGCGCCGGATCCCGCCTCTTGGAACAGAGCCTTGAGTTATTTCGAACCCAACGGATGTAACCGGACGACGCTTACCAAGTGGGGGGCGCCATTCTTTTCTTCAGCGGAGTTCCAAGGGTTGGAATACGACAACGTTGCTACCGCATTACTCCTTTACCGCGCGATATTGAATCGCGAACCTGATGCGAGCGGCTATTCTCATTTTCTTGGATTGCTCGACGGCGGGACGTCTTTGGAAACGATAGTTTCGATGTTCTTCAACTCAACCGAGTTTTCGGCGCTCCTTCCCTACATCTGTAGCGGCGACTCCTACTCCTTCGCCACCCTGGGTAGCGGCGTGGCAATCCGGCTCCCAACATCCGGGACTGGTGGCTACGACAACTTAACCGAAGCGCAGCTCCAGGCCCTGCTCAACTCCTCGGCGGAAGGGACGGCGGTATTTCTCACGCAGCAATCAGTGGTTTATCTGACCGAACCATTGGTGATCCCCGCGGGAGTAACGCTCGCCACCTACGGACTTCCGACTCCTCACCAACACGCGAAAATGGCGCGGCTGGTTCGCGCATCTGGTTTTGGCCGGCCCCTGGTGGAAATCAATCTCTACGATAATCCCAGCCCTTCCGGAGTCTTGAAGAATATTTGGATCGACGGTCAACGGGGCAAGTCGAGCACCTATGTGTATGGGGCTATCAACATTGAAGTGCATGGAGGCAACGGAGCTGCGGTTGAGGAAAATTTCATAGACAATTCTTTGGGTTGGTCCAATGTCCACAGTTACGGCTCCGCCGATGGAAGATCTTGTGCCAGCAACATCATCACAAACAACCTGATCACTGCGTATCCGAGCCTGCATTCCGGAGGCGACTACACGGATGGGCTGAGCATCGGCTGTGAAAACTCTTTGGTCCAAGGCAATCAGATCGTGGATGCAACGGATGTCGGGATTGTTGTATTCACCGCTGCCCCCGCAATACAAAAATCTACGGTTGCCGGCAACACTGTTTTGAGCGCCGGCAATTCTGCCTTTGGTGCGCTCGCGTTCGACCCCCTTTACACCCCCGCCTATCCTGCAAACCCAAACTTTACCGGGTCATCGATCACAGGCAACTCTGTCTGGAGTAGCCCTAATACTCATTTCATCATCGGTTTGGCCGTAGGCTCGCGACCCTGGTTTGGCACATACGCCGTTATCAATGGCGTCCGCAGTACCGGAAATATTGGGTATGGTGCATCGGCGACGAGCAACAGCACAGGAGGCGTGCTGACTCATTTTGGCGAGGGTATTACGGTATCTGGTATGGATTCGGCAACAGTTCAAAGTAACACGTTCAGCGCAACGCTGATCTCACAAGCCTGGACGCATTGCCCTATCGGAAATGTGCTTGCATCCGTGCTTGCTGGGCTCGCGAGCGGGTCCCTGCAGGCGCATTCCGATATCGAGGTGAATGGCTGCATGAGCGATTCGAGCGCGCAGGATGGGGCGAATGCACCATTTATCGACGTGCGCATGCACGTTGGGTTCGGGACATAGAGGATCGCGTACTTTCCATGTCAAAACTGGCGCCCTGAGCGCTGCGCCGCACAATGAGATTGTTTAAGCAGCTGATTTCATGAGTTTCTCGGCATAACGGTCGATCGGAAATCGGTAAGTGCCGCGGAAATTGATGTGCCGGTGACCGACCGGCCCGATGTGTTTGAGCGCATCAATCGAATATCGCGGCGCCGTGCGCCCCGCTTCGCGCTCGACAGCGCGTTGCAAGGGGTGTTTGTTCGAAGGGCGCGAAGAACTATTGCCGGAACAGCAGCGCGGATGCTAAGGCGGCGGCATACAATCCAACGCCGAAAATCGCGTGACTCGTAAGGCTCCGCAGGCGAGCTACATTCGGGTTTGGGGTCTTGGAAGCCGCGATCCCGATGCCCATTCCCGGCTGCATCAAGAAAAATGGAAAAACGACCGTGAAGACCCCGACAACCAACGCCGACACCAATCGCGTAGTGAACGCTCCAACCGAGGAGAAGCTCACCACGAACGGGCGACGCATCCGCAATCTTGCTGTGCACGAAACGTCCACGTGGCAAATGACCGAACCATCGACCGACCATCGCCCAATTCGCAGACGGAATACGGAAGAAGCGTTTCAGACATGCGGACCATAGATCGAGCACGATAGTCGCGCCAACACCTATTACAACCACTCGCAAAATGATCTGAAATTCCGCACTCATAATCACCACCCTGCAAATTATTGTAGCTTGACCGCATTTGCGACGCGGAGGCCATCGATGAACGACCGCAGCTTGGGTGCTACTCGGCCTATCGGGAAGATTCGCACCAGCTACAGATTCCGAATCAGCGTGTTCGTCTTGGCGTCGCGTCCGAATAATGACATTGCTAGAAAGGATAATTGGTGGGCCGAACCAGCGGTGTATTAGCCGGACCAGGGGAGCAGCACGATCTTGCCGCCAAGTCCGCCGCCATCGATTCGAGCATGGACCGTGCTCGCGGCCGCGAGCGGCAGTCGGTCGATCACGACCGGATGAATGACACTCGCTTTCAGCAGTTGGAATAACGCGGCCATATCGGACTTATATTCCTCCGGGTGAGTTAATCGGCGGGCCATGATGCTGTAAAAGACGGCGCGCCGGCCACCAAACAGGAAGCTCAATGCGCTCCACAACTTTAGGCGGAGCAATCCGAGACCTGCGGCAATGAGGCTTTCGCCCCCGACCGCCATGGTTTGCGAGCCGTACCCCACGAGCAGCCCTCCTGGCGAAAGACAGGCGAACGAGCGCCCGAAGTGCGCACCGCCGATCGCATCGAAGACCATATCGACGCCCGCACCAGCGGTCTGTCGCCGCACGGAAGTCACGAAATCACCGATGTGATAGTCGATTGCCACCGCACCGAAGCGGTCGAGCACCGGCAGGTTCGGAGCCGAACAAGTGCCGATTGCCTTGAGTCCGAGATGGTGCGCCAGATCGAGCAGCGCCGTGCCGACCGTGCCGGAAGCCCCTATGACGAGAATTGTGGCGGCCGGCGGCAATTTGCGATAGCGAGTCAGCATCTGAAAGGCGGTGAGGTAGGCCAGAGGGATGCAGACCGCTTCTGCCGGATCGACGCCATCAGGAACCTCGACGAGGAAACGCGCCGGCCGGATCGCATACTGAGAATAGCCGCCAACGACACACAAGTCGGCGACCGTCCTGCCCTCGAGCGATGCAGCCACACCGGGACCACACTTTTCGACAACACCAACGATCTCATAGCCGGGAGTGAATGGCAGCGGACCTTTGAAGTCTGGATAACGCCCGCGCCGAATCATCGTATCGGTAAAACCCGTGCCGGCGGCGAGCACCTTGACGCGAACCTCCTCAGCTCCGGGCTCAGGTGTAGTCGGCTCCTCCACCATTTGAAGGACTTCGGGGCCGCCGAATCGCGCGATGCGAAGGTGTTGCCAAGACATTGCACCAGCATAAGCGCATGGTCAGTGCGCGTCGACCACAATGCGGAACGTCATGGAGCCATATTGGCGGCCATGTCATCTGCCGGCGCGACCTCTACTCGTGCCCGAGCCGGACATTCGTGGCGGGATGCCGCGCGACGAGACCTTCAAGCATCAGCAGGCTCTTGAGATTCGTTGGTTGATCGGCGGTGTAGCTGCCCGGTTCCACGCCGTGCTCCCAACCCCAACGGGTATGCGACGTATCGCCGGTCAGCAAGACCGGCCCCTGGGGCGTCCGAAGTAAATACGCGGTGCTGCCCGGCGTGTGGCCCGGAGAACCGATCGCAAAGGCCGTGCCGTCGCCGAAAATGTCCACGACATCGCCGATGACAATGCCTTTGTGATCATCATTCCAGCGAAACGGCCATTCCTGCAGTTCCGCGTTGCCCTCGAACAATTTGTTCGTCGTGCCGCGAACGAATAAATTCTGAAATGAAGTTGCAGTCGATTCGCTGCGGCCAACATACAGTGGAACGCTTGCGGGAATATCCGGCATCCCGGAAATATGGTCGACGTGCAGATGCGTGAAGAACACGCCCTGGATGGCCGCCGGAATTCGAGCAACGACGTGGGCGGTACCTTCTCTTATATGCATCTGGTCGAGCGGCATGACTTGACGAACCAGCCAGGAAATTCCGTGACTGCCGGGATCCGCCAACAATTGCTCGGACACGCCGGTATCGACCAGGTAAGTTCCGAATTGGGGGTGTCGCACGATGTGGACGAAGACATGAATCGGCTCCGGGCGGTCGGTCAGATGCGCAGCTTGCACAGCGGCGCTCTTCAGATCCAACAGGCCCGAGAGCGGAACCTTCCAATCGGCACTATTGACCGTCTCGACCTCGATCGGACCGGGTACGTCGATGACCTTTTCCAGCGCCTCGAGGCTCGAGGGTTTCCCCAACTTGGATTGAACGACCGGATGATCGCTGAGGCTGCAAGCCTGGCATAGTGTGAAAAGTCCGAGCAGGACGAGCGCTCTAGTGCATGCCATTGCGGGAATCCTCGCTTGGATTTACCACTCGTAAGGCCTGCGCGAGGCCATGTCGGTGAACAATTCGTCAACATCATTGCACACTGGATAGCTTGAGCGTGCAGTCGATGTCAATTGTGCCGTTTTTAAATTTGGCCCATTGATTTAGCAGAGATTGATCACTGAAGAGAGGAGGGATTTCGCCGACGATGCGACACCAACTAAATCAATACTGTACGCGCCTCTGCAATATCAATTCGGCACTTTGACGTCCAATGCACGTCCAGACCAAAACTTGCCGGATCGGCCGACAACATCTGATAGTCAACGATCTCAAAATAATGGTAGCCTTAGCCTCGTTCGGCCATAACAACAATCGGTCAAACAACAAATCGATCGCGCTAAATAACTGGGGTCCTCTTCGGACCCCTCATCTTATTGGCTGTCGATGAGGGAGCTAGGCCCCGCTCACCCTTCGGCACCTTTGTCCCGCCGCCAGTCTTCGACCCCGCTGAGGCGCGTCGCGCGAGCTGAGACTTCTTCCTTTCGCATGATCGCATCCACACGAGAGCGTCAATTTAAGATGTCAATCGGTTCGCGTTTTTTTGCCATTCATGACAGCTTGTTAGGGATCGCGCGTCGGTGCCATTGGGATTTGCCACCGAATCATCGAGATATTCGACAATCGCGGGACGACCACCAATTTTATGCCGCGGATACACCGGAGCGGCGCGCGAGGATCACATCGCCCCTCGGTACGCTGGCGGCACATCGATCACAAAGCATAATGGTATCGACTCGCCGCCGACCAAGGATGATGCCGTCAGCGAGTTGTGCCCAGTTGCCAGAACCACGCACGTTCACGTCTCCTGGAC
>OCZU010001437.1_pt1 | contig 15659 bp, 6 predicted proteins | sample 1539001 | NCBI WGS metagenome assembly OCZU01 (sample SAMEA3539306, study PRJEB22396) | soil metagenome | biome: tundra; feature: field; material: soil | place: USA | collected 2010-05 | depth 0.15 m | reverse complement strand
AATTGTGCCGACCAATCATCTGGCCAGCGTCCGGAATTGGTTTCTCGCAAACTACCAAAATTCGGGGACGTTCAATGTGTCGGGCAATCCCAATTATCTAAACTGGATTCAACAGGTCGTCGGCATCAACATGCCGGTCAGTTACTATTGGGTTTTTAACCAGCTTTATCAGATAGACTCACCGGCGATGGACCTTCAGGCATTGAGTGAAATCCGCCGCCGCTGGACCGACATGGTGACCAACCGCATGGACACCGCCACTACTACGGAATGTTTTACGGATGTGAACGGCGGTTCGGAATCCTGTCACAACTACGGAGCCGTGCCGGCGTGGTTTTTGAGTTCCTACGTTCTGGGTGTGCGTCTCGAAGGCCCGGTTTGGACCAATCGCATTTTGATCGAGCCACGGCTGGGTGATCTTTCCTTTGCCCAAGGTGTGGTCGTGACCGAACACGGGCCGGTGCCAGTCTCGTGGAATCAATCGGGTAACGGGCAATTGCTGACCTTCTCCTTCACCGTTCCTTCAGGCGGGCGAGCAACCGTGCATCTTCCAAAAACATCCAATACAAACACACTCATCCTGAACGGCGTGACGTTTGTGAATCAGGGAAACGCAACAAACAGTGTCGGCGTGACGGGCCGATGGTTCGCCTTGGATTTGCCCGCCGGAACAAACACGGGAACGCTGACCATCACTCTTTCGCCAGCATCCATTCTGACCCAGCCTTCGGGCGGAATAGGTTTTCCCGGCGATTCATTTTCATTCTCCGTCAGCGCCCTCGGCAACGGCTTAAACTTTCAGTGGCAGAAGAGCTCAAACAATATTCCCGACGCCACCAATTCCATCCTGACTTTGACCAATCTTGCGTTGACGGACGCCGGCAATTATCAGGTGGTCATAAACAATCCGGGAGGCGTCACCAAGAGTGCCATTGCGACCTTGCAAGTTATCCAACCGGTGACCAATACCATTTACTTGGATCACTTTTCCGGTGCCTCCGGCGCATTAAATGTCCGCACCCCCGACACCGCAACGATAGCTAGCCGCACTTGGATTGCTGCGGGTGGTTGGACTACCGATGGCACGCGGGCAAACGTGCCCAATTCAACCATCAACGCCTTTCTTCCGTTCACTCCAGTTTCAGGCAGGCTGTATCGGTTATCGGCGGACATCAACTGTGCAGGCAGTGATAGCGCCGACTGGATTTCGCTTGGTTTTGCCAATGGCACCAATACGGGATCAGCCTGGCAATTGGTGAATAATCCGGTCGGTTGGATGCTCGCCCGCGACTCGGGAAGCACCATTTCAGCCAATCAAACGTTTTTAGGACCCGGCCAGGCTGGTGGCAGCGACACGAGCGTGTATCCCACCAGCGTGATGAATTATGCGATACTTCTGGATGCCCGACCCAATAACCCCGGCGCCTGGACCTTTACCTTTTTGGTCAATTCAAATGTGGTGGAACCCGCGACTGTTTTCGGCGGCAATGGCCCGGTGATTTCCAGCGTTGGCATCGGCATGATGGGTAAAGGCGGTTCCGGCTATGTGGATAATTTAACTTTGACTGCGAAAGGTTCATCCGCGCCGTTCATCCTTTTGCAACCTCAAGGTGGATCATTTGCTTCCGGCACCACGATTAACCTTGGAGTGGCCGTCGGTGGCACGGCTCCGTTTAGTTACCAGTGGCAAAAAAATTCAAGCAAACTTTCCAATGCCACCAATTCAACGCTAACCATCAGCAATTTTAGTCTGTCAGATTCCGGTAATTACAGCGTCGGTATCACCAACGCATCCGGCAGCACCACCAGCAGTAACGCCGTACTGACCGTGGCTTCAAGCATACTGCAAGTTACCCCTACCTTTGATTCCGGCAACGTCTTTCCAAGCATTCCCGTCTCGACCAATAATGACTTGGTCATGTTCAATCTTGCTTCAGTAAGTCCCGCTGCAAATGGCAATAATTTCACCGGTGTTTATATGCGGAACGGCACCACCGGTGCCGCTTATGATGGCAACGGCGGCACCGGCCCAAATCCGGCCAACATCATGAACAGCGGCACCAACGACTTCTTGTTTGACATTTCGATTAACACCGCTGGCTATGACATTGCGTCGGTCGTCAGTTATTCCGGTTGGACGGACGGGCGAGCCGGTCAGGATCATTCCCTCTGGTATCAAACGGTTGGTGCCAGTAATTTCATTCTCATCACCAACGTCACCCTAGCTGCCAGTGCTGGCTCCTTGCGCGTGGCGGTCAATAACAGCCAGGGAGTGATGGCGTCCGGCGTCCAAGCCGTCCGCGTCGTGCTTAATCAGAGTTATTTTGTCTATCGGGAAATTGTCGTGACGGGCGCACCAACGACGGCGACTCTTCCTACGTTGCAGATAGTCTTGCTTGGCAGCGGATCCGTCAAAGTCTGGTGGCCGGCGTCAGCCGCTGGTTATACATTGAAATCAACGCCCGCTCTCGGCGCGGGAGCTTCATGGCAATCAGTAACAAATGGGCCGGCGCTGACCAATGGCAGTTATCAAATCATCCTGCCAATCACCAACACACAATTTCTTCGTTTGCAGAAGTGAGTTGAAAACAGGCGCGACGAATTTATTTTAGTCTGCCATTCCTGCGGGCCTCTTCCAACAAGCTGCGAGTCAACGGGTATTTTCTAATGGCCAGCAGCGAGAGCAGACAGATAAATGCGCCGAGGACAAACGTCACCCCACCCAGACGCCAGATCGCTTCCGGGCTTTGCATTACGGCTTCGGCATTTTTGGGCACTTTGTATCCAATGAAATCAAGGCAGTAGCCCGAAGCCATCAGGCTCATCGAAATCGCCATGCGCATGGACAAGCTAAAGACGGACGAATAGCCGCCATCTTTCTTGATGCCGGTCTGGAGACGATGAATTTCTGAAACGTCAGCCATCATGGCATTGGCGATGGGGAGCATTACTCCATTCCCGAACCAGTAGGCGGCGTGAAGCGGAACGAACAGACACAAAGCGAGCGGCACCGTATGTCCGGCTATAATCCGAGTACCATCATGCGGGACCAAGCCCGTCACAAATAACAGGCCAAGCATCAGACTGGCCATGACACTCACCAGCCCGCCAATCAAAACGGTGTTGCGCTTGTCGAAGTTTTTTGCCAGTCCGACCGAGATGAACGCGCCCAAAGCCATGCCCACCATGGTCCCGCCATGAGCAATTGTTTTTTCAAACGCCGAAAATTTCATATAGTCATCATATACGAATATCTGCAGCGAGCTGACCAACACCATGCCTGCGCAAACAACAAAAACAAAAACGAACACCCAGCGAGGATTCGGATCGCGCAGAATCTGTTTCATATCAATCAAAAAGCCATTGACCCAACCGGCCCTACCTTCCCTTGTCGCGTGACGAGTGTCCTCATGCCAGTGAAACGTGAACACGATAACGATCAGGACGAAAACTGCCGTGCTGATGGCAAAGACAGTGCCCATGTGAAGGTAGTTCACGGCCACGGTTGTGCCGCGGATATTTCCCTGATCCTGAAAAAATATTGACCACGCCAAGGCCGGGCCGGCGAAGTTGGCGGCCATGTTGAAAATCTGACGGATGCTCTGAAGTTTGGCCCGCCCTTGGTAATCAGAACACATCTCAAAGCCTAGGGCCATGTAGGGAATGAAGAACATCGTCAGGCCAGTCCGCAAGACCAGATTCACCACGATTACATATCCCAAAATGGACAACTGGCTGGAGCGGAAAATCTCCGGCACGAACCAAATCATATACGAACAGACGGCCATCAACATTCCGCCCACCATCATATACGGATGGCGACGCCCCCAACGACTTCGGGTATTGTCGCTGACATGTCCCATGATCGGCTCGAAAATCGCCTCCCAAACAACTGAGACAGCCATGGCGATGCCAGCCCAGGCAGGGTTTAAGCCAAGGGCTTTGGTGAAGAAAAGCATGGCAAAACCGAACACACCATTTATTACCAGCGAATTGGCGCACTCACCCACACCATACGTAAGCATGTGTGACAAGGAGCATGCTTTTACCGTGGTCACGGACGTATTTACTGTTGGCAGCTTGGCCGGGGGCTGATTGCTCATGCTATGCTTGGCTACCAGAATCAATCCAGGAGCGCAACTTATTGGGAGGACTTGGAACTGGGCTGCGATGGTGTCACTGGTCCGCGATTGAGATCTGGTGGGTGTTGGGGTCGATGGCCAGTTTCTTGCCCGGCGGCAATTTGGGAAGCTGCCGGCCTTGCAGCGCCGGAAAATTGGTTAACTCATTCAGGTCACTCGCATAACTGCCTCGGGCCATTCCCCATGACTTATATGCCCGGTTCAGCTCTTCCAAACTCACCTCATTTCCCGGAGATTCTTCTCGCTTGCTGCAACCAGCGAAGCACAAAGCGGCTGCCCGCAGAAGTACGAATGCCGGAAGTTTCACAAACGGTAGCAGCCGCCTGCCGGGATGCCGCGTTTCAATTCCCATAGGGCGAAGTGAAGGTATGGTCTCTGGCCCAAAATGCGCCTTCGTTCTGGCGATTAAATTGATAGCCTGCTGCGCTGTTTTTGAGTGCCTGCGCGTGTCCGTCAAAAAAGCCGAAATTGCATCTTTGATTGTGGCGGCCCAGAGAACGAGAATCGGCCGATGAATATCCAGGATCGCTTGGCGCCCGATAGTAGCCCACGCCGCCACCGAAAAACTGGAGGGTGGCAGCATCCCACGAAATATCAGGCTGCCAACTATCCGCACCTAATCCTGCCGTAGAAAGTTTAACCGCTCCAGCATCGGCAAAAATCATGCCATCGCTGGGTCTAGCTACTTTCGATTCCTTTGCCAAGCTGAGTGGGTTGCTTCCGTCCGGAGCCGTATCACCAAATTCGGCGTGGTTCATGCCGATGCCGAGTGTATGGTTTGTGCTCACGGAACCACCGACGACTTTTGTCGCCAGATATGTCATTGACGGACAATCGAAAATTTTCCCGTTGTTGGCATAACTGATTCGCAATGCATCCTGCCACCAGAGCGTGTTGGCATCCTTCATGACGAAAGTAGTTGGGTCATAATTCCAAGACGGTCTGCCGAAAGCGGTTCGATAAAGTGGCACTTCAGTTCCTTTGTTGTCATCAAGATACATCCGGTTAGCCGTGGTGATCTGCTTCATGTTGCTGATGCAACTGATCGCCTTCGCCTTTTCTTTGGCCTTTGACAGTGCCGGAAGCAGCATGGCTGCAAGAATCGCAATGATGGCAATAACAACGAGCAGCTCGATTAGAGTGAACGCGCGCGGATCGTCCGCTCGCGGAAGATTGCTGGGATCAAACTTTGATGCGTCTCGACAATTTGAAGAACTTGTTCGAGCTATTTGACCGGCATTTTTGTTCATAAAGATACTTTTTTCCACATTGAATTTGTATGGCTAAATGCTATTACTTTGCCTCATACAATTGGGAAAGGACAATGGACAAAAGATTGTGTTAGCTGGATATTTCTAACAGCTCCAGACCGCCAAACAATGATTCCCAAAGCTTGGCTCCCGAAGATGTCCAGTCAATCTCCTGTTTTGCGCGCGGCAACTTCCCCGTGATGGGAAGTCGTACCGGATTAGCCGAGGCCAAATATTTTTTGGCGATATCTTGCGGGCGGCACGCCATTCAACTTTTTGAAAAAGCGACTGAAGTAATATTCGTCTGCGAATCGAAGTTGATCGGCAACTTCTTTGACCAGAGCGCCGGAGCGGACCAGCAGCTTGATGGCTTCCTGATTCAGGCGGCGGTTGAGATAGGCCTTGGGACTTAACCCTGTGCTTCTGGCAAAGGCCATCGAGAATGCGCTCACTGGCAGGTGAAGCGATGCCGCCAAAGTTTCGACGCGAAGATCAGCCCCCAACCGTGCCTCGATGAGGTCGAACACCGGCTGAAACCGCCCGTGCGTTTGGATGTGATTGAGAATGATCTGGTCCAGATTCGGCAGTGACTTTGCCAGCCACGATTGGATTTGAGCTTGCAGCAACAACAGGTTTCGTACCTCTTGTCCGCTTGCCAATTGCCAATCTTTGAGCAACCTGTGTTCGCTCCAGCGTCCCAAGCGAAGGGGTTTTCGTTCTGGCCAATCCAGCAAAGGATCGACTCCGGGCAGCCACTCGCAACGAAACTTGAGAAAGTAAACTTTGAACCGCTCATCGCACCTTCGTTCCACCGGCGTGCAGCCCGGCAGATACCAAGCCCACCCAGGAGTAAGTTCAACGACTTTCCCGTCATGGACGACGTGACGCCGACCGGAAAGAACCAAATCAATATGGTGCAGGAAATCACTTTCCTCGCGTCCTTGTGAACTCCATTCTGGCCCGCCTTCCGAGTAATACAACCCGATTAAATGGATGTGAAAGTTTTCGACGATCTGAAGTTTTTTTTGCAGGTCATTCTCACTGTAAAGAGTCCTCGCGCCGACGCTGGCGATCGGGTTAGTGGTGTCTCGGAGTTTCACGTGCGCCAAAATACTAGGAACTTTGGCGAAGCGCAAAGCATACTGCTTTTGCCAGAACCAAGTCTCCCATTGATTTTGCTCTTAAATTTCAGGAAGTGTTTTCAAAAGCCATTCCGTTACGCCCGGAAACTGGGCCGCGAATTCAGCGCGGATTTTTCCAAGCTCATTGAAACTACCATTTTCGGTGATGACCAGGCCGCCGCGCCGACGACCTGTTGAGCTGGTTGTGACGATTCCGACCGCCAATCGCTGAGGATGATTTTGGACTCTTCCGTTCAAGTGCTTTGTTTTCCGTTCGGGCGAACAATGCGGATCGGTTGGCAGATAAACTACCGCCCAATTCTCAATCTTGATCACGTTCACGCCTGGCCTCCATCGGGACATGCGTATTCCAATCACGACTAATCAGCAACGCTCCCCCAGGAGCCATGGTGTTCTCCCAAAGTTAAAGGCACATCAAGCCATCGTCCTTGGTGTTTCACACTTTTTTTGCCGACTTTGAGAAAAACGTCATCCAGTTTGGCGGAGAATTTTTCTGTTCCGACAGGAAGCCGCAGGTGAACCGCCGTCCGGCTGAGCAACCTCGAAGTATCAACCGAATAATTCCACTGGTCGCCCTCCTGCTTCCATGATACAGACACCGAGCCAAGCTCCGTTCCCACTATGCCTGACGCCTCGGTCAAATCGCCCAAACGCGGTTCGATCATCAAAGTTGTTTTCTGCGCCGGACCGTCCAGCCGCACACCGAGGACGTAGGAGCTGATGAAATAAGCCGGAAACATTCCGTAGCAGTGCGCTTGCGAACCCCACGAATGCAATCCTTCGAAAGTCGCCTCGTATGGACTCTCGGCCATGTCTTTCCATTCCGTGCGCTGCTTGTTCAGGACAGCCAGGTCTTGCGCCGGATCATCCGCGCCGTATTGCTGTTTGAAAAAATAGTAATACTGCATAATGGCATTGTCCTTCGGCGCGTGAACCATCAGGAATTTCGCCACGCTTGTCCGGCGATTTTCAGGAACGATTCCTTGATCCAACGCGAACAACGCCGCGGGGCGCGTCGGTTCAATCAGGTGGTTTTCGACCTTCAATTTGATGGGGCGATAATCCTCAGCTTTTTTGGCGACGGCCAAATCATAATAACCACCGTAATAAGTTCCGGCGGTTTCATTCCAGAGAACGGTGTTAATCGCCTTGACCAAATCGTTTGCAGCGCGTTCAAACTTTTCCGCTTGTGGCTTTTCTCCGATCAAATTTCCCAGAAACGCAGCGTCGGCGAGCGCGCGATAAATGAAAGCGTTGAGTGCCGTGCCTTCGCAGGTTTGGTAGCCGACCGGATTGCCCCACACGACCCATTCGCGCGCCAGCACAAGTCCGCGCGGTGAACGTCGGTCGAGGAAATAATTCATTTGCGAAACAATGGCGGGCCAGATTTCGCGGATGACATCCGTCCGTCCGCAGCTTTCGTAGTAACGCCGTGCGCCTTCCACCCAATCGCACGCGCGATCTTCCATCTTGGCGTGAATGTCAAAACGGTCGGAACAGGTGTGCGCCTTCACCCAGCCATCGGGTTGCAACGTGTAAGCCGTACGGCGCAACATCTCTTCGAGCAAACGCGGGTCGGCAAATTTTTTTCCCCCGTCGGCTGTCGGACCGGCCATGGCGACGCGCGTGACATCAAACGCCGGCGGATCGCAATCCATCCACTCCACGCGCTCGCGGTCGGTGCAATCCACGTAGGCGTCCTCGCTGGTGACTTCCAATCCACGCACACACGTTTTCCAAAGCCGGTTGAGCAACGGGTCGCTGGATTCAAACGAACCGATTCGCTCAAACGGATAAAGTCGCTCGACGAATTTCACGCTTTGCAACGTGACGCGCCCGGATTTCACGCGGAGGCCGCCTTCGTAAATCGAATGTGTGTCCGTGGAAATGAAACTCTGTTTTCCTGCGCGACAGATGATTTTGGTTTCCGGCGAATACGTCAGTTCCAGAACGCTGTTTTCGTCCGCGTCCATTTCAATCTGCACGTAGGCCAAAACCATCCGGCGAAATTTGAACGCGACTTGTTCGCCATCCTTAAGCGTCGCCGGCCAGACAATTCCCGCATTCCAATCCGGTCCAACCACCGTTTCACGCAACAGCGGAATGCGCCGTGCGGTCAGCGCACCCCAGGTATTCTGTGCCGACTGCGCCGCCGCCCATTTGCTGTCATCGTAATCCGGCAACGTCCAGTCGCCGTCCTCCACGCGCGCATCAACCACATCGAAGATGTTTGCCCAATCCGTTTTTGCCTGACAATAACGAATCTTGTCGCTCCACTTCCAAGTTGCATTCGTGCTGCAAACCGTTCGCTCTGCCTGAATCAAGCGCGCGGTAAAACCCGGCGCGTGCATGCGAACCTTGCCATTGCTGATCCGTGAAGTAACCAGCACGGCAATCACGTTGTCGCCTTTGTGCAGATACTCTGTGAGGTCCATGGAATCATATTCAGGAGCTTGTGGTTCAAAGCGCGCCGGACCGCGCTGCACATACCGGCCATTGACCCAAAGCATATACCGGGCGTCCGCAAAAATTTGCAGCGTGGCTTTCTTCTCCGTATCTGCGAGTTGAAAAGTCTTCCGGAAAGCGACACAAACTCCGTTCTTTTGTTCGGAACCCGGCTGCCCCGTCCAAACCAGCGAAGCTGTAAGCGCTTTCCCGGCCGAATCCCCGGCCGCAGCCTTTGTCGAACCTATCGGGATTAAAATTCCGCATAACACCGCGATGATGATTTTGTAAAAACAGGTTTTTACAACCACGATTCGCATTCGCTTGGCGCAGGCCGCTGACAGAATGGCAGGATTGATCATAAAATTAAAAAGTGTTCTAGGTTTGGCGAAATTGATTGCTTGGTTCAGTCGGGTGCGAAGATCAATGAGGTTCGGCGGATAAAGCCCGTTTTACTTGTAGTATGCCATCCACGGTTAAGCGGCTCATGTCCCAAGCCAGTCCATTGCCCGGCGACGGCGGAGTTATATGGTCAAAGCTGCCGAAGTAATGCATCGCGCTGAAAAGTTTGAATGAGTCGGCCGCCGCCAACGCTCTGCCACTGTAATCTACATTCAATACTCCGCCATAAGTCAGCGTGGAAATCCCAGTGATCAAATCATGGCGCTGTCGCCAAATGGTCTTGCTAATTTTCATGGCGGTCGTGCCGCCCAACGTCAGGGTGTTGCTGATGGTCAATGTGCCGGGCGATTTGCCGGTCGCAATCGTGCCTTGACTTTGAACAGTCACTGCGCCCTTGATCTTTCCGTGACCTTCCAAGGTGGCAGTCCCCGCCACCGTCACCGTTCCACTTTCCAGCAAACCATTCACGCGCAACTTTCCACCGGCGATCAAAGTATGACCTTGGTAATTATTCGTGCCGGTGAGAGTAACTATATTGCCGCCCCGCTTGACCAAGTTACCAGCGCCAGAGATAACTCCATCGAACTTTGTGTCCACTGCGCCATCAAGAGTAAGCGTGCCGCGACCGAGCTTTACCTGGGTGCCCGACCGGTCCGTGGAAGAAAGTGAAGCGCAGGTTTGGCTCAGGCCATTGAGGTCCAATGTCCCGCCGTTGGAAAGGTTCACGGTCGTCGTGGTGGGCAAAAGATTGCTCATCATGCCAATGCCAAACCATTTGGCGTTCAAATAAGCCTCGGTTTGCAATCTCTGCGTCTCGCTCAACGGGAAATCATAAAGCAAAACTTCGGCCTGATACTGGTCTCCGGCGTGACAAAACCGGTCTTTGTTGAATCCGCTGGCAGTGACCGTATTCGTCGTCATCAACTCCACCAAATTGAACCCGCCATGCAGATTTGTTGGCATGGAATAAGTTGTGCCGTCCACGACCATTCCATTGACATACGTCGTTCCACCGACAAGATGAGGGCTGGCAAAATCGCGTATCCATAGCGGCGCAGCCGGATTAGTATCATCTCGCCGGTGAAAATGGCACGCGCCGTAGTCTGTTAACAAGAAGCTGCTCCCCTTGAAAATGGAAAAGACGGTGCGGATATTTAAGTCACCGGCGAATGTGAGTGCCTGACTGTTCAAGGCTGGATTAATTGCACCGCTCATGGCTCCAAAATGAATTGCTCCCAAGCCAGTCCCCGTCTCGGCGTCGGCAACATAGCTGGGAAAACCATTGTCCCCAGCGGCTCGCATGGCATTGGCGTCATGGCCGCTCAAGTCGTTCCACTGGCTGACTTTTGTTCCGTTGGCCAGCCGCAGGTTGGAAGCGTCAAACCAGCGCGCCATGCGGTCCGTCGGCGCGTGACTGGATAGTTTGATCGTGCTGCCGACAATGCTGGTCACTCCCGAATAGGCTGCACTGGTGGCAACGAGCAACGTGCCGCCACCAGTGAGAATCAGACCGTTGGTGCTAGGGAAAGGCTCGGTGAGGACCAGCATGGAATCCGTGTGAACATGGAAATCTCCCGCACCAAATACTTGCGGCTGCTCAATGACAGCTGGTTGGTTGCTTCTTAGAGTGTTTGTAGCTTCGGAATAATTCCGGGCCATCATCGAGTTGGAAAACGGCAGATAACCGATCACCTTCAACTCAATGACTGTGTCCAGCCTGTCCCAGGCATCAGTGCCTTTCAAAGTCAGCGTTACTCCATGTTTGTTCTGCCACAAGGACACCTTTTGTCTGTTGGCCAGCAGCCGTGCCGAACCAAACCTTTTAAGATCGGCCGGCGGCGGCAGCACCAATGTTTTGCCGGTCGGAGGTTTGAGCACATGCAGATATTCGTAACGGTCGTCGGTTGACTTCGTCGCCACGCCCCACGACAGGCTTTGGATGGTTGCGCCTGGAACTGTAACATACGAAGTGCTCGCGTAGGTGTTGGTTACCGAACGCGCGATCGGGCGAAGATAACTGGCAACCCTTTGCATCGTTTGCAATACTCCATCCTCCCATCCGTGTCCGGAATAGTTGCCCGCCGCCCAAGCCGGCCCGCCCGACATGGAGCTGATACCGGCGTTCAGCACCGTATATCGGAAAATTGATTCAGGCGAAAATCTAAGGGAGAACTGTCCACTCGGCTTGCTGGCCCACCAGGCGGAACTGATAAATGTCGCGCTGGGAACGTCGGGTGCGGGCCAAATATTTCCGTCGGTAGATAATGCGTTGACTTCCTTGTCGCCCAGATCGCAGCTGTAGATGCTGCCATAGTAATTCTGGAGCATGAGGAGGTTTGTGTTGCCACCCTTGACTGTTTGTCGCAGCCGAGCGTAATCCACATACGTGGCGTTGCCCCCGTGCTCGTCAATATAAATGCCTTCAATGTCATTGCCGTATCTGGAAATCAAATCGCCATAAATATCGTTGATGAAGTCATTCCATTTTGCGTAGTCAAACGTGGGACCCCAGCCAGTGGCCGACTGCTCCGCTGCGGTCAAATCATGCCCGTCGCTGGGATGCGTGTAGAGCAAAACACGGATGCCTTTGGCTCTCACCGCAGTAATCATGTCCCTTAACACATCGCGTCGGGAAGCATGGCCCGGAAGCCAATGATTCATCTTGGGGCTGGGCCATAAACAGTTCATATTCGCGTGCCAGGCGGTGAACAGAACATATTCCACCTCCATTGAATGCAGGTCATCAGCAAAGCGTGCGGCATCGAACCGGTCCGCCAGCTCGTCCAAGCCGGCCGGAACGGAACCATCCGGATTGACTGTTGCTGAGTAAGCGGTCCCACCCCATACATAATGAACAAAAAATCCATATTTCATCTTTTGAAAATTCTGAATTCCCTGTTCTTGAGCGCAAGAACTATGCGGAGAGTTGAGCACCACTGCGGTTGTCAACAAAAGGAACCAGTTCAACAAACCTTTCCGAATCGCATCTGATGACATGCCCTAAAGTGTATCAGCTACCAAAGTTGAAGGCAAGGCGTCGAGTTTGCTCGTCGCCTTGCCATCCCGCCGAACACCAATGACGGGAACCCAACCCGCCACTGGCCCAGAATCCGCTATTTCACCAAGCGGAAAAACTGCGTGCCACTTGCCGGAACAGTGACTTGATATAAACCACCTACCAGCTGCACGCCAGACACCGTCTGCCAGGATGCGCCCGCGCCCAATACTGGCGAGGACTGGAGTGTGTAGCCGACCACCGATCCCGGCCATGAGGGAGTCACAGAACTTCCGGCATGAACGATCTGGATAGTAGGCGGCTGCAGCTCGCGATTGGCAAAACCGTACGAATGGAAGGTGAAATTAGCCACGGTTTCGGTGTTACTGACCGTTACGGAGCCGCTGGGGCTCGCGGTGTATTGATAATTGACGAGAATACCATTCTGATAGCCGAAAACATCCTGATCAATCAGCAACTGCTGGCCGTTGTTGCCGCTGAATTGAATCAGGCGACTGCCTGTTAGATCCCATCCGACCGAGTACAAGGTGAGAAGATAATTTCTCCCCGGGGTCAAACCATTGAGGGTCAGTGTACCGGGATTTCCGCCGTATATGAAATCGGTGGCAATCACCTGGCTTGAACCGGTGACATTGTTTCCGGGATCGGTCGTCGTGCTGGGTTCACCCGTCACGGTAAAGACATTCGCAACGGACGGATTCACGCCCGCGATTCCGGTGAAGGCCACTCCGTTAATCGTCGTACCAGTTGCCGTGCTGCTAAAATTATAGGCGTGGGTATAATAGTAGCTGGAGTCAATTCCGGAGGAAGGGTCGTCGTTCCAAGCGGCATAACTCCAATAGGACAAGGAAAGCTGGGCCACTGAGCTCGTGACCGCTCCGTAAACGTTTGTGATGACCACAGTGTAGTTACCAAAGTTGGTAGATTGCACGCTAGTGATAGCGTAAACATTGTTATTCGCGCCAGCGATGAGCGAACCATTAAATCGCCATTGATATGAAAATGGTTGCAATCCAAGCGCGGTGACAGAAAAACTGGCTGGCCCGCCAATAAACGCCACTGCGGGTTGCGGTTGGCTGACAATAACCGGCGGATTGGCTGGATTGGCGTCGGGTGTAAGGGCCGCGATGGCCGGCTGGGACAAAGCGGTGTTATAGACGCGGATTTCGTCAATCGTTCCTTGTAAAGGCGGGGCGAAACTTGGGTCGGTGATATCTTGAGACAATCCGAAAAAGTTTTGCGGGCCGCTATCAAGGTTCGCCAGCGAGGTGCCATTCAGATCAACGGAGCCAGCGAGGTTGTCATCAATATAGAGGAACATGGTTCCATCCGTTCCGGTCCCGGTTGGAGTGCTATCCACCACCACGGCGACCTTGTGATCCAATCCATCGGCGAGGGAGAGGCCGCCAAAAATGGTCGCGACCGGCGCGCCAACTGTCAACAGTCCGGCCTGGGCTTGTCCGCTGGTGCCGCTGGGAGAGAAATACAGATAGCTGGTGATATCACTGCCGAAATCGAAAACCCGGGACTGTGAGCTTAATCCTGAGGCCGTGTTGAACCAAGCTACAATGGTCGCATTTTGCGGCGGAACCACATAGGGTCCGACTTGTGCATATTCGCGGCCAACCGCTCCGATGTTGTTCAGGTAAAGCTCTCCGGAAATGACATTCGCACCGTTATTGGTAGTGCCGGTAATCCCTCCAATGGAATCGTTGACCGTTCCATTATTGAAATTGAACTTATGAACAAGGGGGCCGGCGATATTCAATACATTCAACATCGCGGCTTTGCTCGTAACTTTGCCGTATAGGTTGGTTACCTGTAACGCGTATTTGCTTCCATTGTCGGCGAAAACCAGATTGGTCAACTGAAGAGTGGTGTTCGTCTGTCCGGTTAATACGTTGGTAGTAACACCGACTATTTTTAACCATTGATAGGAGAACGGCTGGGTGCCGGCGACCGAAGCGGAAAAATTCGCGAAGCCACCGATCACCACCGTGGCATCAACCGGCTGTTTCGCCACCGATGGCCCTACGGCGCCGCTTTGAGAAATAATTGCAACTTTGAAATTATCCACGGTGCCGAGCACGCTCTGCAGGTGGCCGAATCCCACATAGTTGATGGTTGGGTTGACGCCGACAGTGCCGCTGTAGGCGACCGGGCCGCGCACGGAGACACCATCAACAAAAAACTGAAAAGTCCAATTGACCAAGGTGGTATCAAGCACAACCGAGTAATTATGCTGACCATTGTAAGTGCCAATCGCCGCCCCGCCGCCGGTTTCAGGCCCAAGAAACGTCTGGCCCGTTTGGCCGGAGCCGGCACCGCGCGCCAGAATCCATCCACTGGCATTGTTGCCCGAATTGTGCCATTGCCCGTTATTGGCGTTCTGCGCGAAGCCAATCGCAAACCAATCACCGCCGCTGGCAAACGCATTCAAATCCGCCGATAGAAGATATTTGCTTCCATTCGCTGGGGTGAACGGTAGAAAAGCGTTTTCATTTATTCCATTGGTGCAGATGACATTCGTGCCAGTCAGCACCATGTCGATAGGAGGTTGGATCCAAGCATCCGCGCCCGTGCCGCCGTGGTCTTGCGGTGCGGAGCCGTTAAGAAACGTTCCGGAGCTGCCCGTGAATGGGTCGGAAATCTTGGTCTGCGGGATGGTCGTTAGTGAGAAATTATCCACGGTGCCGAGCACGCTCTGCAGGTGGCCGAATCCCACATAGTTGATGGTTGGGTTGACGCCGACAGTGCCGCTGTAGGCGACCGGGCCGCGCACGGAGACACCATCAACAAAAAACTGAAAAGTCCAATTGACCAAGGTGGTATCAAGCACAACCGAGTAATTATGCTGACCATTGTAAGTGCCAATCGCCGCCCCGCCGCCGGTTTCAGGCCCAAGAAACGTCTGGCCCGTTTGGCCGGAGCCGGCACCGCGCGCCAGAATCCATCCACTGGCATTGTTGCCCGAATTGTGCCATTGCCCGTTATTGGCGTTCTGCGCGAAGCCAATCGCAAACCAATCACCGCCGCTGGCAAACGCATTCAAATCCGCCGATAGAAGATATTTGCTTCCATTCGCTGGGGTGAACGGTAGAAAAGCGTTTTCATTTATTCCATTGGTGCAGATGACATTCGTGCCAGTCAGCACCATGTCGATAGGAGGTTGGATCCAAGCATCCGCGCCCGTGCCGCCGTGGTCTTGCGGTGCGGAGCCGTTAAGAAACGTTCCGGAGCTGCCCGTGAATGGGTCGGAAAT
>OCZU010001435.1_pt1 | contig 15674 bp, 17 predicted proteins | sample 1539001 | NCBI WGS metagenome assembly OCZU01 (sample SAMEA3539306, study PRJEB22396) | soil metagenome | biome: tundra; feature: field; material: soil | place: USA | collected 2010-05 | depth 0.15 m | reverse complement strand
GGGGTAGTGCTCGGCGAGCCACAGCGACAGCGAACCCCAACCACAGCCAAGTTCGAGAATATGTTGCCCATCGGCAATCTGGGCACGCTCGCAAGTCAAGTGCAGCATGGCCTCCTCGGCCGCATCGAGCGTGCGGATGCCCACTCGCAGCAGCGTGTCCGGCCGTGCGTCCCGTTGCAGTAACTTCTCTAGTGCCACGAAGAATGCTCCAGGACGCGGCCGCTCATGCGCCTCAACGGCGGCAGCGCCAACGCATACAGCAGCGTGGCGATGCCCGGCGCAATCAGCACCCATGCCAGCACACCGCGCAGGCCCGTGGTGCCGTACTGCTGCAGAAAATGCAGCGGCGAGGCCTTGAACGCGGCCAACAGAGCCGTGATCGAAAATGACACCGGCGGTGTATGCGTGAGCCATTCGCCGGCGCGCACAAAAAAATAGATCCCCGGCAACTGTAACGGCGCCGCAATCCAGTTCACCAGCTGAATGACGGGCTGATTGAGCTTCAGGTACAAGCCGACGAGCAGGCACAGCGCCGTAGTCGTGCCCAGAATGGGAAATAGCCCGAGCACCGCACCCAGCGCGATGGTCAGCGCGATCTTTTGTGGCGTGATGCCCTGGCGCAGCTGCGCCACGGTCACATCAAGCACGCGTCGGCGCCACCAGGCGCGCAGAGCCTGCTCGTCATCACTCATGACTTGCGCGCACCCGGGAATTGCAGCATCCGCTGATTAAAGCGATTGATGGTCAGCAGCATCTTCCAGAACTTTGCATTGAGCAGGTTGCGGCGACCCGCAATCCCTGTGCCGATGATCGCTAACGTATCCATAGGTTTATTCTTCGCTGGAAGCTCTTGTCCAATATATCGCAGCGGTGGAGCGATCGGATGCGTCCGCCCTCGCGGCTGGGGCGTTTATCAAGTAGTGACGGCTTGTGGGTGGCGAATCGGTCTGTTATGAAGGAACGTGCCGCTTTGGACAGGGGCCCCCGGTGGGCAGCCGCAAACTGGCTGGCGATGGGGCCATGGCGAGTGCATGTGAACGATCAGGACTCGATTGGCAGCAAACGTGACGCGGAGGTGATCCGCCGCATCCGCGCAGGCGACCGCGCTGCTTTTCTCGAATTTTACGATCGCTACGCGCCGCTATTGCTGTCGGTGGCGGCGCGGGTGCTGGGCGATCGGCGCGAGGCCGAAGATGTGCTGCAGGACGTCTTCATTCAGATCTGGCACAAATCTTCCGGGTACGACGCTGAGCTGGGCACGCTGTCCAGCTGGGCCGTGACGCTGACGCGCAACAAGGCGATCGACCGCGTCCGAGCCTCGACGCGACGGCGTCGTCTGATCGAGGAGATTGCCATCTCCGCCGATCAGGCCGAAGAGGCACCGGCCACCTCGGCCAATGAGCTGCTCTATGGCCGCGAACGCGCAGAGCGCATCCGGGCGGCGCTCAACGAGTTGTCCTCCGACCAGCGCCAGGTCATCGAGCTGGCGTTTCTCGCCGGCCTGAGCCAGAGCGAGATCGCAGTGCGTCTGGAGCAGCCGCTGGGCACCGTGAAGGCCAGAATTCGACGCGGCATGCTCAGGCTGCGTGAACAGCTGGGGGACGCGCTTTGATCGACGAACGCACCGAAGAACTCGCCGCCTCCTATGTCATCGGCGCCCTGGATGCCGAGGACGTCAAACTGGTCGAGCGGCAACTGCAAAGCGACGCCGAACTTCGCGGCTTGATAGCCGAACTGCGCGGCGTGAGCGAACTGCTCGGTGGCACCTCGCCGTTGCTGCAACCCCCGGCGGCACTCAGGGCGAAGCTGCTCGTGGATCTGGGCGATCGACGGCAATTGCATCCGGTCGCGCGGCGCGGCTATCAGTCCTGGCTGCCATGGGCGTTGGCGGCGGGCTTCGCCGCCCTCTGCATGATCTTTGCCTGGCAGGCCAACGGACTGCGCGTGCAGCTCGATGCGCAGCAGCACCGCGCCGATGAACTCAATGAGCTTGCAAACACGCTGCGCTCCGAACGCGCCGATCTGCGCCAAACCATGCTCACACTGCGGCAGAGCAACCGCCTCGCCAATATGCGCATTGCCGTGCTGAACGCGCAGCTGAAGACCGACCCGCAAGCGGTGGCCGTGAGCGTCTGGGACAACGAGCGCCAGACTGGCGTCATGGTCGTGCACCACCTCAAGCCGCCACCGAAAGACAAGGATTATCAGCTCTGGATCATCGATCCGCGCTATCCCTCGCCGGTGGATGCGGGCGTTATGCCGGTGGACGAGGCGGGCAACGGCCGGGTGGAATTCAAAGCGCGCCGACCGATTCAGAGCGCCAATCAGTTTGCCGTCACGGAAGAGGTCAAAGGTGGCGCGGCGGTGCCCACGCTCAAAGCCATGGTGCTGGCAGGAGCCTGAGGGCCGGAAGGCCAACGGCTCCGGCGCGGCTAACGGGTCCGGAAGGTTCCGGTCGACAGGGCGTCGTACTCGCTTTCGAACAGCTCCACGCGGTTGCGTCCATTGCGCTTGGCCGCATAGAGCGCTTCGTCCGCGAGCTGCACCGCGCCGTCTGGGCTGCGCGCAAGGGTGGGACGCACAATGCCCACGCCGATGCTGATGCTCACGACATTCAGCGGCGTGCCGTCGAGGTGTTCGATACCGAGATTCATGACGGCAATGCGCATCGCTTCGGCCAACTGCGCGGCGGATTCGCGCGGCACGTCATACAGAATCACCGCGAGCTCTTCCCCACCATAGCGCGCGGCCAGATCGAGTGCCCGTTTCGCTATGCTGTGCACGACACCGGCGATGCGCTGTAGCGCGATGTCTCCGGCCTTGTGACCGTAGCGGTCGTTGAATTTCTTGAAGGCGTCGACGTCGATGAACATCACAGCGAGCGTTTTGCGGTCACGCAGCGCCTGCTGCCAGGAGCGGATCAGGTGCTCGTCGAAGGCTCGGCGATTCTTGAGTCCCGTGAGCCCGTCACGCGCGGCCAAATCGGCAATCAGCCCGCGCTCGAGAAATGCTTTGCGATAGCGAGTGGCCTGCTGAAAGTAGGCCACGCCGACGATCATCAGTATTATCGCGATAATGCCCGCCGAGTGCGTGATTTGCGCAGGCGATTGCCCGTTCCAGATCAGTGCCGCGATGAAGCTCACAACCAGGGCGAGATTCGCCTGCAGGGCCGCGCTAAAGCGCATTCCGGTCATGAAAAATAACCCAATGCCGTAGGCCACAAGCCAGGCGAGCATTTCGCCCTGTCCAGCGGCGACCCGGTGGGCGATCTCAAACGAGCCAAGAATGGCGATCAGCAGCGAGGCCCATCGGGCCGTGCTCAGGTACATCTGCTGGTAGAGCCGGCTGAAGGCCGCCCAGGTGAGCGAGGCACAACCGAGAGCTATCGCGGCCAGCCGCAGTCGTTGCAGCGCATCGTGTGTCGGATCGTGCCCGAGTGAGAGCAGGAACGCCCACACCAACACGGCACAGAGCATGCCGTTGAATGAGCGCACTTGGGAGCGACGCTCGGCCAGGAAGAAGCCGTCGTATTCCTCTTCGAGATCAGGGGCGAAATTGACATCAGACGAGCTTTTGCCCAACTCGGCCGCATAGCGGGAGTCGGGAATGCCGAGCTTGCCCTTTAGGGTGAAGGCCATGGGGTCACCCTACTAAGATTTGCGTCGCGCAGCCTGTGTACCAGTCCGCAAGTATCGATCCGAAAACGTGAAATCGCTCCTGATCTGAGCGGGCACAATTGGACCTCGCAGGGCAACATTGTCGCAGCGCATTCGGCCGCCGGATGGCTGCGCGCGGCGCAGGGCAGATCAAGGGGTAAGGCGCGATCGTGCGAGCGGATGGTGGGGATGTTTATGGAAAATAAAAATCATCTGAAACAATGAGATATGTATATAAATTAATCTTATTTATTATATAGCGGCATCCGCTCGCCGCAGCCCCGTACCGATGCGGCGGGCCATGTCTTGTTTAACAACCGGTCTTGGTGGGCTCACTGATAAACTGCACGAGTTCACTGCCCTCGCTCACCTGGTCACCGACAGCCACATTGAACGCCTCGCACACCCCATCGGTGGGCGCGCACGTAGTGTGCTCCATCTTCATCGCTTCGAGGATCAGCAGCGGCTCGCCCTTGACCACCCGTGCGCCGGGTTGCACTAACAAGGCCACCACTCGGCCGGGCATCAACGCGCGAATGCCGCCCTCGGCCACGGCCAGCTCTCCGACATGGGCGAGCGGGTCGATTCGCTCGATGACGTGGTGCTCGCCATGGATGAACACATCGCAGCGTTCGCCCTGAATGACGACGTCGGCCTTCAATACCTGGCCATCGATCGTCAGCCGCACGCCCGTGTCGGCTCGACTCGGCAGCGGGGCGAGTACCACGGTTTCGCCGAGCCGGAGCTCATAACCGCCGGCCACGTCGCGCGCGAACACGATTTTTTCCACATCTTTGGATTGGAAGCGCAATCGCTGATCCGATTGCGCATTGAGCCGCCAGGCTTGACCGCTGCGCCAGACTGCGGCCCCAAGGCCGCGCCCGGCAAGCAGGCGCTGCAGTCGGAGGACCCCAAGTGCTGCAGCGGCGATGGCTGAATCCGGCGCGATGGACTGCGCCGGAAACAACTGCGCGTGCTCGCGCTCAATCAACGTCGTATCCAGATCCGCGCCGACAAAGGCGCGTGTCGCCATCAATCGAGACAGGAACTGCACGTTATTGGCGACGCCAAGGATCTGAAATTCTCCCAGAGCCTGCACCATGCGTGCGCGTGCGGCCGCACGGGTCTCGCCCCAGACGATCAGTTTGGCGATCATCGGGTCGTAGTAGGGGGAAATCACATCACCTTGCGCCACGCCGGCGTCGATGCGAACGAAGTCCGACAGCGCCGGTGTGCGCAGGTAGTGCACTCGTCCCGTGGCAGGCAAAAATCCGCGGTCCGGGTCTTCGGCGTAGACGCGCGCCTCGATGGCAGACCCTTGCAGCGTCAATTGTTCCTGGCGGAGTGGCAGCGCTTCGCCGGCGGCGACCCGCAGCTGCCACTCGACCAGATCCAGCCCGGTAATCATCTCGGTCACCGGGTGCTCGACTTGCAGTCGCGTGTTCATTTCCATGAAATAAAAGTCGCCGCCGGGTTCAACGATGAACTCAACGGTGCCGGCGCCGACGTAGCCCACGGCTTTGGCGGCGGCCAGGGCTGCCGCGCCCATCTGTGCGCGACGCTGCGGATCCATGCCGGGCGCCGGGGCTTCTTCGATGACCTTCTGATGTCGGCGTTGCACCGAGCAGTCGCGCTCAAAGAGATAGACGCCGTTGCCCTGGGTGTCGGCAAATACCTGGATTTCAATATGCCGCGGGCGCAATAGGTATTTTTCGATCAGCACGCGCGCATCGCCAAAGCCGGCGGCCGCTTCGCGCTGACAGGATGCCAGTGCGGCGGGAAAATCCGCGCACCTGTCCACGCGCCGCATCCCCTTACCCCCGCCACCGGCACTGGCCTTGATCAATACCGGATAGCCGATTCGATCCGCGTGTTGCTGCAACAGGGCAGGGGATTGTTCCTCACCGTGGTAGCCGGGCACCAGCGGGACACCGGTCTGCTGCATGAGGGCCTTGGCGGCCGACTTGGAACCCATGGCGCGAATGGCTGCGGCGGGAGGCCCGATGAATACGACGCCGGCCTGTGCGCATTGCTGCGCGAACTGATCGTTCTCAGAGAGGAATCCATAGCCCGGGTGGATCGCATCGGCCCCCGCACGCACGGCCGCCTCGATGATAACGCTGCCGCGCAGGTAGCTGTCGCGCGCCGCGCTTGGGCCGATATGCACTGCCTCATCGGCGAGACGCACGTGCAGCGCGTTCGCATCGGCGTCGGAGTACACCGCGACGCTACGCACGCCGAGCCGGTGAGCGGTGCGCTCAATGCGACAGGCGATCTCGCCGCGATTGGCAATCAGGATCTTGCTGAACATCATGCCCCTCACATCCGGAACACGCCGAAACGCGTCTCCGGAATGGGTTCGGCCAGACTCGCCGCCAACCCGAGGCCGAGGCACATGCGTGTGTCGGCCGGGTCGATGATCCCGTCGTCCCAGAGCCGGCCCGTGGCGTAGTAGGGGTGTCCCTGCTGTTCGTATTGGGCGCGTATGGGCGCGGTGAACTCCGCCTCTTCGGCCGCGCTCCACTGGCCGCCCTTGGCGCTGATGGCATCCCGGCGCACCGTTGCCAGCACACGTGCCGCCTGTTCGCCACCCATCACGCTGATGCGCGCATTGGGCCACATCCACAGAAATCGCGGGCCATAGGCTCGACCGCACATGGCGTAATTGCCGGCACCGAAGCTGCCGCCAATGATCACGGTGAGCTTCGGAACCTGGGCGCCGGCGACCGCCGTGACCATCTTGGCGCCGTGCTTGGCGATGCCCTCATGCTCGACCTTGCGTCCGACCATGAATCCCGCGATGTTCTGCAGGAACACCAGCGGCGTGCGCCGCTGGCAACACAGTTCGATGAAGTGCGCGCCTTTCTGCGCGGATTCCGAGAACAGAATGCCGTTGTTGGCAATGATGCCGACCGGGATGCCCCACAGGTGCGCAAATCCGGTCACCAGCGTACGGCCGTAGCGTGCCTTCCACTCGGCGAGCTCGCTGTCGTCCACCAGACGCGCGATGATGTCATGCACGTCATAGGGCTTGCGCGGATCGGCGGGGATCAGGCCGTAGAGTTCATCGGCGGCGTAGCGCGGCTGCACCGGCTCCCGGATATCAAGCCCGTGGTGCTCCGCCGGCGCGAGACTGGCGACGGCTCGCCGCGCGATCGCCAGTGCGTGCGCGTCGTTTTCCGCCAGATGGTCCGCCACGCCCGAAAGGCGCGTGTGCACATCGCCGCCGCCGAGATCTTCAACACTGACGATTTCGCCGGTGGCGGCCTGCACCAGCGGTGGGCCACCCAGAAAAATCGTCCCTTGATTGCGAACGATGATGGATTCATCGCTCATGGCCGGAACGTAGGCTCCCCCCGCGGTACAGCTGCCCATGACTACGGCGATCTGGGCAATGCCCGCACCTGACATGGTCGCTTGGTTATAGAAGATACGGCCGAAATGCTCGCGGTCGGGAAATACCTCATCCTGGCTCGGCAAGTGCGCGCCGCCCGAATCCACCAGGTACACACACGGCAGGCGGTTTTCGCGGGCAATCTCCTGTGCCCGCAAGTGCTTCTTGACCGTGACGGGATAGTAAGTGCCGCCTTTGACGGTCGGGTCATTGCAGATCACGAGACATTCGCGCCCCGAGATGCGTCCCACGCCGGTAATCAGGCCGGCTCCGGGTGCCTCGTCGTTGTACAGACCGAACCCGGCCAGTTGCGAGAGCTCCAGAAACGGACAGCCGGGGTCCAGGAGCAATTCCACCCGCTCGCGTGGCAAGAGCTTGCCGCGGGCCACATGCCGCGCGCGCGCTGCAGCGCCGCCGCCGAGCGCCGCCTGCGCCACCTTGGCTCGCAGTTCGGACACCAATGCCAGCATGGCGTCGCGATTGGCCAGGAATTCCTGGCTCTTGGGATTCACAGTGCTGGAGAGCGTCGCCACGGTTGACCCCCGGAAGCCGCTTGCATTTTATGAAGAGATTGTCGGACAATAGCGCAATTAATGACGTCGGGGCAAGCCGCCATGAGCGTTTTAGACTCCTGCGAGTTGGATTTCGGGCTCGGCGACACCCTGACAGAGGTGCGTTGGCAGGTCCGGCGCTTTGCCCGCGAGCAGATCGCGCCATTGGCCGAGACAATCGACCGCAGCAATGAGTTTCCGCGGCAACTGTGGCCACAGCTCGGCTGCCTTGGGTTGCTCGGGTTGACCGTGCCGGAGCGCTGGGGCGGAGCCAACCTGGGTTACCTGGCGCACATTATCGCCATGGAGGAAATCTCGCGCGCCAGCGGCGCGGTCGGTCTGTCCTATGGGGCTCACTCCAACTTGTGTGTCAATCAACTCGCCTTGCACGGCACCGATGCGCAGCGAGATCGCTATTTGCCGCGCCTGGTGTCCGGCGAACACGTCGGCGCCCTGGCCATGTCTGAGCCCGGGGCCGGCTCGGATGTCACCGCGATGGCGCTGCAGGCTACGCGCCACGGCGATCATTTTCGATTGACCGGCCACAAGATGTGGATCACCAACGGCCCTGATGCCGACGTGCTGGTGGTCTATGCCAAAACCGATCCCAAGGCGGGTGAACGCGGAATCACCGCCTTCATCGTCGAGAAGGATTTTGCCGGCTTTTCCACGGCGCAGAAGCTCGACAAGCTCGGCATGCGCGGCTCGAGCACCTGCGAGCTGGTGTTCGAGCAGTGTCAGATACCCGCGGAGAATGTGCTCGGCGGGCTGAATGAGGGAATCCGCGTTCTCATGAGCGGACTGGATTATGAGCGGGCGGTATTGGCCGGCGGCCCGCTCGGCCTCATGGCCGCCGCGCTCGATGTCACACTGCCGTACGTCCATGAGCGCAAGCAGTTTCAACATGCCATTGGCACGTTTCAGCTCATGCAGGCCAAAGTGGCCGACATGTACGTCAGTCTCAACGCCGCGCGAGCCTATGTCTACGCGGTCGGCCGCGCCTGCGACGCGGGGCGCTGCACTCGCCAGGATTCGGCCTCGGCCATTCTGTTCGCCGCCGAACGCGCCACGCAGGTGGCCTTGGAGGCGATCCAGTCCCTGGGCGGCAACGGCTACATCAATGATTATCCGGCCGGTCGGCTGCTGCGCGACGCCAAGCTCTATGAAATCGGCGCCGGCACGCAGGAGATCCGCCGTATGCTGATTGGTCGCGAACTATTTCGGCTCACCGCATGAACCTGCAGTTCGAACCCATTCCGGTTGAGCCCACCTACCGCAAGGTCGCCAGTGCGCTGGTCGAACACATCGTTGCAGGTCGACTGCAAGCAGGCGATCATCTGCCGCCCGAACTCGAACTTGCACGCCAGTTTGGCGTGAATCGCTCTACGGTTCGCGAAGCCCTGCGCGAGCTCGACAGCGCCGGGCTGCTCGGGCGACGCCGCGGCTCCAAACGCATGATGGTCATTCGTCCGGGGACTGGGCATGTGGGTGCAGGGGTTCGCCGGGCGCTGGTGCTGCACGATGTGACCTTCCTGGATGTCTGGGAGGCGTTGATGATTCTAGAGCCTGCATTGGCCGCCACGGCGGCGACGCGCCGCAGCGCCGCGGATTGCAAACTCCTGGCTCAGGCGGCGCAGAGCGTATGTGAGACTGAAGCCTCCCCGCAGACGGTCGTTCATGTGGCGGAGTTTTTTCGCGCGCTCGGGGAGGCGAGCAGGAATCCCGCGCTGGTATTGGCACAAGAGCCCCTGATCCAACTGCTCGAGCCCTCGCTTGCAGCGATGATCGACAAAGTGACACAGGCTCGCGCGCGTATCATCGATGCGCAACGCCGCCTTACCCTGGCAGTGGAGGCTCGCGACAGCGAGGGTGCTCAGACCTGGATGGCCAAACACATTCGGGATTTCAAACGCGGTTATGAGCTCGCCGGCATCAATCTGCGTCATACCGTAATGGACAGCAAGCGCATGACGCGGTCCGCAGAAACCAGGCTGCTGCAGCCATCCTGATGTTCACGTACGTCTGCCTGGGGACCAATGACCTGGAAGGCGCCTCGCGCTTTTACGATGCCACGTTAGCGCTGCTGTCGGCGGGGCCATGAATGGGACCTGATGCCCCAGCGAGCGAGAATAAACCCAAGCGCAGGCGAGCGTTTCGCCTGCCGCTGAAGGTCACGGCGGTGTCCTGGTGGGATCTCGCACAGACCCTTGGACCGATCCTGATTCTGAGCACCGTTGCCATTCTGGTGGCCTTGCACTTTGTGCGTCCTGCGCCCCCCAGCACGCTGACCCTGAGCAGTGGTCCCGAGGGAAGCACATTCAGAACGGTGGCCGAGCAATACCAGAAGATCCTGGCGCGCAATGGCATCGAGCTCAGGATCGTCACATCCGAAGGCTCACTGGACAACCTGAAGCGGCTCTCCGATGCCCATTCAGGCGTGGATGTGGGTTTGGTACAATCCGGCGTCCCGGGCCTGGGCGAAACGAGCGATGTGGTCTCGCTCGGCAGCGTGTTCTACCAACCGGTGACGGTGTTCTATCGCAGCCGCAAGGTGCTGCACCGGCTGTCGGAACTGCACGCCGATCGTATCGCGATCGGCCCGGAAGGCAGCGGCACCCGGTTTCTAGCCTTAGCGCTGCTGAAGGCCAATGAGATCGAGCCGAATGGGTCCACGAAGCTGCTCGATCTGGAAGGGGAGGCAGCCAGAAGCGCCCTGTTGCACAAGCAGGTGGACGCAATATTCCTGACCGGCGACTCGGCCTCGCCGGCGACCATTCGCGAAATGCTCCACGCCGAGGGTATTCGTTTGTTCGATTTTTCCCAGGCCGATGCCTATGTGCGTCGCTTTCCCTACTTGAGCAAGCTCGAGTTGCCCGCGGGCGCGTTTGACTTGGGGGAGAATCTGCCACCGTCCGCCCTGCACATGCTGGCCCCGACGGTTGAGTTGTTGGCGCGATCGGGTCTGCACCCTGCCTTGTCCGACCTGTTGATCGAAGCGGCGATCGAGGTGCATGGCCATTCCTCGCTGCTGCAGAACGCCGGCCAGTTCCCGACTCCCTTGGTGCATGATTTTCCGATCAGCACCGAAGCCGCGCGCTACTACAAGTCGGGCAAGAGCTTTGCGTACCGTTACCTGCCGTTTTGGTTAGCGAGCCTGCTCAATCGCACGTTGGTCGTGCTGCTACCGATATGCGTGGTAGTGATCCCTGGGCTGCGATACCTGCCGCAACTGTACAACTGGCGCATCAAGAGCCGCATCCACCGCCGCTACGGCGAGCTCATGGCACTTGAGCGGGACGCTCTCGCGGACCTGTCGCCGGAACGGCGGGCGGCACTTCTCGATCGGGTCGATGAGATCGAAAAATCCGTCATCACCGTCAAAATACCCGGCTCACATGCCGAGGCACTCTATGGCCTGCGCCAACACATCCGATTCGTACGCGAAAACCTGGCTCGGCCGGTGGGCTCTGCCGAGGCATCGCCGGTGCTGGCGGAATGACACGCCGTTACGGCGACGCAGGCACGTGGGTCGGAAACCGTAACGCCATGTCCGACTGATGATCGCCCGGCACATTGAATTGCTTTCGGCCGAAGTCCCAACTCAAGCGACGCGCAAAATCGATACGGACGTTCGCGTGCGCGCCGATCTGCAGATTCACGAGCTCGCGCCGGCCAAGCGGACCGACGGCGGCCGTCCCCGGCGGCGCCGGCGAGGTCGAAGCCTGATCAATGCGCAGGCCGACAACGCGGGCCGCTCCTACTGGACCGATGGGCTGATTGAAATACAGCATGATTCGAGGCCCTTGCGCACTGGGCACGGCGCTGATCGGATCGCCCGCGAGGCACGCCACGGCCCAGGGCAGCGGGGCGCTGAGTAGCGTCAGACGCTTTAAAATTCGACGTATGCTGAGTTCCCTCACCACCACAGACCTCCCGGCCTGAGCTGCTGGTTCAGTATGCGCTGGAAAGCGTCTGACTGACCCGCGGGGCACGAAACCGTGAAGTAGGCAGCGTTTCGGAACTCCGGCGGGCACATTATGAAAAACGTTTACGCGCTTCCATGACGGGGCAATCCGGCTCAATGCGGATGGTATTCGCGCTCGGTGTGATCCAAGAGTTGCGCCGGATAGAAATAGACTTCCCTTTGGTGCCTTCGTAGCCATGCGCGCCATATGACGCCAATGATCCCCAGCGCGAGGAGCTGAACTCGACCGGCGCGAGCCGATCAGACACCGCGGACAGCACGGCCAGCTTCTGCTCTGCGCTCGTGTGATCGGCCATGTCGATGTAGGTCGACGGATTTTTGGGACCGGTGTCCTTCTTGACCTCATCCCACAGTTCATCGCCCCAGAGCGCGGCCAGCGAGGTCGCGACCGAATGCACGCCCCACCGGTAATCCCATCCTCGCAAGACTGCAATCTGGTCGGCGAGCTTTGGCTTAAGGGGGTTGGCTGCGGCAACACTGTCGTAGGCCGCCACCAGCGCCGGGATCAACTGGGGAAAGGCAGGCAGGTATGAATCAAAGGCCGCGGCATTCAACGACGAGAGCGTAAAGTCCTTCCTGTCTTGCAGCACCAGCGTGGCGTGCACGCCGCGCGGATTCTCGCCCGCCGTGTCCATGTAACGGGGATAGTTTTCGCGCTTGGGGCTGCTCGGACCTGCGGCCGCGTAGGGCCAATCGTTGGTGTTCATGATCCAGCCGTTAGGCGGGTTGAGCACGTGCGGCAACTCCGCCAGCGTATGGAGCCCCTTCCAATCGGTCGCCGGATTGGCCCCGTCCACCGGATGGGTGTAGTCGAAATGGTCGTCACGCCGCGGAATGAACTGGGGATGCAGGTAGGCGATGTCCCCGTCGGCGTCGGCGTCGGCGTCGGCGTCGGCGTCGGCGTAGATCGTGTTATTCGACGAATTGGCGCGCAGCTCCATGACCTTCGAAGGAGGCGTAGTCACGTGCCTTGGTGAGCAGGAAGGACTCGGTCAGGGCGTCGATGGGTTTTTGCATCAAGGCAATGCTGACCCATTTGCCATCGAGCTGTTGAATGATCGGTCCATGGTGCGTGCGGTATACGGTGAAGGTTTTCACCGCGCTGGCGCCCCCCGGGCCACGATACGGCACGGTGATGGTTGAGGCCGTCACTGGGCGTAGTTCGGCGCCATATCCGTAGTAGAACAGCCCGTTCTTGTTGACGATGGTCTCGAGGAAAAAATCCACGTTGTCCACACCGCTCGAGGTGTGCATCCAACCCAGGCGCGCATTGAAACCCTGATAGATGAAGAACTGTCCCCAGGTCACAGCGCCGTAGGCGTTGAGGCCGTCGTCACTGGTGACCTGCAGCTCGGAGCGAAAGAAAAATGAGGTGTGCGGGTTGATGAGCAGCAAAGCGTGGTGGTTTGCAGTGTTCGAAGGGGCTATCGCGATGCCGTTCGAGCCCTCTGGCTCCGTCTCGCCTGCGCCGGGCTCGGGTGTCAGTTGGGCGGTCTTGATTGCCGCGTAGAATGCTTGCAAGGCACCGAGCCGCACGCGTTCGATATCGCCGCCGATGCTGCCCTCGCTGAAACTCAGCGCCATTCAAGGCTCGAATCGATGGATCACGCGGGGCGTCACCTCGGCGTGAGTGCGCAGATAGAAATTCAGCCCATCCGCCCAGGCAATCATGAGCTTCCGCAGCCACGCTGGACTTGCGGTGTATTGCCTCGTCAGCTCCGCTGGCCTGATGAACAGCTTCTTGCGCAAATCCTGATAGATGGCGCGTTCGCGCTGAGCGCTTGCTCGATGCATATCTATGTCAAGCATAAACATGTAGTTATGACGCTAGTTTAATAAATAACGTTACTTAGAATCCTGTCGATGCGAATAGCATGGTTGGCTATCACCTGCTGTTTTGGAAGACAGGTGATCTGGAATATTGCGCCGTCTCGGATACCGCCCGGGATGAGCTGCTCGGACTGGCACGATTGACAGGGCTTGAGTGCCCGCGACGCCAGAGCTCGAGCCGCGCCCCCGCGCCCCCGCGCCCGCGTGTCTCGCTGCTTGCGCTCCTTTGAGCGGGGGACTCAGCGTGTCTCGTCGTTCAGACCGGCCCAATTCTTGCGGGCCCGCGCGAGGTAGGAGCGCGGCGCATTCAGGAAATAGACCAGGGACGTCGCGCTCGAGAAGCAGTAGAGCTTGCCGAAATCCGGATCGACCCAGTTCAGGGAACAATCCGCTTTGATCTTCTTGCCCACCGACAGGCCGATGGGATCGTTGCTCTCAAACTCCCCATGCATCGTCCGGCTCGGGCTGACCGCCTTCCAGATACCGGCGTGTGCTGCGTCCGACGTGTTTGCTCCGTGCTGCGCCGCCGCCTCGGTCAAATCGCCTGGGCTGAGCTCTGCGCAGAATCCCAAGGTGGCGCTCGCGCTGACGCCGACCGCAGCCACGGCGATCACGAGTCGGTGCAGGTCAAAGGGCGGGGCCATATGCACGCAAACGCTACCGCATTACCCGGGGCAGTTCCAGTGGCGAGCGTGTCGATCGCAGCTACCTTGACGTGTACGATCGCGTCGGATTGCTGCGCGAGCGCGCGACGTATGCGCGCAATTTGGCCGAGCGCCTGCTGCTATTTATGGTTTTGGGGGACGATCGGGCCATTGCCGAGACATTTATCCTCGGGCAAGCCGCGCCCCGGCGGCCCGGAAACTCGGCAAATTCCGGCCTGCCGAGCGACACCCAACAGTCATCGCCGTAATTCCGGAACCAACCCGTTGGCCGCCGCTCGGGGGGTAAGGTCTGGCACTTCGGTCCAACAAGAGCTATTGTCAAATGAGATGGGGCGCTTCGCGCCCAGCGCAGGGAGTAGGCCCATGCGGGCGGACCGGATCAACGCACTGCCCGTCAGGGTGGCTGCCACGCCGCGTGCAACGGTGCTGTTTGCGGATCTGCGCGGCTATACGGCCATGGCCGAGCAGCTCGCACCCGCCTTTTTGGCCAACTTGCTCGAGGAGTTCTTCGGCGTGCTGACGAGCGTTGTGGAGATGCACGGCGGGCAGGTGTTTCACACCGCCGGAGATTCGCTGATGGCCGGATTCGGCGTCTCCGATACGCGTGAGGATGGTACGCAGGAGGCCCTTGCGGCCGGATGCGCCATGCTCGCGCGTTTCGAGTCCCTGGCCGAGCGTTGGCGGCGCGAGTCGCACATCGAAGCCGGCGTAGGCATCGGCGTACATTTGGGCGAGGTGGCACTGGCCTCGTTCGGACCGCCGGGCCGGCGCGTGCTCACTTTAGTAGGCGATACCGCGAATGTGGCCGCGCGGCTGTGCGGACGGGCTCGTGCCGGAGAGGTACTCTTTTCGTGCACCGTGGCGGCGGCGATGGACGCGCGCTCACCGAAGACCTCCATGACCGAGCCCAAGCCGGAGCCAATTGCCTTCCTGCAACTGCCGCGTTATGAACTGCGTGGCCGTCGCGCACCGCTCGACATATGGTGCATACCGGCCCGTAAGCGCATCGAACTGCAAAGCACCACAATCTCGCCTTAGCGGCGCGCTCCCCGACCATCTCATCGCTACTGTCAGGTGGCAAGCTGGCCGCCTGGCGCACCTACGCTTCGTATTTGAACGACAACGCGACGCGCGCGCGGTAGGCGACGATTTTGCCGCCATCGACTTTCAGGTCGAGCTTGACGATTTCAGCCACGCGCAGATCACGCAGCGTCTTGGATGCGGTTTCGACGGCAGTTTTGGCCGCTTCCTCCCAAGATACCGTGCTGGTTCCGATGATCTCGGTGACGCGATAGATGCCCGATGATCCCTTCTTTGTAGCCATCTCTCACCCCTGCAATTTTAGGTTTGGAGGTGCAGTGGTCGGGCCACCATACCCCTCTGGCCGCCATCTTACGCTTTTCTAAAGTCTGTAGGTCTGAACCCGCCAGCACATGAGCGAACCGCCGATCATCCCTGCGCTTGCGATGGCATAGCCTGCCGAGAATCACAATCGATCTGATATGTGCAGTGTAAAACAGTCGATTGCGATGAACCCAAAGCTTCTGCGCAGATGTGGACAAGGACCGCCGCAGCATGCCGCATTCACAGTTA
>OCZU010001434.1_pt1 | contig 15678 bp, 15 predicted proteins | sample 1539001 | NCBI WGS metagenome assembly OCZU01 (sample SAMEA3539306, study PRJEB22396) | soil metagenome | biome: tundra; feature: field; material: soil | place: USA | collected 2010-05 | depth 0.15 m | reverse complement strand
AGGACGGAAGATTCTCAATCTTCAAACCCGGGTTCGATTCCCGGTAGCGCTACCAGCTCTTTTCCATCCTGCTGATTCGTAACGCTTTCCTAAAACCCTACTCGCCCGTTGAACTACATTTGAACTACATTCGTCGATTCTCTGTTCCACAGAATCGCGAGTTCGCCCGGAAATCGAGTATTTGAGAGAAGGGCACATGGGCGAGATCAAGGTCAGCATCTACGAGCGAGTGAAGCTCGATAACAAGTGGACACGGGTACCAGTCGAGATTCCTGACGGGCGCAAGCGAGACGGCAGACTCTTCTTGAAAGACGACCGCCAAGGAAAATTCCAGCTTTCATGGTATGAGAAGCGTCGGAAAAAGTGGCAGCACGTCCCGGACCCTGCCGACCAACAACAATTGCCCCTTCTTTCACATGCACTAAAACAGGCGGAAGACAAGGCTTGGTTTCTGAACAATCAGCATCGCAATATCACTGACCCAACCGCCCCGGTTGCTGCCCAGAAGAAGCTTGCTGACGAAATTCCCTTGTACCTCGAAGGGAAGAGTGGCTGCAAGAAGACCGTCTCCGCACATCGCCTAGCACTGACTGAATTTCAAGCTTGGGCAACGCAGCAGAAGAAGGGGCGGCGGGGCATTCATTTTGTGGACGAAATCACCAAACCACTGCTGAAGAAGTTCTTCGATTACCTAGTGGATGGAAACGAGGAGCAGGACGGGCCTGAAAACACTCCTTTTACCGCCGCGCACAAGGTCATGAAAGTGAACTCGTTTTACCGGGCGGTTTTTCATCTTGAAGCCGGGAAGGGCGTCATCACCAAAAACGACTACAAGCGCGAACTTAAGAGCAACAGAGTCCTCGAAATCTTCCCCAAACAGGAAATTGATGCAATGTTTGCGGTGATGGACGAGGACGAGCACGTCATCTTCTCCACGCTCTATGAAGCTGGTCTTCGAAAACGAGAGTGGATGCACGTGGAAGACACCGATCTCATTGTCCATGAACTCCAGCCGGGAGTCTTCAATTGTGAAATTCGAGTTGAATCCAAGCCGCACTTCAAGTACCAGACCAAAACTGGGAGCAGCCGAAACGTTGGAGTATCGAAAGAACTCATGGATCGACTGCTGCGCCGAAAGGCTACGAAGCGTGCATCGAGACTTCTCTTTGGGACTTCCATGGGGAAGCCGGACTATCACTTGTGGGACCGCTTGAAGGCAATCGGAAAGCGTGCTGGTCTTGATCCGGCGACTGTGTGGGTTCACAAGTGGAGAGCAAGGCAGCGACGAATTGGCTGCGCTCGAAAGAACTCGGAGGCAAGGGTTGGGACATCGGCTATGTGCGCCAGCAACTCGGACATGAGGATATGAAGTCGATTGAGCATTACATAGCTATTGTCAGTAACGAGCAGCGAGCGCTGCACGAACATGCCGCCAAGCTTCAGTCTGACCAATCGGCAAAGAACGCCGCGTCAGCAGAGAAGCGCCGGATCGCCGCTGCCCCGGAAACAGTCATCAAGGTGCCAGAGCGCGGGGTCGCAGCAAATGGCGTTCAGTGGTCTTGACTGCTTCCGTCCATGGCATACCGAGTAATACATAAGGTCTGGGTTGCTCCAGACGACCAGTCACCTCCAAGGGCTGGCACAATGGCGGGCGGCGCTCCTCATGCGCCGCCCGGAAATTTGAGGACGAACAATGGCACTACGAGCACGAAAAGAAACCAAGGCGGCAAAGCATGAAGCCGCGCAGCGGAAGGGCCCGACCGCGAGCAGTGCAGATGCTTACGCAGAAACGACAGACGGCTGCCCTCCCTTGCTTCAGGCGGCGCGGAACTATGATCGCCAAGAACAACGGATCAAACCAGACCCGGAAACGCATCCCGAAGCGGCATTCGACTACGAAGAGGTGCTCTTAGGCTTCTCGCTTTTCGATCTCATCCCGCTCCCGCCACTTCGAAATGAAGTATGTCCGGGTATAGAGCTTCTCGATGAGACGGCGGTCGCAAAGCTCTTCGAGGATCGACTCGGCAATGTCCTCGGACACATCGAATTCCGCTGCCAAGGTGACGGCATCGCCGCACCAGAGTCCTGACGAGTCCGCGTTCTCCCAGATAAACTGAAAAGCCCGCTCCGCGTCGAAATATTTCTTGCGCTTCACTGCTCCTCCTTGCGGCGAGCAGGGCTGCCCGCACCTCGCGGTCGTTTGACATCGAACTCCACCGCAACCCGGTAAACAAGCCAGCGGGAGCAGTCCAGCATCTCGGCGATCTTCTGATAGCTCATGTGCGGATTCGCGACGATGACGTCGCGGATCGCAGCATGCGCCTTCGCGGTGCTGGTTCTCGTCACAATTCGGACGTTCACGACCTCAGCCGTTGCCTTCTTGATTTCCCGGTACCGACTCATAGTGCCTCTTAAGAAGGGGTGCGAATTGGGTTCGCAGACTGGCTAGCGATCCTGTGGGCGAAAAAATCCAAGAATACTTGGAATCCCGTGATGTTAGCCGCCAGTTGGTGGAAGGAAAGCCAATTTCGAACACCTTCTTTAGATAGCAAGCAGGTCGGATCGTCTTGCTTTTCGAGGTTCGGACCCGCAAACCCGTCATAAGCGGCAAAGGGAGGAAGTTGTCGAAATCCGAGTATCTAATACATGTCGGAGTCTTCTGCGCGGAGATTCAAAGCGGGGGCTGGTTGACCTCATCCTCACCAGCCCCGGAACGCTTAAGCGACACGCCCTTCGACAAGGCGCAAAGGATGGGAAGCAGGGTGAGATGAGCAGAAAACTGGCAACCACAATCAAAGACTCAGCCATCCCCGGCAAGTACAAGCGGATCGCCGAAGCCTACGCCGCCTTCGCTAACAACGATGGCACCAACATCCGACCGTCCCAGAAACAGCTTGGCAGCAAGGCGGGCGTCAGCGCGGATACAGTCCAGAGAAACACACCAGATTTGATCGCTTCAGGCATCCTGCGCCGCGCTGAAACACATACGGGTACAGGAAGAAGACACATCGCCGGACTTCTCGCAGGAAAAAGCGCAGAGCCATGGCGACTACAACGAACTGGCGCCGTTGCCGGAGCAGAAGGTGCTGGAGAAAATGGCGCGGCAGTACTCGTCGTACCTGCGCCAGTATCCTTACATCTATTCTTCCTATGTCGTTATCACGGCACAAAGGACGCGACTGCACTTTGCTTCGAGCGAAGGCAGTCATGTGGTCGTGCCCAGCGCGACCATCCGAGTGATCATCGAGGCGGGAACGCGCGCCACCGATGGCATGGACCTGAGGCGAGTGGAGACCTTCCAGGCGGAGAGCCTGGAGCACCTGCCGCCGGAATCGGAGATTGCAACCCGCGTGACCAAGATGGCCGCGGATTTGAAGGCCCTGGCGAACGCGCCGCTGGCCGAACCCTTCGACGGTCCCGCCCTGCTTTCAGGACGCGCCGCGGCCGTGTTCTTTCATGAGGTGCTGGGCCATCGCCTGGAAGGCCATCGCCAGCGCGGCGAACGCGAGGGACAAACCTTCACCAAGAAGGTGAATGAAGCGGTGCTGCCGGAGTTTCTCACCGTGATCGACGATCAAACGTTGCGCACCCTGAATGGAGTGGACCTAAGCGGGTGGTACGAATATGACGACGAAGGCATGCCGGCCGGGCGCGTGGAAGTCATCAAAGACGGCATCTTGAAAAACTTTCTGATGTCGCGCATGCCGATCAAGAACTTTGGGACTTCCAATGGACACGGCCGGGCGCAGGCCGGACTGATGCCCACGGGAAGGCAGGGCAACCTGATCGTCACTTCCTCGCGTTCCACCAAAGATTCCGATTTGCGGCACAAGCTGATCCACGAGATCAAGAAACAGGGCAAGCCCTACGGACTGTATTTTGAGGACATTCAAGGTGGTTTTACCCTGACCCAGCGTTCCCTGCCGCAGGCGTTCCAAATTCTGCCGGTAATGGTGTGGCGCGTATATCCGGACGGGCGCGCGGATGAACTGGTGCGCGGAGTGGATATTGTGGGCACGCCGCTGGCGGCTCTAAACCGGATTGTGATGACGGGCGAGACGACTGAAGTGTTCAACGGCGTGTGCGGTGCGGAATCCGGATGGATCCCGGTCTCCGCTGCGGCCCCGGCGATGTTGTTCTCCGAGATCGAGGTACAGAAACGAGCGCGTTCGGTCAGCCGCCCACCCACGCTGCCCAAGCCGGAAGCGCCGGCGCCGGTCTCGCCGCCTGGGGCACCACCTGGCCCGCCCCCAGCTCCGACTGAAAAGGAACCGGACCCATCATGACGATCAAGTTCAGCAGGGCGGGAAGGCAGGCCGCGCTGTTATGGCTGCTGGTGAGTGTGCTGGCATCTGCCGCTTGGGCGCAGGAAAGAGACTGGCGGCTGGAGGTCAATGACGATCCCGTGTTGCAGGCGATGCGAGACGAGTTGGATCGCTCCAAGTCCAGCCTGAAGCTGGACCGCGTGGCCCCACCCTACTACATCGAATACCGGGTCATCGACGTGGATGCGTATACCGCCGAGGCCTCGTTCGGTGCCTTACGGACGGAGTTGCGCGCGCGCGTCCGCTTCCTGCGAGTGAACGTTCGGGTGGGCGACTACAAGCAGGACGGCAATTCTGGCCAGGGCGAAAGCGCGCCTACCCTGGTCGATTTCATGCCGCTGGACGACGACGTGTTGGCCCTCCGGCATCAACTCTGGCTGGCCACCGACCAGGCTTACAGGAAGGCAGCCGAGGCCCTTGCCGCTAAGCAGGCGCAACTGAAGCAGTACAACATCGACCAGCCGGTGGACGACTTCGCCCATGCCGAGCCGGTGCACTCGATCGGAGCACTGGCTAGGCTCGAATTCGATCCCCAGCCGTGGACCAGGATGCTGCAGGATGCCTCGGCGGTTTATAAGAGCGATCCCCAGATCGAGACCTTCGATTCGAATCTGAGATTTGAGGCGGTGAACCAGTACTTCTTCAATTCCGAAGGAACGGCGGTGCGCAGCGGGCGAAATCTATACGAGATGTATATCTCCTGCGGCACGCAGGCCAGCGATGGCATGAGCCTGCAACGCAACCGCGGCTTCGTCGTGTCCCGGATGAATGAGTTGCCGTCTTCTGCCGAGTTTGTGGCGCGCGCCGCCAAGCTGGCCGGGACTTTGAAGGAACTACGCGATGCACCTGTGGGCGATGAAGAGTATCGCGGTCCGGTGTTGTTTTCGGCGGACGCCGCGGCCACCGTGTTTGCCGATTTGATTGGCGAGAACGTTCTCGGCCGCAGGCCGGAGCTGGGTAAGAACGCGCGCACGACCGGCGCATTTGCGACGAGTTACAAGAGCCGCGTGCTTCCGGACTTTCTTTCGGTGGTCGACGATCCGACGGTTTTGTCCTACCGTGGACAATCGCTGCTCGGACATTACCAGTTCGACGATGAAGGCGTTCCGGCGCAGCGCATGTCCGTGATTGAAAAGGGGACGCTGTTGAATTACCTGATCGGCCGCGAGCCGATTCGAGACTTTCCCGCGTCCAATAGCCACGCCCGGGCGCGCATTCCCGGCTCGACTCCCGGGCCTGCCTTTCCCCTTCCTCACGTGAGCAACCTGATCGTCAGCTCTGAGCTTCCCATCTCTGCCGTTGCCCTGAGAAACAAATTTCTCGACCTTTGCCGGCAGCGCGATCTGGCGTATTGCTACCGGGTTGAAACCTTCGGCCCAAAACTCACGCCGCGTTTGCTTTACAAAGTCTGGACCAAGGACGGACACGAGGAACTGGTCCGTGGCGCCACCTTTGGAGATCTGGACGCGCGCGCCCTGCGCAGCGATCTGGTCGCGGCGGGCGATGACATTTACGTCGACAATCATCCGCAGATCGTGCCCCACAGCATCGTGGCGCCTTCGATTCTGTTCGATGAATTGGAGGTGAAGCGTGCCAACATCAACAAGGAGAAGCTGCCGGAGTACCCGGCGCCGGCGGTAGGAAACTAAGAAAGCCCCCGCGGCAGGGAAAGGACGAAGCTGCGTAACTGCGGGAAATCCCTTTCGGCGGTCAGCTGGAGCCGGACTACAAACCCAAATATGCTTCGCGAATCTGCTGGTTGCCGAGTAGTTCTTTGGGAGTTCCCTGCAACGTAATTCCGCCGTTCTCGACGACGTAGCCGCGATCGGAAATGCTGAGGCCGTCCACGACGTTCTGCTCGACGATCAGCACCGTGAGCCCCGATTTGCCGATCTGCTGCACCTTGGCAAAAACTTCTTCGACGATCTTGGGGGCGAGGCCGAGCGAAGGTTCGTCCAGCAGAAGCAGCTTGGGAGCATTCATGAGCCCGCGCGCGATCGCGACCATTTGCTGCTCGCCGCCGCTGAGCGTGCCGGCGAGTTGGCGGCGGCGCTCTTTCAAGCGGGGAAACAACTCGAACTGCTCCTCCATGGCTTCCTTGAGTCTGGGACGCACTCGCGAAATGTAAGCGCCCAGCGCGAGGTTCTCCTCGACACTCATGTGCGGGAAAAGTTGGCGACCTTCGGGAACATGGCTCACGCCGCGGATCACGATCTCGTGGGGCGGAAGCTTGGAGATGTCCTGTCCTTCAAACAGCAACTTTCCGTGCTGGCTGCGCAGCAGTCCAGAGATGACGCGCAGGGTGGTGGTCTTGCCGGCGCCGTTGGCGCCGATCAGGGTCACAATCTCTCCAGCCTTGATTTCGAGAGTAATGTTGAACAGCGCCTGGAAGTCGCCATAGCTGGCGCGCACATCATCCATGGCGAGAAGAGCTGCGCTCACGAGGCAATCTCCTTGTACTTGCTACCCAGGTAGGCTTCGATGACCTCGGGACGATGAACCACGTCGTGGGGCGCGCCTTCTGCGATTAGGGTGCCGTGATCGAGTACGATGACGCGGTCGGCGACCCGCATGACCACCTGCATGACGTGCTCGATGCCGCCGATGGTGGAGATGCCCCACTCCGGCAATCGCTTGAGCAGCATGGCAAGTTTGATGGCCTCGGAGGTGGGCAGTCCGGCGACGACTTCGTCCAGCAGGATGAGCTTGGGCTGCGTCGCTAGAGCACGGGCAATTTCCAGACGCTTCAGCATGGGCAATCCCATGCCGCGCGCGGGCAGATGCAGGACTTTTTCCATTTGCAGAAACCGGAGAACTTTCGCGGCTTCCGCCTCGGCTTTGGATGGGCTGGAAGTGCGAAGGAATGCACCGAGCATCACGTTTTCCAGCACGGTGAGGTTGCGCAGCGGCTTCACCAGTTGGAAGGTGCGGCCGATTCCTATGCGCGCGGCCGCGTTGGGAGTCAGGTGCGAGATGTCCTGGCCGTTAAAAAGGATGCTGCCGCTGTCGGCATGGAAAACACTGGTGATGAGATTGAACAGCGTGGTCTTGCCCGCGCCATTGGGGCCGACAATAAAGGTCACCTCACCCGGCCTTATCGAAAACGAAACATCGTTGATCGCTTTCAGGCCGCTGAAGCGTTTGCTGACGTGCTGGACTTCCAGAAGCGACATATCAACCGTTCCTATTTGTTGAGCGCAACTCGTTCGGACTCTTCTTCGGCGGTCGCAGGCGTGGACGTCGCAAATGGCGCCGATGGCGCTTTCTTGAACAGACTCAGCTTCCGCGTGATCGCACCTACGAGACCCTCGGGCATGAACAGGACCACCACTACGATCAGCACGCCGTAGATCAGCAGATTCGCTTCTTTGAACACGTTCTTGAAGATCTCGGAGGAGCTTTCCAGAATCACGGAACCGAGCAAGGGGCCGAGCAATGAGCCAGCGCCGCCCAGCATGGCCACGATGGCGATCTCGGTGGAAATGTCCATCGCCAGCACCTGGTCGGGGACGATGAAAAGAAACATGCTGGCATACAGCGCGCCACCTAAGCCGGTGATGGCGGCACTGATCACCAGGGCCCAGAGTTTGCAATGCGTGGCGTTCACGCCCACGGAGAGCGCCGTGTCCTGATCTTCGCGGATGGCCATCAGGTAATAGCCGAATCGCGAGCGCTCAATCCAAGCAGAGAGTGCGAAGGCGAATGCGGTCAACAGCACTCCCGCGTAGTAGAAAGACCGGATCGTGGAGTGGGTAAACAGCAGTGGCACCTGGATTCCCACATCGCCGCCGGTGACGTTGGGAAGGTTCTTGGCCACCAGTCGCAACACTTCCGCGAAGGCGATGGTACAGAGCGCGAAGTATGGGCCGCGCAGGCGAAATGAAACCAGGCCGATCATGGCCGCGGAAATCATTGCCAGCACTACACCCAGGAAAACCGATGCCCACGGCGAAATCCCTAACTTCGAGAACAGGGCAAGTCCGTAAGCTCCCACCCCGAAGTAGGCAGCGTGCCCGAGGGACAACTGTCCGGCATATCCGCCAACCAGGTTCCAGGCCAGCCCCAGGGCGGCGAAGAGAAAGACGCGGAAAAGAATTTGCAGGGTGTAGTCGGTGGAAACGAGGAAGGGAACGAATAGCGCGGCAAACAGGAAGACCGCGGCGATGAGCATCTGCCACTTTCTCATGCGCGCTGGCTCCCGAAGATTCCGCTTGGCTTCAGGGAGAGCACGAGGATGAACAGGACGAAGTCCACCGCCAAAGCCCACTCGTTACCCCAATAAAGGCTGGTCAGGCTCTCGACCACGCCCAGCACCAGTCCGGCAATGGCTGCGCCCTGAATCGAGCCCATCCCTCCCAGCACCACCATGACAAAAGATTTCAGCTTGAACTGGTTGCCGACTTCTGGGAAAAGATAAAAGACGGGAAGCAACAGGGCCCCGGCAATGCCCGCAGCGGCGGAGCCAATTCCGAAGGAGACGGCCTGCACCCGGTTCACATTGATTCCCATCAGAGGCGCGGCGTAGGGGTTCTGGGCGATCGCGCGCGCGGCTCGTCCGAACATGGTTCGCGTTACTACCCAGTAGAGAGCGCAGGCCAGCACCAGCGCGATGGCGAACGATACCATCCAGGGTGCATTGAGCGAGATCTGCGGGCCGAGGTGAACGTTCTTTGAAAGAAGCGGAATGTTGATCTGGTGGTAGTCGGCGCCGAAAACCAATTGCGCTCCATCCGTCAGAATCAGCGCCAATCCCATGGTCAGAAGGATCACCATGAAATCCACCTGTCCACGGATCTGCCGCAGCAGCCCCATGTACGTGGCATATCCGATGAAAAACAATAAGATCCCCGCCACGGGGAATTGGTAGTAGGGGCTGATACCGGTGGCCTGGAACAGCACGTAGGTGGCGTACATGCCCAGCATCAGAAACGCGCCGTGAGCGAAGTTCACGATGCGCATCACGCCGAAGATGAGGGCCATGCCCATCCCGATGAGCGCATACAGCGCACCGGTCAATAGACCGTTGAGGATCGCCTGCAGCGCGACATAGAGCCAGTTGACCATAGACTCCTGGAGTAGCTCTGCTTGGGATCAGGCAAAGGCTTCCAACAGAGCACGGCGCGGACTGACTTTACTTCGGTTCCCCTGCCGAGCGCAACCTCATTGTCGCTTCGCCCACTCGGGCGCCGGAATGATGGGCTTGCTCTCGGCTGCATCGAGGGGCCAAACCACCTTGTATTGGCCGCCCTGCACCTGGGTCAGCAGCACGGGATGCGGGTTCTGACCGCGGGCGTCGAACTTCACCGGGCCGAACGGTGTCTCCGCGAGATTCACCTGCCGGAGGGCATCCCGGATCGCCTGGGGTTGGTCGGACTTTGCGTTTTCGATGGCCGCTGCTGCTACCACCAACACGGCGTAGGCCTCCATGCCGTGATAGGCAGGATGCGAACCGGCCAGCTTGAAGTATTTCTGATCGAATTCCGACGAACCCTTCCATTTGGCCGAGGGCAGCCACTGCGAAACCGAGAAGGTGTACTCGGCATATTTGCCGGCACCTTTATCGGTAGTAGGAAATTCCGCCGCGGCAAAACCCGTTCCTGCTGACGTGTAGTACTTGGGGTTCAGATTGAGCTGCTCCGACTGGCGCATGAGCGTGCTGGCGTCCAGCAGATACGAAGCGAAGTAGATCACCTCGGGATTCTTGCCCTTCACCCGCTGCAGCAGCGATTTGTAATCCGGCGAACTGGCCTGATAGCTCTCGCTGTCGACCAGGTCAAGGCCCGCGGCCTTCGCCGCTTCGGTCATCGACTTATTGTTGGCCTGGCCGAAGTTTGTGTTCTCAGACACGATGGCGAGCTTCTTCGGATCGCCGTTATTTTTGAGGAAATCCAGGGTCGCCGTGGCGAACGAGCCCGAACCGGCGCAGATCCGGAAAATCCACGGCGAGTTGCTCTCCATGACGTTGTCGGCGACCGCGGTGGGAATGATCAGCGGAACCTGTTTCTGGGTCACCACGGGCACAATGGCGCGCGTGCTCTCCGAGGAGTAGGCCCCCAGCACGATGGAGACGTGATCCTGGTCCACTAGCTTCGAGACGCCCTGCACCGCCTGGTCAGGACGGCTCTGGTCGTCATAGTAATCGAGTTCGACCTTCTTGCCGAGCAGGCCGCCCCGAGCGTTGATCTCTTCCAGAGCGATGGTGTAGCCGTTCTTGTGGGCCTGGCCAAACGCGGCGTTGCTGCCGGTAAGAGAAGTAATGACGCCGATCTTGAAGGTGTTAGATTCCGAGCCCTTGCCGTTACACCCTGCCCAGAAAGCCACGGAAATCGCTAACGAGAACAGCAGGAAAGATCGCTTCATAGCCAGCTCCTTGCGAGGGGGGCGAGCGCTACCGAAGAGCCACAAATTTCCCCGGACGCGAAGTCACACTGCCGCGTTCGACGACCCTCAGGCAAGTATAAGTACACCGCACGTGCACATTTTATAGTGACCTGGGTCACAGTGCTGCGTGATCTAGAACTAGGCGGGGCTGCTGCCCGGGGATCGCCAGCCGTGCTCTTCACGCCGCCGGGAAAGGCCGGGCTACGATCCTTCGTGCGTATCAATGCCGGCGCGCGGCACCAATTTGGTGACGCTCCGCAACGTTTCGAGTGATTTGCCGTGTCGGCCCGTAGAATCCTGCTAAGTTGTTGAATCTAAGGCTGATTCTTGGCTGGTGAAGTGACTCGTCCCGGCTTGATTCAAATCCGGATTGGAACAGTCAGTGATCCCGGTCACTTACAGTCGTGCCTCAGGTCATCGCTGGCCCAGGCGCTCAGATCGAAAATCACCATAGGGAAATGTGGAAGGAGGTGGTCAATGATGATCACGTACAGGTTCGTCCGCCTGATTGAGGAGCACTCGGATGTTCTTGCCACGGGACTTCTCAACAAGGTTCAACAGTCCGACCGAACCGCAGGCTATAGCAAGGTTCCCGCGGAACAGTTGAAGGATTGGGTTTACGAAATCTACCGGCACCTGGGGGAGTGGCTGCTGCACAAAAATGCGGGCGATGTCGAGAAGCGTTATGAGGAAATTGGCGCGCGCCGCGCCCAGCAGGATGTGCCGCTGAGCCAGTTGCTCTGGGCCATCATTTTGACGAAAGACAATCTGTGGGAGTTCATCCTGGATGAGTCGTATCCGGACCGGCCAGTGGAGATTCTGGGAAAGCAGGAATTGTTGCAGTTGCTTGATCAGTTCTTCGACCGGGCCCTGTACTCAGCCGCTGTGGGGTATGAGCGGGCGATGGAAGCAAACGGCGGCAGAAAGAAAAGTGGGATGGTGAGGGCAGAAAAACATGTCGTGGGAGAACGAGTATAAACGCAAGCTGTGCACCGCGGATGAAGCGTTAGAACACGTGCAATCGGGGATGCGCGTGTACATCCAACCCGGCTGTGCCGAGCCGGAGACCTTGGTGGAAGCGCTGATGCGGCGCGGACCTTATGTGTATGACGTGGAAATCGTGCACATGATGACCATGGGTTGCGCTCCGTACGCGGCGCCGGAGATGGCGGGACACTTCCGGCACAATGCGATGTTCATTGGCGGCAACGTGCGGGATGCCATCAATGACGGGCGCGCCGACTACACGCCCATCTATCTGGCCGAGATTGAGGAGTTGTTTGAGAGCGGAGCCATGCCGCTGGATGTGGCGTTGCTGGAGCTTTCTCCGCCCGACTCCCACGGATTTTGCAGTTTTGGAGTGGGGGTGGATACGTCTCTCACCGCGGCCAAGTGCGCGAAGTACGTGATCGCGCAGATCAATGACCAGATGCCGCGCACGTTTGGCGACAGTTTCATTCAAGTCGGCGAACTGGATGCGATTGTGCAGTCGTCGCGTCCCCTTTGCGAGTACAAGATAGCAAAAGTCAGCGACGTGAACATCGCCATTGCCAAGAACGTCGCCGGCCTGGTCGAGGACGGGGCGGTGTTGCAGACCGGAATCGGCGGCATTCCCGACGCAGTGCTTCCGTTCCTCATGGATCGCAAAGACCTGGGCGTGCACAGCGAACTGGTGTCGGATGGAGTGATTCCGCTCATTGAAGAGGGGGTCATCACGGGTGCGCGCAAGACGTTCAAGCCTCGCAAGATCATTGTTGGGTTTGTAATCGGAACCAGGAAGATGTTTCAGTTTGTCGACAACAACCCCATCTTCGAGTTCCATCCCACGGCCTACACCAACCATCCCGCGTCGATCGCCCGCAACGACAATATGGTCGCCATCAACTCCGCATTGCAGATCGATATGACCGGGCAGGTCTGCTCGGATTCGATCGGCAACCAGTTTTACAGCGGGATCGGCGGCCAGGTGGACTTCTTGCGGGGCGCTGCTTATTCCAAGGGCGGGAAGCCGATCATTGCGCTTTCGTCTACCGCCAAGGACGGGACCATCTCCCGAATCGTGCCCATGCTGAGCCCGGGCGCCGGAGTGGTGACGTCCCGCGGCCTGGTTCGCTATGTGGTGACGGAATACGGGGTTGCTTATCTCCACGGCAAGTCGATTCGGGAACGGGCGAAAGCGCTCATTGAGATCGCGCATCCGAAGTTCCGCGACGAGCTTTACGAGTATTGCCAGACGACCAAATGGTTGCAGCGCCCCGAAGGGGCAGAACTTACGGCATCGAGGTGAGCTATATGGCAGGGCAGGCAAGAGGCAAGGTCACAATCAGTGTGGAAGAGTGCAAGGGCTGCGGGCTGTGCGTGGAATCCTGCCCGCCAAAATGCCTGGAACTGGCGGCCGAGTTGAGTTCCTACGGCGTGCATCCCGCGCGCTATACGGGAAGCGAATGCACGGGCTGCGGAATCTGTTTTTATTGCTGTCCGGAGCCGGGTGCGATCACGGTGTACCGGCTGGTGCCGCCACCTAAAGCGGTGGTGTCTGCACGCGGAGGGGAATGTGTGGCGGCTGTTTAGGCGCAACGTGACTCCGGGCACAAACCGCTGTGATGAAGGGCATTTGCCAGCTGCCGGAGGCGGACGAAGATGGAGTTGGACCAAGCGGAGGTCGTACCGCTGAGGGCGTGAGAGGGAGAAGAGCCATGAAAGGCACAATCGATATTCGGGAGGCGGAAGTCCAAGAGAGCCCGCAGGTGAGCGAGCGGGCCGTGCCGGTATCCTCCCTGGAGCGGCTGATGACGGCTCCGGTGCAGGTCCGGCCGATGTTCGCAGACAGCCTGCTGCGGTATGAAGGCCAAAAGGGCCGGCAGACCTTTGCGACCCTCGTATCGTTCCTTTTGCAGTGCCTGATGTTGGGGGTGCTGCTGCTTATTCCGCTGTACTTTACCGAGCAACTGCCGAAGTCGCAATTATTGACGTTCCTGGTGGCGCCGCCACCGCCGCCTCCGCCCCCACCGGCGGAGCAGCAAGTCGCCAGGGTAATGAAGCAGATTCAAACCGACTTGATGTCCAGCGGACAGCTCCGGACGCCGACGAGGATTCCGGAGAAGGTGCAAATGATCAAAGAAGAAGAAGCACCGCCGCCGATGCCTGCCTCGGGTGGCGTGGTCGGTGGCGTACCGGGCGGGATTCCGGGAGGACAGCTCGGCGGAGTGATTGGAGGCATCGTCAATTCAACATCGAATCTGGCGTTCGTCCCCAAGTTGCAACCCGTAATGCCGCAGCGGGTGCGCGTCTCGCAAGGCGTAACACAGGGTCTGCTGGTCCACAAAGTGCCGCCGCCGTATCCAACCCTGGCCAGGTCCGCCCGGATACAGGGAGATGTGGTGCTCAAAGCCATCATTGACAAACAGGGCAATATCCAGGACCTGCAGTTAGTGAGTGGGCACCCGATGCTGGTACCGTCGGCCATTGATGCGGTGAGACAGTGGCGTTACCGGCCGTACCTGCTGAACGGGCAACCGGTCGAGGTGGAAACCACGATCACGGTCATTTTTACGTTAGCTGGATAAGAATCTGGAGTGAACTATGGCTGCCGAACATGCGTACCGGGTATCGGCTTGGTGGACGTCTGGCCGGACCGGGCTGGCGAAGTGCGAGTCGGCTCCCAACGCCATTCATTTCTCCGAGGCGGTGGAACTGGGAGGACTGGAGGGACGCTGGACCCCCGAGCAGTTCTTGTTGTGCGCGCTCGCTGCCTGCTTCACGACCACATTCGAGGCGGTGGCGCGCAATGCCAGGTTCGCGTATACGGACCTGGAAGTGGAAGTCGAAGGCACGGTTCGCAAGGAGGGGCTGGGCTGCAGCTTCAACGAAATCGTGCTGCGCCCCAGGCTCACGGTGCAGTCGGAAGAGGAACTGGAAGAGGGTATGGGGTTGCTTCGCCGGACCAAGGGTCTGTGCCTGATCGGGCGCGCCATTTCAGTTCCGCAAACCACGGAGCCAAAAGTCGAGGTGTGCAAAATGCCACCCGGAGGCTGGGCGGCGGAAGCTGCGGCGAAGATGGGCGTGTGAGTAAGAAGGCGGAGGAGGACGATCACTTATGCGGCAGCTCTGTAAAGGCAACGTTGCGGTAGTGAAGGGCGCGATCCTGGCCGGCTGCAGTGCCTACTACGGGTATCCCATTACGCCCGCCAGCGAGATTGCCGAGGCGGCGGCGCTCTATTTCCCGCAGGTGGGGGGAACGTTTGTGCAGGCAGAGAGTGAAGTAGCGGCCATCAACATGGTCTACGGCGCGGCTTCGGCCGGGATTCGTGTCATGACTGCCTCCTCTGGCCCCGGCCTCAGCCTGATGCAGGAGGGGATGTCCTATCTGGCGGGAGCGGAACTGCCTTGCGTCGTGGTCGATGTGATGCGCGGCGGGCCCGGCCTGGGCAACATCGCTCCCGAGCAGAGCGACTATTTCGCCACCGTGAAAGGCGGTGGTCATGGCAACTACCGCAACCTGGTGCTGGCGCCGGCCTCCGTGCAAGAGATGGCCGAGCTAACCATGCTGGCATTTGATCTCGCCGACAAGTACCGCAATCCCGCAGTCGTGCTGGCCGATGGTTTCATCGGACAGATGATGGAGCCGCTTGATCTTGAGTACCGCGAGGTCAAGCCTCCCGTAAACCCCTGGGCGGTTCAGGGAACGCCGGAGACACGCGCCAACCTGATCAGTTCCATCTACCTTGAGCCCGACGACCTGGAAGAGCACAACCGCCGGTTGGAGGCAAAGTACATCCGCGCACAAAACAGCGAGCCGCGATGCGAGCAATACTGCACCGAAGGCGCCGAGATTCTGGTGGTGGGCTACGGCATCGTCTCACGCGTTCTGCGGTCCATGGTGGAAAAGGCGCGGGCGGAGGGATTGCCGGTGGGCCTGTTCCGTCCCATCACGCTGTGGCCGTTTCCCTCCAAGGCCCTGGCCAAAGCGGCG
>OCZU010001433.1_pt1 | contig 15691 bp, 15 predicted proteins | sample 1539001 | NCBI WGS metagenome assembly OCZU01 (sample SAMEA3539306, study PRJEB22396) | soil metagenome | biome: tundra; feature: field; material: soil | place: USA | collected 2010-05 | depth 0.15 m | reverse complement strand
GTAGACACTGAACTCGTACAGGCTGTAGCCGTACTGGGTGCCGCGGGCGGTGCCGTACATGCGGATGTAGCGGCCGGAGCCGGTTACGGCCAGGGTCTGGGTGCCGCCGGTGCCGGTGGTGGTGGAGTAGACCGGGGTCCAGGTGGTGCCGTCGGGGGAGGTCTGGATCTGGAAGGCCTTGCCGTAGGCGGCTTCCCAGTTCAGCGTGACCTGGCAGATGGACTGGGTGGAGCCGAGGTCGACTTCGAGCCATTGCGGGTCGGAGAAGGCGCTGGACCAGCGGGTGCCCAGGTTGCCGTCCACCGCGTTCGAGGCCGGGGAGCCGGCGTTCTCCAGGGAGGACGCGGTAGCGGTCTTGTTCAGCGCGAGGTTAGTCGTGCCGCACGTGGCGGCCGACGCGGCCGGCATCGCGGCGGGCAGCACGAGCCCGGTGAGGATCAGCGGCGCCACGGCGGCAAGCAAGAACGTCCGGGTTCGCCGGTGCGCAGCGGATCTGGGACGTCCGCGGCCGGGACGGACCGCTCTCAGCATGCGAGCGGTCCGACGCAGGGGTGGGGCGAGATGCATGAGTACGCCTCCTGGCGGTGGTGGCACACAGGCCTGGATCCCCGTAGGGAACGGAGGCGAGCCTGACTCACCCGACCGTCAGCACCGTTGATACAAGCCTTATTTAATGGCGTAACTTAACCGCACGGACACATGCCGTCAAGAGCTGCCCACAGTTGGGTACTAAAAGGAATCTCGCACGTAACCTGGCCGCCCTGCTTCGTGAAGAGCTTGTTATAAGGTGTGATCAACATGCGGGCCAAGGGGGGAAGCATGCGGGAGCGAAGGCGATGGACCGTCCGTGATCTGCGCCGTGACAACCGTTCGGTGCTCTTGTCGGCGTTGTTCTTCGAACGGGCGAGCAGCCGTCAGGAGCTGAGCGAGGCGACCGGGCTCAGTCCGGCCTCGGTCAGCAACGTCGTCCGTGAGCTGATCCGTGAGGGGATCGTGGCGGAAGCCGGCTCGGTGGATTCTGACGGCGGGCGGCCGCGCGTGCTGCTGCAGATGAACCCGGACTACGGCTACGTCATCGGGGTCGACGTGGGCGAGACCCGGGTCCGCGTCGAGCTGTTCGACCTGACGATGACCGAGCGCGCCAAGGCGGACTTCCCGCTGGATCCCCGGCAGCACGGGGTCGAGGTCATCGTCGAGGCCATCTTGACCGGGCTGGCCGCGGTGCTGGCCAGCAGCGGCGTCAGCCCCTCGTCCGTGCTCGGCATCGGGGTCGGGGTGCCGGGCATTGTCGAGAACGGTCCGGACGGACTCGTGTACGGGCAGACCTTCGGCTGGGAGGCGGTCCCGCTGGCCCGGCTGCTGCGGTCCGGCACCAGCCTGCCGCTGCACATCGACAACGGCGCCAAGACGATGGGCCAGGCGGAGCTATGGTTCGGCGCGGGACGCGGCGCCCAGCACGCGGTCGTCTGCCTGATCGGCTCCGGCGTTGGCGCGAGCATCATCGCGCACGGGTCCACCCATCAGGGTTCCACGTCCAGCGCCGGTGAGTGGGGCCACACCACCGTCATGGTGGGCGGCCGGGCCTGCCGGTGCGGTTCGCGCGGCTGCCTGGAAGCCTACGTCGGGGCCGAGGCGATCATCGACCGGTACGGCGGCCCGCTGCCGCGCCATGACCAGGAAGCCGCGCTCAGCACGCTGATCGACATGGCCGCGACGTCGGCCCGGGCGGCCGAGGTCCTGGATGAGACCGCGTTGTACCTCGGTGTCAGCATCGCCAACCTGATCAACCTGTTCAACCCGGAGCGGATCATCATCGGCGGCTGGGCCGGGCTGCTGCTCGGCGAGCATATGCTGCCCGCGATCCGCGAGAGCGCCCGCGAGCATTCGCTCCGGCACCCGTTCGCCGCCACGTCGATCGAGCTTGGCCGCCTGGGCCCAGACGCCGTCGCCCTCGGCGCCGCCACCCTGCCCATCGAGGCCTTCCTCAGCGGGAGCGTGTTCACCGCCAAGGCCAGCGACCGCCCCGCCATCTGAGAGCGGCGTCTGCCGTCCCGGCTAGCCCCGTCCCGGGTGCACCCGTAGTCCCGGCGTGACTACCAATTCCGCCTGAGGTCTTGACGGGTCGTTTCCGCCCAGTTAAATTACGATTTGAAATAAGTCTTATATCAAGCCTTGGTATCTCATGACGCAGCTGCTCGTGCTCGCGGCCCGCGGACCGCGAGCACATGAGGAGGTTCCGGCAGATGAGTGACGCGATGAAGGCCACGGTGCCCCGTTCCGGGCGCAGGCGACGGCTCTCGATCCTGACCGTGATGACGCTGCTGGCCGGATGCCTGGTCAGCGTCGTGGTCACGGCGCTGACCGGCATCCCGGCGGCCCGGGCCGACACCGTGCCACCGCCCCCGCCCGGCTGGACCACGGTGTTCGGCGACAATTTCGCCGGCGCGTCCGGGTCCGCGCCGTCGTCGGCGAACTGGTTCTACGACATCGGCACCGGTTACGGCACCGGGGAGACCGAACAGACCACCAGCTCGACCAGCAACGTCTACCTGGACGGCAACGGTCACCTAGTGCTGAAGGCCATCAACAACGGCGGGACATGGACGTCCGCGCGGATCGAGAGCACGCGGGACGACTTCCAGGCTCCGCCGGGCGGCGAACTTGAGATGACCGCGTCGATTGAGCAGCCGAACCCGGCCAGCGGGCTGGGGTACTGGCCGGCCTTCTGGGCCCTCGGATCACCCATGCGGACCGGCGGCGGCTGGCCCACCTCCGGCGAGATCGACATGATGGAAGACGTCAACGGCCTGAACCAGGCCTCCCAGACCCTCCACGACGCCGCGGGCAGCAGCGGCCATCCCCTGATCGCGTGCCCGGCTTCTGGTTCCGGCTGCCAGACCGGCTACCACACCTACTCGGTGATCGTGAACCGGACCAACACCAGCGCGGAGACCCTGCAGTTCCTGATGGACGGGACCGTCGAGAGCACCATCACCGAAGCCTCGGTGGGCACCACGGCCTGGCAGGAGGCCATCGACCACGGCTTCTTCATCATCTTCGACCTGGCCATGGGCGGCAACTACCCGAACGGCATCTGTAACTGCACCACCCCCACCTCGGCGACCTCGTCGGGTGCGTCGATGAGCGTCGGATACGTGGCCGTGTACGAGCAAGGCGGCAACTCCACTCCGACCGGGACCCCCACCGCGACCGGGCAGGTCACCGGGCTCAACGGGCTGTGCCTGGCCAACCAGAACTCGCTGAACACCGCGGGCAGCCCGATCGGCGTGAGCGCGTGTGCCGGCAGCTCGGGCCAGCAGTGGTCGCCCTACACCGACGGTACGCTCCGCACCGAAGGCGGCTGCCTGGACGTGGTGAGCGCCGGGACCACCAGCGGCACCAACGTCGACTGGTACCCCTGCAACGGCACCGCGGCCCAGGGCTGGACCCACCAGTCCAACGGGGAGCTGGTCAACCCGAGCTCCGGCCTGTGTCTCACCGACCCCGGCGGGAACACCGGCGCCCGGCTCGACATCGAGACCTGCACCGGCTCCGCCCAGCAGCTCTGGACCGTGCCCAGCGGCGGGGGCGGTGGTAATACCGTCACGGTCACCAGCCCCGGCAACCAGAGTTCCACCGCCGGCACCGCGGCCAGCCTGCAGATCTCGGCGAGCGACTCCGCCTCCGGGCAGACGCTCAGCTACAGCGCCGTCGGCCTGCCCGCCGGGCTGTCCATCAACTCCTCCTCCGGCCTGATCTCCGGCACCCCCACCACGGCCGGCACTTCCAGCGTCACCGTGACCGCCAAGGACACCACCGGCACCACCGGCGCCTCCGGGTCCGCCTCGTTCAGCTGGACCGTGACCGCAGGAGGCGGCGGGACCTGCGGCACCACGAACCTCGCGCTGAACAAGACCGCGACGGCCTCCTCGCTGGAGAACGCCGGCTTCCCAGCCCAGGACGCGGTGGACGGCAACCTCGGCACCCGCTGGTCCAGTGCGTTCTCCGACCCGCAGTGGCTGGAGGTTGACCTGGGCTCTACCCAGTCGATCTGCCAGGTGGTTCTGAACTGGGAGAACGCGTACGGCAAGGCGTTCCAGATCCAGACCTCCCCGGACGGGTCGACCTGGACCACCATCTACTCCACCACCACAGGCACCGGGGGCACCCAGACCCTCAACGTGACCGGCTCCGGCCGCTACATCCGGATGTACGGCACCGCCCGCGGCACCCAGTACGGCTACAGCCTGTGGGAATTCCAGGTCTACGCCAGCTGACCGGCGCATCACGTCCCTCTGGCCGCGGACCGGCGCGGACCGGCCGCGGCCAGAGGGGGCAGGCCTCAGCTGCCGGAGGTCAGCTCCGGCGGCGCGCTGGCCGGGCCGACCTCGGCCTTCAGCGCGGCGAGCTCGTGGTCCACGTCGGCGGCCGTTCCGGCTTCGTCCAGCTCCTTCTGGATGTCGTCGGTGCTGCCGCCGACGTCTTCGAGCACGCCGGACTGCAGCAGTTCGTCCAGGGCGCCGGCTCGCGCCTGCATGGTGGCGATCTTGTCCTGGGCCCGATCCAAAGCGGCGCCCGAATCACCCAGGGTGGTGGAAATCCCGGCCACGCTCTCGTTCACCGAGTTCATCGCGCTGGCCGCGGTGTACTGGGCCTTCAGCGTTTCCTTCTGCGTCCGGAACTTGTTGACCCGGTCCTGTAGGACCTGGAGCGTCTGCTCCATCTTCTGCTCTTCCTCGGTCAGCTGCTGGTGCTGCGGTTCCATCCCGTCGATCTGGGCCTGGGCGGCGGCCTTGCGGGAGAGCGCTTCCCGGGCCAGGTCCTCCCGGCCCTGGGCCAGCGCCGCCTTGGCCTGGTCCTGGAGGTGATCCACCGAATGCTGCAGTTGCTGCTCCTGCAGCTCGATCCGCTTGCGTGACGCGGCGATCGTGACCAGCGCCTGCCGGACCTTGGTGATCTGATCGAGCATCTGCTCGTAGGACAGATCGAGCATTTCGTCGGGCTTCTCGGCGGCGTCCAGCGCCTTGTTGGTCTTGGCCGCGAGTATGTCGTGGGCTCTTTGGAAGAGAGACATGTCGATCTGCTCCTTAGTCGACGGTGACCGGACGGGTCGACCAGGCGAGCCCGCGACGGCGAATTATCAAGACGGTTCTGCCGGACCAAACATACGCAGCAAATCTAGCCGCCAGCTGAACGGCCGGCCGCAGCCGCCAGCGGTGCTTCGCTGGACAGCCAGCTCAATTCAACGACATCATCAATTCTTTTTCTGGCCGAACGGCCAGTGGTTCTCGCCCCTGATCCCGCCTCTCGCCCCCGTGGGATATAAACGGCACATGCTGCGCGGAGAGACGATCGGGCTGCGGGCCCAGCACGAGGGTGACATCGAGATCTTCGAGGCTGAACTGCTGAACGACGTGATGACGCGGGTCCGCAGTGACGCCAGACCCTGGCGGCCGGTGACGCCAGGCTCAGCCGACTCGCCGTACCGCAACGCCACCGACCCCGCCACCGTGGTCCGCTTTTCCGCGGTCGAGCTGGCTACCGGCGAGCTGGCCGGCGAGGCGGTGATGTTCGAGATCGACCTGCACAACCGCAACGCGCACATCGGCCTGGCGCTACGGCCGGCCTTCCGCGGCAGGCGCCTGGGCACCGACCTGGTCCGCGTGCTGTGCCGCTACGGCTTCGAGATCCGCGGGCTGCACCGGCTGCAGGTCGACACCCTCACCGGCAACGACGCGATGATCGGCGCCGCCACCCGGGCCGGCTTCGTGACCGAGGGGGTCCTGCGCCAGGTGGGCTGGGTCAACGGAGGTTTCGCCGACGGCCTCGTCCTCAGCCAGCTGGCCCCCGAATGGCGGCCAGCCGATCCGCGTTAGACCGGGCGCCGGACCAGCAGCTTGCGGGCCACCAGGGCGATGATCGCCGCCAGCAGCACGGAGAACCCGAGCAGCGCGGTCCGCGCGCTGAACGCCTGGGTGGCGACGCCGAGCGCGATTACCGGTACGGCCAGGCCGAGGTAGGCGGCCAGGAACAGCCCGGCATCGGCGCTCTCGGTCATCTGCACCATCGAATATTTACGCTTACCAGCATCTGAATATGAGATAATCCCGGCATGGAGCTACGGCACCTGGAAGTTTTCGTCGCGGTCGCGGAGGAGCTGTCCTTCACCCGCGCGTCGAACCGCCTGCACCTGGTCCAGTCGGGTGTCTCCAGTGCGGTTAAGGCCCTGGAACGCGATCTCGGGGCGAACCTGTTCGACCGGGACCGTCACCGCGTCATGCTGACCGACGCTGGTCAGGTGCTGCTACCCGAGGCGCGCGCGACGCTGGCGGCCGCGCAGGCGGCCCGGGACGCGGTCAGCGAAGCTCGGGGCGGACTGCGCGGGACGGTGACGGTGGGCACGATGCTGTCGACGGGCCCGCTCGACCTGGCTAGCCTGCTCGGACGGTTCCATCGCACGCACCCGGGGGTAGCCGTCCGGCTGCGCCTGGCCGCCAGCGGCTCCGCCGGGCTCGCCCGCGAGCTGCTGGAGGGCCGTCTGGACCTGGCCCTGGTGTCGCTGCCGGGTCCGGTGCCCGCCGGGCTGACCCTGCGGCCGGTGACCGCGGAGCCGCTGGTCGCCGTGGCCCAGCCCGGTCACCCGCTCGCGGCCCGCCCGGCCACCCTGGCCCAGGTCGCCGGTGAGCCGTTCATCGACTTCCCGCTGGGCTGGGGTAACCGCGCCGTCGCCGACCGGGCGTTCGCCGCGGCCGGCCTCGACCGGGAGGTCCCGTTCGAGGCCGCGGACTTCACCTCGGTGATCAACCTGGTCCGGGGCGGCCTGGGCATCGCCTTCCTGCCGGCCACGGTGGCCGCTGGCCTGGGCGCCGACCTGGACGTCATCGAGATCTGTGATCACACCTTCAGCTGGGTGATCTCCGTCGCGACGCCGGCCGGCCGCCGGATGTCCGCCGCGGCCCGGGCGATCCTGGCCGAGCTGCCCGGCCCGCCGCCGCGCTGATCGGCGCAGCCGATAGTCGTTAGCGTCGTCTGCTATCACCAGTCCGGTACGACATGGCCCGCCGCGTTGTTGCACTCACTGGAAGCGACGCAGAAGTCCGCTGAAGGAGAACTGACACATGCGTAACCGGACGATGGGTGGCATCACGGTTGGTGCGATCGGCCTCGGCGGAATGCCCATGTCGATCGAGGGCCGGCCCGACGAAGACCGCGCTATCAAGACGATCCACGCCGCGCTTGACGCAGGTGTCACGCTCATCGACACTGCGGACGCCTATCACATGCACGCCGGCGAGACCGGTCATAACGAGCGGCTGATTGCCAAGGCCCTGGCCAGCTACCCGGGCGACGCCAGCAACGTGCTGGTGGCCACCAAGGGCGGCCACGTCCGCCCCGGCGATGGCTCCTGGCAGGTTGACGGCTCGCCGGCCCACCTGCGGCAGGCCGCGGAGGCCTCGCTGAAGGCACTTGGCGTCGACGCCATCGGCTTGTACCAGTTCCACCGGCCCGACCCGAAGGTGCCCTACGCGGAGTCCGTCGGCACGCTGAAGGAACTGCTTGACGAAGGCAAGATCCGTCTGGCCGGAATCTCCAACGCGACCATCGACCAGATCGACATCGCCCGCAAGGTCCTCGGCGAGCAGAACCTGGCCAGCGTGCAGAATCAGTTCTCGCCCGCGTTCCGTTCCAGCGAGGACGAGCTGGCGCACTGCGCCGAGCTCGGCATCGCCTTCCTGCCCTTCAGCCCGCTCGGCGGCATCGCCCAGGCCGGCCAGCTCGGCTCCAGGCACGCCGCTTTCCAGCAGGTAGCCGACGCGCACGGGGTGTCGCCGCAGCAGGTCACCCTGGCCTGGATGCTGGCCAAGGCCCCGGTCGTGATCCCCATCCCCGGCGCGAGCCGCCCCGAATCCATCACCGACTCGGCCCAGGCCGCCGACCTGACCCTGACCCCCGCCGAACTAAACCAGCTCGACCAGTCCTAAGCTCAGCGCCCCCACCGCGTCATCGTGGATAGTTACCTCCGGATAGGGGAGCGACCCTACTGCTGCGGGTGCTTGCGCATGGCGTAGGCCACATTGATGATGCCGACGATGACCCAGATCAGGGCCATGAGCATGATGGCGGCAATGCCCGGGGACCCCTTGAGCACGATCGCGGTCATCGACAGGGCGACCAGCATGGACCCGAGGGCCAGCACGAAGGACTGCCGGCCGGAGTGGTCGGCCCGCTCGGCCCGGATCGTGCGCCGTTCGGCCCGGATCATGCGTCTGGCCCGGCGGCGCTGGTGCCTGCACCCCGCGTACCGGTCCAGCTGGGTCAGGATGCGGCTGTCTACCTCCGCCGTGACCCGGTTGTCGAGCTCGGCCGCGATCCGCTTGTCGATGTCCGCGCCGATGCGTTCCACCAGACCCTCGGCCAGTGCCTGGTCATAGCCGGGGCCAAGGTCCTGCAGGGCGGATACCGAGGCGGCGATCTCAGCCTGGCTATCTGTGGCCATCATGCCCTCCGAACGTTCCGTCAACCCCTGCAGAAACGGTACGGACCTCAGGCAGACAACCGGTATACGGCTAGCCCCCGTCGCGTCCTGGGGTTTTCCCCACCCTCTAGCCACCCCGTGCCGCCCCGGCTCCCGGGAAACTCCTTAGCAGAGCTAATGATATGGTGGACGACGGACCCAAACGACGACGATAGGGAGCCGTTGCACTTCGCCTCCGGCGGCCACCGGCCGCAATTCCGGCCGGGACAGATGATCTCCTCGCTCCGGCAGCGCAACTACCGGCTGTTCTTCATCGGCCAGCTCGTCTCGGTAGCCGGCACCTGGATGCAGACTGTCGCGCAGTCTTTCCTCGTCTTGGACCTCACCCACAGCGGAACTCAGCTCGGCTTGACCACGGCGGTCAGGTTCCTCCCCATGCTGGTGTTCGGTCCGCTGGGCGGCCTGTTCGCGGACCGGAGGGACAAGCAGCGGGTGCTGCTTGTCACCCAGACGCTGGCCGGGCTGCTGGCCGGGGCCTTCGCCATCCTGATCGCGACCGGGTCCATCCGGCTGTGGATCGTCTACCTGCTGGCGCTCGCGCTCGGCTTTGTCAACGTGTTCGACAACCCGGCCCGGCAGAGCTTCATCTCCGAGATGGTGTCAGCCCGCGACCTGCCGAACGCGGTGACGCTCAACTCGGTCGCCATGAACATGGCTCGCGTCTTCGGCGCGGCGCTGGGCGGGGTGATCGCCGCGGCCATCGGCCTGGTCCTGTGCTTTGCCTGCAACGCGCTGTCGTTCGCGGCCGTGCTGATCTCGCTGCTGGCGATGCGTAAGTCCGAGCTCTTCCCGGCCAAACGGGTGGCCAGGAAGAAGGGTCAGGTCCGGCAGGGCCTGCGCTACGTCTGCTCGACCCCCGAGCTGCTCATCCCGCTGGTCATGATCGCGGTGGTCGGCACCCTGGCCTGGGAGTTCCAGGTCACGCTGCCGTTGATGGCTAGCAAGGTCTTCCACGGCGGGGCCGCCGCCTACGGCGTGATGGCCTCTGTCATGGGCGCCGGCGCCGTGGTCGGCGGCCTGATCTCGGCCGCGCGCCCGCGGCCCCGGGCCCGCGCTCTGTGCCTGGCCGCGATCGGCTGGGGCATCGCCATCCTGGCCGCGGCGGCCGCGCCGACCATGGCGCTCGAGCTAGCGGCCCTGGTTTTCGTCGGCTACGGAAGCATCACCTTCAACTCCCTGGCCAAGACCACCCTCCAGCTGGTGGCCAAGCCGGAGATGCGCGGCCGGGTCATGGCGCTGTGGGGGCTGGCCTGGCTGGGATCGACCCCCATCGGCGGCCCCATCGTGGGGTGGGCCGGGCAGAGCGTCGGCGCGCGGTGGGCCCTGGTCATCGGCGGCCTGCCCACCCTGATCTGCGGGATCCTGGCCCTACCCGCCCTCACCCGCATCGACCGCCGGACCGCCCGTGCCCAGACCATCCCCGCCGAGACCAGCGACGATCACTCGCCCGCGATCAGCTCGGTCAGGCCGGCCGGGTAAAGCGGCGGGCTGACCGCCCCCGGCGCCCGCCAGATCACGCGACTGCCGGTGTCGTCCGCGATGACCTGCTCCTCGATCTCATAAGCCGTCTCGTCCGCCAACGCGGCGCGGTAGATGAACACCACCTCGTGCTCGGTGCCGCCCTGCCAGGGGAAGATGTTCTCCAGCACGCCTAGCAGCCGCACGCCGGTCAGCCGCTGCCCGATCTCCTCACCGAACTCCCGGTGGAGCGTGTCCACCGCGTACTCGCCGAACTCGACGTGGCCGCCGAGCGGTCGCTGGAACGAGCCGTCGGGCGCCTCGGACACCAGCAGCGCCCCGTCCCGCGGCCGCCTGATGACCGCCATCGCCTTGATGATCTGCCGTTTCGCGCTCACCGCTCTGTCGTATCACGCCGATCAGATCAGCGTTGCCCTGGCCTGGCCTGACAGGAAAAGAAAACAGAAGGTCCTTGATGACCTGCATTTGATCGTTCAAGGAAGTGAAGCGGCGTTAGATCGCCCAGCAAACCGAGCGAGGTATCTCCCGCCGGACGGATAAGTTTGCGCCTCGGCGCCCGTTACAACGAGTAAAAGCAAGCAAGGAGGAGCCGTGACTGACCAGTCGTTCATCACCTGCCTGTGGTTCGACACCCAGGCCGAGGAAGCCGCCACCTTCTACACCGGCATCTTCAAGGACGCCAAACTAGGCCGGGTGCACCGCCACACCCAGGCCGGTCCGGGCCCGGAAGGTTCGGTGATGCTCGTCGAGTTCGAGCTCAACGGGCAGAAGTTCTCCGGCTTGAACGGCGGCCCTCAGTACACGTTCAACGAGGCCGTCTCGATCGTGGTCCCGTGCGCGGACCAGGCCGAGGTCGACTACTACTGGAGCAACCTGGTCGAGGGCGGTCAGGAGATCGCCTGCGGCTGGCTGAAGGACAAGTACGGCCTGTGCTGGCAGATCGTCCCCACGGTGTTCTTCGAGATGATCGCCGACCCGGACGCGGACAAGGCGGCCCGGGTCACCCAGGCGATGTTCGGCCTGACCAAGTTCGACATCGCCGCACTCCAGCAGGCCTACGCGGGCGCCTGAGCCAACCCCGGTCAGACCGATAAGTTCTGGATGCGGCAAAAGTACCGGCTTCGGTACAAAAGACCGTTGAACCGATGGGCCAGCCGGGCCGTGATCAGGGTTGTGGGGAGCATAATGGGGGCGTCACTGCCCCGGCGATCTGCGGCAGCGATCGCCGGGGCAGCACTGCTGATCGCCTCGGGATCGATACACCTGGACCTGTACCTCACCGGCTACAGGTCGATACCGACCATCGGCTGGATGTTCCTGCTCCAGGTGATCTCGGCGTACGCGCTGGCCCTGGCGATCGCGGTCACCCGCTATCGGCTGGCCGCCGCGGCGGGCGCCGCGTTCGCGCTCGGGACCCTCGTCGGGTACCTGCTGTCGCTGAAGGTCGGCTTGTTCGGGTTCACCGAGGTGCGCACCACCGCCGGGATCGTCGCCGCGGTCATCGACGTGGCCGCCTTCGCCGCGCTGGCCACCGCCGTCGGCCCTGGGCGTCGAACGGGGTCGACCACAACCGTGGCCGCGACCGCGGCCGTGTCGGTCCTCGCGCTCGCGCTGCTCGGCGTGGCCGCGGGCACGCCCAAGGCCGCGCCCGCCGCCTCCGCCACGGCCGGCTCACAGGTGCTGAAGGCCAGGCAGATCGGCGGCGTGACGGTACTCACCAACGCCAAGGGCCTGACGCTCTACTCCTTCGCCCCCGATACCCCGGCCAAGTCGGCCTGCTACGGTTCCTGCGCCGCCTACTGGCCGCCGGTACCAGGGAAGGCGGCGGCCGGCCCGGGGGTCACCGGGCAGCTCGGCACGATCAAGCGGACGGACGGCTCGACGCAGGCCACTTACGACGGGCATCCGCTGTACACCTACATCGGCGACAGCGCCCCAGGTAAGGACAGCGGCAACAACCTCAACCTGAACGGCGGCCTGTGGCGCGACGTGCCCGCGGGATAATGGCCCAGACGGCGGTCCAGGGAGGTGCAGCGTGTCCGAGCCGTTTCCCGAGGCGACAAGCCCGGCGGATTCGCGTACCGAGGTCTTCCTCCGCTACCTCGACTATTTCCGTTCCCGGGTGACCGCCAAGCTCGAGGCGCTGCCCGCCGCTGAGTGGCGGCGCACCCGGCTGCCGTCGGGCTGGACGCCCCTGCAGCTGCTCAAGCACCTGCGCCACGTCGAGCGGCGCTGGCTTGAGTGGGGCTTCGAAGGCCGCGACGTCGGTGACCCATGGGCCGACAGCGACGGCGATCGCTGGTCCGTCGCCGACGAGGAAACCCCTGCCACGCTGCTCGCTGACTGGCGCGACCAAGCCGAACGCAGCCGGGTCATCATCACTTCCCACGATCTCGACGAGGTGGGCCAGCCCGGTGAGCGCTGGGACGGCGCCGACCCGGCCACCCTCGAGCGGGTCCTGTTCCACCTGGTGCAGGAGTATGCCCGCCACCTGGGTCAGCTGGACGTGGTCGTTGAACTCGCCACCGGCTGGTGCGAAGAATTATTTCCCGAACGGCCCGTGGTGCGTGCCGCACCCGCAGCCGATCGCCCTGGCGGGACCAGTCCGCTAACCTCGCTAGCCCGCCTTTTCCGCCACGCAGAGGTTCACGCACTCGCCGAGGCCCTCGATCCAGGTGCGCAGCACCTGGCCCGGCTGCAGGTAGACCGGCGGTTTCCTGGCGTTGCCCACGCCGCCCGGCGTGCCGGTGGCGATCAGGTCGCCCGGCTTCAAGGTGATCGCCTGGCTCGCGTAGGAGACGATCTCTGCCGGGCTGAACAGCAGGTCCGAGGTGCGCGACTGCTGCATCACGGCACCGTCGACCTCGCACCTGACCTCGAGGTCAGCCGCGTGCCCGACCTCGTCCGGCGTGACCAGGTAGGGTCCGGCCGGCGTGGAGTGCTCGAACATCTTGCCCTGCAGCCACTGCAGGGTGCGCCGCTGCCAGTCCCGCATCGACACGTCGTTGATCACCGTGTACCCGGCGATCGCCGCCAGGGCCTCCTCGGGGGTAGCCCGGTACACCGGGCTCCCGATGACGACACCGAGCTCGACTTCCCAGTCGACCCGCTCGCTCACCGACGGCAGCACCAGCTCGTCACGCGGACCGAGCAAGGTGTCGGCGAACTTGGCGAACAGCGTCGGGTACTCGGGCAGCTCCCGCCCGGTCTCCAGGATGTGCGCCCGGTAGTTCAGCCCCACGCAGATGATCTTCCCTGGCTGCGTGACGACCGGCGCGAAGTCCGCCTCCGCCACCGGTACCGCCGACGCTCCGGTCCGTGGCTGGCCCGGTCCGCCCCGGGCGAGCATCTCGCCGACGTCGGCGGCGTCCAGCGGGATCAGGACGTCCCCGTCAAGCCGTGCCGCCGTGGTCCCGTCGTCAGTCCGGATGGTGCTGAATCGCATAGCGCCGACTCTAGCGTCCACCCGGCTGGCGTCAGCAAGCCCCCCGGACAGGCATGCTAGGCGGCATGAACCGGCCCGTCCTGCTGCCGACCGGGGTCGCACTGCTGAGCCTGGCGGCTGACGCGGCCAGCAAAGCGTGGGCCTCCGCCGCGCTCCGGGACGGACACCGGATCACGCTCGCGAGCGGATGGGCGCGGCTCCAGCTGGTCGTCAACCACGGAGCCGCGTTCGGCCTCGGCGCACCCTACGAGCCGCTCATCGTGGCGGTCAGCGTCGCCGGGGTGGTCCTGCTGGCCCTGTGGGCGCGCTTCGCGGCCAGCGCCCTCGAGCGAACCGGCGCCGCACTGGCCGCCGCAGGTGCGGCCGGCAACCTCGCGGACCGCCTGTTCCGCGCCCCCGGCGGGCTGCACGGCGCGGTGGTCGACTGGATCCATGTCTGGTTCTACGGCCCGACGTTCAACCTGGCTGACATCTGGCTCCGCGGCGGCATCCTGATCGCCGCGGCCAGCTGGCTGTGGACCCGGCGGAGCCGAACGGCCGTACCGCCGGAGCCCCCGTCCACGTTGTCTCGCCCTACGATCCCGACGGCCTAGCGGCACGGGCCTGGCTGGACGATGGCGGGCCCGATATGATTCTGCGCACGATGGCAGCCCTGGACCGTGTGCCCGGCAAGGTCGTCGCGGTGCATGTCAGCTACCGGAGCCGCGCGGCTGAGCGCGGCACGATGCCGGCCTGGCCGTCGTACTTCCTCAAGCCCTCCTCGTCGCTGGCCGATAGCGGCGATCCCGTCGCGCGGCCGCCCGGCTGCGAGCTGCTGGCCTTCGAGGGCGAGGTGGCGCTGGTCATCGGGCGCCGGGCCCGCCAGGTGAGCCGGGCGGACGGCTGGGACCACGTGGCCGCGATCACGGCCGCCAACGACTTCGGCGTCTACGACCTGCGTTACGCCGACAAAGGCTCCAACCTGCGGTCGAAGGGCCTCGACGGCTATACCCCGGTCGGCCCGCGGCTAATCGACGCGAGGGCTGTCGACCTTGCCGCGCTCCGGCTGCGCACCTGGGTGAACGGCGAACTGGCTCAGGACGCGCGGCCGGCCCAGGACATGCTGTTCGGCTTCGGGGACATCGTCGCCGACCTGTCCCGGCTGGTCACACTGCAACCCGGCGACGTGATCCTGACCGGCACGCCGGGCGGCTCGACCGTCGTGAACCCCGGCGACGTCGTCGAGGTGGAGGTCACCGCGGGATCCGAGTCGTCCGGCCGGCTGCGCAGCCCCGTCGTCGAGGCCGATTACCGTCTCGAGCCTCCCGGCGCCATGCCCCGCGCCAGCGATACCGAGCGCAGTGCTGCCTATGGCGCTGCGCGCGGGGCCGCTTCCGGCGCCGTTGGTCATCCGGTCGATCCTCCGCAGGCGATACTCGCCGGGCTGCGCCAGGTGTCCACCGCGACGCTGGCGGCGGTGCTGCGCAAGCGCGGGCTGAACGGGCTCACCCCGGACGGGCTGCGCTCCACCCGGCCCGGCGCGCGGATGGCCGGGTACGCCCGGACGGTCCGCTACCTGCCGCTGCGTGAGGACCTGTCCGCTGCGTACGGCGGCGGGATGAACGCGCAAAAGCGCGCGATCGAGGAGATCAGGCCGGGGGAGGTGCTAGTCATCGAGGCGCGCGGTGATACGACCGCGGGCACGATCGGGGACATCCTCGCGCTGCGCGCCCAGGTCCGAGGCGCGGCGGGCATTGTCACCGACGGCGCCATCAGGGACAGCGTGGCGCTGGCCGCCCTCGATCTCCCCGTCTATCACGCCGCGGTCCACCCGGCCGTCCTCGGCCGGCGCCACGTCCCGTGGGAAACCGGCGTCACCGTGGCCTGCGCGGGCGTCACCATCCAGCCCGGCGACATCATCGTCGGCGATGCCGACGGCGTGGTCGTCCTGCCGCCCGGTCTCGCGGCCGAGGTCCTGGCCGCCGCCACCGAACAAGAACGCCAGGAAGAGTTCATCGCCTCCCGGGTCGCCCAGGGCGACCCCATCGAAGGCCTGTTCCCCCTCCCCGAAGCCCGCCGCCCCGCCTACGAAGCCTGGCTCGCCCAGCAACCACCCCCCCGCGCCAGGATCTGATGCAGCCCGATGGAACATAGGGCCGGTTATGTGAACATTCCGGAATTAAGTGAGTTTCTGGCATGTCGCGTGCCAGGATGCTGGTATGAGCGCGAACGTTGAGCTTCTGGAGCTTATC